>Ga0315288_10000150_pt1 | contig 77903 bp, 51 predicted proteins | sample YL17G11_20_MG_FD_203454 | JGI IMG/M metagenome (GOLD analysis project Ga0315288, IMG submission 203454) | Sediment microbial communities from Yellowstone Lake, YNP, Wyoming, USA - YL17G11_20 | ecosystem: Environmental > Aquatic > Freshwater > Lake > Sediment | place: USA: Wyoming | collected... | reverse complement strand
GCAAACGGACACACGGGGTGGCGACAGTCTTTACACAACCTCCAGCGTCCCTCTGGGGCGGCCGTCGGGCCCCCAGGAGAGGCGCGCGCGCACCCTCAGCGGCGCGGCCGCCTCTCCCCTTAGTACCAGCACAGCGTGCGGCCCCGGCGCGGGGCCGCCGCCTGGGTCGGGCGCGCACGCGTGCCGCGCGCCGGGCGCGGCGTCCAGGGCGAGCCAGGCGGCGACGGCGTGGATGCGGGTGGGGGTGTCGTCGAGTGCGCGCAGCACGGCATCGCCCTCTATCTCCCCCGCTTCCCCCAAAAAATCGAGCTCGTACACGGTCTCGCGCGTCGTCGCGTCCCGGGTGGCGCCACACTGCCACGCAGCCCGCGGGAGCAGGGCGTTGGGGGAGGCGCCCGCGCGCGCGGCGGCGTCCAGCACCCCCATGTCCACGCCCTGCACGCTGCCCAGAGCGCCGCGCGTGCGGTATAAGTCGGGAGCGTGTAGGCCTACGAGGACGAGGCGGGCGGAGGAGGGCGAGAGCGTGGCGGTGGGCGCGAGCGCGCCGGCCGCGACCAGCGCGTCCTTGGCCCGCCAGAAGCGCAGGCAGTCCCAGGGCAGGCCCTCGGTGTCGGCATAGTGTGGCTCCGCTAGCAAGGCGATGGCGGCAGGGGAAGCGTCCGTCGTCCGTTGGAGCGCCACCGTGAGCAGCTCGACTCGGACCGGCACGCTTGCCGCGGCCGCGGCGCGCGCCGTCGCCCGCGCCGCGCCCGGCGAGTCCACGAGCGCAACCACATCCGCTCCCGCTCTCGCTGCGGCCAGGGCGGCCAGGTGGCCATCGCCCAGGGCGAGCACGGCGCCGCCCGCCGCCGCGGCAGCGACCGCGCGCGCGCCGGCGTCGAGCGCGGCCGCGCCGCCCGCGCTCAGCCCCCACAACCAGTCGCCGTCGGGACAGTACAGGTCGGCGGGCGGGGGTGGGGGGGCGGCCGCGAGCGACATCGAGACCTCGGTCGAGTCCCAGCGGACGCGCAGCGCCACAGCGTCCCCGACAGCGACCGCCACGCCGGCCGCTCCCGGCGCCCACGCCTGCTTCCAATGATCCGTCCAGGGAGGAGGAGGAGGGTCGCCGGCCTCCCGCGCCCAGGCGGGCGCGGTCGAGAGCGCGACGCCGGGCGCGAGGTCCACCTCCCACCACGCGACGACCGCATCCGCGGGGCCGGCCGCGGTGGCGGGGGGCAGCGATGTTGTCGTCTCGCCCGACAGGTCGGCCAAACGGGGCCGGGTGAGGTCGAACGAGGCGACGACCGCCGGCGGCGTGAGCGGCACCAACAACCCCGCCGCGCCCGCCAGCGCCCCCACGTGCAGCGGGCGCAGCGTTGCGCACGCGTTGGACACCCACCGCGCGCGCAGGACCGGCGACGCCACCACGCACGCCAGCAGCCGCCCCGCCGACGGCACCGCCACCCCTCCTTGCTTGAGCAGGTGCGCCCCCGCGTGCGCCATGGTGGGCAGCGCGCCCTCACCCAGTAGGCACGAGTCCAGAATTTCGCTGACGATGACGTCCGCGCGGCGGCCGGCCATGACGGCGGCGAGAGGCGGGTCGTCCGAGCGGGAAGGGACAACTTCGACCTTTTCACACCCGTTGTCCCCCAACACGCGCCGCGCCAGCGCGGCCATGGGCGCCCACTGCTCGCACGCGACGACGGTGACGTCGGGCGCGGCGCGGAGGGCGAGGGCGGAGAGGAGGCCGGTGCCCGCGCCGATGTCCAGGACCAGAGCGCCGGGGCGCACCACCTTGGCCAGGGCGGCCGCGTAGGCGGCGGCGCGGGGACGGTCGTGCAGCATGTCGCCATAGTGTGAGGCGGCCAGGGCCTGGGCAACGGCGTCGGCTAAAAGAGGAGACAGGGGAGGGCGTCGAGACTGGCGTCTCCCTTCTTCCGCCGCATCATGCAATGCGTTGCACACCGCCCTTCTCTCAGCCACGCCCACCGTCGCATCCATCGCCGTCGGCGACGACCCACTCGGACCCGCCGTCGGCGGCGCGCCGCAGGATGAACGATGGCATAGGGGCGGAGGGGTGTGGCGGCGGCGGCGGCGATGCCGGCCGGCCGCCTTGACTGGCGGGGCGGTCGCCGGCCCCGCCGCGGCTGTGTGCTCGCAGCCACAACGTCGGCCAATGCAGCGCCCTCTCCCCCCTCGCCCGCCCCCACCGCGGCCGCTGGCCGCGGTCGCGGCCGCTGCCCTGTCGCTGGCGATGACGCTGGCGCCGCCGCCGGCCGCGTTCGCGCTGCCGCCTCCGCCGCCGCCGTCGGTCGACGCGCCGACCGCCGACGGCGCCGCCCTCTCGATCAACTTCAAGGCGTCCACCGACCCCGCCATGCGGGCGGCGCAGACGGCGCTGGTGGAGGCGTGGGGGTATGCCGTGACGCTCTACCTGGACCAAGACGCGGTTGCGGGGGGCGCGTGGAAAGACGCGCTGAAAGTCGCGCTTGACGCCTCCTTCGCGTCCGGCACCGCCGACGGCGCTCGAGCCGCGGCCGACGCCATGATGGCCAGCTTGAACGACCCGTACACCCGCCTGCTGCGCCCCGGCGCCGACGCCGACGCGTACACGGCGGGCGCGGAAGGCGAGGGCTCGTCCCTGGGAATTCAGTTGGTGGCGGCGGCGGACGCTGGGGCGCCGCCCCGCGTGGCGGCCGTCGTGCCCGGCTCGCCCGCGGCCTCTGCGGGCGTGCGCGCGGGCGACGCGCTGCTGTCCATCGACGGTCGCTCCGCCGCCGGCCGCCCCGTGGAGGACCTGGCGCGCGTGCTCAGCCGGTCGGCGACCATAGAGGTGCAGTCTGCTACCGCGGGCGCGGCGCCGCGGTCGCTCGCGCTGCGCGCGGCGGCCGTGTCGCTGCACGCAGTCCAGTTCGCCGCCCTGCCCCCTGCCGACGCCGCAGCGCCCCCGGTGGCGTACGTGCGTATTGCAGCGTTCAACCGGCTGGCCCCGGGCGACGTCAAAGCAGCGCTAATGACCCTGTTCCCACGGCGCGGCGCCACCCCTTCCCCGACCGCCCTGCTCTTGGACCTGCGCGACAACGCGGGTGGCGCCGTCGACGCCGGCGTCGACGTCGTGGCCGCCCTCCTGGGCAAAGAAGGCGGCCCTTTTGGGTCGGTCGTGGGCGGCGCGTTCACGCCCGAGCCGGTCGTCGTCGCGCCGGGCGCCGGCATCGTGCCGCCGACCGCCCGTCTCGCCGTCCTCGTCAACCACGGCACCACCAGCACCGCGGAGATTGTGGCGGCCGCCCTGCGCGGTGCTTCCGGTGGCGCCACGCTCGTCGGGGAGCGCACGTTTGGAAAAGGGCGGACGCAGCGCGCGCAGCCCCTCTCCGACGGCTCCCTGCTCCTCGTCAGCAACCTTCGCTACATCGCGCCCGATGGAGCAGCTGTGGACGGCGTGGGGCTAACACCGGCGACCGCGTGCGCGCCGGGCGAGGCGGTCGCCTCGTTTTTCGTTGCCGGCGGCGACGGCGAGGCCAACCTGGCCGAGGAGCTGCTCGACGACCCCTGCGTGCGCGCTGCGGCTGTTGAATTGAGGGCGCCGCTGCGGGAGGCGAGTGGTTGAGGGGGTGGGAGTCTGTTGTTTGCACCACCATCTCTCGTCACCGCCTGCTGCCGCCCACGGCCACCCCCACGTCCAGCAACTCCACGCTGTACATCGCGGCCGCCGCCGTCGCCGACGCCGGCAGCGCCGCGCCCGCGGCGACGTGCGCGGCCGCGCCGGCGAGCGGCGCGAGCGCCGCCGCGTCGTCCGCCTCGGCCGCCGCCACCGCGTGCAGCGCGCGCACGGCGTCGTGGCAGGTGGGGTCGCCGGCCAGGGCGGGCAGGTGGGCGTCGACGAGGGCGGCGGCCCAGGCGGCGACCGCGGCGAGGGACGGGGCGGGGGCCAGGGTTTTGCCGGGGCGACCCACGCCAGCGCCGTCGGCGCCGCCGGCGGGGCCGGCCAGGGCCAGCGCCCATTTGGCGAGGTAGGCGGCGAGGAGGGGGGCGGCGGCGGGGGGGAGGGCGGCCATCGAGGCGGCCAGCGCGGCGTCGTCGCGCGGCGCGGCAACGACCGTGTGGAGCAGCAGCTCCCCGCCCTCGAAGCCGTCCACCGCCGCGACTGCTGCCGCCGCTTTGCGCGCGGCGAGCGCGCGCGCGGCTGACCCGGCGGGCGCGGCCTCGGCGGCAGCGACCGCGTCGGCCGCGGCGGCGGCCGCGTCGCGCCGCAGCGAGGCCAGGGGCGCGGCATGCTTGGCCGCGCCGCCCAGGAGCGCGTGCGCCACCACGGCCGCGACGTCGGCGGGGTCGTGGTGGGGAGCGGCGGCCGCTGCGACGAGGAGGCGGTACTCGCCGGCGGCCGCCGCGGCGGGCAGCAGGCCGGTCGCCGCCGCGCCGGACCGCAGCGTCCGGTGCGCCAGCACGGCGCGCACCGCGTCCCACGCGCCGTGCGCGCCCGCAACCGCGGCGCCGCGCGCGAGCGCGTCGGCGGGCGGGCGCTCGAGGACGGCGGCCGCGGCCCACCGCGCGGCGGCGGCCTTGGCGGGAGCGGCGCCGGTGGTGCCCGACGCGAGCGCGGCCTCCATGGTGGCGACCGCGGTCGCGGCTTCCAGCGCGGGCTGGGACGGGGTGGCGACGCCGGGCGCGGGCTCGACCGCGACGGCGACCGCGCGCGCGTCGGTAGGGGCGGCCGCCGGCGTCGCCGCCGCCGTCGCCCACGCGGGCTCCACGACCACACCATGTGCAGGCGCCCCTGCATCGGCAAAGAAGCCCCGCGCCGACGCCGAGGGCGCCCCTGCGCCAACGACGCTGGCCAACCCCCCCCCTGCCCCCGCGTCGAGCGTCACGCACGCCGCGCCGCCGGGCGCGATGACGAGCAGGATGCCGTTGCCGGCGTCGACGAGGGTGAGGTGGGTGGAGGGGGCCATGCCGGGGGGGGGGGCGACGGTCGCCGTCGCGCGTGGCGCGCCGAGCGCCGCGTCGACCAACGCAACGCGCAAGTCGCCGCCCGCGCCCCAGTGCAGGACGGCCAGGCCACCGTCGGCGGTGGCGGTCAGGGCGGGGCCGGACGACGCGGGCGCGTCGGAGCGAGCGGCGGCGCGCTTGCGGCCGGCGGCCGGCGCGGAGGTCGCGCCCGCGAGCGTCGCCCGCCACCGCTCGGCGCCCGACGCGGGGTCGATGACGCGGATCACGCCATCCGCGTGCGCCAGCGCCAGGCCGGCGGGCGTCGCGGCGGCGGCGCAGAGAGGCGAGGTGGAGGCCGCCGCGGCGGCGCGCGCGCCGAACGCGTGCGCGCCAGCGTCGAAAGAGTCGACCACCAGGCCCTTGCCAGTGGCCGCGCGCGACACGATGTAGACGATCGCCCCACCGGGCGCCGCTGCCGCAGCCAGGACGGCGCCGGCGGGCGCGGGCGGCGGTGCCGGCGCGGCGCCCGCCGCGAGCGCGGCGAGCGGCGCGGCCGACCCGTCGGCCAGCACGACGACCGCGCCCGCGGCCGTGGACACGAGAGCCGCCAGAGCGCTTGCCAATTCCACCGAGTCGGCAGCCGCGTCGAGCGAGCCTTCGGGCGCTGACGCCGGCCACGACACGACGCGCGGCGCGCCGCCGCGCGGCGCCGGCGCCGCCAAGCGGTCGACGCCGTCCCACACGGGGGGGCCGGTCAGGGCGGCGTCGCCGGCTGCCCAGGTGCGCAGCGGTTGCTGGAGGAAGGAGGAGGGAAGGCGCATTCGTCGGCGGCTAGGCGGCGCGCCGCGCGGTCCGCCGCCGTCGACCACGCCTCCGCCCTCTCTCTCTTTCACCCTGTCCGCCACGCTGTACAGCGTGACGCCGTCGCGGCCGGACGCGACCGCCGCGATGCCGGCCGCCGCTGCGCCGCCCAGCAGCGGGCGCCCCGGGGCCGCGGCGCGCGCGAGGGAGGTGACAGCGGCGGACGCAGCAGGCGCGTCCGCCATGGTGAGAGGAGAGGAGAGGGACGGGAGGTGTGCGGCGGCGCATTCGCCGTCGCACTCGCCGCCGCCGTGCGCTTGTGCACCCTCCACTCTCCCCCTCTCTCCACCTCCTCATCTTCAGGCCGCCTCTGGCATCAGCCCCAGGTGGTAGATGGCGGCCAGGGCGGCGATGTCGTACATGACGCAGCCGGCGTACGCGGCGCGCGCGGCGCTCTTGTATTTGCCGCTCGTCACGCCCATCACGTCGTACAGCCGGTTGGTCGACATGATGACGAAAACGGTGGAGATCGACACCCAGGCGACGAGCACGAGGCGGGCCTGGCGCACGACCGCCGCGCCGGAGCCGAGCGCGAGCGCTGCGAGCGTGCAGGCCGTGAGGCCGAAAAACAGGGCCCACCAGTCCCAGCGCAGCGCGTTGCCGCCGGACAGCTCGGCGAGGCCGGCGCCGCGCTGGACGCGGGCGGGGAGGAAGGGATCGGCTTGAGGCGGGTTGTACAGATAGTGTTGGAGAGCCGAGAGGCCGGCCAGGAAGACGACGAGGCCGGCGAAGGCGAGGGTGAGAAAGATGGCGAAAGACACGAACGAAGAGTAGCCGGCAAAGGCGCTCAAGGGAGGGGAGCGGGTCGCCGCGTCGGCAACGGCCGGCAGGCCCAAACCCGCGCCCCCTCCCCCCGCCGCCCACCTGGCGGCGTCGCTGTCGTCGCGGGTCCCCTTTTTGTCGGTGGCGGTGATGGTCGTGGGCAGCATGGTGGCGGGTGGGCGTGCGCGAAGAGTAAGCGCGACGCCGGCGTCGACGCGCTGCACACTCGCGGGCCGGCCGCGCCGGCCTGCCGCCGCGCCGGCCTGCCGCCGCCCCGGCGGACCGAGGTCGGTCCGTGGAGTCGCCGGCCGCGCGCGGAAGCCGTCGCACGCGACTGGGGCCCGCATGCCGCGCGCGTCGGCCGCGCCCGGCGCCTGGCCCGGCCCGCTCGCCGCCCTCGCGCACGCGTACGTGACAATGCTGGCAACCCGTCCTCACGCGACCCGGTCGGCGACGGCGGTCCTCATGTTTTTCGCGTCCGACGCGGCGGCCCAAGCGCTCGCCGCCCGCGCCGGCGGCCACCCGCGCAAGCGCGGCGGCAAAGGAGACCAGGACTGGGCGCGCAGTGTGCGGTTTGCGGCCTTTGGCGGGCTCCTGCACGCCCCGGCGTGCGCCGCGTTTTTCGCGGCGCTCGACGCCGCGCTGCCTGGCACCTCTCCGGCCACCGTCGCGCTCAAGATCGGCGTCGACCGAGCCTTCTTCGCCCCTTTCATCCTGGCCGCCGCCATCGCGTGGATGCAGCTCACGGGCGGCGCCACCCCCCCCGCCGCCGCGCGCGCCGTGCGCGCGCGCCTCGCCCGCACCTGGCTCCTCTCGTGCGGCGTCTGGATCCCCGCCCACGTCGTCGGTTTTTCGCACGTGCCCCTGCACCTGCGCGTGCTGTACGTCAACGCGGTCGCGCTCGCCTGGAACTGCGCGCTCTCCGCGCTCACCGCGCCGCGCCTGCTCCTCCCCGTCACGTCGGACGACGGCATGGGCCGGGTCAAGGGAGCGGGGCACCGCGGCAAATAGAAGGGGGTGCTGTGTGGGGGTTAAGGAAACGAGCGGGCGTGGGGCGCCTAGGCCGTTCTTTTGTTTCTTGTGTTGCAGACTGCGGCCGCGACGCCCTCTCAAAGCCACTCACGTCTCTTTCGCATCAATCCCTACTCCCGTTTTCGCACCTTCCACTGCGTCAAACAGCTCCATCAGAGGCCCCGTGAGCGACGGCAGCGCCACCGCGTCGGCCAGGTCGACGCGCATCAGATCAAACGCGACGCCCACGACGTGCCCCGGGTCGCGTACGGCGGGTATCTTTGGGTACCTCTGAGAAAAATGGGTAAGCAGCAGCACGCGCGCCCCCGCGTCGCGCGCGACGGCGACCGCATCGCCCGTCGTCGAGTGCCGCTTCGCCGCGGCCTCGCCCTCGAGCCCGTCCTCGAACGTGGCCTCGTGCACGAGCAGGTGGGCGCCTTTGGCCGCCTCCACCAGCGCGGGACAGCGCACGGTGTCGCCGGAGAAGGCGAGCTTGGCGCGCGCGGTCGGATGGGCGGTTTCGACGACGAGTCCATAGGAGTGCGCGCAGTGCACGACGCGCACGCAGGACAGGGAGCGCAGGCCCATGGTGGCTTTCAGGTCGGCCAGGAGGGTGCCGGGGGTCGGCACGCCGCCGTCGTCCGAGCCGGCCGACTCTTCGGCGGCCGCGGCGTCTGCACGCGCCGCGTCGCGGCAGTCGAGGAAGACGACGCCCGTCGGGGCCAGTTTGTTGTACTCGACGAGCACGCGGCGCAACGGGTCGGGCCCCAGGAGGAGGAGCGGGGGTGGCGGCCCACCCCCCGCGACCCGAGCGTGCGCGCGCGCGCGCGCGGCGAGCACGCCCGGCAGCCCCGCGTGGTGGTCGGCGTGGATGTGGGAGACCCACACGCCGGCCAAGGATAGCAACGCCTTATCCGCGCCGGGGCCGCCGTAGGCGCGGGTGAGCTGGGCGGCGGTGCCTTCGCCGCAGTCGAGGAGGAGAGTTGCGGGGTCGGCGCCAGCGTCGGACCCCGCCGCCCTCACGCGCAGCAGCGTGCCGCTCACGTTGCGGTACTTGCTGGGCTGCGCCGCGCCCGTGCCCAGGAAGACGACCTCCACGTTGCCGCGCGCGGCGGGCGCCATGCAGGGCGGGAGCGAGGGGGGCGGCGCGGACCGCGCGGACGCGAGCGCAAACCGCGCGGCGGCGACCAGGGGGCCGTGCGCGGCCATAAGGTCGGCCTGGACAGCGACAGAGTCGAACAGTGGCTGCACCGCACTCTCGTCGAGGCCGGCGCGCGCGGGCGGGCGCAGGTGGAACTTGAGGCGGTCGCGCCCCGCGACCGCGGCGCCCGCTGCGGGCGCCACGCCGGCGCCCGGGGGACCGGGGTCGAGGCCCCGGTGCAGCGGAAAGAGGGCGCCGTCGACGGCGGCCAGCCTTGCCCCCAGGGCGGCGGACGAGGCGTGCACCGCAGCGGCGGCCGTGGCGGCCGCGTTTGCGAAAATGTGCGTCGCGCTGGGGCCGAAAGACGCCACCCAGGCCCGGTACGGGTCGCTGGCCACGACTGCCGCGGGCGTGAGGTGCAGCACGGCCGCGACGCGGGCGCCGTCGGGGCCGGCCGCGGCGAAGCGGGCGAGCGGCTGCGCCCCTCGCAGCAGGGCCGCGTGCGCGGCCGTCGCCGCGTCCGCCACCAGCACGCACGGCCCGGGCGAGCCAGGGTCGCAGCACGCGTCCGGGGAGACGGTCGCGCCGTCGGCAAGCGTGACGGCGCGACCGGCTTTCAACTGCCCAAAGAGCGGCCCGCGCGGCACGCCCGCCGCCAGCGCGGCGTCGGGGCGAAACTTGCCGGGAATGGGAGAGAGCTCGACGGTGTAGACGACCGAGGGCAGGAGGTCCAGGAGGGGGGCGGGAGGGCGGCCTCCGGCGTCGGCGCGCGCGCGCTTGGCCGCGGGCTCGCCGCCCGAATCAGCCGCGAGCCCCGGCGCCAGCAGCACGGGCGTGACAGTCACGTCGCCGTCGCGCACGACGGGCGCGAGTTGGGACACGACGGCATCGGCACCAGCCCCAAACTCGGTCGCGGAAATGACGTCGACGCGCGCCGAGACAAACGACCGCGCCGCGCGCGCCAGCGCGCCCAACCCCGGCGGCCCGCACACGGCGACGGGCGGTCCACCATCCGCCCTCGCCCCCCCGCCGCCGGGCTCGGCGAGGGAGAGGCAGAGGCCGGGCAGGCCGCCCGCGGCGGCCGCGTCGGACCGCGTGAGCAGCACGTCCGTCACGCGCGCCACCCGCACGCCGGCCTCGCCCGCGTACCGCTGAAAGCCTTCGCCCGCGTTGAAGAGCAGGCGGCGCCGGTCGAAGAAGAGGAGGGCGGACGGGGTCGCGTCGCCGGTGTCGGTGCCCAGGCCCAGGACCTGAAATGGAGAGGATGCGGTGGTTGAGCTCTGTGGGCGTTCGTTGATCGCGCCCTGCGCCGGCAGTCGCCGCCGCCGCCCCCCGGCGCCCGCGTCGGCGGCGGCCGCGTGCGACGCGGCCTTCTTCCTCCTCCTTCCCTACCTGCAGATAGGCCGACGTGTTGGACGCGTCGAGCACGGCCGGCGGCGGCGCCATGGCGGCCGCGCGCCTCGCGCAGTGTGGCCAGCGCCCGCGCCCGCCCATCGCCACAGCCGAATGACGGTCCCTCCCGCCCCTCCCCCGTCCGTCGCGGCCCTGGAGGGCGTGCTCGCCCAGCTGGAAGCCGCCGCGGGCGCGCCCGACCCGGAGGCGCGCGCGGCGCTCGACGGGCTGCGCGCGGTGCTCGGCCGCGGACGAGGGGGGGGCGCGACGGTGGCTGGCGGTGAGCAATCAAATCAAGAGCACGCCGCCGCCGCGGAAGCGGAAGCCTCGCTGGCGGCCGCCGTGCGCGCCCTCGCCGGCCTGGACGAACGCCTCGCCGCGGTCGAGGCCGCCGCCGCGCGCCTGCCGCCCGACGCGGCCGCCCTCGCCGCGCTCGCGGCGGCTGAGGCGGGCTTGGTCGATGGGGGGCCAGGGAAGGCAGAGTGAGGCTCAGGGCTGTCTTTGTTGTCCGCCGCCCCGCATTTCCACACGCCCTCCTCCCTCCTCCCTCTCTCCCTCACTCGACGCCCCCGGAAATGTTGAGCGCCTTGGCCGCCGTCATGACGTCCTTGTCGCCGCGCCCCGAGAAGTTGAGCACGATGCGGGAGCCGGTGGGGAGGGTCGGCGCCAGCGTCTCGAGGTGGGCCAAAGCGTGCGCCGTTTCCAGCGCCGGGATGATGCCCTCGAGCCGGGACACGCGCACAAACGCGTCCAGGGCCGCTTGGTCGGTCACGGCCGCGTACTCGGCCCGCCCCCCTTCCTTCAAAAAGGCGTGCTCGGGCCCGATCCCCGGATAGTCCAGCCCCGCCGAGATCGAGTGCGGGTCGATGACTTGGCCGTCGTCGTCCTGGAGCAGGTAGGAAAAGGAGCCGTGCAGGACGCCGGGCGAGCCCATGGTGAGGGTGGCCGCGTGCTTCCCCGTTTCGACGCCCTCCCCCGCGGCCTCGACGCCCACCAGGCGCACGCCCGAGTCGTCCACAAACTCGTGGAACAAGCCCATGGCGTTGGACCCGCCGCCGACGCAGGCGAGGAGGACGTCGGGGAGGCCGCCGAAAGCGGCCAGGCACTGCGCGCGCGTCTCGCGGCCGATGACCGACTGAAAGTCGCGCACCATCATCGGGTACGGGTGCGGGCCGGCGGCCGACCCCAGGATGTAGTGCGTCGTCTCCACGTTGGTCACCCAGTCCCGGATGGCCTCGGACGTCGCGTCCTTGAGCGTCGCCGTCCCGGTGCGCACCGCCCGCACCTCGGCCCCGAGCAGCCGCATGCGGAACACGTTGAGCGCCTGCCGCTCCATGTCTTTGGCGCCCATGTAGATGATGCAGGGGAGCCCGAATTTGGCGCAGACCGTGGCGGTCGCCACCCCGTGCTGCCCCGCGCCCGTTTCGGCGATGATGCGCTGCTTACCCATGCGCCGGCACAGCAGCACCTGCCCGAGCGAGTTGTTGATCTTGTGCGCGCCGGTGTGGTTGAGGTCTTCCCGTTTAAACCAAATCTCGGGGCCCGGGGCGCCGTCCGGCTTGGCATAGCGCGCCGAGAGGCGATCGGCGCGGTACAGGGGGGAGGGGCGGCCGACGTAGTCTTTCAGGATGGACTCAAATTCGGCCTGACGATGGGGAGGAGGAGGTGTGGGCGGGGCGCAGCGAGGGCGACGCGGGCCGGGTCGGCCGCCACGGCGCCGCCATGCGCCGCGGCGGCCGCGCCCACAGCCCGAGCGGCCGCCATCTCCCCGCGCGCCGACCGCACACAACACCACAGACCCCAAGCCACTCCACCCCTCCACCCTCCCTGCACCTGGAACGCGGGGTCGGCCTGCAGCTGTCTATACTCGCTCTCCAGCTCGGTGAGCGCCGCGATGAGCGTCTCCGGCACGAATTTGCCGCCAAAGCGGCCGTAGCGGCCGGCGGCGTCGGGGCGGGGGACGCCGGCGGTGGTGGGGGGCGGCGCGGTCGCGGGCGCGGCGCGTGGAGTCGCCATGCCGCGCGGGCGGCGGTCGGGGGTGGCCACGGCGCGGGGGGTGAACGGCGCGGGCGTGCGCGCGCGGGCGGGCAGCGTCGCGCGCATGGCGGCAGTGAGAGGACTCGTGCGGCGGCGTGCGAGAGAGCGGCTAGCGCGCCGAGTGTCGCACCGCGAACCGAACTCGAAACTCGGGTGCAGGGAGGTGCGATAAGAATGCACACGGTGGAGCGCAGGGCAAGGGGGCGGCACAGAGGGGCGAAACAGGGTGGGAAGGCAAGGGCGCGTGCGGCGCGCGCCGGGTCGCAGCAAGCCCGGCGCCCGGCGGCCCGGCGCGGCGGGGGCGAGCAGAAAAAAAGGTGGCCACAGGGCGGGACGCGCGGCGAGAGGCTCCCGCCGAGCGCGCTCACGCGCCGCGCTGCTCGGCCGCGGCGACCGCGCAGTCGATCATCGCCACCTGCGCGCTCAGGTCGACGCCCATACGCACGCCCATCGTGATGAGCGTGAGCGACAGCTTGCGCAGGTCTTCGACGGAGAGGCGGCCTGGGGCGGGTTCAGGGGGTTCGGCACGCGACCGCTGTCCCCGCCCTCCCGCCCGCCCTCCCCGCACCACCCACCGTGCCACTCCAGAAAGATCGAGCTTGACGCAACCATGGTGGCGGACACCTCCACGGGCTGGCCGTGGGGCACCGCCCAGGACGGCAACGGGGCAAGCCGCACGGCGGGTGGCGGGCCCACCCCGAACGACGACGACGCCTGGGCGATGGCCGCGGACATGTTGGGCCGCGGCAGGGACAGGCGGTCGGCCGGGTCGGGCGGGGAGCGGTTGTCGGCCATAGGGGCGGGGTTTGGGGTGGAGCGGATGGGAGGGGTGTGGCGTCGGCGGCCAGCGTGCGGACCCAGTGTCTCCCCGGCGCCGCGATGGCCGCCGCCCTCCCCCGCGCCCGAGCGTGACGCCCGCATCCAAGTCGACTAGTTCACCTCCCGCGGCGTTCCGCCGCCATGCCGCCGCACTCCAAGCGCGCGCGCAAGCAGCGGGACGCGCTCTCCCTCAAGGCCAAGCGCGTGGCGACGGGGTTTTGCAACGACGCCGACTACGCCGCCGCGGCGGCCGAAGTCGAGGCTTTGGTGGCGGCGCCGGCAGCCGACGCGGCGCCGCCGCCGCTCGAAGACTCGAACGCCGCCATCCTGCCGCCCCGCGTCAAAGGGAGTGGTGGTGGCGCGGCGACCACGGACGCGCCCGCACCCCGCCGCCTGTCGCGCGCTGCCGCGCGCAAGCTGCGCCGCGTGACCGAGGAGAGGGCGGCGCGCGACGGCCGGGCCGAGGTAGGCGAGGAGTGGTGGTGGTGGGGATGGCGTCGAATCGAGGCGGCGGCTCTTCCGGGGTCGAACCGATCACCCACCCACCCCTCTCCTCCTCGCTCTCACAGGTCTACGCCTCCCTCCAGCTCCACGCCCTGCCCGACGCCGCGCGCGCCCTTCTGCAAGGCACCGGCACCCTGGGTCAGCGGGAGACCAAGCGGACCCGGCTCAAGCGGGAGCTCGCCGCGGCGCGCGCGGGCGTCGCGCCGGGGGACGGCGCCCTGCTGACTCGGCGGAGGCGCAGCGTGAGCGACGAGGACATGGCGTCGTCGAGCGAGTCGAGCGAGGGCGAGGGCGAGGGCGACGGGCCCGGCGCCGGCGCCGGCGCTGCCGTTGCGGCCGGTCCGCCGTCCCCTTCGCCGCCGCGCTCGCCGCCGCCGCCGCCGCCCGCCGCCCCACTCTCGCCCGCGTCCCTGCGCGCTGCAGCCGTGGCGGCGCGCGCCGAGCTGGGCCTGCCCGCGCCCGGCGCGGTGGCGGAAGCGGCTGCGCCCCCGACCGCGGCCCCGCCGCCCTCGACCACCCCCGCGCGCGCGCGCCACTTTGCGCGCCCCCCCGCCCTCGCCGCGTCCCGCGCCGCCCTCCCTATCATCGGCATGGAGCAAGAGATCATGGAGGCCGTGCGCGCGGCCGACGTCGTGCTGCTGGGAGGGGAGACGGGGTGCGGCAAGACGACCCAAGTCCCCCAATTCTTGCTCGAGGCCGGCCACGGGTCCCCCACGACCCACCCGGAGACCGGGGGCGCGATCGCGGTCACCCAGCCGCGCCGCGTCGCCGCCGCCGCTGCCGCCGCGCGCGTCGCGGCCGAGCTCGGCGCGCCGCTCGGCGGCGCCCTCGTCGGCTACCGGGTCAGGCACGACCGGATGGCTAGAGCGGATACAGCGCTGGTCTTCATGACCGACGGCGTGCTGTTGCGAGAGTTGGAAAGCGATTTTTTGCTGTCTCACTATTCCGCCGTCGTCGTCGACGAGGCGCACGAACGCTCGCTGGCCACCGACCTCCTGCTCGGCCTCCTGTCCCGTATCGTGCGCCTGAGGCGCACGTGGGCGGGGGAGGGGCGGGAGGGGGTGCGGCCGCTCAAGCTGGTCGTGATGTCGGCGACCCTCCGCGCGGCCGACTTTCGGGACAACCGGTCCCTGTTTGCCACCCCGCCCCCGACCCTCGACGTCCCCGCGCGCCAGTACCCCGTCACCGTCCACTTTGCCCGGCGCACCGAGCGCGGCGACTATGCGCGCGCTGCGGTCGCGAAAGCCGCCCACATCCACCGCGCGCTGCCGCCCGGGGGCGTGCTCATCTTCCTGACGGGCAAGCGGGAAGTCGAGTGGGCGGTGGCGCGGCTCAGGCGGCTGCTGGCGCCCAAGGAGCGGCGGGAAGCGGAGAAGCGCGAGGGTGGGGGCGACGTCGACCAGGCCGACCTGTCCGGCGGCGACGAAGCCGAAGCGGACGCAGGCGCCGACTCGGATGCCTCCTCCCGATCCTCTGCCTCGCGCGACGATTTCGACGACGGCCCGCCGTCGGACGACGACGCCGCGACGACGACGCTCGGCGGCGCGGGCTACAGCCCCGCCCAAGTCGCGGCCGCCGCCGCCGCGTTCGAGGCGCGCACCGGCATGCGCCTGCACAAGGCGGGCGGGGAGGCGGCGCCGCCGGCGGCCGACGCGGGCGCTGGCAACGACCCGCCCGCCGACGACGACGCGTCCCCACCCCCGGCCCTCGTCCTCCCGCTCTACGCCGCCCTCCCCCCCGCCGCCCAGGCCCGCGTCTTCGACCCGCCCCCGCCGGGGCACCGCCTCATCGTGGTCGCGACCAATGTCGCCGAGACGTCGCTCACGCTGCCGGGCGTGCGCTACGTGGTCGACGCGGGGCGCGCCAAAGTGCGCTCCGTCTCCTCCTCCGGCTCCCGGGGCGCGGTCGTGGCCCGGTACGAAGTGGGGTGGGCGTCCAAGGCGTCGGCCGAGCAGCGCGCGGGGCGGGCGGGGCGGACGGGGCCGGGCCACGCGTACCGCCTCTACTCCTCGGCCGTCTTTGAAGCCGAGCTCCCCCCGCACGCCCCACCCGCGGTGGACGGCTGCCCTCTGGACGGCGTCGTGCTCACGCTGCGCGCGCTGGGCGTCGACCGGCCGGCTTCGTTCCCGTTTCCGAGCGCGCCGCCGGCGGCCGCGGTCGCGGCGGCCGACGCGGCGCTCGCCGCGCTCGGCGCCCTGGACGCGTCGTCCAACCCTCCATCTCTAACCCCTCTGGGCGTCGCCATGGCGGCGCTGCCGCTGGCGCCCCGGCACGCGCGCGCGCTGGTCGAGGTCGCCTCGTCGGTGCGCGCGGGGCGCGCGCCACCAGGGGCGCTGCCGGCCGCGCTCGCGGTGGCGGCCGCGGTCAGCGTCGAGAGTCCGTTTGAAGCGGGACCCGGGAGCGGTGGAGGGGGCGAGGGCGGCGAAGAGGGCGACGCTCCCGCGGCGGCCGCAGACGCCGCCAAAAAGGCCGCGCGCGCCGCCGCACGCGCCGCCACCGCTTCCCTCCGAGACGACACGTCGGACGCCCTCACCGCCGCCGCCGCCCTCGCCTCATTCGAAGCCCTGCCCGCCGACGCTCGCGCCTCCTGGGCCGCGTCGTCCGGCCTGTCTGCGCGGCGCCTCGCCGAGGCGGCCGCCCTGCGCCGCCAGCTGGCCGGCGTCGTGGCCCGCCTGGCCACCGGCGACGGCCGCGGCAGCGATCTGTTTGCCGGGCTGCCGTCCGCGGCCGCGAGCGCGGAAGCGCTCGCCGCGGCGCCTGCGCGCACCCCCCCGCCCGCCACCCGCCTCGCCCTGCGCCGCGCGCTCGCCGCCGGCTGGGCCGACCAGATCGCGCGCCGTGTGCGGTCTGGGGATGCGCCCCGCGCCCCGGGCGCGCCGCGGCGCGCGGTACGCTACGCGGTCGCCGACGCGGCCGCCGACTGCGGCGAAGGCGTGTCCGTGCACCTCCACCCGTCCTCGGCCCTCGCCCGCCGAGCCCCCGACTGGATCGTGTACACCGACTTGGTCGCCACCGCCAAGCGGGCGTACGCGTGCGGCGCGACCGAGGTCGACCCGCGCTGGCTCGCGCGCGTCGCTGCGCCGCTCGTGTCGCTAGCGGCCGTGCCGCCGACCGATCCCGGCGCGTACGACCCCGCGTCCGACACCGTGCGCGCTATGGCCGCCGCCACGTTCGGGCCGCGCGCGTGGCCGCTGCCGGCGGTGCCGGTGCCGCACCCGGACGGAGGGCGGCGGGCGGCCGCGTTTGCGGCTGCTTTGCTGGCGGGGCGCGCCCTGCCCACGCTCCAGGTGCTGCAGCCTAGTCTCTTGGCAGCCGCCTCGACCGCGGCCGACCCCGCGGCCGCCGGCGTGCGCCGGGTGGGCGACCTGTTGCACGCCTTGTCGTCGCGCGGCGTCGACAGCGTGGCGTCCCTAGCGGCCGTCTGGGCCAACGAGCCGACCTTCCTGGCCGACGAGCTGGCCGCGTGGCTGGCGCCGGGGGAGCGGGGCGGGCTGGCGGCCGCGCTGGCCGCGGCGCGCGCCGAGGCGGCGGCGAAAGCGGGAGAAGCCCCCTGATTCAGTGCTGTTGCTTTTACCACTCCAGAGTGCGGCAGTACATGTCTCTCTCTCTCTCTCTCTCTCTCTCTCAACTCTCGCGCCCGCCGGGCGCGCGCGCACGCGCCAACGCCTGGAGCGCGCCCTCCGCCGCCGCCGCGAGCGCCCCCACGCCCTCCCCCTGAGCACAGCACGCCGCCACCGCGCCCGCGACCGCGGCTGCCAGCGTGCCCACCGGCGCTGCCAGCGAGGGCAGCCCCGCCGCCGCGGCCGCCGCGCCCGGCAGCGCGGCGGCGACCGCGCCCGCGTCGCCCGCGTCAGCGGCCGCTCCCGCGCGCGCGAGGGCGGCGTGCGCGCCGGCGAGCGAGGTGGGGGTGGGGTAGGAGGCGGCTAGAGAGCCCGCGAGGGCGCAGGCGAGGGCGCCAGAGGCGGGGTGTCCTGTGGCGGGGCCGGCAAAGTCGGTCGCGATGTGCAGAGCCGGCACGCCGCCCACGAGCGATGGCGCCAGGCGCGCGTCAAACCCGGACGATGCCGCCAGCCGCGCGGCGGCGGGCGCGTCCAGGAGGAGGGCGTGGAGCCCGGCCGCGAGCGCGGCGCCGACGGCGGCCGCGTCGGCGGGGGCCGTCGCGGCCGCTCCTTTCGCCCTGGCCAGCGCCTCTATCAGCAACAACGCCGCCGCCCCATCCTGGGCCGCCATCGCCGCCTCCACCGAGGGCGGCTCGCCGTCGGCGGGGATGAGGGCGGGCGCCAGGCGCGGCGCGAGCGCGCGCGCCGCGCGCCGTGCGTCGGCCAGGGAGGCGAGTGCCACGTGTACGCAGACGCGGGCTGCGACTGGGGAGGTCCAGGTGTACGTGGATGGGGCCAGGGCGAGGAGAGGGGCGGCGAGCAGGGCGTCGGCGTCAGCGGAAGCGGAAGCCACTGCGCCGCCACCGCTCCCGTCCGCCTTGCGCTTGCGCGACGCCCTGCCGTCGCCGTCCAGCGCGCACCCTAGCTCCCAGGCGACGCGGGCACGCGCGACGCGGGCGACGGGAGGCGGCAGGGCGTCGAGCCAGGAGGCGAGCGCGTCGCCCGCCGAGCGCGGCGCGCGCGGCGCGAGCAGGTGCGGCAGCGCCGCGTCCAGCGCGGCCAGCGCGCCGCCGACATCGGTCGGCGGCGGAGACGTGCGCAGAAAGTGCAGTGCGGCGGCGGGCGTCGAAGGAGGGGCGGCGAGCGGGACGCCGGACCGGCGCGCGCGCACCTCCCCGCGCCCCCCACTCGCCGGCACGCACCCCGGCGCCGCCTCGCCCGCCGCCGCCAGCCAGCGCCCGCGCACGTCGCCAAAGCCGGCGCCCGGGGCGGCGACGGCGGCCGCGAGGCGGGCGAGGGGGAGGGACTCGCCGGGAGGGGGCCAACACGGGGCGGACGCCGCGGTCAGCTCTGCAAGCGACGCCAGGACGGCCGCCCCCGACCGCCCCGCGACCGCGGCGTCCACGGACGCGGGGGTCGTGCACGCAGCGACATCGTCGGGGCGCAGGCGGGCGCCGGCCGCGGCCAGCGCGTCGACGAGGGCGACGAGCGCGGGGTGGAGCGGCGCGCCCGCCGCGCGCGCGTGCGCGCCAGCGGAGCGCACCAGCGCCGGCCGCGCGCCCGGATCGCCTCCTTGCAGCGCGGCCGCCACCGCCTGCGCCGCGCGGGCGGCGGAAGCGGGGTGGCCGGCGGCGAGGCCGGGCGAGGGCGGGGCGGCGGCCGCAGCGCGCGCCGCGGCCGCGCGCGCTCCGCCGCCCGCCGCGGCCGCCAGCGTAGCCAGCGCGGCGTCCGGGAACCGCACGCCCGTGCCCAATTCGCGGCGCAGGCCATCAGCGAGCCAGCCCCAGCGCTTGTGCAAGAGGAGGGACGCGAGCCAGGCGGTGGTGGGGCAAGGAAGAGAGAAGGGGTCCTCCCCTCCTGCCTCTTCCAGCTCCAGCACGCGCCGCACGGCGCCCGCCAGCACGTCGTCCGCCACCGCGTCGCCCGACATGAGCAGCGCCGCCGTCGCGGCGAGGCGGGACGCGGGCGGCAGCGCGGCGCGCGGCGCGCGCGCGAGCCGCGCGGCCCACGCGCCCGCCGCCGCGCGCGCCGGGGGGGCGCCGGCGGCCAGGAGCAGGGCGTGGGCGCGCAGGTGGGCGTCGTCGGCGTGGGTCCAGGGGGCGGAGGGGAGTAGGGCGACGGCGGCGGCGAGGGCGGCGGACGCAGCGCGCGCGCCGTCGGAGTCGGCGCCGAGCGCGGCCGCGAGCCAGGGCAGGCCGCCGCCGCGCGCGGCCGCGGCGGGCGCGGCGAGAGCGGCGTCCGGGTCGGCGGCCATGAGCGAGAGCACAGGCCCCGGCGCCGCGCCCGCGGCAGCCGCCGCTGCGAGCACTGCGCCGCGCGCCGCCGCGCCGCCGCCCGCCACGGCAGCGAGCGCGCCGGCCGCGGCGGCCGCGATGGAGAGGTCGTCGGACGTCGTGTCCGTTGCCAGCTGGCGGCACACGGGGGCCAGAGCGCCGTCGACGTTGAGCGCGAGCGCGGCGAGCACGCACGGCGCGCGCCGCGCGCCGCGCGCGGCGTCGGCGACAGGCGGCGCGCCAGCCACGCCGGAGGCCAACGCAGCACACACAATGGCGATCAATTCCTCGCTCTCGGCGCCGGGCGCGAGCAGGCCGTACACTGGCGGCGCTGCCGCCGCGGCCGCCGCGCGCAGGGCGGCCAGCGCCGCGCCCGCGCGGGCCCGCGGGTCGGAGTCAGCTTCAAACGTGGCCGCCGCCGCGTCGGCGACCGCGTCGGCGTCGCCCGGAGCGGCCGCGGACGGCGCCCAGTCGAGGGAGGCGCCGCCCGCAAAGAGCGCAGCAGCCTCGACAGCGGCCGCCCCACCCGGCGCGGCCCTCAGCACGGCCAGGCCGGCTTCAGGCAAATCACCCGCGACCGCGGCCGCCGCTAGGCGGTGCGCAAAGAGGGGGGCGGCAGCGTGCGCCGCGAGCGCGGTCCAGTCGCGGGCGACGGCGGCCGCCAGCGGGTCGCAGGGGGGCTCGTCAGGAGGGGGCATAGTGCGTGCGCGGTCGCGGGTGCCGCCCCCTCGCAGGAGTGGCGCGCGACGCAGGCCGATTGGCGGTTCCAGCACTCTCTCGCCCATCTCTCTCCCATGCCGCCCCTCCGGCGGCGGCAAATCGCCGCCGCGGCCGCGGCCGCCGCGGTCGCGCTCGCAGTCGCGTCCGCGACGTCTCCGGGTCACGTGTCAGGCACCGCGTCAGTCACCCTGAGCGCCAAGTGGGACGCCGCGCCGCTCGTGCTGGAGGCGGTGGAGCTGCTGGTGAGGCGGGGAGGGATTGGTTGGTGGGTGGGGGAGCGGGGATCGGCGCCCGACGGCTCGGCCGCGATCCCGCCCACCTCCTTGCCCTCCTCCAGGCCGACGACTCGCCCGCCGCCTTTTGGGCGTTTGCCGACGCCTGGACCCCCGATCCCGCCCGCGCCAACGAGACGTGCTGGGGCGCGCTCGGGCGGTCGGTGCATGACCTGCTTCCCCCGTCATCGGCGCGCGCCCTTCAGTACGCCCTCGCCGCCCGCCAAGCGTCCGCCCGCGTCGCCCTGACCGCCAGCTTGTTGGACGCGGACGGCGGCGCGCCCGACGATGGCGCGTGCTGCGTGGCGGTGCTGCCGGGAGGGGTTCGCGTCACCGACGCGCGCGACCTCGCGCGCCGCGTCGCCCGCCTCGCGACGCACGGCATCCCGTCCGGCGACACCCCTGTCGCGCTCTACGAATTCGACCACGTGTACCGGCGGGCCGAAGGGCGGCCCGGCGTCGGCATCGCGCTCTACGCGCCGCCCGGCGCGCGCTGCTTCGCCCCGATGCACGCGACGCTCTCTACTGCCGCCTCCGACACCTCAACCCCCCACCGCATCGACTACGCGCTACGCCCCGCGCTGCCCGCGCCCGCGTGCGCGGACGCGGGCGGGTGCCTGGCGCTCGGGGCCGGGGGGAGGGTCGCGCTCCCCGGGTTCGGCGCCGAGTTTGCTCTCAAGTCGACCGAATACCTCGCCGTCGACGACAGCGACAAGGGTAAAGAAGAGCCGAAGGACAAAGATGCTGCTGCGGCCGCGGACGCCCCTGACGAGGTCGCCGGCTTCCTCTTCCCGACGCTCCGCGCCCGCACCCCCCCCTCCTCCCACCCCGCCCTCGACGCCCTGCGCGACCGCCTGCTGGACGACGCCGCGCGCGCTGACGACGCCCCCATCAAGGCCTGGGATTTGAAGGACTTGGGCCTGCAGGCCGCCGCGCGCGCGCTCGCGGCGCCCGACCCGCTTCGCGCGCTCGCCGACGGTGCGGCCTCCTTCCCCAACGCCGCGCCCCGCCTGGCAAAAGCGCCGGTGCCGCCCGCCATCCGGGCCGCCGTCGTGGGCGCCCCGGGGCGGGTGCGCCGGTTCCAGGCGGGCGCGTCAATGCTCGCGCTGAATGGTCTCTTGCTCGACGCGGCGACGCTCGAACTAACGGATGCCGTCGACGCCCTGCGCCACGAGGCCCGCCTGGCCGACGCGCTGGCCACGACCGGGCTGGACGCGGGCGGCGTGGCGGGCGCGCTGCGGCTGCGCGCGGTGGCCGGCCTCGACGACGGCGCGGCCGCCGCGCCGCCGCGCGTCGACCTGCTCTCCCCCGCCAAGGCCGCCATCGCGTGGGCCAACGACCTGGAAACCGACGACGCGTACGCGTCCTGGCCGGACGATATCAAGGCCGTGCTGCGGCCCGGGTTTCCGGGGCAGCTGCCGTCGATCGCGCTGAATCTGTTGAACCTGGTCCTCGTCCTCGACCCCTGCGCCCCCGGCGCGCCCGCGCTGGCGGCCGCGGCTGCGGTTGCGGTCGCCGCCCGGTGGCCGCTGCGGGTGGGCGTGCTGGCGCTGCCTTCAGCGGCGGTGTCGCGCGCCGCGGGCGCCCCTCCTTTGCCCTTTGCCGCGTGCGGCGACTGCGAGCGCGTCGCGCGCGCGCTGGCCGCCGCCACCGCGGCCGGGTCGCCTGCGGGGCTGGCCGCGCTGGGGGGGCTCGAGGAGGGCAAGGTGTCGTGGGCCGCGTTTGCGTCCGCGCTCGCCGCCGCGCCGCGCCGCGCGGCCGACGCCGAAGCGACGATCGCGGCCGCCGCGTCCGACGCGGAAGCGATGCGCGGCGCGGCCGCCGCGTCCGCCGCCGCTTCCGCGGGCCTGGCGCCGGCCCCCGGCGGCGGCGCCGCGCTCTGGCTCAACGGCGCGCTCCTCCCCCCCATCGCCGCCGCGGGCGGCGACGCCAAGCGCCTCCTCACCTGGGGCCTACAGACCGAGCTCCAGGCGGCGCAAGGGTGGATCTACTTTGGGGAGATTACGCAGGCGGACGCTGATGGCGTGCCAGAGGGGCACGACGGCGACGACGACGACGAGAGCGACACCGACGACGGCACCCACCTGCTCGCCAAAGTGTTGACCGTGGCGGGCGCGCTGCCGCGCCACAATCCTCGCGCGACGGCCAAGGGCGCGGGCGACGGCGCGGCGGGGGAGGCGGTTGTCGCGGCAGCGGCGGCGGCCGGGTTGCCGCCGCCGCCGCGCCAGCTTCGCCTGCAGGGCGCGCTCGACCCCGTCTCATCCCCCGTCCTGTCCACTATGGCCTACGCCACCGCGGACACGGGCCCTGACGTCAAGGCGGTGACCCACTGGGTCGCCGCCGACGCCTCCACCCCCGCCGACCGCGCGCTCGCGCGTGCCGCGCTCGCAGCCTTGGCCGCGCCACCCGACCCGGTCAAGCTCACGCGGGCGGGAGCGCCGGCGGCGCCGCCGCCGCGCGCGACGGGGGCGCGGGTGGCGCTGGTGCAGTGCGGGCCGCCGAGCGCGGTGTCGCGGCTCGTGCTTGCGACCACGCGCGCGGGGCTGGCCGCGCCCCGGTTGAGGACGGTGCTGGCGGCGTTGCTGGATGAATCCGTCGCCGCTGGCGTGACCAGCGACGCCGACGCCGAGGCAGCCGCACGCGCGGCCGCCGGCGCCGACGCGGCCGCCGTCGTCGCCGCGCTCGCCGACGCCGCCGGCCTGGACGCCGCCCTGCGCGCGCAAGCGGCCCTCTGTGTGGCCGAGCTCGGGCTGGCGCCGGGGGCGCGCGCCCTCGTGAGCAACGGGCGCATCTTGCTCGACGGCACGAGCGCCGCCGCCGCCACCACCCCACCCCCTCCTCCTCTCGTCGCCGCCGACCTGCACCTCGTCGAGGCCCACTCGGACACCGGCCGGCTGGGCGCCCTTGTGGCCGCCTTGGTGGCGCGCCGGCCGGCCGGCGCGCGGCGCCCGTCGGACGTTGCCGCGGCGGCGACCGCCCTCCTCCTCGCCGCCCCGCCAAACCCCGCCGCGTCCGCCACCGCGCGCGGCGCGGCCGCGCTGGCCGCGTTTGATGCGGAAGACGCTGCGGGGTCGCCCCTGTTGTTCGAGGTGGGTGTCGCTGGTGGGTCGCCTCATTCCATCGCCCTGGTTGTCGACCCCCTCTCCCCCGTCGCCCAACGCATCGCGCCCTTGCTCCTGTCCCTGCGCGCCGGCCTAGCCCCCGCCTCGCTGCGCGTGCTGCTCAACCCGGTGCCCGACTTGACTGCGCTCCCGCTCTCGACGTTTTACGCGGCGTCGTTGCCCACGTTCAAGAGCGCGGGCGAGGAAGTCGGTGGGAGCGGCGCGCTCCCTCCTCTGGGCGAGCCGCTCCCCCCGGCAGCCTCTTTGACGGGCCTCCCCGCCCAAAAAATTCTGACGCTCAACCTGCACGTCCCCGAAGGCTGGCTCGCCGAGGCGGTCGACGCCGGCCGCGCCGATCTGGACAACATCGTGCTGGCCCAGCTCCCGGGCACGGCCCTGGCAGCGCGGTACGAACTGGAAGCTTTGATGATCACGGGGTCGTGCGTCGACGCGGGGGCGACGACGCGGGACGGCGTCACGCCGCGCGGCGTCCAGCTGGAGCTGGTGGAGGAGGAGAATGGCACGGGCCCCGGCCGTCGCCGCGTGGGCGACACGCTGGTCATGGCCAACCTCGGCTACTTCCAACTGCAAGCCCCCCGCCCCGGCGTGTATAGCCTCGCCCTCGCCGCCGGCCGGTCCACCTCTTTATACACGGTGGATGCCGCGTCCGGGCCCGCCGACGGGCGCGGCCTGGGCGGGCGTGCTGGCGCGCGCCGTGGCGAGACCTCCCTCGGCGTCGCCGTGGACACGCTCAACGGGCGCCACCTCGCCCTGCGCCTGCGCAAGCGGCCCGGCATGGAGGGCGAGGACGTGCTGGCCGAGGGTGGAGGGGGCGGGTGGCGGGCGTGGCTGCCCGGTGGGCGGTCGACTGCGGTCGCCCCTCCCTCCCTGGGCCCCGACGGCCGCCCCCCCGCGGAGGACGACCCCGACTGCATCCACATCTTCACCGTCGCCTCGGGCCACATGTACGAGCGCCTGCAGAAGATCATGGCGCTGTCGGTGCTGGCCCACACGAAGCATCGGGTCAAGTTTTGGTTTATCAAAAACTACATGTCGCCCTCCATGCGCGCCGTGCTGCCCCGGCTGGCGGCGGAGAAGGGATTCGAGTACCAGTTTGTCACTTACAAGTGGCCGCACTGGCTCCACAAGCAGACGGAGAAGCAGCGCGTCATTTGGGCGTACAAAATTCTCTTTCTCGATGTGCTGTTTCCTTTAAACCTCAAAAAAGTCATCTTTGTGGATTCCGACCAAATCGTGCGAGCCGACTTTGGCGAGCTGTGGCGCATGGACCTGAAAGGGGCCCCCTACGCCTACACCCCGTTCTGCGAGGGCAACCCCGACACGGAAGGCTTTCGCTTCTGGAAATCCGGCTTCTGGGCGGGCCATTTAGCTGGGAAGCCGTACCACATTTCGGCCCTGTACGTCGTCGACCTCGCGCGCTTCCGCGCGCTCGCCGCGGGCGACCGCCTGCGCGTGACCTACGACTCCCTCTCCCGCGACCCCGCGTCCCTCGCCAACCTGGACCAGGACCTGCCCAACTACGCCCAGCACGGGGTGCCCATCCACTCGCTGCCGCAAGAGTGGTTGTGGTGCGAAACGTGGTGCGGGCAGGGGACGAAGGGCGCCGCCAAGACGATCGACCTGTGCAACAACCCGCTCACGAAAGAGCCCAAGCTGGATGCCGCAAGGCGGATTGCGCCAGAGTGGGTGGGGTACGACGCCGAGGCGGGCGCGGCAACCGCGCGCGCGGAGGTCGCGCTCGCGGCCGAGCGCGCGGGGCGGGGAGTCGAAGGAGTGTTGGAGGGGGGAAGGGGCGGCGGCGCCAAGCACGACGTCACCGAGCTGTGAACACTGAGGAGGCGGGAGGTGACGGCATAGGGAGGCAGAGACTCGGGGTCGTCTCGCGCCGCGTTCACACCCGCGGCGCGCCATCCTTGGCCGCCCAATCCGATGCGCCGCCCCGGCGCCGCCGCGGCCCTGCTCCTGGCGGTCGCGTGCCTAGCGCAGAGGGGCGAGGTGGGTGGTCGCCGCGTGGATTGGGGGCCGGGGACGCGCCCACGCCCGCGCCCGCCCTCCCACCCTTCTCCACGCCATCAGGCCTACGCCGTGCGCCGCGCCCGGAGCATCCTCCAAGCCGCGCCCGCGGGCAACGCGACCGCGCTGCCGCCGCGCGCCGCGGCCGCGCTGGGCACATACCTCGACAACACGGCCCTAGTGAGATCACAGAAGAGGGGAGGGTGGCGGTGCGGGTTAGCGCGGCGAGGCGGCACGTTGCCGACCCCCTCCTTTTCCTCTTCTCTCCAGGCCGCCGCCCTGCACGCTCTCCCCGCCCACTGCGCCCACCTGCACCCCGTCGTGACCTCCATCGGCAAGTCCGTCAACGGGGCCGATATCTGGGCGGTGGCGCTGGGAGGAGAAGGGGTGGGAGGAGGAGGCGCGTCGCGCGCGTCTCACCTCCCTTCTTCTTCCCTTCCCAAACCCGCCGTCAAGTACGTGGCCGGCCTGCACGGGGACGAGCCGTCCGGGCGGCAGCTGCTGCTGGCCCTGGCCGAGTGGGTGTGCGCGCAGAGCGCGGCGCCGGGCGGCGACGCGCGCGCGGCCGCGCTCGTCGGCCGCGCCGTCCTCCACCTGCTCCCCGCCGCCAACCCCGACGGCTTCGCCGCCAAGTCGCGGGCCAACGCGGCGGGCGTCGACCTGAATCGCGACTTTCCCGACCCGCTGGAGCGGCGGGGCGGGGTGCCGGTCGGCGCCGCGGGCGCGCCGCCGCGCGCCGCGGCCGGCCTCGCGGCCGACCCCGACGCCGACGACGCCGACCTGGCGCCTGGGGGAGGGGAGCAACCGGAGACGGCGGCGCTCATGGCGTGGACGCTGGGGCACCGGTTTGTCGCGTCGGCCGCGCTGCACGAGGTGCGCCGGGAGCGAGAGGAGGGCGACGGCGCGGCGGCGCACCCCTCCCGCCAACCACCCGCCACCAACCCCCCTCCCCCCTCCTCCCTCCAGGGCGCCATCGTGGCCAACTACCCGTGGGACGGCACGCCCGACGGCGCGACGCGCTACGCGGCGTGCCCCGACGACGCGACGTTCAAGTGGCTGGCCACCTCCTACGCGTCCCGCTCGCGCGCCATGCTGGCCTCCCGCGAGTTTGCGCGGCAGGGTGGCGTCACCAACGGGGCGCAGTGGTACCCGCTGCGGGGGGGGATGCAGGACTGGAACTATCTCCACGCGGGCTGTTTCGAGCTCACCCTGGAACTCTCGGACGCCAAGTGGCCCCCGGTCGCCGCCCTCCCGGGCGTGTTTGCCGACAACCTGGACGCGCTGCTGGCGTTCCCGCTGCTGGCGACGGCCGGCGCGCGCGGGCGCGTGGTCGGCGCGGGCGGCGGCCCGCCCCCCCTGGGCGCCGCGGTGCGCGTGCGCGGCGTCAGGGGCGGGCCCCCCATCCGCCCCGACCCGGCCACCGGCGCGTTCTGGCGGCCGCTGGCGCCGGGCGAGCACACACTGGCGGCGTCGGCGCCGGGGCACAAAACCGTCAACGCCTCTGTGAGCGTCACCGGCGGGCCCGACGGCGGCGCCGCGGTCGTGCTGACGCTGGCGGCTGAAGGAGGGGCCGAGCCTGTCGTCACGGCGGCCACCGAGCGCCGCGGCGGCTTCCCCGCGCGGCGCCCGCTCCCGCGCCGCTCGGGCCCGCCCCATCTGCCCGCCGCCCCCGCGTCCACCACACTGGCCAGCGAGCGCACCATGTTTGTGGCGCAAGGGGCGGCCGCGTTTGCGTCGGCGGGGTGCCTCGGGCTGATGGCGCGCGCGGCGTCGAGGCGCGCGGCGGCGGCGGCGGCGTGAGGAGGAGAGGCAGGGAGGTGTCCAGTTTGCGAGTGGGCGAGTGTTTGATTTCACACTGTGGCAGTATAGCGATGCAGCGCGCGCGAAAAAAGAAAAAAGGCTCGGCGGCCGCCGCGCGCAGCCTGGCCGTTTAGCAGCCGCCCTCTCCCCCGCCTTCACCCCGGCGCCGCATCGATCTCATCATCCCCGCCCCGAGTGCGCGGTCGCTTGGCGCGGGGCGAAGGCGGCCGCCCGCCGTCGGCCGCGCGCGGCGTAGGCCGCGGCGGCGCTGGCGCGCGAAGCGGCGGCGGCGCCGGCGCTGCCGGCACCCGCGGCTCGCCCCGGGGAGGGGGCGGCGGCGGCGACGCCGGCGGTGGCTCGGCCGGCATACGGTGCCGGGCGTTAGTGAAGTGGTGGTGGCGGGGCGTCGGCGCGCGCGCTGCGGTCGGTCGCCCTTTCCGCCCCCTGCGCGCCCCCGCCCGGGATCCGTTTGCACACGCGACGAGCCGCGCCACCTCCCTCCACACACACACCCGATCCCCTCTCTATCACGCCGTCGCCGCGGCGAGCCCGCGGTGGCGCAGCAGCGCGTCGATCGTCGGCGCCCGCCCCCGGAATGCCTTGAACACGTCGGCCGGCGCGACGCCCCCCCCGAGCGCGAGCACGGTGTCGGCAAAGCGCTGGCCGGTGGCCTGAACCGCGGCGTCGTCGTCGAGGCCGGCTTCCTCGAAGGCCGCGAAAGCGTCGGCCGAGAGCACCTCCGCCCACGCGTACGAGTAGTAACCCGCCGAGTAGCCCCCCGCAAATATGTGGGAAAAGGCGCACAGGAAGCGGGAGTCGGGGTCGGGCGCGAGGACACTCGTGCGCGCCTCGATGTCGGCGAGGGGGCGCGCGGGGCCGTACACGCCGCCGGGGGTCGCGGCCGGGTCGTACTCCGAGTGCAGGTACAAGTCGGAGAGCGCAAAGTTGACTTGGCGGAGGACGGCCGACCCCGCGCGGAACGTGCGCGCGGCGAGCATGCGGGAGTAGACCTCGTCGGGCAGCGGGGCGCCCGTGTCGACGTGGCGGGCAAAGGAGTCGAGGGTGGGCTTGTCGTAGCACCTAAAGGGAGGACGGGTGGGGGCGGGTGAGGGGGTCGAAGGCGTGCGCGCGCGCGCGCGTGCGCGCCCCTTGTCCTTCCTCCTCTCTTTTCTCTTCTCACCAGTTCTCCATGAACTGGCTCGGCAGCTCCACCGCGTCCCAGTCCACGCCACGAATGCCGGACACGAGGCCGTCGGGCTGGGTCGTGAGCATGTGCTGCAGGCCGTGGCCTGAAAGAGAAGAGGGCAGGTCGAGGGCGAGCCGCTCGACGCACGCCCACGCTCCCGCCAACCCCTCTCCTCTCCTCCTTTTTGTTACCAAACTCGTGGAACAGGGTCTCCACCTCGCGGAACGTCATGAGGGAGGGTTGGGACCCGACAGGGGGCGACTGGTTGCAGACCAGGTGCGCGACGGGGAGCCGCACGCCGCCGTCGGCCCCCGCGCACGCGGTCGACCGCGCCACCACTTCGTCCATCCACGCGCCGCCCCGCTTGGTGTCGGGGCGGGAGTAGGGGTCGAGGTAGAACGCGGCGACCGGGGACCCGCGACGAGACACCTGGAAGAAGCGGGCGTCCGGGTGCCACACGGGCGCGCCGCCGTCGGCCGCGGCCACGGTGACGCCAAACAGGCGGGACGCCAGGGCGAACAGGCCGTCGAGGACCGCGGGGAGGGCGAAATAGGGGCGCAGCGCTTCGTCGGACAGGTCGTACTTGGCCTCGCGCAGGCGCTCGGCGTAAAAGGGGACGTCCCAGTGGGAGAGCGCCGCGTCGGGGAAGCCGGACTCCTTGGCAAAGGCCGTCACTTGCGCCAGCTCCTCTTCCGCCGGCCCGCGCGCGGCGCCGGCCAGTTGGTCGAGCAGCCCCCGCGCCGACGCCAGCGTGGCCATCTTGGACGCCATCGACAGGTCGGCGTAGCAGTCGAAGCCGAGCAGGGCCGCCTTTTCGCGGCGCAGGGTGAGGATCTGTTCGATGACCGCCGCATTTTTTTCCGCCGCGCGCGTCTGGTACGCGCGATACACCTCCTCCCGCAGCTCCCGGCTGGCCGCATGCGACATGACGGCGACGTAAACGGGGGCGTCCAGGGTGAGGAGCCAGGGGCCGGACTCGGCCGTCGCGCTGGCGTGGCCGGCGGCCGCGGCCTGCTGCGCGGCAAGGCCCAGGGCCGACGGGGGGAGGCCGGCGACGACCGCGGGGTCGGTCACGACTTTCTTAAAGGCTTTCGTCGCGTCCAGCACGGCGTTGGAGAACGAGGTGGCCAGCTTCGAGAGTTCTTGCTGAATTTCGTTAAACCGCGCTTTGGGCGCCCCATCCAGCGCCACGCCGCCCAGCGTGAAATCGCGCAGCTCGTTGTCGACCAGGCGGCGCTGGGCGGGGGTGAGGGAGGACCAGGCGGGGGCGTCGGCTTTGAGCGCGGTCAGCGCGTCGCACAGCGCGCGCGACTGCGAGAGGCGCAGCGAGAAAGCGACGCGCTCGGGCTGCACCTCGTCCACGGCGGCGCGGAGTTCTTCGGAATCGCAGACGGCTTTCAGGTGGTTGACCGCGCCCCACGCGGTGGCAAGGCTGTCGCCGAGGCGTTCGACGGGTTCCACGACGCCCGCCCACGTCGGCGTGGCGGACGCCTCGAGCGCGTCCAGGCGGGCCGACAGGTCGGCCAGTAGCGCGCGGATGCCGGGCACGACGTGGCGGGCCTCGATGCGGTCAAAGGCGGGGTAGGGCGCGTCCTGGGAGGGGAGGGAGGGAGTGGAGGTGAGGGGTGGTTGCCACGTCGGAGGCGCGCGCGCGGCCGCCTGGGGGGCCCTTTGCCTCGGCCTCCCCGCCGCGGCTCGACCGCAATGCCAGGCCTGCCCGCCGGCTCACACGGCGGGCGGGCCGCGACCGCGCGGGCGTCAATCGAGATCCGCACCCGCCATCCCACCTCGAGCAGCGGGTTGTCCGCCGCGGTCGTCAGCGCCGCCATGGTGGACGACGCCGCGCGCGCGACGAGGGAGGGGCGGGAAGAAGGGAGGGGCGCCGCGGCGGGCGGCGAGGTGGGGCGCGGCGACGACGCAGCCGCGCGAGGCGACGGACGCGGCGACTTGGGGGCGGTGGGCAGCGGGGGGGCGACGGACCGCAGCGCGCGGGTCATGAAGCGGAGTATGGTGGGCGAGAGTGTGCGCGACTGTTCGGCTGCCGCCGCTCGCCGCGCTCTCAGCGCCCGCACACTCTTTGCCGCCCCCTCGAACGCCCACGATGGATTTAGTCGGCAGCAGTCTGCCCCGCGAGGTGGGCGCGGGGGGTCTCGCGAGGCCGCTCCGGGGCGCACAGGGCCACCAAGATGTCACGATGCGGCTCCCTCCCTCCCTCCCCCCGTCATCGCTTGCGCCGCCGGCGCGGGCGACGTGGCCGCGTTCGACATGCCGCCCGTCGCGCGCGGGCGCGCGCCGCGCTCACCGTCTTCTCCCGCTCCCCCTCCTTAGTACCTTCCCGCCGACCCCGCCGACCAGCTCCAACTCGCATTCCGCATCGCCTCGGACGCCTTTGCCGCGCGCGCTGGCTCCCTCGCCACCGACGCCGCGCGCGCGCGCGCCGCCCTCGCCGACGCCGACTCGCGGTCGGCCGCGCTCGAGGCGCGCCTGGGCGGGGCGCGCCTGGACGCGCGCGACGCCGAGGATCGGGCGAGGGTTGCGACGGCGGAGACGGTTCGCCTCCGCGCTGACAACGACGCACTCGTCGCCCAAGCGCGCGCGCTCAAGGCGGAAGTCGCGCGCGGTGAAACGACCCGGCGCGCGCTGCTCAAGAGCCTGCAAGAAGGGGTGGGGGATGAAGGGGGTCGCGGGCTCGCGCCGTCGCCTCTGGGCTCAACGCCGCTGCCGCTCCCGCTGCCTTCCTCCCGCGCGACCGCCGGGCGCCCCACGGTCGAGCGCTGGCGGTGGGACGCCGAGGACACGCGCGCCGCGGCGTCGCCCCCTCCACGCGCGCGCCTCTCGCCGCCGCGCCCCCCGCCCCCACCCCCGTCCGACGACGGCCGCACTTTCTTCAAGGCCGCCCGGTCCGCCATCGCCCCCCACCGCTACGACGCCCTGTTGGCCGCGGTGCGCGCGCTCAACGCGGGCGAGACGGGCGCGGCCGGCGCGGTGGCGGCGGCGGGCGCGGCGCTGGGGGCAGAGGGCGCGCACCTGCTGCCCGAGTTTGAGGGGCTGCTGGCGCGCCACTTGTGAGGGGGGTGACGACGCGAGGTCTAACACAAAGGCGCCGCCAACCGGGAGAGGGAGGGGACGGACGGGCGTCCCTCCGCTCTCCCCACCACCCACCCCCCAAAACACCCAAAGCATCAGTGGCCGCCGCCGTCGGCTCGCGCGGGCGACTCCCGCGCCGCGGGCCGGGGCCGCGGCGCGGCCGCGCGGTCGCCCGTGGCCGCCGCCTGCGTCCGCGGCTTGGGCAGCGCGTTGGGGTCGACGCCGACGGAAAACGACGGCATCGCCGGCAGGCCCAGCGTGGTCACCGCGGGCAGCGTGGGCAGCTTGAGCGTGCGCTTGGCGGCGGCGGGGCCGGGCGCGGCGGCCGCGCTGGCGGCGCGGCCGCCAGAGGGCGCGACAGCGGCGGTCGTGGTGGCGGGCAGAGCGGCCGCACCCGCCCCGAGCGCCGCCGCCTCTTCCGCCCGCTTTCCTTCCTCGTACACCGACTCCGGCACGACAAACGCGTCCTCGTCGGGGTCGGCGACGCCGGCGGGGACCGAGGCGCCAGGCACGACGACCGCGGGCGCGGCCGCCACCCCGCCGCGCGCGGCCGCGACCGCAGCCGCCGGGTCGGGTGCCGCGGGGTCCACGGGCGCCACCGTGTTGATGATAGCGGCGCCGACGGCGGCGGCCGCGGCCTGGCCGCGCTCGCGGCGCGCCTCGCGCGCGGTCGGCGCCGCGACCGCCGCCGCGGGCGTGGGCGCGGGCGCGGGGGGGCGGGGGGCGTCGGGCATGAGCAGGATGTCGGTCAGGGTGGCTTGTTCGGCGGGGGGGGCGCCGGCGAGGGCGCGGCGGGACGAGAGCAGGCGGCGGCCAAGCGCGGCGGGGTCGAGGGACAGCGCGACCGCGGGCAGGGCGGGCAGGCCCAGGGCCGCGTCCGCGGGCAGGGCCGGTAAGGGCAGGCGGGTGGCGACGGCGGGCGCGGCGGCGGGCGCGGCGGCGGGCGCGGCCGCAGGCGCGGGCGCCGCGACGCGCGCGGTGTCGACCGCGGCGAACGAAGTCGCCTTGGGGGCCGTCACAGGCGCCGGCGCGGGCGCCAGCTTCTTGACGGTGGCGAATGAGATCTTGACGGGCGTCGCGCCGACGCCAGTCAGCGCGAGGAGGCTGGGAGAGGGAGGGAAGGTGCGTGGTGGGTGGGTGGGGGAGGGAGGGGGCGTGGGGGCGCTTTTCGGGTCGCCGCCACCGACGCTCGGTCGGCACACAAAATTCGACACCCCACGCGCACGGCGAGCCCCCCACACGCGCACCCGACGACCGCGAGCGCGAGCATGGCGCGAGACATTGGCTCCTAGGGCGTCTGGGGAGGGGCGAGAGGGGCACGGGGTGGGCATTCGTGCGTAAATGCGCGCTTCTGGCGAGTGGCGGCGGCCCTGCAACGCGGGGGTGGCGCGGCGCAGGCGTGGCCTGGGGGGCAATGCGCCGCGCCGCGCCGCGCGGTGCGGGCGCGAGCGGCGCCCGGACACCCCACTCTCCAAGTTCGCACCGAACCAGGGCGTGTAGTGCGACGAGGGCGGGCGGGCGGCGGCTGGGCCCGTGGGAAGAGGCGGAGTGGCGGCGCCGGCGGGCGCGCGCCGCCGCTCTGGCTGTCGCGCCCGCCAACTCGAACCGCGGGGATCGTTGCGCCTCGCGCCGCCGCTCTGGAGACGTGCTTAGCAGCGTGTATCCATAAAGAGGGTCGGAGCCGCGGCGAGGCAGCGTCGGGCCGTCGTTGTTGGTCGCACGCCCCGCCCCAAAATCACGCGCCTCCCTCCCCCCTCTCTCCCTCACCCCGCGGGCGCCCCCCCCCCCGCCGCCATCGACGCCGCCCCCCCAGCCCCACCTCCACCCGGGTTGGTCCAAATGAGGTCCCCCTTGGGGTTGATGGCCTTCAAGTCGACGCTGCCCGGCGCCGGCAGCGCGGCCGCGGGCAGCGTGATCGTGCCCGCGCGCGCGGTGGGGACGCGCACCTCGGGCAGGGAGGGGCCGGTGTTGCGGGTGGTGGAGGCGGCGGGCTCGAGAAACTGCACTTTCCCCGACACGGGCAGCGGGCCGAGCGCGGGCGCGAGCGAGGGCGAGAGCGCGACAAATGCGGCGCCAACTGAGTCGGCCAAGGCCGTCAGCGTGGTCCCGCGCCGAGGCGAGGGCTGGGCGGCGGCCGGCAGGGCGCCCGGGGTGCCGGGGCGCGGGCGCGCGGCGTCGAGCTCGAGCGCGGTCGGCGCGGTCGCGGGTGGCAGGGCCAGGGCGGCGGCCAGGGGCGCAGGCTTGGGGGGTTGCGGGAGTTTGGGCAGCTCAAACGTGAAGCGGGGGGCGGGGGCCGGGGCAAGGGCGGTGGTGGGGTGCGCGGTCGCGGTCGTCGCCGCCGCCGTCGCCGCCGCCGCGGCCGCCGCCGCGTCCGCGGCCGCCAGGTCCACCGCGGCCGCCATGGCGGCGTCCGCCGTCGTGGCGGCGGCGGCCTGGGGCACGCCCGACAGGGCGGCCAGCGTCGGCCGCGCGGGCGGCTCGGCGGCGGCGACCGCCACGGCAAGCATCCTCCGCCCAAACGCGGCCGTGCTCATCTTGTCCTGCGACGCCACGCTCGTCTTGGCCGTCACGCCGGGGACGCCGTCGGCGGCGCCCTCGAGGAACGAGCCCAGGCGCTGCACCGCCTGCTGCGCCGCGGGCGCGAGCAGCGCCGTCGCCGCCGGCGCGGGCGGCGGCGGCGGCGGCGACGGCAGCACGCCCTCCAAGAACCGGGTCGCGGCTTCCACGTTGGGCGTGACGGCGGCGACGATCTGGTCGACGGCCGCTGCGGCGGGGGCGGGCAAGGGGTTTGTCCCGGTGTTGAACGTGATCGCCGCGTTGGGCGACCCCACCGTGAACCGTCCGGTGGGCGACGGGGCCGTCTGGAACACGCCGGCCGCGGGCACAGCCGTGCCGGGGGTCGCTTTGGTCGCGCCGGTCACCGCCGACGGCAGCGACTTCAAAAACGTTTTCACCGTGTTGGCCGCCGCCGCCGCCTGGCCCAGGGTGCCGACGTCATTCGGCGACATCTTGAGCGCGGTTTTGTTAAAGCCGGGGAGGCCGGCTGCGGTCAGGGTGTCGACCTGGGCCCGGATTTCGGGGTGAGCGTCGATGAAGGCCGCCGCCTTGGGCACTGCCGCCCCGGCCGCCGCGGACACGGCATCCACCGCGGTTTGGACGCCGGTGTCGTCCAGTTTGGGGGGGGGGCGGGCGGCGGCAAAGGAGCGCAGGGCGGACGCGGGGTCGGCGGGGAGAGGGGCGGTGGCGGTCGCCGCGGTCGGCTGCGTCGCGGGCGCGGCCGCGACGCGGGGCGCGGCCCGGGGCGCGAGAGCGGGCGCGGGCGTGGGCGCGTGCTTGGCGGCAAAGGACTGCGCCTCGTGCTTTCTGCGAACGAGCGAGGGAGCGAGGCGTCGGCGCCCGCCCACGCCCTCGTGCCCTCTTCCCCTCTCTCTCTGTCTCTCTCACTTGGTCTTGGCGGCCGACACAGTGCCGACGGTCAGCAGGAGGGCGGCCACGACGGCGGCGAGGAGCTGGGGAGGCGGTGGGAAGGCGGGGTCGTGAGAGGGGGGGGCGTGCCGCGCACGTGCCGCCTTGGCGGCCGCCGTGGCCCGGCGTCGCAAGACACGACCGCGGGCGCTTCGTGCCCGCGGCGGGCGCCCGCGTCGACCGCGGGTGGTGCTCACCCGCGCGCGAGTCGCCATGGTGCGCACTGAAGGCCCGTGCCGGGGCGAGGGGTGGCGGCGACGCTGTGGAAAAGTGGTGGAGTGTCGTTAACGTGTCGTTGCTCATCTGACTACAGCCTGAGGCGGGTCCGGGGCGGGCGGGCGGGGCGGCGGCAGGCCCGCATTGGCGCGGGCGCGCCCGCGTTGGGCCCAGGCCCACGCACGCCGCCGTGGGCGCCCAGCGCCCACGGCGGTCACACACTCCCTCCAACTCCCACCTGGCGGGGCGGCGAGGGTGTCGCGCGCGGCGGCAGTGGCACGCGACGCGCCGCCGCCCCCCGCCGCACACGACCGCGCACGGCGCCAGCGCGCGCACCCGCACGCGCGACCCGAATCGCACGGCCGCCGCCGCTGGTGCACGAGGAAAGGTGGGAGGCGGGGTCCTGCGGCGGTCGAGGGCGGGGTCGGCGGCGCGCACCCCAGGCCCCGCGCCCGGCCCCCGCGGCCGCCGGCCGGGGTCGGCATCGGTTGCGCCGTCGGCGCGGACGCGCCCCGGCGCCGCGCATTCGCGCGCCGCGCCGCGCCGCCGCGCAGCCCCGCCCGCGTCGGCCAATACCGCCCACGCGCTGCGGCCGCGCCCTCACGCCACCCACCCCCAACGACCAGGCCCATCCTCCTGCGATGGCCGGCCCCGACGGCCTGCGTGCGCTGCGGGAGGAGGCCTACTGCCGCGTTGTGCGCTGCTTCCTCGCGGGCGAGTACAGCATGGTATGAGAGAGAGAGAGGAGGAGGTGGGGAGGGAACTGGGGGCGGAGCGGGCGAGCGAGCGCGGCGAACGCGCGTTCGGCCGACCCCCCGCGTCTCCTCTCTCCTCCTCCTCTCCAGATGAAGGAGGCGATGCTCTCCCGCCTGCGCGCCGAGCTCGACATCTCGTCCGACCGCCACGGCCAGCTGCGGGACGCGGTGGAGCGCGGGGTGGAGGCGCCCTGGCTCGCGGGCGGCGGTGGCGGCGGCGGCGCGCGCGCGGGGGCGCGCGCCGCGCCGCCGCCGCCGCCGCACGGCGCCATCGACGCCCTTGTCGGGCACCGCGTCAAGCGGTACTGGCCAGAGGTGTGAGGGAGAGGAGAGGAGGGAGGAGGGTAGGGAGCGCACGCACCCCCCCTCGCTCCGCCGACGCCCTCCGCCCACCCTCCCTCCCTCTCCAGCACGGCGGCTGGTTTGACGGCGTCCTGTCCGACTTCAACCCGGCGACCGGGGAGCACTGGTGAGGGGGAGAGAGGGAGGGAGGAGGCAGGGAGAAGGGAGCTGTGAGGGGCGCCCCGCACCCGCCCAACCCGACCCACCCACCCTCCCACCCCCGCCCCACAGCGTCGTGTACGACATCGGCACCCCGCGCGAGTCGTTCGAGTGGTACCGCGTGCGCGGCGCGCCCCCGGCCGACTGCGTCGTCGGCCGCGAAAAAGTTGATGTCATGGCCTTCCCCCCCGCCGCCGCCGGCAGCTCCCGCGCCGCGCCCCGCGTCGGCGGCGGGGGCCGGGGCGGCCCCGGCGGCGGCCCGCGCCCCCGCGCCGGGCGGGGCACGCCGCCGCCCGCGCGGTCGGCGCCCGGCGGCGCGTCCGCCGCGGCCGCCGCCGCGGCCGCCGCCTTTGCCAACGCGCCCTTGGGCGGGTTTGAGGACGACGCGTTCGGCGGCGGGGCGCCCGCGTACGCGTCCGGGTACCGCGGCGCGTATTGAGTCGAGGGGGGGAAGGGGAGGGGCGAGTTTTTTGGGTGGGGAGGGGCTCGCGCACGGTGCCGCGTCGACCCCGGGCGTCGTTGGCGGCGGCGTGCTGCAACGCGTGGGCCGCCGCGGGCGGGCTCGCGGTCCGGCGCCGCGCCGCGGCCGGCGTCGCGCACACAGCTTCCCACACACCCCGCCGCCGCCGCCCTCCCCGCGTCCGGCTCCTCCCCCGTCGCCATGCGCGTCGCCGTCTTTACCCTCGTCGCCCTGTTTGCGGGCGCCGCGCTCGCCGCCGAGTGAGTGGGGAGGGGGGCGCGCGGATGCGCGCGCGCGCGCGCCGCCCCCGCGCGCCGCCGCGACCGCGGGCGGCCGCGGCGCGCCCCTCAGCCGTCAACCCTAGATGCGAGCGCCTGCCGACGCGGGCAATAGCCCGGCGCGGGCGCCGCGGGCGGGCGCAGCGCGGCGCGCATGCATCGCGCGCCTTTGTCGCCCGCGCACCCCTCGCTCACCCTCGCTCCCACCCCCTCCCCCAGGCCGGGTGCGTCGTAACATTGGGCGCCGTCTTTGGAGGGAGTGAGAGAGGTGGAGCAACCCCCCCCCCGCACCCGCACTCACCCCCACCCCCACCCTTTTTTCAATCCTCCCTCTTCGACAGCCGCCGCCGACCTCGCCGCCGCCGGCATCAACCCCGTCATGGCCGCCGACGACGACGTCGCTGCGGCCATGCCCCAAGCCGCCACGCAGGCCGCGGTGGCCCCCCAGGCCGACGCGGTCGCGCCCGGCCCGGCGACCGCGCTCGCCGCGGCGTCCCCCTACCCCTCGATCCCCCTGCCCGCCTTTGGCGCGGTGCCCCAGCTGGGCCTGCCCGCGCTGCCCTCGATGAACCTGGGGCTCAACCCGGCCGCGCTCTCGGGCCTGCGCCCGCCCGTGATGGCGGCGCCCGTGACGGCGGCGGGGCGCGCCGCACCGCGCCGCGCGGGCCCCGGCGGCGCCCCGTCCCGCGTCGTGCCCGCGGCCGAAGACGTGTCCTCCATGGAGGGCATGGTGGAGACGCTCGAGGTCGACGCCAACGGCAAGGCGACCCCGGTGGACGCCGAGGCGGCGGCCGAGCAGGCCGTGCCCGCCGCGCGCGCCGCGCCGCGCCAGGGGCCCCCGCCCCGCCCGACCAACGGCCGCTCCCTGCTCGTCGACAACGACTTTGTCGAGGCGGTGTCGGATGCGGTGCAGGCGGCGGTCGAGGAGGCGGCCGCCGACGCCGACGGGCTGTCCGAGGCCGACGCCGACGCGATCGCCGACGCCGTCGACGCCGCGGCCGAGGCGGCCGCGGAGAGCGAGGAGCAGGCTGCGGACGAGTCTGTGCAGGCGTCGGTGGCGGACGCCGAGGCGGCCAACGAGGAGGAAGGCATGACGACCGAGCAGGCGGCCGACGTCGCGGCGGACGTCGCCACCGCGGTCGACGACGTCGCCAGCGCCGCCCAAGCCGCGCTCGAGGCTGTGGCGCCGGCCGCGGCCGCGGCCCCCTCGGCGTCGTCGTGGGCGGCGCCGCTGGCGCGCAAGGCGTCGGCCGCCGCGCCGGCGGGCGCGCGGTCCATGGTTGCCGCCAAGGCCGCCGCCGCCCCTTCCAAGGCCAAGGCCGCGCGTTCCCTGCTCGCCTCGCCGCACGTGATCGAGGCCGCGACGGACGCGCCGCTGCCCAAGGCGGCGGCGCCCGCGGTCGCCGCGGTCAAGAAGCCGCAGTCGTTCGCCGCGCTCCCGGTGCCCGCGTCGTCGGGGCCGGTGTTGACGCTGCCCCGGGTGGAGCTGCCCCTGGGCGGGTCGGTGCGTCAAGGGTGGGAGCGAGGGGTTTGAGGCGCGCGCGCGCGCGCGCCTTCCCTCACCCACTCCTCTCTCCTCTCAAGAACTAGGTCTTTGCCCTGCCCGAGCTCCCGCTCAACCGCGTGACCGCGCACTCGCCGGGGCCGGCGCCCGCTGCCAAGGCGCCCCTGCTCACGGTGGGCGACGTGTCGCCGGAGGGCGCGCCGCTCGGCGCGGGCGCATCAGGCGTCAAGCTGACAAACCCCTTTGCGCCGGCCGACTCGGTGGAACTGTCCCGGCCGGAGGTGCCCGCGCTACCGGCGGCGGCGCCGAAGGCGCCGGCGGCGCCGTGAGGACGAGGGATTAAAAAAACAAAACAAAAAAAACAGGAAAAAAAACGATCACCCCAACCCGCGCCGCCGCCGATCCAATTCTGGGGCGCGCACCGCACCACGTGTGCACGCGCGCGCGCTCCGGGCCACCCTCCCCGCGCCGGCCGGATCCGAGGCGCGGGGGCAGAGGGCGCCGCCGCCTTCGGCCGCGCGGCGCCCGCCCGCCCCGCGCGCGGGCCCCGCCTGGCTACCGCAGCCCTTCTCCACACGGTGGAAGGGCTGGTCTCAACGGGCACACAGCGGGGAGCGGGCGTGACGTGGCGGCGTGGGGGACCAAGGCGGGGCGGGGCGCGTGTAAACGCTCGCCGCGACGCGCCGTGCATGCTCTCTCTCCATGCTCCCTCGATCGCGGGCGTGCTGTTACAGGGGCCAAAAATGGGGGCGGCGCCCACGCGCTGCCTCCCCGCCCACCCTCCTCTCTCTTTCTCCTCACGCCGCCGACGGCGCGGCCGCCTCTTTGGCGGCGCGCGCGGCGGCCTCTTTCATGTGTTTGCGCATGTGCGGGGGAGGGCGGCGCCGCTTGGGCTTGTCGTCGTCGCGGGCGGTGGGTGGGGTGGGGGTGTCGGCTGCGGGCGGGCGGCTCTCGCCCGCCGGCGCGGGCGCAGCGTCGCTGGCGGTCGGGACCGCCGGCACCCGCCGCCGCGCATAGCCGGGCGGCGGCGGGCTGAACGAGCCAAAGGAGAGGCCGGCCGACGACGGCGGCGGCGGCGACGGCGGCCGCGCAGGCGCCGTGCGCGCGTCCGAGCCGCGCCCGCGGCCCCAGTACCGGCCCTTGCTGAGGCCGACGTCGGCCGGGACGGTGCCAAACGTGATGGCGGCGGGAGGGGCGGGCGGCGTCAGCACGACCGGCGCGGCGCGCGCGCGCGCGGCAGGCACCGCCGCCGGCGCGGCGTTCTCCGGGCCCGTGGCGGCCGCCGACGGCGGGCGGGCAGGGACGCCCCCACCCCTGCCCCCGCGCCCCCGCCCTCGCCCGTAGCGCTCGGCCTCGGGTCTCGCCCCCTTGGCCGCCCGCGGCAGCGTGGGCGACGTCGACACGCCGTCCGGCGACGGCGGCGCCGAGTGCTTGCGCCCGGGTTGGCGCTGAGGGGGCGCGGGGGCGGGGGCGGAGCGCGGGGGAGCGGGCGGCGGCGCCTCGAACCCGGGCGGCGCGGCATCCACGCCGTCGACCACCACGCATTCATCCTCGGGATCCGTGGGCGGCGTCGCCGCCGGCGGCGGCGCGTCAGCCACCCCTTTGCGCCCGCGCGGGCGCCGCGGCGCGACCGGCTCCCAGTCGTCGCCGTCGCCCGGGGCGTCGCCCTCGTCGTCGTCGCTTCTCGCCGCCAGCGCGATGGCGACCGCGGCCGCGGCGGCGGCCGCGTCGGCGTCGGCCGCGGCCGCCGCGAGCGCCGCCGCGCGCCGTTCCCACCCGCCGCGCAGCCAGGCGGGCGAGCTCTCCTCCAGGGGGCGGTGCAGGGTCAGGGAGGGGGCCTGGCGGGGGGCGTTGGCGCCGCCAGACGGCGGCCTTGGCCCCAGGGGCCCACACTGCTTCGCGAGCGCGGGCGGCAGCTTCGCGTCCCCCGCCGACGCCGGCAGCGCGTCAATGACGAGCACCGACACGTCATCCCGCAGCCCCCGCGAGCGCAGGGCCATGTGGACGAGCTCCGACGCGGCGCGCGACGCGGGCAGACCGCGCGCGCGCTGCGCGGAGGCGCGCGCGGTCGCCGCGTCCCAGAGGCCGTCGGACGCCAGAATGACGCGGCAGCCGCCGGCGGGCAGCGTGATGGCGCGCACGTCGGGGTCGGGGGTGACTGCCGCGTGCGCGTCGCGGTCGCCGAGCGAGCGCGCCATCGCCAGGCCGCCGGGCCACGCCCGGGGCGGCCCCGCCGCCACGCCGTTGACGTCGGCGGGCCCCACCGACGCGCCGCCGGCCAGCAGGCGGGCGACTTCGGCGGGCGAGTCTTCCAGGCGGTGCGAGGGAGTCAGAGTGAGAATTTCCGACCCCGTGTCGAGCACGGCCAGCGAGTCGCCGCAGTTGGCCGTGATCAGCACGTTCCCCACAAACGCGACCGCGGTCGCGGTCGTGCCGGCGGGCGTGGCGGCCGCGAGGCGGGCGTGCAGGGCGCGAAACGCGGCGACGAGCGCGGGGGGGAGGGCGGCCGCCACTGCGTCCTGCGCGGCCCATGCCGCGGCGTCGGCCGCGGTGACGCCGTCCGGGGGCGCCGCGCCGGCGGCCGCGACCGCGGCGGCGAGCGGGTGCGCGGGGACGGGCGGCGCGCCGGCCACGGACCCCACCTCGGACGCCAGGGTCGCCACCAAGTGTTTCGCTGCCGCCACGGCAGCCGCTTTGCCGCCGTGGCCGTCAAAGACGGCAAACAGGGGCGCGCGCACGGGGGCTGGGTGGAAAAGGAGGGCGTCGGCGCGCCGCGCGCCCCGGCGGGTCGCCCACCCTTCCCACCGCCCTCCTCCCCTCACCTCCGCCCGCCGTCGCCAACACGGCGTCCCCCGCTTGCACCCAGGCGTCCTCCCCTTTGAACACCGACTTGGCGGCGCCCACCCGCAGCGTCGGGGCGGCCATTTGGGTGCGGATCGGCAGTTGAATGGCGTGGAGTGGTCGGGTCGGCCTGGGATGGTTGAGGAGGGATGGTTGTCAAGCGTCAGGCGCGGCGTGGGCGCCATCGAGGGCGCGCGGGACGGGGGAGCGCCCACGGCGCGCAAAGGGCAAGAGCCCCGGGCACAGCAGGGGGGCGGGCGCCGTCAGCGCCCCCACCCAGCGCCTGGCAAAGAAAGCCACCGCATCCCGGGAGGGAGCCCAGGGGCGGAGCAGGCACCGTGGCGCTGGGAGGCCGCGATTCCGACGCATGGCCACTCCCCCCCTTTAACACCCACCTGGAGCCCTGGGCGGGCCCGCGGGCGGTGGCTGGGTGCAGGCCCAAAAAGGGCGCGCGCTTACACGGGCCCAGCGAACCCTCGCCTCGCGAGTGTGGCGCGCGGCCGCGCGCGCGGCGACCCCTCCACACCCTCTCCCACCGCCATGCTGCGCCTCGCCCTCCTGGCGGCGCTGGCCGCCGCGGCGGCCGCGGCCGCCCCCGTCCGCGAGGCCCTGGTCCAGCTCGCCGCTGAAGGCCCCTACGGCGACCCCGCGGCGGACGCGGCGCGCGAGGCCCTGGCCGACACGACGCGCGCGTGGTCGGCCAACCGCGAGTGGTCGGACGGCACGCCGCCGCTCATCCAGGGGCGGGACGCGGTGCAGCACGCCACGGTGGAGCTTGCGGGGGCCGAGGCGCCCACCGTCCCGGCCCTGGGCACCGGCCCCGAGTCGGTGCTGCCGCCGGCCGAGAGCGTGGCCGACAACGAGGGCGTGGAAGGGTTGAGCGAGTCGGACACGGGCGCGCCCGACGGTGCGTCCGAGCAGCGCGCGCGCGCGCGCATGCCGCGGTGGTGGCGCAGAGAGGAGCGACGAGCGCCGCCGCGCCAGGCGCCGCCACATGCGCGGTTGGTGGCGGTCGCGTTCGCCTGACTTGGCGAATGGAGGCGGCAAGCCGCCCCTCGCGCACGCCGCGCGCGCGCGCGCTCCAGCGCGGCGCCCATCCCGCCTCCCACCACCACCACCCCTCCCCCCCCCAGGCTACGACTATGGCGACGTCCTCGGCCTCTCCCTCCTCTTTTACGAGGCCCAACGCTCCGGCAAACTCCCCGCGAGCCACCGCGTGTCGTGGCGCTCGGACTCCAACCTCGGCGACAAGGCCCCCGACGGTTCCGACGCCCAGGGAGGCCTGCACGACGCGGGCGACCACCTGAAGATCAACTTCCCGGGCGCGTTCGCCATGGGGCAGCTCGCATGGGCGTTGCTCGATTTCCGCAAGGGGTTTGACATTGCGGGCCAGACCGACCACGCGCGCGCCACGCTGCGCCACGCGGCCGACTATTTCATTCGGTGCCACTACGACGACCAAGCGTTGGTGGCCATGGTAGGAGGGGAGCGGGGGGGGGCGGGAGGAGCGCGGAGCTGCCGACCGCGGGCGCCGACCCCGTCTCCCTCCTCTCGCCTCCCAGATCGGCACAGAGGGCTCCGACCACGGCTACTGGGGCCGCCCCGAGGACATGAAGATGTACCGGCAACCGATCTCCATCGACCCGTCCCGGCCGGGGTCGGACCTCGCGGGCGCGACGGCCGCGATGCTTGCGGCTTCCTCCATGAATTTTGAAGAGACCGACCCCGAGTACGCCCTCCTCCTCGAAGCCCATGCCCGTGAGATCTACCTCATGGGGCGGCGGCGGGAGGGGCTGTACGCGCGCAACGTGCCGGGCGTGGGCAACATGTGAGCGAGGAGGGAAGAGGGCGCCGCGCGCGCGCCTCTACTCTGTTCCACCCGCGCCCACCACGACCACCCCTTCTCTCTATCCTTAGGTACCCTTCGGGCACCTATCTGGACAACCTGGCGACCGCAGCCGCCTGGCTCCACCGCCGGACGGGGGAGCCGGCCTTTTTGAAAGAGGCCAAAGAGTACTACACCCGCATGCGGTCCCAAGAGGCCGGCTCCGTCTACCGTTTCGAGCACGCGTGGTGCAACTGCGCGTGGGGCGTGTCCATGCTGCTGGCGACGATCACGGGGGAGCAACAGTATTCGGACGACATGCGCGCGTTTGGCGAGCGCTGGATCCAGGGCGGGTCGCCCATCTCCTACCTGGGCACGGGGCTGGCGTTCATGCACCAGGTGAGAGAGGGGGGAGAGGGTGGGGCGGGGGAGGCGGGCGTGCTCCCCTTGCGACGCGCGCGCGCCGACACACACCCTGGCCTCCCCCCCCTCCCCGCGCAGTGGGGCTCCCTGCGCAACGTGCTCGGCCCCGCCTTTCTCATCGCTCAATACGGGCACGCCATCCGCGACACCGACCCCAAAGCGTCGGGCCGGTACACGTGCTGGGCGCGGGGCCAGCTGCGCTACGCGCTGGGCGACGCCGGCCGCTCCTTTGTCGTGGGGTACGGCAACAACCCGCCCACTCACGTGCACCATCGCTCGGCGTCGTGCCCCACGATGACGGGCGCGTGGGGCACAAACACGCCCGCGTGCGATTTCAACCAGTTCAACACCTACTCCCCCAACCCCCAAACCCTGTACGGCGCCCTGGCCGGCGGCCCCGACGGCGGCGACAACTACTCGGACGCGCGCAACGACTACGTGCGCAACGAGGTGGCGGTCGACTACAACGCAGGCTTCACGGGCGTCCTCGCGTTCCTCACCCAGTCGGAGGACACGCTCGCGGCGTGCGAGGCGCGGGGGGACGTCGTGCGCCGAGTGCGCAAGAAGAACTGGTGAGGAGGGAGGCGGGGGAGGGGGGCGGCGTTGGTGTAAGTGTGGCGCGGTTTGGGGGCGCGCGAGGGGGGGACGCGCCGCGCCCCAAAACTCGCCCTTCCCCCCCGATGCCGCCCGCGGCGCGCGCCGCCGGCGCGGCCGTCCTCAGTCGCGCGCGCCCGCCGACGCGCAAAGCGTCGCGCACGGCGCCGCGCGCTGTGCGGACGCCGCCGCGCGCCCCCCCCCCGTCTCTCGAGGCGTGGCGCACCTGCCGCGCGTGCAAGGCCCGCTTCGACCCCGCGGCCAACACGGAGACGTCGTGACGGCACCACCCGTCTCTCTACACCGGGGGCGAGGTCGCCAAAGCGGTCGGCTTTGCGCGGCGCTCGGCCGACCCCGCGCACTCGCTCGCCGCGACACTGGGCCGCACCGGCCTGCTCCGCTTCTGGGACTGTTGCGGGGCGGTCGACGAGGCCGCGCCGGGGTGCACCCTGGGGCGGCACGTCCCGTTTGGCGAGGATTGAAAGAGAGGAGAGAGACGGGGAGCGGGTCGCGCGGCCGCGCGTGCGAGTCACAGTCACACCAAACTCACTCCTTGCCACTAGAGCCTGGCCTCGCGCAGTTCGGCTTTGGCAATGGTCGCCAAATGCACCTCGTCCGGCCCGTCGGCGAGGCGCAGGGTGCGCGCGCCGGCCCACAACCGCGCGAGCGGAGTGTCGCCAGAGACGCCCGCCCCCCCATGCAGCTGCACCGCGGCGTCGATGGCGGCCAGGGCGGCGGCCGGGGCGGCCACCTTGGCGGCGGCGAGCTCGAGGCGGGCGGCCTTGGCGTCGCCGCGCGCGGCGTCGAGCGAGGCCGCGGCGTGCAGCGTGAGCAGCCGCGCCCCCTCCAGCGCCACCCGCCGCCGCGCCAGCGTCTGCCCTACGCTCGATTGGGCCGCGAGCGGCCCCCCGAACGCGACCCGGGCCCGGGCGCGCGCAGCGGCCAGCGAGAGCGCGCGGTCGCCCGCGCCGAGGAGCCGCGCGCAGTGGTGCAGGCGGCCGGGGCCGAGGCGCCCCTGCGCGATCTCAAACCCGCGACCCGGGCCCAGGATCATGTTTGAAGAAGGGACGGTGGCGCCGCGCAGGTCGACGACCGCGTGCCCGTGCGGCGCGTCGTCGTAGCCGTACACGGTCAAGGCGCGCCCCACGACGACGCCGGGGCACGGGAGCGGGATGGCCACAATCGACTGCTGCTTGTGCGCCGGCGCGGCGGGGTTCGACCGCCCCATGGCGAGCAGGAGGCGGCACCGCGGGTCGAGCGCGCCAGACGTCCACCACTTGGTGCCGCTGAGGGTCAACGACCCCTGCCCATCGTCCACGATCGACGCCCTGATGTTGGTCGCGTCCGAGGACGCGACCGCGGGCTCGGTCATGCCAAAGGCGGACCGCCACTCGCCCGCGAGCAGCGGGAGGAGCCACGACCGCATCTGCGCCCCCGTCCCGTACCGCGCCAGCACCTCCATGTTGCCCGTGTCGGGCGCGGAGCAGTTGAAGGCTTCGGAGGCCCAGGGGATCGCGCCCATGGCGGTGGCGAGGTGGGCGTAGTCGAGGTTGGACAGGCCCGGGCCCAAAAAGGACAGTGGCGGCGCGTCCGCCCCGAGCTCGCGCACGATCCTGTCCCGCAACTCGCCGGGGAGCCACAGGTTCCAGAGGCCGGCGCCTTTGGCGGCGGCGGTGAGGGCGGGCATGAAGGGGAGGGGGGCCCAGCGCACGGCCGACGACGCGTGCGCGTCGGCGGCGGCCTCGAGGGGGGCGATGCGGTCTTCCATGAAGGCGTTGACGTGAGTCAACAAGGCGGCGGCGCGCGGGGAGGGGCCGAGGCCAGGAGGGACGGAGGTGGCGGCAGGCCCTTCTTCGTCGCCCGCCAGCGCCCTCAGCCCCGCGGCCGCCACGGCCGCCACCACCGCCGGGCTCCCCGCCGCCGCCGCGTGCGCCGACGCCGCGTTGCCGGCGGCGGCGCGCGCGCCGACGCCGGCCAGGATGGCGGCCGCGCGGAAGAGGGCGAGCGCGACGAAGAAACGCCACGCCGGCGCCGGCGGCGGCGCCCGGCCCGAGGCGTCGCAGTACAGGCGCACAATCTCGGCCTCGGTGGGCACACCGGCGGGCAGCGGGAGCGGCAGCGAGGGCAACGCCGGAACGCCAGGGGGGAGCCTGTGGGCGAGGCAGAGGTACGCCACGTCCGCAAAGGGCGGGCCCGCAGTGGCAAGCTCCCAGTCCAGGATGGCGAGCAAGGAGGGCGGCGAACGACCTGGGGTGAGAGGAGGGGTATTGGGGTCAGCGGGAAGAACGTGTATGCGACGACAATGCACTCCTTGTGCCCTCAGCACCCCAACAATGGCCGAAAACCTCCCTCCCCCTGTGACTCACGATCCATGACCGCGTTGTCCAGCCGGTAGTCGCCGTGCAGGACGACGCATTCTGTCCCGGTGTCGACGGCGGGCGCGGCGGCAGCCAAAAAGGCGCCGAGCGCGGCGAGCTCCGGGGGGGGGGAGGCCGCGCCGGCCGCCACCGCAGCCGCGACCTGCCCCTGCCACACCGCCACCTGGCGAGAGCCATAGGCAGACGGTCCACGGCCCGCGGCGCGGGCCAGGGGGGGAATGGAGGCCGCGGGGACTGCGTGAAGAGTCGCGAGCGCGCGCGCGAGCGACGCGTACGTTCCTCTCCGGTCCTCCTCCTTTAACTCCGGCAGCCCCGGATCCACAAACACGCGTCCGTCAACGAACTGCATGACGTAAAAAGGGGTGCCGACGACGGCAGGATCGTCGCACGAGGCCAGCACGCGTGGCGCAGGCACGCGCGCGTCAAGCGCCCGCAGCAGGGCCGCTTCCCGCTCCACCGCGTGCGCGGTGGCCAGCACGGCGCCGGGCGGCTTCTTGCGCAGCACGGCGCGCCAGGAGGGAGGGGCCTGGGCGCGGTGGGCAGGCGCATTGGCGCCGGCGGGCACGCCACGCCCACTTCCCGCCCCCCATCCATCTCCCCGCCCCACCTGCACCAAGTATGTCGGATTGCTCTGGCCATGGCTAAACTTGGTCACGGCCACCGGCGCGCCCCGCGGGTACGAGGGGACGGAGGTCTCCAGCCAGCGGCTGAGCGCGGCCGCGTCGACCGCGAGCGCGGGCGGGGGGGCGCCCGCCGACTCGGAGGTGGACAGGGAAGGAGGAGGGGGCATGGAGAAGGGGTTGTGAGAGAGGAATCGTGTTTCACTACTAGGCCGCGGCCGCCGCGCCCTCCTCCGCCGCCGCTTTCGCCGCCGCCGCGCTCGTCGCGGTGTCGAGGAGCGCCAGCGCAGCCATGGCATCCGCGTCGCCGGTCCCCGCGTCCGCAGCCAGCAACCCGCGCACTGCCGCAGCGTCGGCGACCGCGCGCCCCGCGCCGTGCCGCGTCGCGGTCGCGGCACCCACCGCGTTGGCCAGGGCCAGGGTGGGGCCGGGCGCGGCGCGCTCGCGCATGGCGAGCGCGATGGCTGCGGCGAACGAGTCGCCACAGCCGACCGTGTCGGCGACGGCGACAGAGGGCGCGCGGCGCGAGGTGGAGGCGAGCGCGCCGTCGGCCCCGCGCCGCACCATGAGCGCGCCGTCGGCCCCCTGCTTGACGATGACGACCGAGGTGGGCGCGCCGGGGCGGGCGAGCAGCGCGGCAGCCGCCGCTGCGGCGCCCACCACCCCAGTCACCGCCTCCGCCTCCTCCTCGGTCGCCAGCACGACGTCCGCCACGTCGAGCGCGGGGCCGAGCACGCCCCGGGCGGCGAGCGCGGGGGACCGGGGGCCGGGGTCGAACAGGATAGACGCGCCGGCCGCGCGCGCGGCCGCGAGCGCGGCCAGCAGCGCGCCCGCGGGCAGCTCGTCGTACGCGAAGCCGTTGACGAAGATGCACGACGCGCCGGTGAGGACGTCGAGGGCCGGGGGGGGGAGGGTGACCGGGCGAGGGGGCGGGGTGGTCGCGCCGGCCGACCGCGCGGCGCGGGAGTCGTCGCTCCCACCCGCCAACCCGTCCCCCACCCCCGGTGCCAGCAGCGGGTGCGGCCCCAGGTCGTACTCCGAGCAAAAAGCGTGCCCGGCAGAGGGTGCATGCGTGAGAACGTAGCACAAAAGCGTGCCGCGCGCGCCGACGTCGCCGCGCGCGTCGGCGACGCGCTCCACGCGGGCCACGCCTTCGGCGGCGAGAGCATCCAAAGCAAACCAGCCCTCTGTGTCGTCCCCGACGTGCGCCACGGCCGCGGTGGCGAGGCCGAGGCGGGCGGCGGCGATGAGGAAATTGGTCGCGCCGCCCAGCTCCAGCCGCGACCCGGACGCCGGGTCGGCTGCCGCGGCTTGGAGGGTGGCCAGGGTGGCGGCAGTCTTGACGACGGCGGGAGGGGGGATGGAGGGGACGCCCACGAAAACGTCGACGCAGATGTTGCCCAGCGCGACCGCGTCGAATCGGGGGGGTGCAGAGGGAGGAGTGGCGTTCGCTCGGGCGGTGCGCGGCGGTCGCGGGCGTGCGCGGGCGGGCGCGCGCAATGGCGCCCGCGCGCCTCGCGCCGCCGGGGCCCGCATCGGGGCCTCGCGAGGCCGAGCCTGGATCGCGGCCGGCGCGTGCAGAGGCGGTCGGGGCGCGGCGGTTGCGGGAGGAGAGTGAACGCCCGGCCGGCGTCGCGGCGCGCTCACAGCGCCGCGCCATGCTCACGTCCGCCCTGCGCGCCCTGGCCCCTCGCCGGGCGGCGGCCGCCACGTCCCTGGCCCGGCGCACCTTTGCGGCAGGCCCGGTCGACCTCGACACGCACGCCGACTTTGCGCCGGCGCACCGCGCGCCAGGCGGGGGCGCCGCGGTCGACACCATCAAGGCCGACATCGCGGCCCACAAAGTGTTTGTGTACATGAAGGTGAGAGAGGGAGGTGGGGAGGCGGGATGCGGGCGCAATGCGGCCGCCGACCCGCGCCGAACCCTCCCCTCCCCTCTTCCCTCCCCAGGGCTCGCCCGACGCCCCCCAGTGCGGCTTCTCCAACATGGCCTGCCGCGTCCTCGACGCGTACGGCGTCCCCTACGGCTCCCGCAACGTGCTCGCCGACCCCGCGCTGCGCGACGGGGTCAAGGCGTTTTCAGACTGGCCCACCATCCCCCAAGTCTACGTCGCGGGCGAGTTTGTGGGCGGCGCCGACATCCTCATGGCCATGCACCAGAGCGGGGAGCTGGCCAAAGCGCTGGGCGTGGACATGGACGGCAAAGGCGGCGACGGCGCGTGAGCGACGGAGGCAGAGAGACGGAGGGAGGGGGCTGCACCGCCCCCGTGTGGCGTGCTTGCCACAGTGTCGCGGCGCGCGCCCTCACCCCCTCCCCCTCCCTCAATCGGCCAACCGCCGCCCCGCGCCGCCAAACGCGCGGAACCCGGGCGCGGCCGGGTTGGCGACGCCCGCGGCGGCGACCGGCACCCGCCCCACGCCCGCGCGCAGCAGGGCCCGGGAGAGCCAGACCGGGGTGGCGAGCAGGCGGCGGCCGCCGGCGGCGGGGTGGATGGCGGTCAGGAAAAAGTAGAGGTGGCCGACGGCCAGGCCGACGCCGTCGGCCACGGGTGACCCGCCCACGCCGCAAACCGCCATGGCCAAGAACGCCCAGGGGAGGTAGAGGGCCGGAAGGGTCACCAGGCCCATGATGGAGGACTGGCTCCGTGGGTGGTGCCGGCACCAGATGTACAACAGGGCAAAGACGAGGGACGGGCCCGTCACGTAGAGGCCCAGGGCGGGGATGAGAAGAGAAACGCACGCCAGGACGGCGGCCACGAAGAGGACCAGGTACGCGAAATCCGCGGTCGACGCGACAAACACCCCGCCCTCCAGCGCTTGCCCGTACTGCACCAGCCACACGAGCTGAATGAGGGCGGAGAACGACATGGGGCCGAGGAAGAGGGGGGCGGTGGCGAGGCGCCAGAGCTGTGGGGAGGGGGGGGTGGGGGTTGGCGCGCGATGCGGCGCGACTCGTCTCCCGCCCACTCACCACCTTCCAATCCTCGTCTCCCACCTGCAACCGCCAGATCGCGTCACTCGTCAACACGAGCGACGCGGGCGAGAGCAGGCCAAACTTGGCCGCGAGCGAGAGACCCGCCGCGGCGCTGCCCAGCGCCCGGGTGACCGGCGGCACGGCCAGGTAGGCCTGGGACAGGCCGGGGCCATCGCCGACGGCGGCGACGCGCGGGGGCATCGCGGGAAAGACTGAAAGGACTGCCTCACTCTGCCGCCGCCATGCGCCTACCGGCCCGCACCGCGCGCGCCGCCGTCGCGGCCGCGTCCGCCGCCGCCGGCGCAGCGCCAACCGCGTCTCGCAAGTCGGCGCGCGGCGGCGGCGGCGACCGGGGCCGGCCGCCGCCGCCGTCGGACGCCGCGAAAGCCGGCGCCGCGGTGCTGGCCGCCGCGGCGGCCGCCGGTGCGCCGCTCGTCGTCCTCAAGGGCGGCAAGAGCAAGTTGTTTGACACGGCGCGGTCGCTGACGCCGCACCCGATCATTTATCCGGACGCTATCGACTGCGTCGTCGCCTCGCCGCCGCCGCCGCCTGGGGCGGCGGTCTTGCTAGCCGACGGCGACCGCACACCTTTCGCTTGGGGCGCCTACAACCCCGACTCGCTCTACCGCGTGCGCGTCTTGGGCGACACCGCGTTCTCGGCGCGGCTCGCCCCGCTCGACGTGCGCGCCGCGCTCGCCGCGCGGCTCGCCGACGCGGTCGCCCTCCGCGCCGCGCTCGGCTTGCCCAGCGCCGAAACCGACGTCTTTCGGCTCGTCAACTCGGAAGGCGACCGGCTGTCGGGCCTGGTGGTCGACGCGCTGGGGACGACGCTCGTCGTGGCCGCGTGCGCCGCGTGGGTGGAAACCCACCGGGCCGACGTCGAGGCCGCCCTGCTGGCCGCGACGCCGTGGGCGACCGCCATCGTGTGGACGCGGTCGGCCGCGGTGGCGGCCGAGGAAGGGTTTGAGGGCGAGGCCGGGGAGGCGGTGGGCGACGCCGCCCCGGCCCCACACCCCCCCGTCCTCATCAAGGAGGGCGGCCTCCTTTATGAAGCCGTGCCCGCCAGCCAGAAGACGGGCTTCTACGCCGACCAGCGCGCCTCCCGCGCGTTTCTACGCTCGCTCGTCCGGCCGGGTGCGGCCGTCCTCGACCTCTGCTGCTACTCGGGCGGCTTCGCCCTGGCCGCCGCCGCCGGCGGGGCGGGGGCGGTCGTCGGCGTCGACACTTCGGCTCCCGCGCTGGCGCTGGCGGAGCGGAATGCAGCGCTGAACGGTTTCGCGTCGGTCGCGTCGTTCATCAAGGCCGACGCCGGCGCCTACGCCAAAGAGGCCGCAGCCCGCGGCGAATCGTTCGAAATCGTCGTCCTCGACCCCCCCAAGCTCGCCCCCAACGCGCGCGCGCTGCCGGCGGCCCTGCGTAAGTACGCGTCGCTCAACGCGGCCGCCATGTCCACCGTCAAGCCCGGCGGCCTGCTCATGACCTGCTCCTGCTCCGGTGCGGTGACCCGCGGCGAAGCTCTGCCGGGCGCGGTGGCGGCGGCGGCGGCGGCGGCGCACGTGCGCGCGACGCTCGTGCGCGCGGCGGGCGCCGCGCCCGACCACACGCTGGATCCCGGCTACCCTGAGGGGCGCTACCTGACCAACCTGACGTACCGCATCACGCCCGAGTGACGAGGGAGGGAGCAAGGGACGGTGGCCGCGGTTTTGGGGGCGCGAACGTGTCGCCGCCACAGTCTCACTCACCCCTCCTCAGTCACCCACCCTGAACCGGGGCTCCCGCCCCTCCCGCACCGCCACCACGTTGCCCACCAGCAGCTCGACGTACGCGGCCGCGATGTCGCGCGTGGCGACCCCGATGTGGGGCGTGGCGACGACGCGCGGGTGGGACACGAGCGGGTGCGCCCACGACGCCGGTTCCTCGGTCAGGACGTCCAGGCCCGCGCCCCCGATGTGGCCACTGTCCAACGCGTCGAGCAGGGCTGCCTCGTCGACGACGGCGCCGCGGGAGTAGTTGATGAAGAGGCAGCCGGGGCGGCACGCGGCGAACGCCGCGGCGTCAAAGAGGCCCCGAGTGGCGTCCGTGAGCGGGACGTGCACACTGACCGCGTGGGCGGCCTGCAGGGCTGCTTTCAGGTCGGTGGATTTGGAGTTCAGGAGGATGACCTCCATCCCGAGCGCGGCCGCGGCGGCGCCGACCCGGCGCCCGACCGCGCCCGCGCCCACGATGGCCAGCGTCTTGCCCGCCAACTGCACGCCGAGCGGTTGGCCTAATAGCCGGTTCTCGAAACAAATATCTCGGGCGGCCAGGACGCGGCGCGCGACCATCAAGAGGGACATGAGCGCCGCCTCGGCGACGCTCGCCGCGTTGACGCCCGGCGCCGCGCACACGACCACGCCGCGGGCCATCGCCGCCCCCACATCCACATTGTCCAGCCCCGACGCGGGCTGGGCGATGAGGGCGAGGCGCGGCGCCGCGGCGGCCGCGCCCGCGACGACGGCGGCTGCGGCGGTCGCGGGCACGAGCACGCGCGTGGAGACGCTCACCTGGGCCTCCACGGGGAGGGACGGGTCGAGCATCGTGGCGTGCGCCCAGGGAGGGAGCGCGGCGGCGAAGCTGTGGGGAGAAGAGAGGGTGGCAACGGGTCGCGGGGCGACCGGGCACGGCTCCCGGCCGCCGCCGCCCCTCTATCACCATCTCAAAAGAAGCCGGCGGCGACCTCTTTTCCTATCTCCCTCTCTCCTCCCTCACCTGTCGTAAATTTCGTGCCAGGCGTCGATGCACCAGAGGACGTGCCACCTGTCGCCGTCGCCGTCGGTTGGCGCATCCATCCAGGGAGCAGTGGTGGAGCACGGGTCGCCCGCGCGGGGGTCAATGCGGGAGCGCCGCGGCCTCGGGAGCCCAAGAGTGAGCACGCCGTGCCGCCTCTTCATTCTCCCCCCCCCCCGCGACCATGTCCCGCCTCGCCTCGGAATTTGCCAAGGGCCTGCGCGGCCTCAAAGTCAAGGAGCTGGCCCCCTACGTCGGCGGCTTCGCCCGCTCCAACCTGACGCCCACGACCCTCTACCGCCGCGCGTACGAGCACCTGCACACCGCGACCAAGGCCGAGCTGGACGCCGGGTCGGTGCGGCCCCTGTTCACGACGATGGGGGGGCTGTTTGTGGCGGCCTACGTGCTAGCGTGGCCGCAGGTGCGCGATGCGCGCGGAGGGGTGGGGGGAGGCGGGCCCGGCCGGGCGCGGGGGCGCGCCGCGGCGGGCGCGGTGACCGCGCGGCCGAGATCGGAGGGCGGGAGCTGGGGCGCGGGCCTGCACGCACGCGCGCCGCGGGCGGCGGCCGCCCGCGCGCCGCCCTCGACCCGGACCCCCTCTTTCCCATCTGCAGGAGTACGCCCACATGAAGGCCGAGCAAGCGGCCAAGCTCGAGGGCAAGGCCGCCCACTGAGTGCACTTGTTTTGGTCTGTTAGAGCCATCACCGCGTTTCCCGTCGTCTCTCTTTTTTGGCGCGCCGCTCGGTGCGAGTCACACGGCCCCCCCCCCCCCCCCCCCCCCCCCCCCGCCCGGCCCGCGGTGCAGCAGCGCGCCGCGCGCCACCCCTAGAACGAAAAAAGAGCGCCCGGGCCGTCCCCCACCCCCACCCCGAAAGAGCGCGGCGGCCCGCCCGCCCCCCCTCGCGCCCCTCACTCCACGCCCTCGATCTTGTCCTCGACGTCGGTGTACATCTGGCGCAGCTTCTCGATCTGCTCCGGCGTCGCCTCCCAGTAGCCGCGCCCGTTGGCCTCGAGGAACGTGGCGACGAGCTTGCGGAACGAGTTCGGGTTTGCGTCGAGCAGCCGCGCCGCCATCTCGCCGTCGTCGATGAACGTCGCGTTGGCCTCGTCGTAGACCCAGTTGTCGACCGCGCCCGCGGTCGCCGACCAGCCCATCGTGTTGGTCAACCGCTTTTGGATTTCGCGGACGCCCTCGTAGCCGGACGACAGCATCCCCTCGTACCATTTCGGGTTGAGCAGCTTGGTGCGCGCGTCCAGGCGCACCTGGGACGAGAGCGTGCGCACCTGGGCGTTGGCGGTCGTCGTGTCGGCGATGAACGACGCGGGCACGCGGCCGTCGCTGCGCAGGCCGGAGACGAGTTTGGTCGGGTCGGAGTCGAAATAGTGCGACACATCCGTCAGGGAAATCTCGGACGAGTCCAGGTTTTGAAAGGTGACGTCGACCGTCTTCATCGCGGCCTCGAAAACTTCGCGGTTCGCCTCGCCGCCCGCGCCCGGGCGGTCGGAATTGAACGCAAACGATTTGCGCTTCAGGTACATCTCCTGCAGCTGGGACTCGTCCTGCCAGGACGAGTTTTCGACGGCCAGGTTGACGTTGGACGAGTAGGAGCCCGAGGCGTTGGAGAAGACGCGGGTCGCCGCTTGGCGCAGCGACACCCCGAGCTCGGCCGCCTGCTCCTTGGCGTGCTTGCGCACAAAGTTGACCTCGTCGGGTTCGTCCTGCTCCGCCGCAAGCTTGATGGCGCGGTCGAGGAGGTTCATCTGGTTGACGAACAGGTCGCGGAAAACGCCCGAGCAGTTGACGACGACGTCGACGCGCGGCCGCCCCAGCTCCGCCTGCGGAATCACTTCCAACTTGTTGACGCGGCCGAGGGCGTCGGCGACGGGGCGGACGCCGACCATGACCATGACTTGGGCGAGCGACTCGCCGTACGTCTTGATGTTGTCGGTGCCCCACAGGACGACCGCGACCGTCTCCGGCCACGCGCCCCCGTTTTCCGCGCGCTGGGCCTCGAGCAGGCGGTCCACGACCACGGTCGCCGACTTGACCGCGGCCGCGGTCGGAATCGACTGCGGGTCGAGCGCGTGGATGTTCTTGCCCGTCGGCAGCACGCCCGGGTTGCGGATCGGGTCGCCCCCGGGACCGGGCACGACGTAGCCGCCGCGCAGGGCCTGGCGCAGGGCGCCGAGCTCGTTGTCCTGAGGAGGAGGAGAGGAGAGGAGGTGGGGTGTCGGCGGCCGCGCGCACGGTCGCCCCTATATCCCTCTCTCCCTTCCCTCCTCTCTCCACCCTCTCTTACCTTGACGATTTGCTCGAGGCACCCCTCCAGGTACGCAAATGCGGTCGCCAGCTGGCCGCCGTCGGCCTTGGCAAACTGGGTGCCCGCGAGCGCGGCCTCCCACGGCGACTTCTGCAGGCCGAGCCGCCGCGCAAAGCTCGCAAACGAGTCGGCCGACACCTTGCCCGCCGCGTCGAGCCTGTCCTCGACAAAGGCGCGCACCATGGCGCGGCAGGCTTCCTTGATCTCTTCGTTGAGGGTGACCGCGTCGAGGTCACCGCGGTTGTTGCCCGCGTAGAGTTGCTCGATTTGCACCCCGATGGACCGGGCCAGGACGCCGGGAAGGCCGGGCACGGGGCCCGTCTCGACGTCGGGGCGGTCGATTTCGGCGATGTTGACGAGGGTGGCGATGGCTTCCGTCGCGCTCGGCGGCTCGCCGACAATGTGGAGCCCGCACGGCAGGAGCCGCGACTCGATCTCCATCAGCTTCGAGTAGACTTTGCCGACGACGCCGTCCCGGTCGTCCAGCGTCAGGTCGGCGGTGTCGCCGTCGGGCAGGACGACGTCGCGGTCGAGGTTGCATTGACGGGCCGTCTCGACGATCGTCGCGCAAATCGCGGGCCCGCGCCCGCCCTCGCGCAGCCCCTGGTACGACGAGATGAGCTCCTTCAGCTCCTTCAGCCCTTTGTACAGGCCCGCGTTTTCGGCGGGGGGCGTGAGGTAGGAGATCGTGTTGGCGTACGAGCGCCTTTTCGCGATTGTCGCCTCAGACGGGTTGTTGGCTGCATAGTAGTAGAGATTCGGCACCGTTCCGATCAACGAGTCCGGGTAGCACCCGCCCGACATGCCGACCTGCTTGCCGGGCATGAACTCGAGCGAGCCGTGGGTGCCGAAATGGAGGACGGCGTCGGCTCCGAAGATTTTTTCGACAAACGTGTAGTACGCGGCGAAGCCGTGGTGGGGAGAGGCCGACCGGGAAAAGAGCAGGCGCATGGGGTCGCCCTCGTAGCCGAAGGTGGGCTGGGAGAAGAGAAAGGTGTGTGGGTCAGTGCGCGCCTCTCCACCTCTGTCCCCTTCTCCCTCTCTCTCTCCCTCCATCTCCCTACCTGGACCCCGATGAACACGTTGCCAAACTGTTTGCCGAAGATGAGCAGCTCCGACCCGTTGCTGTTGAGGTTGCCCGGCGGCTTGCCCCAATTCTCTTCGAGCGCCTCGGCGTACGGGCACAGGCGCTGGTACTCGTCGACGGGCATGCGGTAGGCGACGTTCATGTCGGCCGAGTTGTAGCGGGCCTCGGGGTCGGCCAGGACCGACTGCATGATGTCGCCGGACGATTCGGGCGCGTCGCCGACGTCGTAGCCGTCGGCCTTCAGGTCCGCGAGCACCTTGGCGATCGACCCAAACACGTTGAGGTACGCGGCCGTCCCAACGTTGCCCTTGTCGGGGGGGAAGGAAAAGACGGTGACCGCGAGCTTTTTGTCCGCGTTCTTCTTGGACGCCAGCTTGGCCCAGTTGATGGCGCGCGCGGCGAGCGAGTCGATGCGGTCGGGCAGCGAGTGCGACTTGCCGGTGGCGGAGTCGCGGCCCGCAAACACGATCGGCTCGAGCGCGCCGTCGAGCTCGGGGAGGGCCACCTGGAGCGCGACTTGCACTGGGTGCACGCCCAGGTCGGACGCTTGCCACTCTTCCGTCGTTTGGAAGACCAGGGGAAGCGAGCAGAGGTACGGCACGTTGAGCTTGGTGAGCGCGGTGACCGCCTTGGGCGCGTCTTGCCGCGCGGGGCCGCCGACGAGCGCAAAGCCGGTCAGCGACACGACCGCGTTGACGAACGCGCGGCCAGACCCGAGCGGGTCGTAGAAGAAGCGCTTGACGGGCGAGGAAAAGTCGAGCCCGCCCGCAAACACGGGCACGACGCGCGCGCCGCGCGACTCGAGGTTGGACACGACGCCCGCGTAGTGGCCGTCGTCGCCGGTGACGAGGTGGGAGCGTTGGAGCACGAGGCCGATGACGGGCGCGTCGGCGGCAAACTGGAGGTCGGCGCGCGTGTCCGCCCAGTTGAGGTACTCTTTCAGGTCCTCAAACATGCGCGGCGCCAGCGGGTGCCAGATGCCGATGTCGGGGAAGACTTCCGGGTCGGCGATGGCCATGCCGGCGCCGGCGAGGGAGGGGACGTACTCTTGCGAGATGTTGAGGAGCAGGTTCTCCAGGTTCTCCGCGTTGCCGCCGAGCCAGTACTGCAACGACGTCACAAAGTTGCGCGCGTCGCGCGCCTTGTCCGACGGCAGGTACTTGAGCACGGTGGGCAGCGTGCGCACCAGTTTGAGGAGCGACTCTTCAAAGTTGTCGTTGTTTTTGCGCTGCGCCTTCATGAAGTCCGCAAACGCGGACTTCCCTTGCCCCAGCTGCGCCAGCGAGAACGTGCCCAGCTTGTTGAGCTTCATGACGGCGGGCATCGACGGGAAGACGAGGCACGCGTCGAGCGCGTCGCGGCGCGGGCCGACGGCCGCGACAATCTTGTCGGCGAGCTCCTCGATGAAGATGAGGGACCCGATGAAGACGTTGGCCGAGTCGACGTCCGCTTTGAAGGCTTCATAGGTGGCGGCGTCGCGGAGCTCCTCGAGGAGGTAGCCGATGATCTCGACGCAGGCCTGAAAGGGGACGGGGATAGGGTCGGGTGTCGGCGCGCGGCGGCGCCGCCGGCGCGGCCCGGCCCCGCCATCCCACCACCCCACCCTGCCTCCTCCCTCTCTCTCCTACCTTGTCGTTCGTGGCGTTGATCTTCTTCACCGCGGCCGAGAGCGCCGACTGGTACTGCGCCTCCAGCACGACGTACACGACCTTGACGACCGTCCGCCCGTTCGGCGCCTCGGGCGTGACGCGGCGCGACTCGGGGTCGGTGGAGGTGAACATGCCGCCGCCTGGGGGGGTTTGGGGTCGGAATGGGGTCGGGAGGGGGCCGCGCGGTCGGCGCGGCCGCCGACGGCGTGGCGGTTGGGCGCCGGAGCGACCGCGACGGCCCACGCGGCGCCCGGCGCGGGCAGTTCACGGTGCGCCGCGCCGCCGGGGGGGCGCATGGCGGGCGGTCGGCGCCGCCGCCACCGCAGTATCACGATAACGCCGGCCGCGGCGCCGCGATGCCACGCCGTCGCGGGGTTTAGGGGCGGATTTCGCGGTGGTTGGGGGGCGGCGCGCCAATGCACCGCCCCCCAGGCGCATGACATAGATAGCGGAAGGCCCTCGGGGACGGGCGGCGGCGACCACGGCCGGCCGCCGCCGCCAGCGGCCGTCCCCCGATTTCACCCACGAGCCGATCGCGCCGCCGCCCCCCCCCCCCACCCCACCCCAACTCTCACCCATGGGCCCGCCCGACCCCATGGTCATGACGGGCGCCTCGTCGTTGGCGTAGGTGGGCGGCTTGATGGCGGCGGCCGCGGCGCGGCGCGGCGCGCGTGCGCGCGCGCCGGGGCGCGCCGCGGGGGGGGCCGGCCGGCCGGCGGTCCGGGCCGCCAGCATGGTGGGACTCTGGTGGGGGGGCGCGGGGTGGACACGGCGCAGCGCCGGGAGTGGGAAGGGAAGAGGGACGGCAGCGCGGGTCGCATGCCACACCCCGACGCCGCGCCGCGGGCGCGGCGCGTCCCCAATCGCGGCCCACCACACCGCGCGCGACTCCAACCGCCGCCCAGCCGAGGAGGGCGTGCGCGCCGCGGCCGGCATTGCCGTGCCCGCCACCCTTCCGCCCCCATGTTTCGCAAGCGCGTCGGCGACTACTACCTGGGGCGCACGCTCGGCGAGGTGTGTGGAGCGGTGGCGAGCGGGGAGAGAGGAGGTGCTCCCTCTCGCGCGCGCCCTGGCAACACACCCTTTCCCCTCCCTTTCTCCAGGGCACGCACGCCAAGGTCAAGTACGGGCGCCACGTGACGACGGGCGAGGAGGTGGCGATCAAGGTGAGAGAGGGAAAGAGGGAGAGAGAGGAAGGAAGGAGGGGCCGGCGGCACACTCGGCCCCGCACCACTCACACCTTCCCACCCCCTCCATCCCCCTTCTCTCAGATCCTGGACAAAGCGCGCGCCCTGGCCGCCGACGCGGGCGGCTCCCTGCAGCGCGAGGTCGCCATCCTGCGGTCCGCGCGGCACCCCGGCCTCGTCGCCCTGCGGGACGTGCTCGCCACGGCCGACAAAGTGTATGTCGTCATGGAGTTTGTGGCGGGCGGGGAACTGTTTGATAGGGTGGCGGCACAGGGGGCGCTGCCGCGCGGCGCGCTCGCACGGCTTGCCGCGCAGCTCGCGGACGCCCTGGCTTATTGCCACGCGGCGGGCATCGTGCACCGCGACCTGAAGCCGGAGAACGTGCTGCTGACCCGCGACGGGGACGCCAAGCTGAGCGATTTCGGGTTTGGGGCGGTGTGTTCGGGCGCCGCGGCGCCGGCGACCCCCTCCTCCCCCCCCACCACCCCGACCTGGCTCCTGGAGACCGCGTGCGGCACGCCCGCCTTTGTCGCGCCCGAAGTGCTGGCGAGGGCGGGCGGCGGGTACGAGGGCGCGCCGGCCGACCTGTGGTCCTTGGGCGCGACGCTCGCGGCCGCCGCCGCGGGCCGCCTCCCGTTCGACGAGCCCACCTTGCCCGCCCTCTACCGCCGCATCGCGGCCGCCGACTACCGGCTGCCGGCGTGGGTGGACAGGGGGGCCGCGGATTTGATTGGGCGGCTCCTCGTGGCCGACCCCTCCGAGAGGCTCGACGCTGAAGGCGTGCTCGCCCACCCTTTCGTGCGCGCCGCCCGCGTGCCGCGCGCCGTCACCCTTCCACCCGGCGTGGACGCGCCCGCGCTCGACCCGTGGGCGCCGGTCGCGGTGGAAGCCGCGCTGTCGCCCGCGGAAGCCGCTGCGCTGGCCGAAGGCCGCCCCGCCGCCCCCCCCTGCGGCGGCCCGCCCCGGGTCGACGCCTGGTCTCTCCTCGCGGCCGCACTCGACCTGTCGGCCCTGCTCGACGGCGCGGCGGGCGCGGTGCGGCGGCACACGCGGTTCACCGCGCGCTGCGATTTGGAGGCGTTGCGCGCCGCTTTGAGCGCCGCCGCCGTCGCCCGGGGCGGCACCGTCGACACCGCGGGCGCGGGTGACGGGTGGAGGCTGCGCCTGGCCCTGCCCAAGGCCGGCGGCGGCGGCGGCCCCCGCGCCCCCACCACCCTTCCCGTCGTCGCGCGGCTTGACGTCTGCCCCCTGCTCCCCGGCCTGCTCCTCGTCGATGCCCACCGCGCGGCCGGCACCGCGCACGCCGAATTCTACGGCGCGTGGGCGGCGTTCGAGGCGGGCGTCCTCGCCGAGCTCGGCGCGCCGCGCGCCGCGCGCCCGCTCGCCGCGCGGTCGGCGGCGTCCTTGCTCGGCTCGCGCGGGTCGTTGGCGAGCCTGGTGCCGAGCGAGGGAGGGGAGGGGTGCTGAAAAGGGGTGTAGGGTGTCTCTGCTACAATCTGAAATCTGGGGCGACTCTCTCTACCCCCCTTCCTCCTCTCCCTCCTCCCCGCCCTCCTCGTCCCACACGCCGACGGAGCCGTCATAAGACCCGGAAAAGACGCGGCCGCCGCCGGCGGCCAGGACGCGCACGGCGTCGTCGTGGCCGGCGCACACGCGCGCGCGCGCGAGCGTCGCCAGGCTCCACATCCGCACCGACGCATCGTACGAGCCCGAGGCCAAGACCGTGTCGCCGACGGCCAGCGCGAGCACGGCCTCGCCGTGGCCGCGCAGGACGGCGTCGCAGGTCAGAGTGGCCAGCGACCACGCGCGCACCGTCCGGTCCCAGCTCCCGGAGAAGAGCCTCCCGCCCGCGGCCGCCAGCACGCGCACGTTGTCCGTGTGGCCGGTGAGGGTGGCGATGCAGCGCCCGGTGCGGGCGCACCAGGCGCGCACGGTGGCGTCGTCCGACCCAGAGAACACGCGGTCGCCGACCGCGGCGAGCGCGCGCACGGCGGCGCCGTGGCCCGCCAGCACTCCGGCCGGCGTCAGCGTCGTCGCGCACCAGGCGCGCACGGTGCGGTCGTAGGAGCCGGAAAAGACTTTTCCGCCGGCCGCCGCAAGCGCACGCACGGGGCCGCCGTGGCCGGTCAGCGTCGCGAGCGGCGCGCCCGACCCACACTCCCACACGCGCACCGACCCGTCGTACGACGCCGACCACAGGCGGTCGCCAACGACGAGCAGGGCGCGCACGGCGTCGGTGTGGCCCGCGAGCGTGCGCGCGCGCGCGAGCGTGGTCAGCGACCACGCCTTGATCGTGGAATCGTAGCTCCCGGAGAAGAGAGTGTCGCCCCAGGTCGCCAGGCAGAGCACCGGTCTCGCGTGGTCGTCCAGGACGGCCTCGCAGCGGCGCGAGGCGGCATCCCACACGCGGACGCTGCGGTCGGCCGACGCGGAGAAGAGGCGGCGCCCGTCGGGGGACACTTCGACCGCCCACACAATTTCGTCGTGCCCGCGCAGGACGGATGGAGGGGGTGGGGGTGGGTGGTCGTCGTCGTCGTCGCCTGCGGCCTCGGTCGCCGCGTCGCCGGCCACGCCTCCTTTGAACACGACCGCCGCCGCCGTCCTTCCCCCAGCCGCCGGCGCCGGCAGCGAGACCCCCGCGGCGGCCGCCCAGAGCGCCGCCGCCTCGCGCAGAGCAAAGTTCGGGGTGAGCTCCGTGTGCCGCAGCCGCGCCCCCGTCACAGGGCACGTCCGGTGCCCCGCCGCCAGCCAGCGCTCGATGCACGCGCGGTCGTACGTGTGGCCGGTGGCGACGACGACGGGGTCGGCCATGGCCTCCATCGAGATCGGGCAGCAGAAAGGGGGGGGGACGGTGGTGGCGGGTCTGTCGCTCGTGGTCGGCGATTCAGAGTTGGTGGCGGGTTGCGAGGAGGCAGGGCGGTCGGCAGAGGGCGGCGGAGGAGGGCTGGAGGGGGGGTGCGAGGGTCAGTCGCCGGCGCGCACGACCCGCCCCTTGCGCCGCTCCCACGTTTCGCTCCGTGCCGGCGCCGCGGTCACACGGCTGGCGCCGGGTGGGCGGCGCCGTCGCGCGCGGCGACAGGGCGCGCGCGATGCGCCTGGTCGGAAGCCCACCACCAACTCCCTCTCGCTCCCTCTCCCGCGCCCGCCCGCGCACCCGGCACCCTCTCTCCCGCTTTCGGGCGGGGCGGCCGCGTCGCCCGCGGCCGGCGCGGGCACGGGACCTTCGCCGCCGTCGCGCGAGCGCGCGGGGAGCATGGAACGGAGCTGCTGTTCAAAGCGCCTCATGGAGGAGTGGGGCTGGGGCGGCGGCGGGCTTTCAATCCGCGCCGCGGGGGCGGAGTGACCGAGCGGCGCGCCGACCGACACTCTCGCCGTCCTCGCCATGGGGCGCGGCCACGCCGCGGCCGCAGCGCACAAGCCGGGTTACCTGCTGGATCGCAATTTGGTGCCGCGAATTTCGGCGCTTGCGCAGGTCGGGCCAATGCGGGCGGCGACGGCGCCGGGCCCGGGGCGGCGGCCCGGCGCCCGTGGCCGCCGCGCGCGCCCTAGTAGGGACCTGCGCACCCATCGAAAACCGACCACGCCCCCCACCTCTTCAGGCCCAGCCCGCGCTCGCTGGCGGCGGCGCCGACGCGGTCGCCGCCGCGCTGCGGGACGCGCACCCCGAGTACCGGCGCCGCCCGGCGGGGCCGTTCAAGGTGATGGTCACGCGAGCGCTGGGCGCGGCGCTGGCGAGTGGGGGTGGAGGTGGTGGCGCGGGTGCTCCCCGCGGCCCCTCGCCTTCCTCCTCCTCGCCCGGCTCCGGCTGCTCCGGCTCGTCCGACGAGTCGATGGGCGCGGGCGACGGGGCGGACGTCGACCCGGGCACCGACGCCGCGACCGCCGCCGCGCTCGCGCGCGCGGCGCCCGTCCCCCCGGCCGGCGGCGTCAACGCCGCCCTCCTCGCCTCGTACGCCGCCCGCCCCGCGCCGCCGCCCACGCCGGGGCCGGCGGCGGCGGCGGCGGGGGCGCCGCCGCCGCCCAAGCGCGCGCGCGGCGCGGCGTCCGCGCCGCCGCGCGCGGCCCAGCGCCCGCGCCGCCCGGCGCCCTCCCTCATCACCACCCCGCGCGGCACCCGGTACGCCGATTTGGGCGGCATCGACGCCGTGCTCGCCACCGTCAGGGAAACTGTGCAGTACCCCCTCCAACACCCCGAGGTCTACACCTGGCTCGGCGTCCCCCCCCCCCGCGGCGTGCTCCTGCACGGGCCACCGGGGTGTGGGAAGACGGCGCTCGCGCACGCGGTGGCGGCCGAGGTGGGGGTCCCGTTTTTGCGGGTGTCGGCGCCGGAGATCGTCGCCGGCGTGTCGGGCGAGTCCGAGGCCAAAATTCGGGACCTCTTTGCCGCCGCGGCCGCGGCGGCGCCGGCCATCGTGTTCATCGACGAGGTAGGGGGAGAGGGGGGAGGGGAGGAGGGTGTTCATGGCGGCCTCCGTCCCAGTTCAAACACCCCCCCCCCTCTCTTCTCCTCCCTAGATCGACGCCATCGCGCCCAAGCGCGATTCCGCCTCCCGCGAGATGGAGCGCCGCATCGTGGCCCAGTTGTTGACCTGCATGGACGACCTGGCGGCGGGCAAAAAGGGTGGCGGCGGTGGCGGCGGGAGCGGGGACGCCGGCGCCGGCGTCGACCCCTCGACCGCCGACGCTGCCGACCCTTCCACCCCTCCCGACCGCCACGTCGTCGTCATCGCGGCCACCAACCGGCCCGACGCCCTGGACGCCGCCCTGCGGCGGGCGGGCCGGTTCGACCGGGAGATCGCGCTGTCCATCCCCGGCGAAGCCGCGCGCGCCGCGATCCTGGCCGTCGTCACCCGCGGCCTGCGCCTGGACGGGGCTGTCGACGTGGTGGCCCTGGCCGCTGCCACGCCGGGCTACGTGGGGGCGGATCTGGAGGCGCTGGCCAAAGAGGCGGCCGCGGTCGCCGCGACGCGCGTCTTTGCCGCCCTGGAGGCCAGCACAGCGCCACCGGTTGTCGCTGGCGACGCAACCACCATTCGTCCGACCCCGCGCCTGGGCGCGGGGCCTTTGAACCCCGCCGAGCTCGCCGGCCTCGCCATCACGCCGTCGGATTTCGCTGCCGCCCTCCTCCGCGTCCAGCCCTCCGTCCGCCGCGAAGGCTTTACCACCGCGCCCGCCGTCACGTGGGCCGACGTCGGCGCGCTGGCCGACGTGCGGGAGGAGTTGCAGTTCTGCATCACGAGGCCGATCCGCGACCCGGCGCCGTACGCCGCGCTCGGCCTCGCCGCGCCGGCCGGCGTCCTCCTGTACGGCCCTCCCGGGTGCGGCAAGACGCTGCTCGCGCGCGCCGTCGCCGCCGAGTCCGGGGCCAATTTCGTGAGCGTCAAAGGGCCGGAACTCCTCACCAAATATGTCGGCGAGTCCGAAGCAGCGGTCCGCCGCGTCTTTGCCCGCGCGTCCGCAGCCGCGCCCTGCGTCCTCTTTTTCGACGAGCTCGACGCCCTGGCGCCCCGGCGCGGCGGCGGCGGCGGCGACGGGGGCGCGGCGGAGCGGGTGGTCAACGCGCTGCTGACAGAGCTCGACGGGCTCGTCGCGCGCGGCGCCGTCTACGTCGTCGCGGCAACCAACCGGCCCGACATGGTCGACCCGGCCCTCCTGCGGCCTGGGCGGTTGGACAAGGCGCTGTTCGTGCCTCTGCCGGCGCCCGCCGCGCGCGCGGAGATCGTGCGCACGCTCGTGCGCCGCGTCCCGCTCGCGCCCGACGCCGACCCCGCTGCCATCGCGGCCTCGCCCGCGTGCGACGGGTTTTCGGGCGCGGACCTGGCTGCCCTGGTGCGGGAGGCCGCGGTGGCGGCGCTCAAGGAGGCGACCGCGGCGGCCGGGGGAGGGGCGACGGCGTCGGCGCCGTGCGTCTCCGCGCGCCACTTTGCGTCCGCCCTCCTCGCGGTGCCGCCCTCGGTGTCGCCGCGCGACGCGCGCATGTACGGCCAGCTGCGGAGCCGGTTGAGTGGTGGTAGGGAGGCGCGCGCGGCGCCGGGCTCCGCGCGCGCCGGCGCGGCCGCCGACGACGCCGCGCTGCCGCCCGCGGCCGCCGAGCCGTGACCCGCGTTTCCTGGGAGAGGCGTCTGTGACAGAAGCGTGCGCCCGCGCCCACCAAAAAACACGGCACCCCCTCACCGCGCGCCGCGGCGCAGCCGCCGCGGCGGCGCCTGCGCGTCCGCCTCGCCCAGCGGCTCCCGCTCGGCGGCCACCGCCTCCTCCGCACCCCCTACACCGTCCACAGACGCGTACGCGGCGAGGGCGCCCGCGAAAAAGGGGCGGACACAATTGATCTCGGCGGGCGCGACGTGCGCGAGCTTTACCGCCATCGCCCCCCGCAGCGCTTCCAGCCCGTCGCGCAGCTTGGCGAAGCGGGCGGAGCGCACGCACTCGAGCAGGTTGACGATCTGAAGGAGGAGGAGGAGGGGGCGGTGGGGTGGTTGGCCGCCGCGCGCGCGCGCGCGTGGCCTTCCTCCTCCCCACCCCGCCCCCCAACCACCCTCCCTCTCTCTCTCACTCACATCGTCATACTCGCGCGTCTCAAACTCGGACCGGCAGTGGGTGAGCAGGCGGCGCCCGACTTCAAGGTACGCGGGCGGCAGCGGCTCGAACGACGCCGCGCTCGCGCGCTCCGCCTCGTCCACCGCCGCCAGGTTCTCCAGCGTCAACCACGCGGGCGGCACGACGCGGCACCTCTTCATGGCGTGCAGGGCGAGGGCGGCCCACAGAGGGACGTCGACGGGGACGGCGGGGGAGAAGGGGCCGAGGTCGCCGCACACGCACGAGACGACGCCGCCCGTGGACGAGGGGAGGGCGAAGTTGGGGACGATGGTGACGGGCGTGTCCTCGGCGAGGAAGGCCATCTTTGGGAGGAAGGAGGAGGAGGGGATTGGCGCGCGATGCGGGCCGCGGCGGGCGCTGGTTCCCGCCCGCTCCCCATCCCTCTCTCATCGCACCTCCTCTGCCGTGAACGTGCGTCCCGTGTTCCACATGGCGGCCGGGGCGGGCGGAAGCGCCCGGCGCGCGGCGCGCGATGGGCGCGCCGCCGCGCTCCGCGGCGTGCGCGAGGCGCCGCGCTGGGAGCGACGCGGCCAGGTTCGACCACTACGCGCGGGTGGGCGACAGCGGGAACCGGCGGGCGCGGGAGTGTGAGCTGCTCGACAGACGACGCAGGTTCAAGTGTCGCCCCTCACTCCCCGCGCGACGCCGCACCCGTCCCGCCCCCCGCCGCACCGGGGGGGCGCCCCACTCACCCCCCTCCGCGCCCGCGCGCAATGGGCGGCCCCGGGCGCGGCCCCGGCCGCGGCGGCGCCCGCACGCCTGCGTTCAGCGGCCGCGGCGGCGGCGCCTTTCGCTCCCTGGGCGCCAGCGGCGCGCCGGACGATGGCGGCAGCGGGTGAGAGGGAGGCGGGGCGGGCGATGGCGCTCCCGCGGTGCCTGCGCCGCCCCATCGCGCGGAACGGCGGGGCGCCCCATCCCGCCCCCTCCGCCCACCTCCCTCCTCCTCCCCACCCCTCAGCGCTCGCGGCCGCGGCCGTGGCCGCGGCTGGGGCGGCCGCGGCGGCCGCGGCGGCCGCGGCGGCGGCCCCGGCGGCCGCGGCAACAACGGCAACTACTTTGGGGCGACCGAGTCGGGCGACGCCGGCGGCGCCAAGGCGGCGGTGAGAGATGGAGAGGGAGGTAGAGATTAGAGGTGGCGTTCGAGGCCCGCGACGGCCCTCACCCCCCACTCCCCACTCCTCTCCCCCCAGGACCTCAACGACGACGACCCCGCCCAGGAAGCCTCCCTGGGCTTCCCCTTCCACGCCGACGGCGGCGACCGCCTCGGCTGGCTCCTCAACGTCGCCCCGACGCTGGTGGACGACCGCGCGGCGGGGCGGCCGACCGCCGCCGTCGCGCTCTACTTTGTCGCCCAAGACGGCGCCTGCTTCCAGGCCCGCCTCCCGTTCGCGCCGTACATGTACCTCGCCGTCGAGCCCGGGCGGGAGGGCGAGGTCGACTCGTACCTGCGCCGCGCGCACGGCGGCGCGGTGCGGTCGACCGAGGTCGTGTCGCGCGCCGACCTCGACCTAAAAAACCACCTCGCCGGCGTGCGCCGGACGCTCGTGAAAGTGACGTTCTGGACGACGGCCGGCCTCGGGGACGTGCGGCGGGCGGTGCTGCCGGCGGCGCGGCGCAACCGCGCGCGCGCCGCGCGCGCTGCGGCCGCGGCGGGGACTGGAGGGGCGGCCGCGGACGCGGGCGCCGCCCCCGGTGACGACCCCTTTGCGGGGCCCGCCGGCCCCCCTCGCTCCGGCGCGGACGCGCTGACCGCCATCACCGACGTGCGCGAGCACGACGTCCCGTACCACGTCCGCTTCGCCATCGACGCCGGCGTCCGCTGCGGCCACTGGTACACCGTCACCGCGCGCGGCGGCGCCATCACCCTCGCCCGGCGGGCCGACCTGGAGCGGCGGGCGGAGCCCGTCGTGTGCGCGTTTGACATCGAGACGACCAAACTCCCCCTCCAATTCCCCAACGCCGACTACGACCAAGTGTTCATGATCTCGTACATGGTCGACGGCCGCGGCTACCTCGTGTGCAACCGGGAGGTCGTGGGCGCCGACGTGGCGGATTTCGAGTACACGCCGAAAGCCGACTTTCCCGGCCCGTTCGAGGTCGCCAACGTCCCCAACGAGGCCGCCCTCTTGACCCATTTCTTCGCCCACATGCGCGCCGTCAAGCCCGGCGTGTACGTGACGTACAACGGCGACTGGTTTGACTTTCCGTTTGTCGCGCGGCGCGCAAAGGTCCACGGCATGTCGATCGCGGACGAGATCGGGTTCAAGCCGCCGGACGGCGACGACATTGGGCCGGGCGAGTGGCTGTCGCGCACCGCGGTGCACATGGACTGCCTGCACTGGGTGAGGGAGGGGGCGGGAGAGGGAGGGGAGGGGGGGAGGGGCGGCGGCCGCGCGCGCGGTGGCGCGCCCACCCCTCGACCCTCCCCCCTCGCCCCAGGTCAACCGCGACTCCTACCTCCCCCAAGGCTCCCGCGGCCTGAAAGCGGTGACCAAGGCCAAACTGGGGTACGACCCGGTGGAGGTCGACCCGGAGGACATGGTCGCGTGCGCCGCGGCGCGCCCGCAAGCGATGGCCGCGTACTCCGTCTCCGACGCCGTCGCCACCTACTACCTCTACATGACGTACGTGCACCCGTTCATCTTCTCGCTCGCCACCATCATCCCCCTGCCGCCGGACGAGGTCCTGCGCAAGGGGTCCGGCACGCTCTGCGAAGCGCTCCTCATGGTCCAAGCCTACGAAGCCGGCGTCGTCGCGCCCAACAAGCACCAAGCCGCGGCCGACGCGACGCACAAGGGCCATCCGCTGGAATCGGAGACGTACATCGGGGGCAAGGTGGAAGCGCTCGAGTCGGGAGTGTTTCGGTCCGACCTGCCCACGCGGTTCAATTGCGACCCGGCGGCGTACGCCGCCCTGCTCGACACGCTGGACGCCGACCTGGTGCACGCGCTGCAGGCCGAGGCGGGGCTGTCGCCGGGCGATTGCGCCAATTATGAGGAAGTCAAGGCCTCGGTCGCCGCCGCGCTCTCCAAACTGCGGGACGCGCCCGTGCGGGACGACCGGCCGCTCATCTACCACCTGGACGTGGCGGCCATGTGAGAGAGACGAGGGGAGAGAGGAGAGGAAAGAGGAGGGCGCGCGCGCGCACTCGACGACCCCGACCCCTCCTCCCTCTCCTCCCACTTCCTACATAGGTACCCCAACATCATCCTCACCAATCGGCTGCAGCCGTCGGCCATCGTCACCGACGAAGACTGCGCCGCGTGCGATTTCAACCGCCCCGGCAAAACCTGCCTCCGCTCCATGGAGTGGGTGTGGCGCGGGGAGGCGTACGCCGCGACGTCGGCCGAGCTGCGCGCGATCAAGGCGCAACTCGAATCGGAGCCATTCCCGCCAGCCGAGCCGGGCGGCGCGCCGCGGCTCTTCTACTCGCTCCCGCCCGACGACCGCGCCAAACTGGTCAAGGACCGGCTCAAAGCCTACTGCCAGAAGGTGTACAAGCGGGTGCTGGACAAACCGGCGACCGAGGTGGGAAGAGGGGAGGAGAGATGGGAGAGGCGGGGAGGAGGGGTGGGCCGCGCGCGCGGCCCCGACGCTGCTCTCCTCTCTCCTCTCTAGGTCCGCACCGCCGGCGTGTGCCAGCGGGAGAACGATTTCTACGTGGGCACCGTGCGCGCCTTCCGCGACCGGCGCTACGAGTACAAGACCCTGAACAAGCAGTGGAAGGGCAAGCTCGACGCCGCGCGCGCCGCGCGCGACGCGCTCGCCGCGCGCGACGCGGCCGACATGGTCGTCCTCTACGACTCGCTCCAGCTCGCCCACAAGTGCATCCTCAACTCGTTCTACGGCTACGTCATGCGCCGGGGGGCGCGCTGGTACTCGATGGAGATGGCGGGGGTGGTGACCTACACCGGCGCGCAGATCATCCAACGCGCCGCCGACCTCGTGCGCGGCGTGGGCATGCCCCTGGAGCTCGACACGGACGGTATCTGGTGCTGCCTGCCGTCGTCGTTCCCGGAGAACTTGGTGTTTGAGACGGACAAAGGGAAAAAGGTCACCATCTCTTATCCGTGCGCCGTCCTCAACGTCATGGTCGCCCGCCACAACACCAACGACCAGTACGCGGATCTAATCGACGCCGATGCCAAGACGTACGCGACGTCGTCGCAGATGACGATCGAGTTCGAGGTCGACGGCCCGTACCGCGCGATGATTCTTCCAGCCTCGAAAGAGGAGGGCCGCCTCATCAAGAAGCGGTACGCCGTGTTCAACCCGGACGGATCGCTCGCCGAGCTCAAAGGGTTTGAGCTGAAGCGGCGGGGCGAGCTCAAGCTGATCAAGTGTTTCCAGGCTGAAGTGTTTTCGCGCTTTCTCGAGGGCGACTCCCTGCCCTCGTGCTACGCCGCCGTCGCGTCCGTCGCCGACCGCTGGCTCGACCTCCTCGACACACGCGGCGCCGGCCTCGACGATGACGAGCTGACATCCTACATCTCGGAATCGTCCACCATGTCGAAAGCGCTCCACGAGTATGAAGGCCGCAAATCGTGCGCCGTGACGACCGCGCGCCGGCTCGCCTCCTTCCTGGGCGACGCCCGCATCAAGGACAAAGGGCTCAACTGCAACTACGTCGTGTCGGCGCGCCCGCTGGGCGCGCCGACGTCGGAGCGCGCGGTGCCCGTCGCGGTTTTCGCGACTGAACCCGCCGTCGCGCGCGCGTTTCTGCGCCGCTGGTGCGGCGACCTCGACGACGGCCGCCCCGCCACGTCCCGCCCCGACATCCGGGCCGTCGTCGACTGGGACTACTACCGGGAGCGGCTCGGGAGCGCGATCCAAAAGATCGTGACGATCCCCGCCGCGATGCAGCGCGTCGCCAACCCCGTGCCCCGCGTGCGCCACCCGGACTGGCTGCACCGCCGGGTGCGGGAGAAGGAGGACCGGCTGCAGCAGCGCAAGCTGGACGGCTTCTTTGTGGTGAAGGGGGGCGGCGGGGGCGACATCGAGGACGGCGGCCGCGCGCTGGCGCGCGAGGCGCCGGCGCGCGCCGCGCTGCCTCCTCCTCCCCCGCGCGCCCCCTCGCCCCCCCCCCCCCCTCGGTCGGACGACATCGGCGCGTGGGTCGCCGCCCACAAGCGCAAGTGGCGGGCCGCGGTCGCCGCGCGCAAAAAAGCGCGCGCGGCCGCGGCGACCGCCGCCGACCGCGGCGCCCCCCTCCCCGGCCCCGCCGTGCTCGCCCCCACCCGCGGCGTGGGCGCCATGCTTGCCAAGGCGGCCGCCGCGGCGGCGTCCACGCACTGGCAGGTGCTGGGCCTCGACCGCACGGGCGACCCCCGCGCCCTCACCCTGTGGGCCCTCGCCGGCGACGCCATGCACCGCGTCCCCCTGCGCGTGCCGGCCACGTTCTACCTGGCGTCCACCGCGCCCGCGGGCGACGCCCGGCTGGCGGCGCTGGGCGCGGCGCCGGCGCGGCGCGAGCCGCCGTTTGCGCCGCTGGGAGAGGGGGCGGTCATGTACGCCGCCTCCCCCCCTCCCTCCATGGCGCCCGACGCCATCGACGCCCTCCTGGCCGCCCCCCACGTGCGCGGCGTGTGGGAGCGCGGCCTCGACCCGGTCGCCGCCGCCGCGCTCGCGGTCGGCTGCGTCGCGACCCTGGCCCCGCACGCGCGGTCCAAATCGCTGGCCGACGGCCTGGACCTGGGCGACCTCGTCATGCGCACCACGGCCGAGTGCGACTACCTGGAAGGGGGTGGGGCCGGCGGCCGGTCCCTGGGCGGGCTGCGGCACGTGTCCTTTTTCGCGCGGCTCGATGCCGCACGCTCGCGCGGCCTGCTCGCCGCCCACTGCCCCGCCGCCGGCGCCGCCCTCGTCGTCGTCATCGTTGCGGGCGGCGGCGGCGGCGGGCGCGAGGTGGGGGCGGCGTCGGTGGAGCGCGCGTGGCGCGAGGCGGCGGCGGACGCGGCCGCGCGCGCGCCGCCCGGCGCGCCCGAGCCCGACGCGCCGCCCGCGAGCATCGAAGTGCGCTACGCGCCCGACGCCGCCACCGGGTACAAGCTCATCCAGCGCGCCCTGGCCGAGTGGCGGGACGCGCACCGCGGGCCAGCCGCCGCGCTCGTCGACGCGCGCGGCGGCGCGCCCCACGCGTCGCGCGCCGTCCCCGCCCTCCGCACCCTGCCCTGCGTCGACGTCCCGTTGCTCCCCGGCGACGCCGGCGAGGCCGCGGTGACCGCGGCCGCGCTCGGGTGGCAGGCGCCCGCCGCGCGCGCGGCGGCGGCGGCGCTCGCGGCGGGCGCCGCGACGCTCGCCGCGGCGGCCGACCGCGCGCGCTACGCCCACCTCCCGCTCTCGTGCCTCGGCTCCGACTGGCGCGCGGCCGCGGCCGACGCCCTGCTCGCGCGCACGGCGCGCGACGCGGGTGTGCTGCTCTGGGGGTCGCCGCTCGCGGCGGCCGGGGCGGGCACGGCCGGCGCCGCCGCGCGCGACCCCGCAGCGCCGCCCGCCGCCGCCCCGCCCCCCCCGGATTCCGACGCCCCTCCCCCCGACGTGCTGGCCCCCGGCGCCTACCGGGGCGTGTGCGTCCAGCTCCGCCTGCACCACCTGCTCGTGGCCGCGCTCGACGGCGCGCCGTCGCTTGCCGACGCCGACGGCGGCCCCGTCGACGGCGGCGGCGGCCCCGCCGCGCGCGCCCTGCGCCGGCTGGTGCACGCCTGGATCGTGGACGCGACCCAGCACGGCTCCCCGCACGCGGACGACCTGCTGCTGGGGCTGGGGGCCTGGCTCCGCGATTCCTCGCGCGGCTTCCACGCCCGGCCCCTCGCCGCCGCCGCCTCCCGCCTCACCTCCCGCATGCTCGCCTCCCTGCTCGCGTCATTGGCCCGCCTGGGCGGCGGCGTCGTCGCGGCGGACGAGGGCGGCGTCATCCTGGCGACCGGGCGCCGCTCGCTCGCCGATGCTGTCGCGCACGTCGACTACGCCCTCGCCTCCCTGCGCCGCCGCGAGGGCGGCCTGTACGCCCTGCTGCAGCTGGCGCCGGTGCGCTGGTGGCACGCGCTGCTGTTCAAGGACCGGTGAGGGAGAGGGGAGAGGACGAGGGGGTTGGCGGCGCGCGCGGCCGACCCTCCCTTTTCTCACCACCCCGTCCCTCTCCTCCCTCTTTCAGCTACAACTACCTGGGCCTCCGTGCCACCCTCCCCCCCACCGTGGAGGAGACGCTGGCGACGCCCGGCGCGCTGACGCAGGGCGACGCGGGCGCGGCGGAAGCGGCCGCCGCGGCCGCCGCCGCCGCGGAAGCCGCCGCCCTCGCCGACCCCGACGTCGACTGCCTGTGGACGGTCAAGGACTACCTGCCGCTCGCGGTGCAGGCGCCCTTCCTGGCGGCGGTCACGGATTTCGTGTGGCTGCCCTGGCGCGCAGCGGCGCCGGGCGGCCCCGCCGCGCCGCCGCGCCCGCCCTCGGCCGCGGCCGCGGCGTCGCAGGCCGCGGCTGCCGCTGCCGGCGGCGACGAGGCCGCGCAGCGCGCGTGGCTGACGGCCAACCTGGGCGCGGTCGTCGGCCGCCCCCTGCTCGCCGCCGTCGACGACGCGGTCGCGCGCGCGGGCGCCGACGACGGCGACCCCGACCACGCCTTTCCCTCCCTGGCCGGCTCCCACCTGCCGGCCGAGGCCCTGGGCACGCCCGCGCTCGCCCTCGCGCGCGCCGCGTGCGACGCGTTCTCGCTGGACGCCGGCCTGGGGGCGGCGGCGGCCGACGTACGCCGCAACGCGCTGCACGTCGCGCGCACGCGCGAGTTCGCGCCCGCCGCCACCTTCACCGACCCGTGCGACACCTACATCCTGCGCGGCTTCACCTGCGGCGCCTGCGGGGGCGCCGCCGACCTGGACCTGGCGCGCGACCCCGCGCTCCAGGCCCACCGGTGGGCGTGTGGCGGCTGCGCCGCGCCGCTCGACGCGCGCGCGGTCGAAGCCCGCCTGCTCGACGCCGTGACCGCGGCGGCGACGGCGTACGCGACGCAGGACCTGGTGTGCGTCAAATGCCGCCAGGTGGCGTGCGGGCGGCTGGCGCGCGCGTGCGACCAGTGTGGCGGCGGGCTCGCGCTCGCGCGTGCGCCCGCCGCCGCCGCGCGCGAGCTGGCGACCCTGCGCCGCGTCGCCCGCTTCCAGGGATTCGACGCACTCGACGAGGCCACAAGCTGGCTGCTGACCGAGTGAAGAGAGGGAGGGAGAGAGACGAGGGGGGAGAGGGGGTGGAGAGGGTCGCGCAGCCGCGCGCTGCAACCACCCGCGCGCCGCGCCACAGACGCTCCCACCATCGTCACACCTTCCGCGCCCGCGTCCGCTGCTTGGTCGCCGACTCGACGACGCGCGCGGCGACGGGCAGCCCCTTGCGCGCGCGCGTGCTGTCGACCAACCTCCGCGCGACGTTTGGCGCGCCGACGCCCTGCCCTTCTTCCCCATACTCTTCCCGCTCGTCCTCGGTGACGGGGACAAAGAATGGGTCGACGCAGAGCCGCTCCCAGTGAGAGAGGATCAGGGACGCGGACGCCGCGCCGGACGACCGCGCACGCAGGTCGGCCGCGAGGCCGACCGCGGCCTGCGCCGGCAGGCGCGCGTGCACCGAAAACAGGCCGGCGCCCTCCCGCATCTCTTCGGAGAGCACGCGGGCGCGCCGCCGGCCCAAGGCGGCGTAGACGCCGGCCAGGGCGTCGGCGGTGGTGGTCACATCAGCGAGGAGCGTCGGCTCAACGATGCGCGGCCCCGCGCCGCGCACCGCGGCGCGCGCGGCGGCGCGCGCGGCGGACGAGACTTGGCCGGACAGGGGGCCGTAGACGTCTTCGGCGAGGGTGGACGGGGGGAGGGCGCCGCGCGCGTCGACGTTCAGCCGCGCGCCGACCTCGAGCGCGACGCCCCAGAGCGGCTCGTCGCACAGAGGGCCGGCCGCGGCCGCCATTTGGAAGCCAGACACGACGCCGGCTTCCACGTCGGCGCGGGCGGCGGCCAAGGCGAGAGGGAGGGCGGGGTCGGCGTCGGCGGCGCCGCCCTCGGGCGCTAGGCCGAGCGCGGCCGCGGCAGCGGGCCGGCCCAGGCGCACGAAGATGCCAGATGTGTCTGTGGGCGCGACAGGGTCGGCGGGCGCGGGCACAGCCACGCCTCCTCCTCCCCCGCCGCGCGTCGTCGCGGCGACGACGCCGTCCCCACCGACCGCCCACAGGTCGGCCGACCCCCCGAGCAACATGACCGGCCCCGCGCCGCGCGGCCCCAGCGCCCAGGCGCGCGCGGCAAGGGCGGCGTCGCGCGCTGAGGCAGCCGCCGCCGCTCCAGCGCGCGCGCGCGCGCCCGCCGCCGCCGCCCCCTCCCGCCCCCCTAGCGCGTCCCGCACGCCGTCTCCGTCCAGGGCAGCCGCCATGGCGGCGGTCAGGGGGTGGGCGCGCACGCGCAGCGTGACCGCGCCGCCCGCCGTTGTCGCTTCCGCCACCTTGGCCGCCGGCGGCGCCGCCCGCGGCGGCGCGTTCGCAGCGACCGGCCCTGCGGTAGCAGCTTCCTCATCGGGATCGGCCACAGACTCGCGAAAAGCGGCCAAGGGAGGAGAGACGACGAGCGGGACTCCGGCGAAGCGGTCGCGCAGGTCGGCGACCGCGGTCTCGAGGTGCACCTCGCCCGCCGCGCCCAGGATGGCTTCACCGGTGGGCAAGATGTCCAGGGCCAAAGCCGGGTCGGCCCTGTGCAGCAGCGCGAGACCCGCCGCGACGGCGGGCTGCTGCGCAGGGTCGGCAGCCTCCACCGCGACGCGCACGATGGGCGACGCTTGGAGGGAGACAGGGGCCAAAGGGCGGGCGGCCGGTGTTGAAGAAAGCGTCGCGGCGGCGACGACGGCGTCGTCGAGGCCACCGACGCACGCGACCGCGCCCGCGGGGGCGGCGCCCACGCGGGCGAGGGCGCCGCCCATCATCAGGTACACGCCGTCGATGGTGGCGGTCGTGATGGGGTGTGTGTGTGGCGCGCCGGGGTCGGCGCCGGCGCTGGCCGCCCCCACCCGCGCCGGGTCGTGCCCCGGCGCGAGCACGCAGACCGCCCCCCCGTCCCTCAACACGCCCGCAAACACGCGCACAAACGCTAGAAAGGCGTGCGCACCACGCGGAGGGCGCACGGGCGGGGCGCCGGGGGGCGGGGTGGGGGCCGGGGCGGTGCGGCGGGGGAGGAGCGTCCACGGCACGGCCACCACCTTGCCCACCGACGCCAGCAGCGGCGCGCCCTCCCCGCTGTCGCACGCCAGCGCGGCGTCCTCCACGAGCTTCAACTCGGCCGCCAGCGCGGGCGGCAGGCCGGCGGGCGGCGGCCCGCCGAGCAGGCGCGGGACCCGCGCGCGCGCGGCGGCGTCGGGCGCGGGGAGCGCGGACGCCGCCATCCGCAGCACGGCGGGAGCGAGCGGCGCCCACGTTTTGAGCAGCAATTTCGCGCCGGAGCGCGCGTCCTTGGCGGCGGCGGCGGCGATCGGGGCGGGGTCGAGCCCGAGCGCGGTCGCCGCCTTCGCGAGTGACGCGCCCGCCCCCTGCCCCTCCCCCGCCGCGCCGTACGCGCGCCACACCGGGTCCAGCCCCAGCTGCATGAACAGTGTGCGCCGGGCGGACGGCGGCTTGACGCGCGCGACGCGCCTCGTTTTGGCGTCGAGCGCCCACGGACCCCACGCCGCGCGCGCGAGCGCGGCGGCGCCGCACCCGAGCCGCGCCGCGCCCGCGGCCGCGAGGTCTGGCACGGTGAACGCCCACCCGTCGGCGGCGGAGGCGAACGCGACGTTGCCGGAGGCGGGGTCGAAGGCGGGCGGCGCAGAGGACGACGGGTCGTCGTCGCCGCCCGCCCCCGCCGCCGCCGCCGCCGCCGCCCCCTCGTCCGCGCCCGCCAGCACGGCGTCCGCCCGGGAGATGGCTTCTTCAGAGGCGAACGCGGACACGACCGTGTTGGCGTGCGCGACGATTGCTTCGAGGCGCGCGGCCGCCGCGGGCACGTCGAGCCCCAGCTCCGTGGCCAGCCGATCCACCTTGTTCACCACCAGCGTCATCGCCAACCGCTCATCGTACGCCGACCGCAACACCGCGTGCGTCTGCACGCGCACGCCTTCGACGGCATCCACGACGACGAGCGCGCCGTCGCACAGCCGCGCCGCGGCGCCAACCTCGGCGCAAAAGTCGACGTGGCCGGGGGAGTCGACCAGGTTGATGAGCATGCCGCGGGCCGCGATGGCGGCGGGGGTGGGGGTGAGGTGGGTGGCGGCGAGCGCGGCGGCCGCGCTGTCGGCCGGAGGGGTCGGGTCGGAGCCCTCACCACGCTCTTTCTCTTGCCCCGCACCCCCATCCGCCGCGTTCTTGTCCAACGGCGGCATGTACAACATGGATATTGACGACGCCTTCATGGTGATGCCCCTCGCCTGCTCGTCGTCGCGCGAGTCCATGAAGCGCACCTCGCCCGCCAGCCGCGGGTGCACGAGCCCCGCGTGCGCGGCCAGGTGGTCGGTCAGGGTCGTCTTCCCGTGGTCGACGTGGGCAAGGACGCAGAGGTTGCGGACGCGCGGCTGCATGGGGGGTGGGGTGGGGGCGGCGGTGGCTGTTGGGGGCCGCGGCGCCGCGCTGGGGCGCGATTTGGCCTACACACATGCCCGCGGGCGCGCGCATTGGGCCGCGCGCAGCCCCGATGGGCGCTCCTCACGCCCGCCGCCGTCGCTCACCGTCGCCCACTGCAGCGCCTCGAGCGTCGCCGCAGGCACCTGCATGGTGCAGGTAGGTCGCGCGGGCGGGGTCGGGGCCGCCGTGCCCCCCTCCCCCGGGGAGAGAGTGGTGAGTGAAGGCCGCGGCCGCCGAGCCGTCACACCCGGCGCAAGTTAGGCGGGGGGCGGGGGGGGCGGGGGGGGGGGGGGGGGGGGGGGGGGGGGGGGGGGGGGGGGGGGGGGGGGGGGGGGGGGGGGGGCCGGGGGGC
>Ga0315288_10000149_pt1 | contig 78666 bp, 51 predicted proteins | sample YL17G11_20_MG_FD_203454 | JGI IMG/M metagenome (GOLD analysis project Ga0315288, IMG submission 203454) | Sediment microbial communities from Yellowstone Lake, YNP, Wyoming, USA - YL17G11_20 | ecosystem: Environmental > Aquatic > Freshwater > Lake > Sediment | place: USA: Wyoming | collected... | reverse complement strand
GCCTTCGGCCGACCTCTCCCGGAGGGAGAGGTGCCCAACCCCGTCTCCCCTCGGGAGAGGGCTGGGGTGAGGGGCTACGCTGCCGCCATCTGCGCCGTCCCTATCGGACCTGATCCAGCGAGAAGCGCGCGAACGCAATGCCCTCGTACGGACTGCCGTCGCCGGCCTCGTAGAGACACCCCACCCTACCGTCGGGCAGCCGAGCGAGGCAGGAGTAAGCCGAGGGGCCTTCGTGCAGCAGAAGTGAGCGGCCCCACGTGCGCCCGTCGTCCTCGCTGAGCCGAACGGTCATGCGAATGCGCCTCTCTGCGTTCGCGGCATTTGAGAAGAGCAGGAGCGGGGGGCCTTCCGCGTCCGAAGGGGTGTAGCGAATGAGACAGGCCTGGCAGCACGGGTCCGGCAGAGCCGCGTCGAAGTCCAGGGCGCCCCAGGTCTCGCCCGCGTCGTCCGACACCGCCACGGCCCGCACGATGCTCTGGATGCTGGTCCAGCAGCGCATGTTCAGCAGCAGGCTGCCGTCGGTTCGCTCGACGACCTGGCACTCGTTCACGCCGGTGTCGGTCGGGGCGCCGCGCTGCCACGTTCGGCCGCCGTCGTCGGAGTAGATGGCGTTGGAGTAGTAGTTGACGGTGTCGCCCGCCACCAGGTGGTCGCAGGGGATCACCAGTCGCCCTGCGTGCAGCCCGAGCCGGAGCTGGATCCCTACGCCGGGCCCTGTCGCGTACCATGTCCAGAACGGATCCTTGGCCTGGGCGGTGATGTCTTCCGGCGGCGACCATGTGACCCCATCGTCGGCACTGCGGGTGACCCATACGGTGCGCGTGCCCTTGCTGGTACCGCCGATGATGATCCCCTCGTGGTCCTCGCCCAGGTTGTGAGTCATCGGCAGGACCACGTCGCCGGACGCCTCGTCGACGACCGGGCACGGGTTCCCGCATGTGTTCGGTCCGTCGTCCCAGACCACAGCCGTGGGTGAGAACGTCTGCCCTCCGTCGGTGGATCGTCGTACCACCAGGTCGATGTCGCCCGTATCGCTCGCGCTGTTCCGCCGCCCCTCACAGAACGCCAGCACGGTTCCGGCCCGCGTGGTGATCACCGAGGGGATGCGGTAGGTGTGGTAGCCGCCCTCTCCAGAGACGAAGAGGCTGTCCTGGGAGAGCCGCGCCTCATTGGCGGGCCCGGCTACGTCCGCCATGGCGGTCACACTCCTTGCGACGAACAGAACGACCACGATGCCCAGGGGCATACGGCGTTCTCCATTGGCGACCCGGTCGCGCCCGGGGCGCCGAACAGGACAACGGGAGGTTCATCCCGAAAGCAGGTGCGTCCTCTATGTGTGAGCAAGGAGCGCCGCCCGTGCCGCTGGTCGACATCAAGTTCCGGAAGCGCAAGCGCGTTCTCACCTGCGAGATCCTCAAGGAGACCGCGGACGCCTACGACTTGAAGTACATCGACCGCGACAGCAAGTTCCGGTTCATCCGCGTCCCGAAGCGGGATATCGAAGAGATCCGTCCGCGGTTGGCGCTGTTGTCCTCCTGAGGAACGCGTAGCGGGGAGGGTACACGCCCCACGTCTGCGAACCCCGCCCAGAAGACGCGCCATCGCTCAGCGGCGCCGGTGAGAGACGAAGCGCGCCGGTTGCCTGCCTCCGGGAGGAACTGCGTATGTCGCTGCACGACCGAACCAACCGACGAGGGTTCCTGGGCACTCTGGGCCGTGCGGCGGCCGCGGGGGTCGCCGCCTCTGCCGGGTTAGGCGGCCGACCGGCGTTCGCGCGGCTCGGCGCGAATGAGCGTGTCCGGCTGGCGCTCATTGGGTGCGGAGGTATGGGCAACCGGCACCTCGGCAGCCTCATCCCGCGGACCGATGCTGAGATCGTGGCGACGTGCGATGTGTTCCTCCCTCGCGCCGAAGATGCGAAGCAGGCTGTGGGCGGTGCGTGTGAGGCCTACCAGGACTACCGCCGCGTCCTCGACCGCGATGACATCGACGCCGTCTTCATCGCCACGCCGGACCACTGGCACCCTCTCATCACCATCCAGGCATGTCAGGCCTGGAAGGACGTCTACGTCGAGAAGCCCGTCTCGACAACGATCGTCGAGGGGCGCGCCATGGTGGACGCCGCACGCCGCTACGGCCGGGTCGTGCAGGTCGGCACGCAGCAGCGGTCGCAGACGTTGTTCCAGGATGCCGTCGCCCTCGTGCATAGCGGGAAGCTCGGCCAGGTCACATCCGCGGGCTCGTGGATCAGCGTGAACGGCCAGATGGGCATAGAGACGCCGCAGGATCCGCCCCCCGGTCTGGACTGGGAACTATGGCTCGGTCCGGCGCCCTGGGTGCCCTACTCGCCACAACGCCAGTACGCCTTCCGCGCCTTCCACGACTACGCCAACGGCGAACTGACCAACTGGGGCGTTCACCTCATGGATACCGTGCTCTGGGGCATCCGCGAGAGCTATCCGTTGGAGATCCAGGCGATCGGCGGTAGCTACCGCGCGGTGCCCGGCAACGATGATTTCGAGTCCCTCGAGGCGAGCTTCAGGTTCCGCACGGCGAACGTTACCTGGCAGCAGCGGCACAATGACGCCCTCGGTGGCAAGGGCTACGGCATCCGGTTCAACGGCACGGACGGACGCCTGTACATGGATCGGTCCTCCTTCATCGTCGAGCCCCCGTCCCTCGCCGTCCCGGAGACGAAGGAACAGGGCGACCCCTGGATCGACGTGGGGACGCACCACACCAACTTCATCGAGTGCATTCACACTCGCGAGCGCCCTCACGCGGACATCGAGTTCGGCCATCGCGCCACATCGATGGTGCTCCTCGCCGGCATCTCGCTCGACTGCGGCCGGTCGCTCTCCTGGGACGGCGAGGCCGAGCGGTTCCTCAATGACGAGCAGGCGAATCGCTACCTCAACCGCCCCTACCGCGCCCCCTGGCACCTCTAGCCGCCGACGACCGACGGGAGACCGAAGATGAGGAAGCTTCTACCGTTCATCGTTCTCGTGATGGTCGGCGGCGCCGTCTGTGCGGACCCGTCCGTGGACCGTCTGCTCCGCGACCTGGCGACGGATTCGCCCGCGCGGGTCGACGCCGTTCAGCTTCTGCCGCGACATGGGGTCGAGCCGGTGGCGGACCTGCTGAAGATGCTCGCCGACCCGAACCCCAACACCGCCCGCGCCGCCTACCTGGTGGTGTGGCAGACGCTCAACGCCCTCGCCGCGCCCGGACGGGCCGCCGAGGCCAGTGAGGCAGCCGACCTTGTCCTGAAGGCTCTGGCCGATCCACCCTCGGACGCCGTGCGGAGGGAGCTGCTGCGCCTTGCCGCCGTTGCCGTGCCCGATGGGCACACGGTCGCGCCGCTGGACGAGCTGCTGCGCGACCCAGCGTGGCGCGAGCCGGCTCGAACGACGCTCGAGCGCGTGAACACCCGTGAGGCCCGCGCCGCGTTGCGGGACGCGATCGACCCCGCAGATGCGGACTTCACCGCCGCGCTGCTGAACTCGCTGGGTCAGGTGCGTGACCCGGAGGCCGTGGCTCGCTCCCTCGAGTTGGCCAGTGACCCGAGCCCAGTCATCCGCGTCGCCGCCGCGCGGGCGCTCGCGTGGACGGGGAATCCTCGGACGCTCGCGCCGCTCCGCCAGGTCGTGGCGCAGGCGGATGACGCGACACGTTTCGATGCGACCGACGCGCTCCTCAAGCTCGCGGACAGCATCGCGAAGGCCGGAGGCAACTTCGACGTCGCCATGGAGGTCTACGCCGAGGTGCTCGCGTCCACGCCCATCGGGGTGCTTCGCGAGGCGGCCATCGTCGGGCTCGCCACGTATGGCGACGAGCGCGTGGTCGCCACGATTCTGGCGGCAGCAGACGGGACGGACGTGAGAACCGATGCTACGGCCATCGCCTCGCTGGAACTGGTTCAGGGCGCCGCGGCGACGCAAGCGATCGGCCGCGCCTACGCCACCCAGCCCGATGCGACGAAGCTCCGCATGATCCCCGGCCTTGGCCGTCGCGGCGGCCCACCGGTCGTTCCCGTTCTCACCGAGGCCGCGAGGAGCGACAACGGCGCCATCCGTGTGGCCGCGCTGCGGGCGTTGGGCGACGTGCCTCTGCTCGACGTGCTCCCCACGCTGGTTGCCGCGATGGCGAACGGGACCGATGAGGAGCGTCCGGTTGCCATCGCCTCGGCGAAGTCGCTCGCTGAGCGGCTTCGTGCGTCCGGCGACGTGGACAACGCGGGGCGCGTCTATGCCGAGCTGTTCCGCGCCGCTCCGGACCAGGGGGTGCGCGACTACGCCATGGAGGGTATCCGCGCCTGTCCGGTGCCCGAGGCGTTCGAGGCGATCCTTGCGGCGGGCGGCGACGTCGACATCAACACGCTGCCCGGGCCCGTGCTCGTGTCCCTCGCGAGCGCCCTCGTGAAGGTCGGCCGGCTGGATGATGCCCGGAAACTGCTCGACTCCATTCTGGCCTCGCCACTGGTCGGCGAGCCCGCGGAGCGGTTGCTCACTACGTTCGGCAACCAGGCGGACCTGGATGTGCCGCACCGAATGGGGATCATCCCGAAGTGGCGCGTTGTCGGCCCGTTTCCCTTCGGCGGGCCCGGTACGGGGCTCGATGGGGTAAACGTCAACGAGCCGCAGATCGATCTCGCTGCGGATTATGACGTCGGCGGCAACGTGGTGAAGTGGCAGCCGGTCGACGCGACGGGCTCGTACGGCCTGGTCGATCTGACGCAGCCCTACGGCATGATCGATAAGCGCGCCACATACGCGTTCACCCGGATCAGCGTCGACCGCGACATGGATGTCGCCATCCGCAGCGGCTCGGACGACGGGATCAAGATATGGGTGAACGGCGAGGTCGTGCACAACCACGATGTGGACCGGCCGAACAGGTTCGATGAAGACACTGCGCCCGCGAAGCTCAAAGCCGGCACGAACGACATCCTCGTGAAGATCGGTCAGGGCGGCGGCGGCTGGAACTTCCGCCTCCGGGTCACCACGCCCGAGGGCGTCGGCGTGCCGGTGGATGTCGTAGAGTAGAGGCAGGCGCGTACCGACCGAAGGGGGCGGACCGACCGTGGTTTCGGAGGCGCAGATCGAGGCCGTCACGGCATGTCTCCGCCGGGCGGCTCCCGACGCTACCACTATCATGTTCGGCTCCCATGCGCGCGGCGATGCTCGCGCCGATAGCGACCTTGACATCCTCGTTGTCGAGCCGCTGGTCAGATCGCGGCACGCGGAGATCGTCCGGCTGGCCGATGCCGTGGATCATCTCGACGTACCTACGGACATCATCGTGGTGAGCGCTGCCGTATATGAGGAGTGGTCGGAGGAACCGGGCACCGTGATCCACGAGGCAGCCAAGGGGGGGAGAGTGCTTCATGCCCCGGCGCAAGCATATCGAGAGCCGGCTGGAGTCCCAGTCGATATCGTGGAGTAGAGGAACGGCGAGCATCCCCTGAAGGGAGCGGACCAAGAGTGATCCGCTCGATGCGAATCCAGAACTTCAAGGCCTGGGAGGACACGGGCGAGCTGCGCATGGCGCCCATCACCGTCTTCTTTGGTAGGAACAGCTCTGGCAAGACCAGTCTGCTGCAGTTCCTCCTCATGCTCAAGCAGACCGCGCAGTCGCCGGACAGGAGTCGCGCCTTGCACCTGGGCGACAAGACCTCCTTGGTCGAATTGGGCACATACAAAGACGTCGTCTCTGCCCATGACGAGCGACGGAAGATGCAGTTCGAGCTCGCCTGGGACCTTCCCGAAATGCTGCGGATCGAGGACTCGGTGAGCGGCCTCACTTACGAGGGCAACGCACTCGGCTTCGGGGCCACCGTCACCCCCGCGGTCCAGGGGCGGCTTCTCGTGGAGTGGCTCGAGTATCGTCTCTTGGGGGAGCACGGAGTCAGCATGGCAGTCGGGATGTCGGCGGACGCCGATGACCCGTTGGCCTACCACCTGACAGAGCAGGGCTATCGCTTCGAGAGACACCGTGGCCGAGCACGCGTGGATCCGCCTCTTCGTTTCTACTCCTTCCCCGAGCAGGTTGTGGCTCGCCACAAGAACGCATCGTTCGTTAGCGACCTGGCGCTCCAGCTTGAGTTGCTCCTCGGCAAGCTCTACCACCTGGGTCCACTTCGACAGCGTGCCGAACGCATGTATGTCTGGTCCGGCACAGCTCCCGACCAGACTGGCAGAGAGGGACAGAACACGGTCGACGCGCTGCTAAGTGGCCGGGGGCGCCGCTTTCGGCGGCGAGGAGAGTCGCGGCACCGGTCCCTCGAGTCGACCGCTGCGCGATGGCTCAAGGCCTTCGGTCTCATCGACTCGTTCCGCATACGACAGCTCGCGCCCAACCGCCGTGAGTACGAGGTGCTGGTTAGGGTCCAGCCGGGCACAGAGGAGGTGCCGATAAGTGACGTCGGGTTCGGCGTTGCGCAGGTACTCCCTGTAGTGGTCGCTTGCTTCCACGCGCCGCGAGGCTCGATCCTGCTGCTCGAGCAACCTGAGATCCACCTCCACCCAAGTGCCCAGGCTGCCCTGGCGGATCTCATTATCGACGCGGCATTCGCGCAGGAGGACGCCACAGATCGCGGCATCCAGGTCATCGTCGAGAGCCACTCGGAGCACTTCCTGCACCGCCTGCAGCGCCGGATCGCGGAGGAGGAGTTGCGCCACGACCAGGTAGCCGCGTACTTCTGCGACCAGGTAGCCGGCGCATCGCGGGCGGTTCCTCTGGAGGTGGACGAGTTCGGTAACATCACGAACTGGCCCCAGGACTTCTTCGGCGATGACATGGGCGATCTCGTGGCCATGACCGAGGCGGCAGCGCGGAGGCATGGGCTGTGAGCTGTGCTGCTGTCGTCGTCGACACGAACGTTCCCATCGTGGCTAACGGCGACAGCCATGCGAGCCGCGAGTGCGTGGCGTCCTGTGCCAGGCGCCTCTACAGCGCCGCGCAGCACGGCGAAGTTGTGGTCGATTCAGATCGTAGGATCATCCGCGAGTACATCAGGCATCTCAGCCCGACTGGAGAACCAGGTCCCGGCGATAGGTTCCTGAAATGGCTGCTGCGCAATGAGTGGAACGCCACGCGTTGCGCGCAAGTCGCGATCACGCCGCGCGGCGACTCGGTCGAGGACTACGAGGAGTTCCCGCAGGATGAGGCCCTGGCCCGCTTCGACCCGGCCGATCGCAAGTTCGTCGCCGTGGCCCGTGCTCACCCGGAGCACCCACCCATCCTGGAGGCGACGGACCCCGACTTCTGGTTCGCGCGAGACGTGCTCGAGCAGTATGGGGTCAGCGTGGAGTTCCTCTGCTTGGACGACATCCGCCCAGGCTGACGTGACAGGGCCCATTCTGGCCGTTGGGAGGCACAACATGACACGTCTTCTGGCCGTCGCGGCACTCGCGAGCGCTATGGCAACCGCTGACGCCCAGCTCGCCTTCGAACGCATTCACATCACCGATCGTCCGTTCGAAGCCGCTTCGGCGTTCGATGTGGACCACGACGGCAACATCGACATCGTGTCCGGTGAGTACTGGTATGCCGGGCCGGACTTCGTCACCGAGCACAAGATCGGTGACGTTATGCGCGCGGATGAGTACTACGATGACTTCTCCGACTACCCCATGGACGTGAACGGCGACGGGTGGCTGGACACCGTCACGGGCGGGTTCTGGGGTAACACGCTCCGGTGGAGGGAGAACTCCAAGGGTGATGGAGAGTGGCCGGAGCATGTCGTTGCGACCGTCGGCGCCATTGAGCGCAACTGCTTCTACGACATCGATTCCGACGGCTTCCAGGAGGTCTTCCCCGTCACGAAGCCGGTGCGCATCTTCCGCCTGAAGCGTGACGCCAACGGCAAGGGCATGGGCGAGTTCGGGGAGTTCGACATCGCGGAGGAGGGCGGCGGTGGTCACGGGATCGGCTTCGGCGACATCAACGGGGACGGCGACCCGGATATCGTGTTCGCCTCCGGGTGGTTCGAGGCGCCGGAGGACCCCTACGGCCCCGGGTGGGTGTGGCACCCGGAGTTCGACCTCAACTGGTGCGCCAGCGTGCCGATCCTCGTCCATGACGTGAACGAGGACGGCCTCGCGGACATCATCGTCGGCCAGGCGCACGACTATGGCCTCCACTGGTGGGAGCAGGGCGCGGCCGATGGCAAGCGCACGTGGACGAAGCACGTCATCGACGAGGGCCGGTCGCAGTACCACGATCTCCAGCTCGCGGACATCGACAAAGACGGTGCGGTCGAGCTGATCACCGGCAAGCGCTATCGCGCCCACAACGACAACGACCCCGGCGCTCACGACCCCGTGGGCGTGTACTACTTCGACATCGACAAGGGGGCCTTCACCCGGCACACCGTGGACTACGGGCCGGCCGGCCGGGCGAGCGGAGTTGGGATCTACTTCTGGCTCGAGGACGTCGACGGGAACGGCTGGCTGGACATCGTCGCTCCGGGTAAGGAGGGGCTCTACCTCTTCCGCAATCTGGGACCGGTGAAGTAGCGGCGCGGCCGCGGTATCGGCAGGTGCTGTCCTCGCGCGCCACGAACACCGCCGGCGCCGCGCCGTAGGCGCCGCGACAGGCACTCCGACGGGATGGGTGGCGGCCCGCAATGAGACTCAACCGTGACGACTACCGCAGCAAGGTGCTGGGTTGCTGGCTGGGCAAGAACATCGGCGGCACGCTCGGCGCGCCCTTCGAGTGGCGGCGGAAGGTCAACGACGTGTCGTTCTACACCCAGGACCTCGGCGGCGAGCCGCTGCCGAACGATGATCTCGACATTCAGCTCCTCTGGCTTGTGGCACTCGAGGAGCAGGGCGTGGGGATCGATGCCCATACGCTAGCGGAGTACTGGCTGCTGTACGTCACACCGCATTGGTGCGAGTATGGCACGGCGAAGATCAACATGCGCGCGGGCCTCATGCCGCCGCTCTCCGGCACGGAGAACAACCCCTACAAGCACAGTTGCGGCGCCTTCATCCGGTCGGAGATCTGGGCGTGTATCGCGCCGGGCCGTCCGCAGGTCGCGGCGCGGTATGCCTACGAGGATGCCATCCTCGACCATGGCAACGGCGAGGGCACGTACGCCGAGGTGTTCTGTGCGGCGATGGAGAGCGCTGCATTCGTGGAGAGCGACCTCCGGACGCTGATCGCGATCGGGCTGTCGTACATTCCGGATGACTGCGCCGTCGCCGGCGCCGTTCGCTGCGCGCAGGACTACTATGACTCCGGCATCTCGTGGCGCGATGCGCGGGATCGCATCCTCGAGGGCTTCCGCGGCCGAACGGCGATGAACTACCTCTCGTGCACGAGCCCGGAGGACCAGGCGAAGGGTTTCCATGAGGGAGTGCTCGGCTTCGATGTGCCCAGCAACATCGGCATCGTGGCGCTCGGGCTGCTCTATGGCGAGGGCGACTTCGAGAAGTCATTGTGTCTCACCGTCAACTGCGGCGAGGACACCGACTGCACCGCCGCGACCGTGGGCTCGATCTTCGGGATCATCCACGGCGCCGCGGCCATCCCCCAGCGATGGATCGAACCGATCGGCCGCTCGATCAAGACGGCGTGTCTCAACCTTGGCGAGCTGGGCTACTTCGGCAACCAGCTCCCCCAGAACGTGGACGACCTGACCGATCGCACCGAGCGCATTGCTCGCCAAGTCCTCGCTCGCAACGGGGGCGCGACGATCGAGGACGCGCCGGGCGATACGTCGGACGCCTCCGTGAACAGCCTGAAGGCCGGTGACGTGGCTGAGTCGCTCTACCGCCACATCAACGGCACCGTCCATCGCTTCGACTTCTTCGATGTCGCCGTGGACTACGGCGGGTCGGCCACGATCCGCGACGGCGAGCCGAAGCAGATCGTGCTGACCGTCACCAACAAGTACAGGATCTCCGCCACGCTCGATGTCCACTGGTACGTGCCCGAAGGCTTCGTGGTGAGCCCGAGCGCCGACTCGTCGATGCATGTGAAGCAGACGGTCTTCGAGGCGCCGAAGACCCATGAGTACACGGTCTGCGCCGAGCGCGTCCCAGCGGGCGTGACACGCATGGCGGTGGAGCTGACCTCCAACGGCCGCCCGCTTGTGATGCTCGTGCCGATCGCGCTCATCAACGGGAACTAGCGAGTCCCGGCGCTTACCGTTGGCTGACGACCAGCTCCTCGGGTTGCGCGAAGCCTTCCGCTGCCGGGTTGTAATACTCATAGACTCGCGAGCGAGGGGTCTTGGCGCGGAGCGGGTACTTCGCCTTCAGCCGGTACGAGAACTGCACCGGCGCCGCACCGCCATCGATCTCGTCGAAGTAGATGATCACCTGCTGGCCGGCTTGCGTGAACTTCGCGAACACACTGCCCACGCATTCCTCCAGATCGCCGGGCACAAGGGTGAACCCGGGCGGGATGCCCAGATCCACGACCACCATCTTCGCCTTGCCCGGACGGTTGTTCTTGATCGTGACCTGCGCGGTGATCGTGTCGTCCGTCGTCAGCTCCTCGCGGTCGTAGGACACGCCGATGCTGAGCGGTCCCTCGCCGGTCCCCTGCTGCCCCCAGGGCATATAGTACAGCGACGCGATCTGGTAGAGCGTTGACCCCTCGCCGCCGAAGCGGATCTCGACCTCATTGGCCCCGTCGCGGACGTAGTCGCGAAGATCGACCTGCTGGAGGACATCGCTGTTCTCCGGGGTGAGCGCGAAGTCCGCGGCCTTCTGGCCGTTGATGACCACGGTCGCCTCGCCATCCACCTTGGAGGTGCTCGACCCCATGGAGGCGAGCAGTGTCTTCAGCGCGAGGACGGTGGCCTGCGTCGAGTACCACGTCCCGCTTGCGTCCTTCTTGCTGATGAGCCAGTCGACGACCTCGCCCGCCACGTCGGGGTACTTGCCCGCGCGGATCAGGGCGTAGCCGATGAGCGCCGTCGCCTCGATGTCCGCCGCGTCGCCCTCCCCGTGGCAGATAGTGGACACATCGCTCTGCCACCATGACTTGCCGTCCTTCGTCTGGCGGCTGTCTGTGAGCTTCCGCAGCAGCTCGTCCGTCGCCGTCCCCTGCGGGTCCGCGGCGACGAGCGCGTTGGCGCAGATCCCCAGGGTGTAGGGGTCGGACGAGTCCCCGATGTGCCCCCGAACATAGGCCATCGCCGCGTCGACGGCGGAGCCCTGGTTCCCACTCTCGCCCAGCGCCCACCCGATGTACGCGGTGGGTAGCAGCTTGTTGTTCTGGATGCGGCTCCACGACTCGGCATGGAGGTAGGACGCGTCCGGCGACCACGAGCCGTCGCCGTCCTGCTGGGAGATCAGCCATTGCTGCGTGCGTTGGATGACCGCCGGCTCCACATCGAAGACCTTGGACATGTCGCTGAACTCGAGGACGCCATACGCCGTGAGGATCTTGTTCGCCGGCGCACTGCCGAACCACTCGAAGCCCCCGCCGGCTACCTCGAACGACAGCAGCCGCTGATAGCCTGTGCTGATGTACTCCGTCGCCTTCATCTCGACCTCGGGCGATGTCTGCTTCGTGGTCCGCAGGTAGTCGAGCACCAGGATGTTCGGGTACGTGGTGGAGGACGTCTGCTCGAAGCACCCAAAGGGCATCTGCAGGATCGCATCCAGGCCTTCGACCACCTGGCTGAGCATTCCCGGGTAGATCTTCACGAGGATCGTGCTCGCGCCGGGGACGGCGCCTGCAGGGAACGTGACCGTCTGCTTCACGGTACCCTCGAGCCGATCACTGATCGACTGCTCCAGGCGCTTCCCGTTCGGGACCACGCGGATCGGGCGCTTCACCGCATCGCTCATCTTCGAGCCATTGCCGTGCACGGTGAGCGTGTGGTTCCCGAACGCCTTCACGGTGATCGGGAAGTAGACAACGCTGACCTCGCGGCTGGCGATGCTGAGGCTCTGCTCGTAGTCGCCGGCCAGCTCGAACCAGTCGCCCTTCTCCAGCGCGATCCCGACGGTCTGCGGGCCGGGCAGGTAGTTGTAGACGGCCACGGGGATGGACACTTGATCGCCCGCCGTGAGCTGCACCGGCAGGTCGATGTCCACGAAGAAGTCCTGGAACACCTTGATCGGCGCCGTCGTGCTGCCGAGCGATCCTTGGCGCGAGTTCGCCATGGCGGTCAGGCGCCAGGTGGTGATCGAGTCGGCCATGGGGATCGACAGCTCCGCCCGCCCGCGCTCATCGGTGATGACCTGCGGGTTCACGTAGAGCGTTTCCGGGAACCACTCACGGATGCGGACGGGCGCCGGCGCAGGAGCGGCCGTCGTGGTGGTGGGGGCCGCCATGGGCATCGCCTCTTCGAGCGCCACGGCCCCGAGGTCGGCCATATCGCCTTTGGGTCCGGCCGGTCCACGCATCCCAGCCATCCCGGCGCCACCCATACCGCCGCCCATCATGCCGCCGGCCATGCGGAACCGCCGCTCCGCTACGCCGCCCGGCCGCGCCTGCAGCTTGTCGTCAGCCATCTCGCCCCAGAACATGTACATCAGGTCATCGTCCGTGCCCATCTTGCCGTCCATGCCGGAAGCGGCAAGCTCGATGGACTCGGCCGCATGAACCGTCAGGCCGTAGGTCTGACCCAGCGGGTCCAGGGACTGGTCCTTCGTCAAGAGCCTGGAACGCACCAGCTCCGCCACGTCGGGCCACTTCTCGACGTTTCCGCCCTGCGCGTCGGCGTATGTCTTCAGAGCCTGCATGATCGCCGTGGCGTCCGCTGTGACATGCTCCTGCCACTTGGCCAGAGCGGCCTGGAGACTATCGTCCCACGAGTCGGCCGTCAGACTGAAGGGCGAGGTGTCACTCGCCGCGGCGAAGAGCGCGGCGGCGGCATCCTCCTGGCGCTGCTTCGCCGGGCGCGACTCGGCCGGGTCGGTGAACGCTCGAACGACCGCTCCAGGCTCGAACCCGTGGATCTCATACCGAGGCGTGAGCAGCTCGCGCTGGAGGGTGAAGTACACCCGCTCGAGGCCCGGCTGGTTCTCGCTGAGCGCGAACACGCTCTCATCGACCACCTCTACACCCAACGCCGCCGGGACCGGCTTGCCGCTCTGGTCCGAGACGCTGAGCACGAGCTGGGCGTCATTACCCGGCAGGTAGGACTCGGCCGACTTCTCCACCTTGACGTTGAGGTCGCCGGTGTCGCTGACGTAGACCACTCGGGTGTCCCGGACGATCTCGCCCGTCGGGGCGATCTGGTAGGCGTGAAGCTGGAGCGTACCGACGTGCGCGGGTGTCAGGTCGACCGAGATCTGCGCCCGACCGTTGGTCGGCCTCGCCACATCGGTGAGAACGGTCTGGCCGTCGCGCACAATGTCGAAGAGGATGGGGGACTTGCTCTGCGGGAACGGGGGTATCTGGGGCTGCCCAGGGAACGGGCCGCCCATGCCCCCACCTCCCGCGAACCCTCCCGGCATCCCCGCGCCCATACCGGGGCCCATCATGCCCGGACCCATGGGTCCGAGGCCGGGGCCCGGGCCGAAGTCAACAGCCGGTACGAACACTGTGGCGGCCAGTGTTTGACCGACGCTGTAGAGCGCCTTGTCGGGGCGGAGCAGCAGGGGTGGCTGGCCGAAGAGGGCGGTCAACTCGATGGTTCGCTGGGTCTCCTGGCCCTGATCGTCACGCGCCGTGACGACATACTGGGTTGCGGTGGGCATGATGGGCACGCGCGCGACACCGGCCTCCGAGGTCGGGTACTGCTTCGTCGCGTCCGTGCCTTCCGCGGCGAGCGAGACCTGCGTCTTGGCCGGCGACCCATCGGGGTAAGTCGTGACGACGAAGACCATGTTCTCGACGCCCGGCACCAGGTCCCCGCTCTCCGGGATGACGGCCACGTCGATGGGGTCGGCGGCCACGGACCGCGTCACCGTCGTCTTCTCCTCATGATCTGCGCCATCGATAACGCTGATCTCGAACTGCAGGAATGCCTTCCCCTCCTCCAGCGGCTGTCCGACGAACTGGTCGGGCAGTTGGGCCTCGAACTCGAAGGCGCCCTCGGCATCCGTCTTCCCGGTCAGGCGTGCGATCTGGCGGAACTCGACATCGAAGGTCGAGATGACTACGCTGACCTCGCCGCCCTCGACGGGCTCGCCGAAGAAGTAGTCCGCGGATAACGACCCATGTACGGTCTCGCCCGGAAGGTAGAACGGCTTGTCCAGCTCGGGCGCGATCCTGAACTTCGGGAGGACGTACCGGTCGACGGTCACGGTCTTCGTCTGCGTCGTGTCGCCGATGACGGCCCGGATCTGGTACTCGCCCATGTTCACTTCGTCAGCCAGGATGAAGTCAGCGCTGGCGATCCCGAAGTCGGAGGTCTTCTGTGGCTTCTTGAAGACCTTGTTGCCCTTTGAGTCGGCGACCTCGAGGGTGATATCCTCGGCGGCCGCGGGCGTTCGGTTCGGCCGGCGCAGCGCCAGCGCGCGAATGTGGATCGTCTGGCCGGGCTGGTAGAGCGGCTTGTCTGTCGTGATCAGCACCTGGTCCTTGCGTACGATCTCCAGGGGTCTGCTTACGGAGTTGACGCCGAGGCCCGTTGCCGAGGCGCGGACCGTGAGCGTACGCGAGCCCGGCGGCACATCCCGCACGGCCAGCGTGGCGTGAACGGTTCCGTCGGTGTCCGTGTGGTAGAGACCCAGGTCCACGGGAGCGGTACCGGCCTCCCCGCCCTCGAGCAGGAATCGCACGGCCGCGCCATGGATGGGCGCCGCTTGTGTATGGTCCATCACCACGACCCGCGCCGATGCCGCCGAATCCGCGAGCCACTCGCTCTGTCCGTACACGCGGATCTCCAACGGGTTCGGTACGTACTCCGACTGAGCCGCGGCCCTCGCAGGCAGAGCGGACTGCGCGAGGGCAAGGCCCAGGCCGATCATCATCAGGAAGAACCGGAGACGGCTCATCGCTGTCACCCCTCCGAACTGAGTCAGGTCCCACACTTCCAAGTGCTCGGAGGCCTTTGACCCGGACGAGTGACGCCATGTTCCCTCGTTCCCGCGCGGCCGGACCTATCCGGGATGGGCCTCGACCTCAACGATGCGGCTGAAGTCGGACAGGGCCCCGTGCACGACGACCCGGATCCGGTCGGTGGTCACCGGCGGGAACGCCAGGTCGCTACGGACACGGTCATTGCCCCGGACCTCCGCCACCGTGCGCCATGCCTGGTCCTGCCAGACCTGCACATCGAAGTCGATGATCCCGTATTTCGTGAACCGCATGTCCGGGTCGATCTCGCTGGTGTTCCGATAGTCATCGGCCAATGTGCAGACCACGACCCGGCCGACCGCCCTTGGGCTGGGGAAGCTCACCTGCAGCCAGTCGCCCCACTGTTCGGGTGTCGCATCGTTCCAGCCGCCGCCTTGCTCCCAGGCCGTACCGGTGACGTCACCGTCGATCACCGCCTCCGCGGGGAACCCGGCGCTGAGCGTGGATGAGGCCTTGACCGTAGCACCGGTCGCCGCGAGCGACTGCCCGGCCTGCAGCGGCGGCAGATCCCTGGACGGCAGGCGCCGCTCCGGGACTCGGTCGGTCGGACGCAGCACTAGCGTCACCTCGGGGCGGTAGACGAGCCTGACCGGGCCGATGAGGCCGCTTGGCATCACCTCCGCATAGAGCGCGGGCTCGCCCTCGGCGACGCGCCGGTTCGCGAGAGTGTTCGTCACCTCGACGCGCAGCGTGTTGGCTCCCGCCCGAATCGTCTCACTGATGTCGGCCTTGTAGGGCGGGCAGATGAGGGAGGCGACAGGCTGCCCGTTCAGCCAGAGGCGGGCGATCTCTCCGACCTCGCCAAGATCGAGCGTGATCCGCCGGCCGACGATCTCCTCACGGCCGACATCGAAGGTGACCTCGTACTCCGCGGAGCCTGAGTAGTTCGGATCCTCCTTCGCCCAATCGCCGACCGAACCGGTGTAGGTGCGGCCGCCGCGCTGAATGCGCCAGCCGTCCGCGGGCAGCTCGCGCGCTGGGGGCATAGGCGGAGCGGCGGCCTTGCCGGACCACCAGCTCTCCCCGTCCTGCGCCAGAGCACACGCCCTGCGCAGTCCCGGCTCCGCCATCCAACCCGTGACCCGGACCTGGTCGCCCGCCCGCTCGGCGGACAGGATGCCGTCCAGGTTCGTCCGCGCGATGTGGAGGGACGGCTCACCGGGCGCAAACACGACAAGCACGCTCTGGTAGGGCGCAAGCTTCAGCGGCATGAGGACGCGGTTGCCGTCTCGCTCGAACACGCGCGCCGGCGTCGTTGTCCCGGCCATGGCGTCCCAGATCTCGGGGACGCCGTCCGCCTCCAGGCTCACAGTGCCTTCGTAGGTCGCGCCAACTGACTCGGTGGTGATGAGGAACACACCGTGCCCGTCCTTCACCCGGTGGATGTACCGCACATCGGCACTGCGCGGGTAGAGGGCGAGGTCGCTCTCAACGCCGGAACGCTCCAGCAGGTGCGGCAGGTAGGCCACGCGCCTCGCGAAGAGCCCGGCGCCGCCATGGCTGCGGTTCTGCCACAGGATCGCATCTGCCGGTGGCTCACCGAAGACGGCGCGCATCGCATCGCGCACCCGGCCGTCTCCGCCCCGCTCACAGGAGAACTCCGGCACGAAGCGGCTCGTGAGGACCGTGCCGCCATCGCGAGCGAAGCGCTCGATCCGCTCGGCGACGGCCACGGGCAGTGCCTCGACGCCGGGCAGGACGAGCAGCGAGTACTCCTCGTCGTGGAGGCGCATCTTCCCGCCCTGGAGCCGGCAGGCGTCGCTCAGGAACACGTCATAGGGCACGAGGTCGAAGTCGACCTGCGCCTTGATCAGCTCCGCTTCCGTCCACTCGACCAGGTCGGCCTCGCCGGCCCAGTGCGACTCAGCGGTGTAGAGCACGGCCGCGGGGGCAATATGCTTCCCGCCGGTCAGCATGTAGCACACCCGGTTCGTGTAGTCCGCCCACTGGCGGAACATCGGCCATTGGGGGTTGTTCCCGCGGGCGTAGAAGAACGGCGGGCAGTCGGGATCGGGATACTGCGGGTTGAACGCATGGGGCACCAGGAAGTTGATCCCGCGCACGGCCTGCCAGTCGGCGAGCCACTTCATGCGCTTGAGGCCCGTGGTCCACCCCGAGGCGCCGTACGTCTCGTCCATGGCCACGTGGTCGTCCATGTCATAGACATGCGCGATGGATGAGGCCAGCTTCGGCATCCCCCAGTAGTCGATGTTGCTCGACCCCTCGATCACCTGATGGAACACGACATCGATGCCGCCCATGTCGAAGTAGCGCTCCATCCGGAACAGGTGCCCCGTCCCCGCGCCCAGGCTCCAGTGCGTCAGCTCGTGCTCGTACATGTGCCCGATGGACTTCACGCCATGGGCGTGGCACCAGTCCTGGATCGGCTTGTAGAACGCATCGGCATAGCGGCGGGTGAGGTAGTCCATGTAGTCGTAGCGTACCCATCGGTAGCTCGCCCATGAGGGGTGCGTCAGCGCCGGGAGGTAGGCGCGCAGGTCGTAGCCCTTGTCCGCCGCGAAGCCCTCGGCGAAGTCGTAGGTCCACGGCGTCTGGTCTCCCCCATTGAAGAAGCCGGGCTCATCCATGAAGAACCCCTGGATGACGTTGCCGAAATAGGGGGCGAAGTGCTCGTAGGTCGGCTCGTGGACCAGCTCGATGAACTTGCGCGTGGCATCGATGTTGATCACATCGTTGTGGCCGGGGTCAGAGTGGAGCGTGTAGACGAAGACATCCCATTCACCCTCCGGCACGGCGAAGGCAAGGCGCCTCCCGTCCGCCGCCACATGCTCACGCACGTCGACCATCGTCTCGGGCTCCGGGGACGTGGGCACGGCGACTGCGCCGACGACCTGCTCCGATTCGGGCAGGTCCATGCCGAAGTTGGTGCTTGGGCCCTTCACATGGGCGGACGTCTCCGTTACGAAGTGCCGCCAGAATCGGTGATCGGCCGCCTGTACCAGCCCGCCGGCGAGGCCGCTCGGGAACCACTTCTCATCGAAGATCCACACCTGCATCCCGAGTTGCTTCGCCCGCTCGAGGGAGATTCCGATGTCGTGCCACCATTTGGGCCCGAGATAGTCCGGGTGCGGGCGGCTCTCGATGGTGAAGTTGCCCATCCCGCCCTCGTGCATGTGGTCGATCTCGTCGAGGATGAGTGAGTCGTCCTCGCCGTGGTACCACATCAGCGGCCCGATGGAGCGCGGCGGGTCGCTCGATGTGAACGCGTCGCGGAGCGCATCGGCATCGGCATGGCCAACGACGGACAGACCGAGGGTGAGTGGGAGCAGAATTGCATGGGAGTGGGGCATGGTTGATGTACCTCCTGTGCTCTGACGCGCTGCGGAGCCACGTGCTAGGCCGCGCTTACTCCCTCACCCGGCATCCTCGGACTCCGTTCTCCGATGCCGACCTCTCCCGGCGGGAGAGGGGCCGGGCCGTCGCTCACACTCCGAGCGCGTGCGCTTGGCGGTGCTCGACGGTCTCGTTCTCCATCGCCTTGAGATAGGGCACTGCCTTGGCCGAATCGCCTGCCGCGAGGATCGCGAGGCCAAGCGTGTATTGAACCCATGGGTTCTGCGGTTCGACGGCCAGGGCCCGTTGCGCCGTGCGGAGTGCTACGTCCCACTGCGACTTCTTCAGCTCGAAGAAGCTCTCCGCCGCCAGCGGATCCCCGTCACCGGGCGCGGCATCGGCATGGCGCTTTGCGGACACGAGGGCATCGTCGATGAGTCCCAGCTCCGACTCAAGCCGATACTGCGTCTCGCGCGCCTCTGGTGCGACGCCCTGGGCCGTAGCCACGTGCTGCCGGATGGTGGTGAGCGCATCGGTGAGGTTCTGCCGGACCTCGGCGTCGCTGCGGCGGCTCACGACCATGTCCAGGTACGCGGTCGTCACGAACAGATTCCCGGCCCCGGTGGGAGGGACGCGGTCGAAGGCGGGTAGGAGCGTCTCCCGCGCCGCCTTCACGTCACCGGCGAGTGCCATGGCTGTGGCGAGCAGACCTCGTGCGAAGGGGTACTGCGCTTCCGACTGCGCGCAGGTCTCCGTGAGGTACGCTTGAGCCAGGCCGAGGTCCCGTCTCCGGGACTCAGCATCGAGCTTCAGGATCCCAGCCAGCCGGGTGTCGCTGAGGACCAGGCTCACTTCCTCATGGACAACGACGTCCGCGAACGCGTAGCGCGCCTCGGCGTTCGTGGGCTCGGCGCCCAGCTTCGCCTCCAGCGCACCCAGGACGCGCGGGTCGTAGTACGTGGGGGCGATGGGCAGTCCGACGCGGTCCGCGAGACGCGGGTCAAGCGAAGCGGGTCGGACGGGCTCGGGCAGCTCATTGAGATAGTCGCACAGGCTGACGAAGCGCGCATACGCGGCGAGCTCCGCATAGAGCGCATCGGGGCCAAGCCCGTCGAAGTGGTCCAGGCCGGCATGGACGGCCGCGGGGATCTGCGAGGCGGGGTCCAGCGCGAGCTTGGGATCGCCAAGTGACAGGGCGCCCAGAAGCACCTCCGCCCACGCCAGATCGGCGCCCTCGGGCACGGTCGTGGCGCTCTCTGTGGCGGCGACCTCGGCAAGGCGCATCACGGCCGCCTGGAGCAGCGAGGCGTAGGCTTCGCTCGGCACCGGTGTGGCGGTGAGCATCGGCGACAGGATCGTCACAGCATCGTAGCGCTTCCCGAGCAGGAGCTTCAGCCGCCCAAGCTGCACCGCCTCGGCCGGCGCGATGGTCCCGTCGGCGTGCCGCACATCGAGCGTTGCCTCGATCGTCGCGGCAAGGGCTCTGGCCTCGGGCACCTGCTGGAGGCGCAGATGGTCGAGGACGAGGCGGAACCCCTCGTCGACGTTGCCCGCCGCGTATGCCGCTTGGCGAGCGGCCATCGCGTCGGGAGGCGTGGGAGAGAACGGGTTGAAGTGGGAGTCGAAGTACTCATCGCGGTAGTGGGTCAGAGACGCGACTAGCGCCGGGGGGTTGATGAAGGGGGCCGCTTCTGCGATGGGGTACGGGCGAGGCAGGAGCTCGCCGATGTAGTTGACCTGCGCGCGGCCCGGCTCCGGGCCGTAGTTCACCTCGACCGCGAGTGCTGCGAAGAGCCCGCAAGTGAGCGCCTTGGTGCGGTCTGCCTCGACCTCCTGCACGTTGAGGAACCCGTCCACTGCGGGCCCAAGCCACTGCAGCAGCGGCTCGGTCTTGACGTAGTCGCCGCCGCCGATGGAGGACCGCACGTCCGATACCTTAGCCTCGATGAGGTTCAGAGTGAGGTTCCCATTGGCGTCGATCTTCGGCGGGTCCATGGCCACATGGAAACCACGCTTCGCGTAGACGTCCCGCAGCCGCTCGTAGATCACGTTGAGGTACCGTGTGCAGAACACGGCGCCGGGCTTCACGAACTCGGCGATGGCGGCTCGAAGCTCCTCCTCGGGCACAAGAGTGACGCCGACCAGTGCCACATTGGCGATCTTAGGATGCTCCACTAGCTCGTAGACCAGCCGAAGGCCGTTCGGAAGAGGCTGTGCGTTGACGCTGGAGGTGCCGTCGAACATCCCGAGGTCCATGATGGCCGTCAGATCCCGGAGCACGGCTTCCTCGGAGTACTCGGTGCCCTCGGTGACCTTGAGGAGAGCTCGGACCGTCTGTTCCGGGATCGACTCCAGGCCGAGCAGCACGACCTCTCTCACCGTCGCGGCGTGCAGAGCAGTCGAGCTCAGGAACAGGGCAACCAGTGCCACCGTGCCCATGGCGCCGCGCCGATGGGGGCACCGGCTGGGCTCAAGGCGAGAGGTACGCAAGGTGTCTTCTCCGTCGGCAATGCTCGAACGCCACTGTAGCATACGCCGTACTCGGGCGCCACGTTCGGAGCGCTCGACGACAGGAGGCCGTCGGGCCGGGGTCTACCGCGCGAGGAGGAACATCGCGGCGGCGAGACCGACCGAAGACAACATGCTCAGCACGACCCGACCGGGGTAGGAGGTGAGGAAGCTCACGGCAAGGCGGCTCGCGTCCAGATGACGCCGGTGGCTCTCACGCTCGAAGGCCCGGATGCGGTTCTCAAGAAGCGACACATGACCCCATCCACTATGCAACTCGGACCCCTCCTCACATCCCACGACACTTGGTCTGCAGCAACCGCTTTATGCCGCATTCACAACGACGCCTGAGGGCGAATGGGAGTTCCCGGCCGCAAGACATTCCGGCGTACGTCGCAAGGTACTAGACGCGTTGCATCGCTGGCCCCCGGGGTGGGGCGGGAAGGGAGGACCCGTCAAGTGGGGGAACCGGGGTCTCCAGAGGACCCAGCCAGCGGTCCTGTCCGGTCACCCAGCATGGGGCGGTGTTGTGACATGGTACTGGCATCCCTGTTATCGTTCCCCCTCATGGCGGTGGATTGGCCGCCGATCTCACTGCATCCGGACAACCCGAAGTACCTGCTGTTCCGAGGCGAACCGACGGTGCTCATCACCTCGGGCGAGCACTACGGGGCGGTGCTGAACAGGGACTTCGACTACGTGAGGTACCTCGAGGCGCTGGCGCGGTCGGGGATGGACCTGACGCGAACGTTCAGCGGTGCCTACTGCGAGCATCCCGGCGCCTTCAACATCGCCCGGAACACGCTCGCGCCTGCCGAGGGCAGCCTGCTGTGCCCCTGGGCACGCAGCGATGAGCCCGGGTACGCCAACGGCGGCGCGAAGTTCGACCTCACGCGGTACGACGAGGCCTACTTCGAGCGCCTTCGCGACTTCATGAGGGAAGCAGGGAAGCGCGGCATCGTCGTCGAGTTCGTCCTCTTCTGTCCGTTCTATGGCGACGAGCAGTGGGACCTCTCCCCGATGAACGTGGCGAACAACGTGAACGGCATCGGTGGCATTCCACGCGAGGAGGTCTACACACTGCTCCACGAGGACCTGCTCCGGGTGCAGCAGGCGATGGTGCGGCGAATCGTGGCCGAACTGGCGCCGTTCGACAACCTCTACTACGAGATCTGCAATGAGCCCTACTTCGGCGGGGTCACGTTGGAATGGCAGCACCGCATTGCGGAGACCATCGCCGATGCGGAGAAGGCCCTGCCGGCGCGGCACCTCATCGCGCGGAACGTCGCGAACGGACGGGAGAAGGTCGGGAACCTCCATCCCGCCGTCTCGATTCTCAACTTCCACTATGCGCACCCGCCGGACACGGTGGCGATGAACGCACATCTCCCCGTCGTGATTGCCGATGACGAGACTGGGTTCAACGGGACGAGCGATGAGGCGTACCGCACCGAGGCGTGGGACTTCATTCTCGCGGGCGGCGCGATCTTCGACAACCTGGACTACTCATTCACCGTCGGCCATGAGGATGGCACCTTCGAGTACCCGGACACGCAGCCTGGCGGCGGAAGCACGTCCTTCCGGCGGCAGATGCAGATCCTTAGCGATTTCGTCGGAGGGTTCGGGTTCATCCACATGAAGCCCGATGCGTCCGTGGTGGTCGGCGGTGTGCCCGAGGGCGGGAGCGTGCAGGCGCTGGTCGAGGAGGGGCGGGCATACGCCGTCTACGTCCAGGGCCGCGGCCCGACGACACTCCTGGTCGAGATGCCCGAGGGGACCTACCGCGCAGAGTGGGTCAACCCCGTCACCGGCGAGGTGGACAAGCGGGCTGGCATCGAGCACGCCGGCGGCCCTTGTGCCCTCGAGTCGCCGGCATTCGACGCCGACTGCGCGCTGAGGCTCATGCGCGTCGGCGGCGAACGGTGACGGCCGGATCCGACCTAGAAGTGCCACCCCAGGCCGAACATAGCGTCCCGATCGCGGAGCAGGTTCTCCACACGGGCGTTGATGCGGATATGCTCGCCGATGCGGTGGGTTAGCTGGAGATCAACGTCCGGGCGATTGGCGTTGTAGAGGTCCGCGCTGAGCACGGTGCGATCGCTCGCCCACCAGTCGGCGCCGATGCCCGCGGTGGAGTCGTAGACCCCTGCGCGGCCGACCACATCGCCCCAGGGCCTGTTGACCTGGAACTTCACGCGGTTGGTGCGCCCGATGTCGAAGAGGCCGAATGAGGCCCCCAGCCGACCCCGGCGCCGCACCTCGGCCGTGAAGTTCGTGGAGAACCGGCCGTCCGTGGGCGAGTAGAGCACGTCCTCGTTCGCCTCGAGGGCGGACCGGTCGAAGTTGCGGTCCAGGAACTCGATCTCACGCCGCGCCGCGTCCATGGTCTGCCCGAGCCGGCCGTTCGCCGGGGCGCGCGACGAGCCCTCGGCTGACGGGGGGGCGTCTCCGGCCGGACGGCTCCCGGCGCCCTCCGCTGTGCCCCGCAAGCCCCGGGCGAACTCGGCCAGGGTCGCCGACGTCTCCCGCAGACCCGACATCGCGGCCTCGAAGTCCCTCGTGGCATTGGTCTCCGTCAGCAGCCGTCGGATCTCCGCGGCGGCGGCGCTGAGGTCCGAGACGGTGCTGCGGACATTCCCCTTCAGCTCGTCGTCCATCATCTCGTTGAGCGAGCCCGTAGCCTCCGCGATGTTGGATGCCGAGGCACGGATGTCCTCGTTGAGCTTCGGGTCCGAGAGTAGCTTGTCGATGGATGCGCTCGCCGATGAGAGGGACTGGGTTATCTGCGCGACGTCCTCCTTCAGGCCTTCGCGTCCAACGATCTCGCGCATGTCCGCCGTGAGTTTGGACATGTTCTCCGCGGCGCTGGCGGAGTCTTCGAGCATGGACTCGAGGTTGGCGGCGTTCTCGGGATTGTTGGCCACGCGAGCGACGTTCGCGGCGACCTGCTCGAGCGTCGTCATCGTCTGCTCCATGGCATCCAGCGTCCGCTGCATCCGCTGCTGGTTCTCCTCGCCGCCGATGAGCGCGTCGAGGCTCTGAGCGACGCGGACCATGTGTTCGCCCGTGTCGGCCAGCGTGGTCACGCCGAGGCGAAGGTTCTCCGTGAACTGCTTGTCGGTGACCAGCGGCTCCAGGGACTGAGTGATGCTGGCGACGGACTTCGCGGTCTCGTTGAGGGTGAGGAATGTCGCGTGGATGTCGCCCCGGGCGGAGGCGATGAGCCCCGTCAGCGCGCCGACGCCTGTGGTGACATCCTTCGCCGCCGAGCCGACATACCCGGCGGCCGAGCCGACATCCTCGGCCGTATGACCGATCAGGAGCGCCGCCTTCGCGACGTTCTCCGAGGCCCGGTTCACCTGGTCGAGCGACTGGGCGACCAGCGGCGCAATGTCCGTGACGGACGGCGCGACCTCGCCGATGAGCACCTCGCCCGCCGAGAGGGCGCGGGTGCGCGAGCGGGTCGGCATGATGTCGACGAAGGTCTCACCGAGCGGGAAGCCCGAAGACACGGTGACGCGGTAGTCTTCGCGGACCACAGTGCCCTTCGCGACGCGGCACTCCACAACGACGACCTGATCGGCTGCGCCATAGCTCTCCGGCACGCCGCCGATCTCCTCCGGGGACGAGAGCCAAACCTTGTCCACCCGGCCGACAGTCACTCCGGCCAGCCGGACCGGACTCCCGTTGGGCAGGCTTTCGGACAGCTCCGCGAAGACGATCCGCAGCGGGTACCGCTCGCCGCCTACCCAGCCGTGGGTCTTGATGCCTCGTACAACGGCGAACGTGAGCGCAAGCGCCACAACCAGGAAGATGCCGACCAGCACATCGGCGCGTCTCGCCCTCGACATCCTCATACCTCCTCGCCGGCGCCCGGCGCGGGCGCGTCCGTCAGAGGGCCCTCGGCCGATCCGGTGATGAACTGCCGGAGCAACGGGTCCTCGCTCGCGTGGAACTCGTCCGGCCGACCCACGACGTGGATCACACCGTCGTGCAATAGCGCCGCCCGGTCCGAGATGGAGAGAGCGTGATCCACATGGTGCGACACGATGACCGACGTCATACCCAGCGAGTCCCGAAGCCCGCGAATGACGCTATCCACCGTACCGCGCATGATCGGGTCCAGCCCTGCCTCCGGCTCATCATAGAGGATGACCTCCGGCTCGGAAGCCAACGCGCGAGCGATGCCGACGCGCTTGGCCATGCCGCCCGACAGCTCCGCGGGCATAAGGCGCTCCGTGCCCTCCATCCCGACGAGCGCGAGCTTCTCGGCGACCAAGGCGCTCAGCGCCCCGACATCCAGCTTCCGGAAGCGCCGGGGGAAGAAGGCCACGTTCTCGAACACGGTGAGCGAGTCAAACAGCGCAGCCGACTGGAACACCATCCCCGCGCGGCGGCGCAGCCGGTTGAGCTGATCCTCATTCACGGAGGAGACATCCTGCCCGAACAGCAGCGCTTGTCCGCCGGTTGGGCGCACGAGCCCAGTCATGCAGCGAAGGAGCGACGACTTCCCGCTGCCCGTTCGGCCCATGATGCTGAGGATCTCGCCCCGATGGACAGTGAGGTCGAGCCCCCGTAGTACCTCGTTCCGCCCGAGCCAGAGGCGCAACCCGATGCAACGGATCGGCGCATCGTCTTCACCCGACACGACAGCGGAGATCCCGAGCCCATCCTCAGGCTTCGTGGCTAGGCTGGCGACCAGGGGCGTGTCCTCCATCGGCATCGCGAAGCCGCTCGCCATACTGCCGTTCGTAGTAGCGGCGGAACTCTCCGGACTTGATGGGCTCCCACCACGCCCGGTGGGCTGCATACCAGTCCATGGTCGCAGCGAATCCCGTCTCGATCGAGTAGCGCGGCTCAAAGCCTAAGGCCCGGATTCGGGCTGTGTCAACCGCATACCGGCGGTCATGGCCGGGCCGGTCAGCGACGTGGCGGATGAGGCCCTCAGGCTTGCCGAGCTGGGCCAGCATGAGCTTGATGACCTCGATGTTCGGTCGGTCGTTCCCGGCGCCGATGTTGTACACCGTCCCCGGCTCGCCCTGCTCCAACAGGAGCACGAGCGCGCGGCAGTGGTCCTCGACGAACAGCCAGTCGCGGACCTGCATCCCATCCCCATACATGGGTAGCGGTTGGTCATCGATGGCATTCGTGATGAACAGGGGCAGCAGCTTCTCCGGGTACTGGTAGGGCCCGTAGGTGTTCGACGGCCGCGCGACGATGACGGGCGTGCCGTGCGATGTGTAGTAGGACTGCGCGAGCAGATCCCCACCCGCCTTCGAAGCGGAGTACGGGCTCGACGGCGTGAGTCGGTCGTCCTCCCGGAAGGCCCCCTGCTCGATGCTCCCATAGACCTCATCGGTGCTGATGTGCAGGTAGCGCGCGATGCCTCGGTCCCGCGCCGCTTCGAGCAGGACGCGGACGCCGTAGACATTCGTCATGATGAACGATCCGGCGTCCATCAGCGACCTATCGACATGCGTCTCACCGGCGAAGCTCACCACCGCGTCGCAGCCTTGCATCGCCTCCGCCACGGCCTTCGCATCGGACACGTCGGCACGCACGAAGCGGTACCGCGGGCCGTCGGCGATGTCCGCCAGGTTCGCGAGGTTCCCGGCATAGGTGAGCTTATCGAGATTCGTGACCGACCACTCCGCCCGATCCCGCAGCACATACCGGACGAAGTTGCTCCCAATGAACCCACAGCCACCGGTGACGAGGACCCTCATGGGCATGGCCACCTTCTGTTACCGGAGTTCCGCGAGGGGCGCACGTGCTCCTTGCTGGCTCTGACAGTCAGCCAGCGGAGCCCAGTGCCTCGAGTCGGGGAACCCAGTCGCTGGACTGAGGGGGCGTCCCGCGGATCGTCGGTAGCCCGTTTGGTGCTATGCGAAGGCGTCCATCTGCGGACCTCTCCAGTCGGCGGGAGAAGATGCGCCTCCACACGTCACTCGCTCATTCGGTGGCCGATGCCGGTGAACCCGATGAAGTTGCCGCGGAGGAGACGCCGAACGTCGCGACGGATGTCGGATTCGGTGAGGGTCCAGCCGGTGTCCATCGCGGCGGCGAGCTTCTCGGTCAGCGCGCGGGCGATGATGGCGCGGGAGTGGGCCCACTTGTAGATTAGATGGTCCAACACGCGCGCATCCGAGTGCTGCGGGATGACCGAAAGGCCCAGAAGCTCCAGGCGCATCCGCGTCATCTCCTCGATGATGCTCGGGTTGTTAAGGAACCACCAGCAGCCAAAGGGCATCAGGTTCGGGAACTTGCGCGCGGTGACGCATAGCTCGTGCTGGTTCTCCCGTGAGAGCAGCGTGACGAGGAACCTCACATCCGGGTAGCCCGCGCAGAGCCGCTCGATCGCCTTGATGTCGCACTTGCCGACGCTATCGCCCGCGAGCTTGAGCGCCGGGTTCACCTGCCGCGCGACCCCGATCATCAACGCGAGCGGCATCCCCGCCTCCCGGCAGAACGGCAGGATCGCCTCCTGCATGACGCGACCCTCGACCGTGTGCGTCGGGTACTGGTAGGCATCGGTCAGCGACATGGCCAGGTAGATGGCGTCCATGCGTTTCGCCCAGTCGGCGAGGAAACGCCGCAACTCGATCACGGACTCGCGGGGCAGGTGAGCGTGCACGTCGTAGCCCTGGTCGCCCATCGTCGCGCACGCCTTGGGCCAGTTGTCGAGAAGCGCATCCACGCGCAGCGCCGCCAGGAACCTCGGGTCCTGCTCTGCGCCGGCCTTCCAGTAGGCGCGCTCGACATCATCGAAGGGGCTGTTCGTCATCACGACATGGGAGACGTTCGCGATCTCGAACACGCGGTCGATGTGCTCCTGCGCCGACATCCCCGCGAAGAACGCGCGATAGGCCGCCAGGTCCCGCGACGCGACATCCAGACCGAAGCGCTTCAGCGTCGTCAGCACGCCCCGCAGCGCCTCTGACACCGGGCTGCCGTTGAGGAAGAGCGTCTTCCAGATGTGGTCGGCGCGCTGCGTCAGCGACATGGCGTAGAAGGCCTCCGGCGGGACGGACCGGTCCGCGCGGCACACCTCGGCGATGAGGTAGTGGTAGGTCAGCAGCTCGTCCACGCCGCGCAGGCACAGATCGGCGAAGGACGCGGGGTAGATGTGTGTGTGGATGTCGAAGACCGGCGTCTCGTTGACAACGCGCTCCACAGTCTCCGCAAGCTGGTCCCTGCGCACAGGTTGGTCCATCGCGGCGGTCTCCCCTCTGCGGTCCTGGTTGGTACGTACGCTTCCGCCGCCTCCACCAGGTGACCTGCCTGACGGGGCACCGGCGAACCAGTCCTCAGACCCGCGGGGACGGAGGTGTTCACATCGGCATGGGAAAAGCAGCGGAATGCGCACCCACTGGGTGTGGCCGGTCTACGAGAGGCGGTCTGACATGGGCACCTTCACCGTTGCACTCCTGCAGATGTCGGGTTGCGGGATGGACCAGGAGGCGAGCCTCGCGAAGGGTGAGGCGTTCTGCCGCCGGGCGGCAAAGGCGGGGGCCGATCTCGCCCTGTTCCCGGAGATGTGGAACATCGGTTACTCGTTCCCGGACCCGGAGGATGTGGAGTCACTCGCGAGCTGGGCCAGTGCGGCGATCGGTGAGGGGGACGCCTACTTCGAGCACTTCCGAGCGCTGGCGCGCGAGCTGGGCATGGCGATAGCGCTGTCCTACCTCCAGCAATGGCCCGGCGCACCGCGCAACGCCGTGACGATCACCGACCGCACGGGTGAGGTGCTGATGACCTACGCGAAAACCCACACCTGTGACTTCGATCGTGAGCGGCTCTGCACACCGGGCGACGAGTTCCGGGTATGCGAGCTGGAGTTCGCGGGAGGCACGGTATGCCTGGGTGCGATGATCTGCTTCGACCGAGAGTTCCCTGAGAGCGCGCGGGTGCTCATGCTTCAGGGCGCCGAGGTTATCCTCACGCCTAACGCGTGCACTCTTGAGGGGCACCGTCTGGGCCAGTTCCGGGCGCGAGCGTTCGAGAACATGGTGGGCGTCGCCATGGCGAACTACGCGCCGCCGCTCGCCAACGGGCATTCGGTGGCATACGATTGCATGATCGTGGAGAAGGGCAGCGGCGTGTACCGGGATACCCTCGTCGTTGAGGCCGGGGGCATTGAGGGCGTCTACCTCGCCCCCTTCGACCTGGACGCCATCCGCGAGTTCCGCGCCAACGAAGTCTGGGGCAATGCCTTCCGCCGCCCGAAGTCGTACGCCGGGTTGCTGGCGGATGATGTCGCGGCCCCGTTCCACCGGGACGCGGCACGGCGCGAGCCGGTGTGATCTGCTCCCAGCAGGGCGATGCTCACACGGAGGGGAACACCGCGACCGACCCGGAGTGAAGGGGAGCACCGAGTGGAGATCCAGTCCAGCATGGCGCCACTCAAGCCCAGGGAGCGCATCGCCGCGGCTATCGAGTTCCGCGAGCCCGACCGACTACCGTTGCGGATCTACCCCGCCCCGGGCGGGCTGTACGAGCACGGGCAGAAGCTCGTGGACCTCACGCGCGAGTGCGGGCACGACTTCGGCGACCTGTTCAGTCTGGCTCTGCCCACGCCGCCCGCCCCCGAGGACTTCGATGAGGACGGCCGGTACCACGTTATCCGCACGGATGAATGGGGCACGACGTGGGAGTACCGCATCTACGGCGTGTGGGGCCATCCCATTGCATGGCCGCTGGCCGATCTGTCCGCGCTCGGCGGCTACACCCCGCCCCCTCACCCCCCAGCTTCCGGGCCGGATGTCGATGCCGGACGGCTGGCCATCGTAGAGGCGAAGGAGACGTACTTCACGCTCGGCGGCGGAGGGCTCGTGTTCGAGCGACTACACTCGATCCGGCGGTTCGAGGACGTTCTGATGGACCTCGTGGCCGACACGCCGAAGATCCACCGAATCACCGACATGATCGTCGAGGACTGCTTGGCCTACGTCCAACGGTCGCTGGCCATGGATGTGGACGCGGTGACGTTTGGCGACGACTACGGCACGCAGCAGGCCATGCTCATCTCCCCGGAGACGTGGCGGCGGTTCTTCAGGCCTCGCTATGCCGCACTCTTCGATCCAGTGCGTCGAGCGGGCAAGCGCATCTTCTATCACGTGTGCGGGGAGGTCACGCCCATACTCGAGGATCTGGCGGAGCTAGGGGTCGGTGTGATCTGGCCCCAGCTCACGGCGTTCGACGTTCCGTGGCTAGCCCGCCGGTGCCGGGATCTGGGGATGTGCGTGGAGCTTCACCCCGATCGGGGCGGCCTGATGCAGCGCGCCACGCCGGGCGAGGTCCGTGACTACCTACATCGTCTCCTCGACACGTTCGGGACGATGGAAGGCGGCTCGTGGCTGTACATCGAAGTCGATCCGGGCTTCCCGTATGAGAACGTGGAGGCCCTGTTCCAGGTGGCGATGGAGGCGCGTGCGTAATGGGCGAGCAGGGCGCGATACTGCCCACGATTCCGTTTGGCACCCACCGGATCTCGCGGCTGATCTGCGGTTCGAACCCACTCAACGGCGGGTCACACCTGAGCGTTTTCGTGAACCGGCAGATGCGGCGCTACTTCACCGACGACCAGGTGATGCGCACGCTGCGCCGGTGTGAGGAAATGGGCATCAGCGCCTGGCAGTCGGGCAGCGGGAACCTGCCGTGGTATCGCCGATACGTGGCAGAGGGAGGACGACTTCTGTTCATCTCGCTCGGCGCCGACAATCCCGCCTACCCGACGGAGCTGACGGACCTGGCGGAGGCCTGCTGCATCGCGGTCGCCCACCATGGCGAGGTCACGGATGTCCTGTTCAAGGAGGGGCGGATCGACGACGTGCGCCCGTACCTCGACCGCATTCGCGAGGCCGGCATGATGGCCGGCATCTCGACCCATATACCCGCGGTGGTCGAGTGTGTCGAGGAGAAGGGCTGGGACGTGGACTTCTACATGTGCTGCGTGTACGAGCGGCATCGGACGGAGCAGGAACTGGTCGCGCTCCTCGGCCAGGCGCCCATCCCCGTCGGCGAGGTCTACCTGCCCGGCGACCCGCCGCGCATGTACGCCGCCATGCGCGCGACGAGCCGGCCGTGCCTGGCCTTCAAGATCCTGGCCGCCGGCAGACTCTCCGATCGGCCCGAGTGGGTCGAGCAAGCGTTCCGCCAGACGCTCGAGTCGATCAAGCCGATCGACGGCGTCATCGTCGGGATGTACGATGAGTACTCGGACCAGCCTGCGGAGAACGCCGAGCTGGTGCGGCGTTTCGGTAATGCCGGGTGATCCCAGTGGGACCCATTCGCGACCTGGCGCATCGGGCGCTGAGCGGGGCCCTGGACCTGCTCTTCCCGCCGCGCTGTCGCGTGTGTGAGACCCATGGCTGCGATCCCATCTGCCCACTGTGCTATGCCCGCCTGGAGCGCGTCAGTGGGCCCTTGTGCCACCTCTGCGGACTGCCCTTCGATGCCTCGACCCACCACGGGAACCTGTGCCCCGAGTGCCGGGCAGCCCGGAGGATCGACCGGATCCGGAGCGTGTGCCACTACACCGGGCGCATCCGGAAGGCGATCGGGGAGCTGAAGTACCGAGGGCACCGCGAGCTGGTCGCGCCCCTGGCGCAGGTTCTGCAGGAGTATCTGTCAAACGCTCTCGATGTGGCAGACACAGTCGATCCCTACTACACGGCGCCTCCCAGCATCGGAAGCTCGCAGGTGGACCTGCTTATCCCGGTCCCCCTCTTCGCCACGCGAGAGCGGGAGCGAGGTTTCAACCAGGCGGGGCTGCTGGCGGAGGAGCTGGGTCGGCTCGAGGGGCTGGTGGTCGCCTCGGGAGCGCTGGTCCGCAAGCGCGAGACGCCCCCTCAGGTGGGGCTCAGCGCCATCGAGCGACGAGTGAACGTCCGAGGCGCATTCGAGGCAGTGGACCGCGCGGCGATCCGGGCGAGGACCATTCTGCTGCTCGACGACGTCTGCACCACGGGCGCGACACTCGAGGAGTGCGCCAAGACACTCGTCAGAGCCGGCGCCGAGCGCGTCTGGGCCATCACCCTCGCCCGGCAACACAAGGACTGGGCCAGCGAAACCTTGTCGGCCACGGAACGTCCTTGATCCTGGGATACTGGGTCCACTCGCGCGGCCCAACCTTGCCGAGCCTTGCTGCATCCATGGCTAAGGATGCCCAGCCTGGCCCGGGGCGGGAGGGCTGAGCGATGCGTCGTACCCGGTCGGACGCCGGTCCGCCGGGCTGTACCATGTCAGAAGGCCTTTGGCAGGTTCCACGGACAGGATGGCTGTGATGTCTTGCGTGTTCCGGCTCAGTCGGCACCTCACTCTCGTGGCGGCAGCGGCCATGGTGTTGCTGATCTTCTCAAGTTGCGCGAAGAAGGAGACGTCGCTCGCGGCACGCAGGGCGGCCGCGACTGCGCGGAACGCGCAGTTGCTGGAGTCCGAGGCCCCGACGACGGTCGCCGCAGCGTCCCCTCGCCCCGAGCTTGTCTCCGAGCGGGATGTCGGCACCATCGTTGGGCGGGGGCTCTTCTCGCCGTTGGTCCGGCCCGAGAGTCTGAGCGCCCGAGGCAACGCGGAATGGGTCCAACCGGACATGGAGGGTATTCCGGTGACCTTCCTGGACCAGGGCCCGGGGACGCCGACACCGACCCAGCCCGGCGGGCCTGACGGTCCACAGGGCCCAGGGGACACCGGCCGCCCACGCCTGGGCGAGGCCTCATCCTGTCAGCTCGCGATCACCGGAGTGGTCAGCGACATCAACGGCTACCGACTCCTGGTGCGGCACATCCCCTCGGGGCAGTCTCGCTGGGTAGACGTGGGCGAGGAGGCGTTCGGCTACAAGATCGAGGCGATCACGCTGCGCGGCGCGCTCGTCAGCAAGGAAGGGCGCTACTATGTGCTGCCCCTGGGCCAGAACGCGGCCAAGACCGAGGCAGCTCCAGCTCAGACGGGCGCGCCCAACGGCGCGGGAGAGTCTCAGAACCATGCGGGCGAGTCGAGCGAGGGCGATGCCCGGTTCTACGGGACCTGGTCCGGCTCGTTCATGGACGGGCGCGTGCCCATGACCATCCGCTTCGGCGAGGACCACTCCGGCTCCGCGACGGTGATGGGGAACACGGAGTCGTTCACATGGCGCGCCGAGGGGACCACGATACACACCACAGGCGGTGGTGGGGGACCGCAGTCGCTGTCGTTCCGGTTCGAGAACGGCGACCGCGATCTCGTCCTCTCCGGTGGCCAGATGCCCGGCGAGATACGACTGACCAAGCAGTAGTCACGGCCGCGCCCAAGATGGCGGCGGTGTAGGTCTAGGAACCCGCCGGGCTGGCTTCACCAGGTGTGCGCTGCCGGCTCGCGGGCATCCGGAGGCGCGCCTTGGTTGAGTATCGCATGATGGACGAGGGCTGTGTTCTGGCGTCATGCCTCCATGGGGGTGCTATCCCCCTCGCGGAGGCCCTGGACGCCGAAGCGTACCCGGCCTGGCTGGAGACCCAATGCGACCTGCCCGCAGGGACCGTCGCGCGGGCTCTGCAAGCGCTGTGCAGAGAGTACGGCTCCTGCGGCGTCATGGCTGTGGACGACGGCCAGGTCGTCGGCAAGGTCCGCTTCGGCCCCACTGAGGTGTGCGACGACATCCCGTTCTGCGCCCAGCAGATGCCGGACCGTCTGGCCGCCCTTGCCGCCGGCGCTCTGCCGAAGAGGACCGAGCTTACCCGGGAGTCCCTGAGCATCCTCTGCCTGCAGTTGACCTCGGAGCACCGGGGGCGCGGCATCGCGACCGCCATGGTGCGGCGAGTCATTGCCTGGGCCAGGGAGGGCGGGTGGGAGGAGATCCGCGCCAAGGCGACTCGCCCTATCCCGCCGCTCATCGAGTGGACAGGCATGTTCAGCCTCCATGCCTACGAGAAGCTAGGCTTTGGCCGCACCGGGCAGGCAGTCGCGTTCAGCGAGATGGTGGACGGCGTCCGAAGTATGCGTGCCGGCCACCACGGTGAGGACGTCCGGGAGCAGTGGGCACCCTTCGCCGGCTTGTCCGACGAGGAGGCCGCGGAGGTGTACCCGGTAGTGCTGTGCCTCAGGTGAACGCTGCGCCAGTGGCCTGAGAGCGTCCTCCCTCACCCGGCCCTCGGCCGACCTCTCCCGGAGGGAGAGGTGGACGAGCCCCTGGTGCTTCCCTGCCAAGGACCCGCGCTGGCGGCCACCGAATACCACTCCGACAGGTCCCTGGCCCCGCCGGGGATGTGCCAAAGGAGACGGTTGGAGGCCCCCGATAGCCATGGCAGACTGGACACAGCGGCTCATCAGACGCGCCCGCGCGTGCCACAAGACCATCGTGTTGCCCGAGAGCGAAGACGACAGGACCCTGCAGGCCGCGGGCATGATCGCGACCCAAGGCATCGGTGAGGTGGTCCTGGTCGGCAACAGGGATTCCGTCAGCGCCCGGGCTTCGCTGTGCAACGCCGACCTCACCGACGTTCAGGTCGTGGACCCGAAACAGTGGCGGAAGCTCGACGCGTACGCACAGATGCTCCACGAGCGCCGCAAGGCCAAGGGGATGACGGAGGCCGAAGCCCGCGAAATGGCGCAGGTGCCGATCTACTTCGCGGGTCTCATGGTGGGCGCGGGCGATGCCGATGCCGCGGTGGCCGGCGCCGTCAACACCACCGGCGACTGGCTTCGGGCACTCCTCTTCACGATCGGCTGTGCCCCGGGCATCAAGACGGTGTCGAGCTGCTTCGTCATGGTGACGCCGCAGACGCAGTTCGGTGTAGAGGGCGCACTGGTCTACGCCGACGCCGGGGTGGTGCCCCAGCCGACGGCTGAGCAACTCGCAGACATCGCCATCTCCGCGGCGGAGAGCACGCGCGTGTACCTCGAGGTCGAGCCGAAGGTCGCGATGCTGTCCTTCTCCACCAGGGGAAGCGCGAGCCACCCGGATGTCGAGAAGGTGCGAACGGCGACGGAGCTGGTGCGGCAGCGCCGGCCGGACATCCTCATCGACGGCGAGCTGCAGGCCGATGCGGCGCTCATCCCCGCCATCGCCCAGCGCAAGTGCGGCGGAAGCCCCGTTGCCGGCCAGGCCACCACGCTCGTTTTCCCGGACCTGGATGCGGGGAACATCGCCTACAAGCTCACAGAGCGCCTCACCGGGGGGATTGCGCTGGGGCCACTGTGCCAGGGGCTCGCGAAGTCGTGCATGGACCTGTCGCGGGGTTGCACCGCGGAGGATATCGTCGGCGTCGCGGCCACGGCCGCTGTGCTTGCGGCGAGCATGCGGTAGGTGCCCTGGGCCCTGCGGAACCGTGGAGCGCTAGGTGGCGCGGCTCGGCATCACCGCGCCACGAGGATGCGGTCATCGGAGACTGCGGCGATGGTCTGGCCGGGCTCGACGCGGAGGAAGGCGTCCTCATCCCAGGGGCCGTCAATGAGCCGTCGGATAAGGGCAAGGTCTCCCTCGACCTGCAGAAGGTCCCACCCGTGCTCGTCACAGATGCTTCGGACGCGCTCCTCAAGGCCCAAGCGTTGTGCGAAGGGGAAGTCTACGAGCGCGCCATGCGTGTAGTTGTGCGCCCAGTTGCCCAGCACGCTCATGAGGTACTCGGCGTTCTCCTCGCCGTACTGCTCGACCAGCTTCGCGTGGTCGAAGTCATCCGATGACCGCAGGCCGGACTTGGGGTCGTAGGGTACGCGCTCCCCACGGCGGCCGGCGTACTCCAGCCAGCCGCTGGTGTACCAGTAGGTGCCCGGCCGCTCGGCGAAGACCTGTGCATACCGCTCCTTGGAGCCGAGGAACAAGGTGATGCAGTCATGCGCACGCGCGATCACCAGAGGCGTTCGCCCGGCGGCAAGGCCGGCGATGGCGTTGTTGCACAGCCCGTAGCCGAGGACGACGGCGTCATACCGCTCGGGGTCAGCGGCATCGATCCGGGGCTGCAGCTTCCCGCGACAAATGGCCGCGTTGTCATGAAGGCCCTGGGTGTACAGCTCGATGTCGACCGTGTTCGTCGCCTCGGCGGCACAATGGAAAACCTCGCGCGCGAGCACCTCGCACGCGATGACCTTGAGATGCACGTGGACCTCCGCAGCTAGAAATCGTACTGGTCGATGTTGTCCTTCGTGAAGATCAGCGGGTCGCCCAGGATCACCTGGTCGCCGTCGACCTTCACCTCGCCGAGGCGGCCGGCCTTGAAGGAAGTGGCGCCCTTCTCAAGCTCCCCCTTCTTCGCCGCGACGCACGCATAGATAGTAAGGTACCCGAGGTCCACGGGGTTCCACAACACGACGCTCTTGATGTCCCCGTTGTGAATCCACTCTTTCATGGGGTTCGGGGTAGCGAGGCCGACCACGGACACGTCCTTCTGCTTCCCGGCGTTCACCACAGCTTCCACCGCGCCGGGGAACGATACGGACGTGATTCCGAGGATGCCCTTGATGTCCGGATAGCGCTTCAGCAGCCCCTGGGCCGCCTCCATCGCGGCCGCCTGGTCCTCACCCGGGAACTCGGTGGTGAGCGCCGTCATCTTCGGGTACTTCTCCACGCGGCGCTTCTCCATGTACTCCATCCAGATGTTCTGGTTGGCGGCCGTTGGGGTGCCCGAGATGATGGCATAGGATGCATCCTCTCCGGCCTGCCGGGCCAGTTCGTCCATGAGTGCGTACCCGATCGACTCCGGTGTGGCCTGGTTGATGAAAAAGCGGCGCCCCGATGCCTCCGGACTAGCGTCGGAGTCCCACGTGATGGGGATGACCCCGGCGTCGGCGGCGCGCTTCAGGCAGCCCGAGATCGCGTCGGGGTCGTTCGCCGCCACCGCCACCACGTCTACGCCCTGATCGACGAAGCTGTTGATCATCTCGATCTGACGCTCGACCTTCGACTCGTTCGGGCCGTCGTAGATCAACTCCACCTCGGGGCCCAGTTCCGCCGCGGCTTCCTTCGCGCCCTTCTCACAGGCGTTGAAGAAGTCGATGCCGATGAGCTTCGGCACCATGGCGATGGTGATCTTGCCGTCGGGCGAACCGGCCGCCTTCGCAGCCGTCGGGCCGGCAGGTGGAGTGGGACCGGCCGTTGTCTGGTCCGCCTTCTCCTGCGTCTTGGGGCATCCCGAGACGGCCAGAATGAAGGTCGCGCTCATGAGCGCGGCGAGGGCCACAAAGAGAACGGTGCGATGCTTCATCATGACTCCGCGTCTCCTCTTCGCAATGAAGGTCGTAAGGCACGGTTCTGCAGGGCGGGCACCAGGACCTGGTGAGCGAACACCGCGAGGATCAGCACGGCGCCGATGTAGATGCTCTGGGTGGACGCGACGACTCGGGACAGATCCAGGCCGCGCCGCAAGCTGCCCACGATGAGCAGCCCGAGGAGAGTGCCCGGAATCGAGCCGCGTCCGCCATAGATGGATACCCCTCCCAGCACGCACGCGGTGATGGCATCCAGCTCCATGTAGAGCCCGGCGTCCGCCTTGGCCGTCGCCACCCGGGACACGAACACCGCCGACGCCAGTCCGGACATCAGGCCCGACAGGGCATACACGCACAGCTTGACCCGGTCCACCGGCAGCGCGGCATACCGGGAGGCGGTCTCGTTCATGCCGATGGCGTAGAGGTAGCGTCCCCACCGCGTCCTCGAGAGGAACACGAACGACACGACCGCCGCACCGGCGAGTACCACTGCCTGGAACGGCACCTTCAGCCCGGCGATCGAGTAGCACCCCTGGCCCAGCGTGTAGAAGGCCGGGTCGTACTGACTGACGGCGAGGCCATGGCTCGTGCCCATGGCCATGCCGCGGAAGATGGCCATCGTCGCCAGGGTCACGATGAGGGGCGGGATGCGGAAGAACACGATCAGGCCGCCATTGAGCGTCCCCGACAGCACGCCCACCAACACCCCCGCCGCGACCGCCGACCAGATCGAGAAGAGTTGGCTCTGCCAGGCCAGGCCCAGCGTTACTGCCGACAGGGCAACGATGGACCCCACCGACAGGTCGATGCCACCTGTGATGATGATCAGGGTCATTGCAAGAGCGACGAGCCCGGGCTCCGCGATGAGTGTGGCGATGTCGAGGTAGTTCTGAGGCGTCCGGAACACCGGGCTCTTGATGGAGAACAGGACCCACACGAGCGCCAGGACCCCGACCAGCACCGGCTCCGGCGACACGCCACGACGGGCGGGTGATAATGGGGGACGGAGCCCTTTTCTGCTACGAGAGCCCGGGGTGGGCTCAGGTTGTTGGTCGCAGAAAAGGGCTCCGTCCCCATTATCCCCCATGACTCACCGCCCCTCCCCGTTGCGTCTGCGCGTGGTGATGAAGTCGGTCATCACTGCCAGCAGGACGAGTGTGCCCTGCAATGCCTTCTCCCAGTAGGCCGTCTCCGAGGTTGCCAGCAAGTCCAGTCCGTTCCCAATGACCTGGAGCAGCACGACACCGAGGACAGTGCCCAGGACCGTCCCGCGTCCCCCGAAGATGTTGGTCCCGCCGACCACGGCCGCGGTGACCACGACCATCTCGAAACCGATGCCGGTATTGGTCTGGATCGTCGTGAAGCGCGGCGCATACGTGAGCGCCGACAGTCCCACCATCGCGCCGCAGAGCGTGTAAACGAGGAGCCGGGTGCGCCGCACCGAGACGCCGAGGTGCTCCGCGGCGGAGGCGTTGTTCCCGATGGCATAGAGGCTGCGGCCAAACCCACTCCGCGCGAGTACGAGCGCCACGGCCGCTGTCGCTACCAGCGCCACGGCCATCGGCACCGGGATCGGCCCGATCATCCCTTTGCCCAGCCAGGAGAAGTCCGACGGCAGACCGGAGATCCAGCGCCCGCCGGTCGCGCCTACCACAAGTCCGCGGTAGATGGTCAGCGTGGCCAGGGTCATGATGATAGGTGGCAGCCCCATCCACGCGATCCCCGCCGCGTTCACAAAGCCCAGCGCCGCCCCAGCGCCGAGCGTCCCGAGGATCACTACGGGCAGCGGCATACCCGAGGTCGCGAGCTGTCCGGCCACGATGCAGCAGACCGCTAGGGCGGAGCCCACCGAGATGTCGATGCCCCCGGTCAGGATGACCATCGCCATGCCCAGAGCAGCGACGAGGAGGTAGGCGGAGTTCTGCGCCATCTCGCGGAAGTTGCCTGCGGTCACGAACTCATCCGAAGCCAGCGCCAGAGCCACGCAGGCGGCCAGTAGGAACGCGACGAGGCCTACCTCGCGCGCCATGCGGAAAACCAGGGACAGCCACCGATTTCGCTGGTCCTGCTCCAACTCGGGCCCTGGTTCCCGCCCGAAACCGGTGGCTGTCCCTGGTTTTCCCACCCCCTGCCCGAAGGCCATGCCGAGCACGCGCTCCTTCGTGGCCTCCGCCCGCGGGACGACCCCTGCGAGCCGTCCCCGGTGCATGACCGCCACCCGGTCACTGAGCGCCAACAGCTCGTTCAGGTCCGAACTCAGCAAGATGATGGACAGGCCCTCATCGACCAGCCCACGCATGAGCGCATGGATCTCAGCGCGCGCGCCCACGTCCACGCCCTGCGTGGGCTCCTCGAGGAGAAGCACGCGCGGCCGGCAGGCCATCCGTCGGGCCAGGGCCGTCTTCTGCTGGTTGCCGCCCGAGAGGGCCATGACCGGCTGCTCGACGCTCGGCGTGCGGATATCCAACCGGCGAACGTACTCCTCGGCCACCTCCGCCTCCCGGCGCACATCGGTGAACGGCCCACGGCTCAACTCCGCGAGCGAGGAGAGCGTAATGTTCTCGCGCACCGTCATGGGCAGCACGAGCGAGCGCCCCGGCCGGTCGCCGGGGACTAGGATCATCCCGAGCGCGCGCGCATCGGCGGGACGGCGAATGCGCCGAGGGCTGCCGTCGATGGTGATCTGACCGGTACCACTCCGGAGCGCGCCCGCGAGGGCATGCAGCAGCTCGTTCCGCCCGGAACCGGCCAGGCCGGCGAGCCCGAGCACCTCGCCCGGGAACAGGTCCAGCGATACCTCCCGGAAGCGCGCTCCCGAGGAAAGGTCCTGCACCGTCAGCACCGGCCCCGAAGACCGATCGACCGCGCGCTGAGCCACGTGCTCGTACTCCTCGGCGACCTCGGAGCCAACCATCGACCGGACGATGTCCTCGCGCGACAGCTCGCCGATCGGCCTGGAGGCCACGACTCGTCCGTCGCGAAGCACCGTCACCCGGTCGGCGATCTCGAAGATCTCCTCGAGTCGGTGGCTGATGTAGATGATGGATACACCGCGCTCGGCAAGCGTGCGCATGAGCGAGAACAGCGCCTCGGTCTCTGCCTGGCCGAGGGCGGCGGTGGGCTCGTCGAGGATGAGCACGCGGGCGTCTTGGAGCAACGCGCGCCCGATCTGGATCATCTGCCGGTCCACGAGCGGCAGGTCGCCCATGCGCGCTCGCAGATCGAGCCGGGCCCCCATCCTGTCGAGGATGCCACTGGCGAGGGACTCCATCTCCCGCCAGGAGACACTGCCGGGCGCCGCGGCGGCCGGCCAGGTTCCAACGAAGAGGTTCTCCAGCGCGGTGAGGTCGACGAAGTGCTCGGGCTCTTGGGCCACGAGCGCGACCCCCGCCGCGGCGGCATCGCGCGGGGTGAACCGCGTCACCGGCGCGGCCCCGACCTCGATCGTGCCAGCGTCCGGGGCGAAGAAACCGGCGATGATCTTCACCAATGTGGACTTGCCGGCGCCGTTCTCGCCCACGAGAGCATGGACGTCGCCGGGCGCGACCTCCAGCGACACGCTCCTCAGCGCTTGTACGCCGGTGAATGCTTTGGACACATCCCGAGCCTCAAGAGCCAGAGGCGCGTGAGGCCCGGTCAGTAGGACTGCGGATGTGCTGTCGGCCGTTCTCGCCATGCCGCGTGCGAGTATACCCCGGACATAGGCTGCGGTGTGGCTTGGGCCCCCGGGTTCCGTCCGCGGGGATCCTGTCGCTACAGTCTAGTATTCTGCACCACAATATCCTCTTCGCGGCCCCGTCCGAACGATCACTCTCGGCTATGGTATTCTGCTCGTAGTGGGTGGAGATGGTGCCCGACGTGACAGTGCCGCTGGGGCAGTCTGCTTGTCCGAGGCGCGGGGCTCTGGCCCTGCTCGCAGGAGACCAAGGAGGAGATCGTTTGGCGGAGACGCCGAGTACAGGTACGCCTGAACGGAAGGCAGCGAGGACCCGACTGGCCTTGCTTTCGGCTGTAGCGCTACTCGCTGCGGTCATTGTGATCTGCTATGGGTGCAGCGCCGGAGGCACAACCGGCGGAGACAACAACGCCGCGGCGAGCGTACTCGGAGCCGCCAACATCGAGGCCCCCGACGCCGATGGCGATGGCGTCGAGGACGACCAGGGCCAGGACAGCGACGGCGATTTCCAGAGTAACGATGGCAACCAGGTCGATGACAATGACGGCGTGAACGACAACGTGGACAATGATAGCATCGAGGATGAGTCCCAGGGCGACATCGAGGACGATGACAATGATGGCGTGAACGACAACGTGGACGATGATGGCATCGAGAATGAGTCCGAGGGCGACATCGAGGAGACGTCGTAGACGGCTCCGCCGGCGACACGGGAGTCGCTGCCTAAGCGAAGCGGCGTGCGCGGGGTGTGACGACTCACTGCGGGACAGAGCGGCCGCTCTGTCCCGCAGTGGCGTGTGGGGGAATCAGGCTTCGCGGCCCTCAGCGGGCGGCCGCGGGGGTGAACGTGGCGGTCAGGAAGCTTAGCCGCGGTCAGTCTCCCCCGAACCCCCCCAGAATGTCCGAGAGCCACGAACCACGACGACCGCGACCTCTGCCCTGTTGCTCGCGAGACTCGCCGTGCTCATCGGTGCGGCCGCGTCCGTGCTCCCGCTCGTCATCATCATCGCCATCGTCATGCTTCCGTCGCTCGGGCTCCCGGTTGTACCGGGGGTCGTCGGCGGCCGGCCGAGCGTTCACGGGCTGTGCGGGCGACGCGAGCGGCGCGACGGGCTGCGTCGAAGGGCCGGCACTCTCAGCCGCGGCGGGGGCGTTCGCGTCACTGGCGGACGCCATTTCCAGTATCTTGTCCAGCTCGCCTCGGTCGAGCCACACGCCCTTGCATGCCGGGCAGATGTCAATCTCGACGCCATGCCGGTCCACGGCGCGAAGCCGTTCGTCACACACTGGGCAGTTCAAACTGGGTTCCTCCTTGGGCCTGTGGTGGCGGCAGTCGGCGCAACGCGCCATGCGGATGTCGGGTCCGCCTGGCTCTGGCTCTGCCTCCGTGCGTGGCGCATCGCCACACTCAGTAGACGTTTGCGACGGGCGCCGGTTGCCGGGGGAGGTCGCGTCCCCCGGAGCGGCCGCGCTCAGCCCGTGTGCAGGAAGGCGAAGTAGATCAGCCCAAGGACCCCGCAGACATACGTAAGCCAGTGAAGCTCTCGGGCCTGCCCGGGGCAGACCTTCAGCAGCACGTAAGTCAGGAAGCCGGCGGAGATCCCGGCGCTGATGTTCAAGTCGAGCGGCATGATCATCATCGCGAGGAAGGCGGGGATCGCCTCCGAGTAATCGTCCCAGCCGATCTCCTTGACCCCCATCATCATCATGCAGCCCACAAGGATCAGCGCTGGCGCGGTGACAGGGCTGACGACGACGCCCTCGGCAATCTGGATGCCGCTCCAATCATCTTCACCAGTGGCGCCAGCGGGAGCGCAACGAGGAACAGAAGGCCCGTGACGATGTTCGTAAGGCCGGTGCGGCCGTCCATGGCGATGCCCGCTGTGCTCTCAATGTAGCTCGACACGGTGGATGTGCCGAGGAAGGCGCCTATGGAGGTGCCGGCCGCATCGCTCGCCAATGCTCGGCCGGCCCGCTGCCCGACGCCGCTCGACTCCTCGACCAGGCCAGAGACGAGATCCTCGCTTTGCGGCTCTTTCCGAAGACCCACTGGCTCCAGATCCGGTCCAACAACCCCCTCGAGCGACTCCACGAAGAGATCCGGCGGCGAACCGACGTCGTCGGGATCTTCCCCAACCGAGACGCCGTCATCCGTCTCGTCGGCGCCCTCCTCGTCGAACAGCACGACGAATGGGCCGTGGCCCGACGCTACATGAGTGCCGACTCCCTGGCACTCATCGCACCACCCCCACCCCCGGCCCTGGCGCCAAGGAACCTAGACCCTCCAAAGGAGGTGCCAACCCTCGATGACGCTGCATAACACCCAGTGGCCCAAACCTTCCTACACCACTTGACGGGACATGACCATGGTCGACGACCACGAACTGGAACGAAGGGCGATGGAGCTGTTCAAGAGCGGAGATGCCGCGAGGGCGAGCCAGCTCCAGGATGAGTTCCTTCACGCAATCATGGCCTCGGGACAGGACCTGTGCACTTGCCCGAGCAGCTGCAAGTACCACGGCAAGTGCGTCGAGTGCGTGATGATACACCGGGGACACGGGGACCATCTCCCTCACTGCTTCCGCAACATAGTGAACAGGAGGATCGAGGGGCTCTCCGAGTTGACCGAACATAGCTGCAAGCCCCAGGCGGGATAGTGATGGTCGGGATCGGGTCCACGTTCCCGTGAGCCTGGCGGTCACCTCGGGGGTGGTGGTGATACCATCCTCCGGCCCCCATACCCGATTCCGGATTCGCAGCACTCGTCCACCCTCCTCGCCGCTCCGCTGGCCTACCCAGCAGCAGCTCTCTTTGGCCGCCCGGCACCATCCCCAGCATCGCGGCGATGTTCGCCGCATCGTCGGATCCCCGGTGGTATCTGCCCCCGGTCGCCGTTATCCCGGTCCCGCAGGAGTGTCGGGGCCATCGTCCCCTCGATGGCCGCTCTCAACTCCTCGAACGCCCGGATCTGCTCATCCTCGCTCGGCAGCCTCAGGATCCGTCGCAGTTGGCGTTCGCTGAAGTGGCACTTCTCGTCGTGGAACAGGCTGGACAGGTAATCCACGATCGAGGCGGGCAGGTCGAAGGATGTTCATGATCTGGGTCACCCGGGCCCGGCTGATGCCAACGCGGCGGGCCGGCTTGGCTCGGTTCTTGGCCTCACCGCTGTCGAGACGCCGCTGGGACTCGAAGGCCGGTGGGACGACCGGAGGGCGGCTCAGCTTGCGTTCCTGGGGTGGGGGAGGGATGTCGACGGTGCCTGGCGAGAGGGGGAATGCCGAGCGTAGGATGAAGTTGTCACAATTGCCCGCTATGGGGAGCCAATCTGTCCGAATTGTGGGAACTTCCACCCCCTGGTTGCCGCCCCCTCGTGTGTGTCCCGGATACCCCCCTCCAGCAATGCTGGTAGGTTCGTCTCGATCCTCACCTCCTTTCCCTCGACCTCGATCCGCTTCACGGACAAGCTCAGGTACCGCTTGGCCATGGCACCGGACGGCAAGCGGAGCTGCTGGACGACGTTCGCCTGGATGCTTCTGAGGCTGTCCTCCCTGAAGAGACACAGTGGCAATGGTGGCGGGCCCTGACAGTCATCGATCTTGTCGGTAAGCTCGGCCTCCTCTGCCGTCAGCTCGCGCAGATGGTCCGCGACCAACGTTATGTCGACCGCTGCCGACTCGATGGCCTCGTACTGCCGCCTGATACGCACCTTGACGTCCTGGAGCTTCGCCTGCAGAGCCGAGACCCGGTCGCTGTTCGACCGCCGCAGCTTGCCCAGCTCCGAAGCCAGTTGCTTCACAGGACCACGGACGCGATTGGCCGTGAACAGCCGGTCCGACAGATGCTCGAGGACGGCCCGGCCATGGTCCTCCTGAGCGACCCGGCGGTCGAGGCAAGCCGATCTGCCCTTACGGGTGCAGGCAGAGCAGTTGTAGTAGCGGCACCGTCGCCCCTTCCCTGTCTCGAGGCTCGTCCTCGCCCCGCACGTTCCCCAGTAGAGCAGTCCGGTGAGGAGCACTCGGGATCCGGTCACTGACGGTGGCCGCCGCTGGGACGCCCCTTGTGGCCGAAGAGCTTTCCTCCATCGAGGGCCTATCCCAAGGTGTCCCGGGCCGGCACCGTTCCCATACGCACCTCGGGCCATGCCGCGTCTGCCTCGGACTGGGGGAGAGGACCACGTCCTCGACGCGTCGAAGTGAGGGAAGCACGACTGGGTCATTGCGGCGCGGTCTCGTCTTGCGGCGGGAGGAGTGGGTGATGGGTGGTTGCTAGGCCCATACTGACCACCCACAAGGGGGAGCCGACGCTCGAAGGGGTCGGCGTCCGCGTCAAGAGGGCGTTCGGCTACGCGCAAGCCCCGCAGTCTGGTTCGTCCATGATGCTGGATGCCTTCGACTCCGGCGAACCCGCCAACTATCTGCCGGGCTTCCCGTGGCATCCTCACCGCGGCATCGAGACCATCACCCATGTGGCGGACCTCGGGAACACGGCACTGCCTTGGGACGACTTCGTGGCCGCGCTGAAGGGCATCCGGGCGAAGCTGGTGATGGTGTTCGCGGACACCTGCCACTCGGGTTCGATCACCGGGCAGGAGTCAGTGAACACGCTGATCGACCGACTGAACCGGAAGGCGGGCGTCGTCGTCTTCACGGCGAGCCGTGGCGACGAAGCCTCGATCGAGCGCGAGGACTGGGGCCACGGCGCCTTCACGAAGGCGTTGCTTGAGGGCTTCGGCGGCGAGGCGGACACCTACCCGAAGGACGAACAGGTAAGCCTTACTGAGCTTCGGGACTACGTGATCCCGCGCGTCGAGGAGCTGACCTCCGGCCGTCAGCACCCGTACCTTCCGCGGCTCGAGGAGTTCGACCCCGCGACACCGATTGCGAACGTGCTGCCGAGTGTCGGATAGGCGAGGTGCTCATCCATGAAGTGCGCGTGGTCGCAACTGGTCGCAGCACTCCTGCTGTGCGCCCCCTGCTTCGGTCAGGAGGGCGCGCAGGGTGGCACGGAGCGACAGACGAAGTTGGTGGTCCCAGGAGTCCAGCCGGAGGCGGCGCCTGAGCTGGTCATGCTGCCGGTCGCTGAGCACCGCTCCGAGGTGAGGAAGGTGGCGTTCAGTCGCGACGAGCGTACCTTGGTGACCTGCTCGGAGTCGGAGCTTATCGCGTGGGACCTTGCCGGCAGGTACGCTCGGTGGTCCGTGACGCTCCCCGGTGACCCTTCCCAGAGCCGACTGCTGGGCGGGCTGGCGACATCCCCCGACGGCCGACTCGTGGCTCTCGTGTGGAGCCACGCCATGCACGTCTGGGACACCCGCACGGGCGGCACTATCCTGGTTCGGGACCTGGCTGATCCCCACACTGGCGGGACCGCTGGGGGTTGTGTGAGGGGCGATCCGGCTTTCAGCCCCGACGGGCGCCTGATCGCACTCCCGATGTACGGCCTGCGCCCCGTCGACGCTCCGACGGGAGCCGCCCTCGCAGTGAGCACCGTGCAAGTGTGGGACATACAGACCAGCCACATGGTGGCGGAGTACGCCACTGGTGACAAGCTCCCCTACCACCCCATGGAAGCCGAGGGACACGTGGCCTTCCGCCCTGACGGCTCGCTTGTGGCAGCGTTCGACGCCGCCGGGTCGGGGGGATACGGCGCGGAGTTCCCTTCCCGACTGGGGACGGGTCTGTCATCCGTCGCGATCATGCCGATGAAGACGCAGGAAGGGGCGGAGATCTCGGCTCTCGCCGTTGCACAAGGCGGCATCTGCTTCAGCGCCGATGGCCAGTGGCTCGCGGAGAGGAGCGACAGTTGGTTCGCGGCGAACAGAGCCCCAGGACGGCCCCCTGATGTCAGTGGCCTCGATGAGAGCGAGGCCTGCCGTCTGCGGAGGACAAGCGACTGGTCGGTGCACGGCATGGCAAGGTTGCTCGGCGAACGAGTTGCGACGGTGGTGGCCTGCAGCAGTCGGCAGGTGATGCTCGGTTACGGCGCGGTACCGGGTGGTCAGGTGGTTGACATGCAGACAGGGAAGATGGCTCCAGGGCGCGTGCTGAGCGGCCCGTACCTTGCGCTCAGTCCGAGTGGAACACTCCTCGCGACACCGGCTGGCGTCTTCGAGGTGGGCTCGGGTCGGCCGCTGCTGTCCGTGCCCATGCAGGATGAGCGGCGCGTGTGTTGTTTCGTGGCCGATGAGCGTCTGCTGGTTAGCAGTCTGCGCGGGGGGGAGGTCCTAGCGGTTCGTCGCACGAGCACGGAGCAAGCAGGCGGCTCGCTGCCGCTCCCGGCCTCGGCGCGGTACGTCTATCACGACAGCTTCGTGTCGGTCTGGACCGACCCCGACGGCCTCTACCTGCTCCCTACGGGCCCGGAGACCGCGCCACGTGGCTTCGTCCCCGCGCAACCACAGGGCTATGCTGCGCGGTTCCTCGACCCCGATATGTTCGCCAGGGAGGGAGTCCAGCGTGCGCGTGTGCTGGGCCTGAGAGCTGATGGGACAGTCATGGCCGCGGGGCAGTACCATGTCTTGCGGCACACGCCACAGGGAGTCTTCGCAGCAGTCCCATTGCCCGAGAGCGTGTGCAACGCGTTCAGCCCCGGCGCGGGAAGACTTGTCTCGTTTGGCAGTGATGGTGTGAGTGTCAGCGTCCTGGACATCTCCACAGGAATGCTCACAGGGCGTTTCAGTAAGACCCACGGAACGGTCAACTCCCGGTTCTTCCTCGAGGATGGCAGGACCCTCGTATTCGCCGCCGACGAGAGTGTGTCAACCCCCGGGCACGAGGAGATGGCCCCCGACGTGGAGACGTGTGGGGTAGTGAGGGTGTTTGACGTGGATACGGGCGAATGCACCCACGCATGGCTCCTGAGGCAGCCAGGCGAGGAGGAGTTCAACCGCACCTTCCTGCTGGCGGTCTCGCCGGAGGGAAGCTGGGCACTCTCTCAGAGGGTGCTCGATGAGTCGGGGTGCCCGCGTGCGAGCTGGGTAGTGATCCACGCACTACAGTCGGGCGAAGCCGTCGCGCATGTCCCGGGGAGGGCCGGCACTGACGTCGTGTCCGCAGACTTCCGCTCCGATGGGGATAGGCTGGTGCTGGCCTATGGAGACGGGCTCAGCACACTGTGGGACCTCTCGCCGCTTCGGACCGGAGGAGAGGGGCGCTTACTGAGCACACTGGCCGACTGGTCGAACGGTGAGTGGGCCACGGTGACGCCGCAAGGCTACGTCGACTGCTCGCCTGGTGGGACCCAGTTCCTGGCTTGGCGCCTGGGTGAGGGCCTCTACCCGTTCGAGCAGTTCGCCGCGAAGTATCGCCGGCCTGACCTGGTCCGGAGGGCACTCGCGGGGGAGGACATCTCGTCCGAGCGGGGGCTCTCCGGCGCGGACGTTCCCCCAACTGCAGTGTTCCTCGCTCCTGAATACGATGCGACCATCGAGGGGGAGACAGCTAGAGTCGAGATCGAGGTGGTGGGCGTGCGGCCGCTCGCACGCGTGGACCTGCTCATCGACGGACGCCCGATCCCCGACGAGCTTGCGGCAACGGCGAAGTGGGAGCAGATCGAGGGGAACCACGGGGTGTACACGTTCGAGCTGCCATTGTCCCAGTACCAGCGTCGGACCCGGCTCCAGGCGATCGTCCACGACGCGGAAGGGCTGCAGAGCATGCCGGCGGAGGTCACCTTCACGCGCGCCGGCGCGCCCCCGCCCGCGACCGTGCTCCATGCCCTTTCCATCGGAGTGAGCACCTACCGAAGGGAGGAGTGGAACAACCTGAAGTACGCCGACAAGGACGCGGAGGCATTCGCGCAGGTCGCGGGGGAGGGGGCGGCGCGGAAGGTGCTGCTCAACGAGAACGCGACGGCGTCGAACGTGCGGTTCGCGCTGGAGGAGATGAAGGCGAGCGTGACGGAGGACGACGTGGTCGCCATCTTCCTGGCGGGGCACGGGACGGTCGACGCGGCGGGGAACTACTACATGCTCCTCCACGACAGCGACGTGGCGGACCTTGGTAACACTGCACTGCCGTGGGACGACTTCGTGGCTGCGCTCAAGAGCATTCGTGCGAAGCTGGTGATGGTGTTCGCGGACACCTGCCACTCGGGCTCGATCACGGGGCAGGAGTCGGTGAACACGCTGATCGACCGGCTGAACCGGAAAGCCGGCGTCGTGGTGTTCACGGCGAGCCGTGGGGACGAAGCCTCCATCGAGCGCGAGGACTGGGGGCACGGTGCCTTCACGAAGGCGCTGCTGGAGGGCTTTGGCGGCGAGGCGGACACCTACCCGAAGGACAAGCAGGTCAGCCTGGCGGAACTGAGGGACTACGTGATCCAGCGCGTGGAGGAGCTGACCTCCGGCCGCCAGCACCCGTATCTGCCGCGGCTTCAGGAGTTCGACCCCTCTCGGCCGATCTGCAACGTCATGCCCGGCGCGGCTTAGCGCGTGGCGCCCGTGTCCACCACGGAGGGCCGCAGATCGCTATCCACGGCCACACCCGCGCGCGATGCCGGAACGAGCGGGCCGACTGCCTCAGGGAGAACGCCGACGACCGACCGGCGCAGGCAGCGGCCGCCTGAATGGCGAAAGACGAGCCGCCACCTCCACCTCCAACGGGGGATGGGGCAAGTCCCGATGGGATCTTCGGAGACGGCCCGGCCGCTCGGCTTCCCGCCAGGCAAGGAGGCACCGCATGAGGTCCGCCCGCTGCTATGCGCTCGCGCCGCTTGTGGGCGCGTTGGTTGCTCTCACGATGAACGCTCCTGCGCGGTCCCAGGAGGGCACGCAGCGCCAGACCAAGCTCGTGCTCCCGAAGGTCGAGGCGCCGGATGTGAAGCCGGAGCTGGTGGTGCTGCCGCAGATGGTGCATCTGCGGTCGCCCTACCAGCCGACGCTGGACGGCGCCTGCTTCAGCGCGGATGGGCGCACGGCGGCCACGTGGTCGAGTGGGCAACTGCTGGTGTGGGACACCGCGGCGCGCCAGGCGCGGCGCGCGATCGATGGCGCTTGGGGTACCTACACCGAATGGGGGCACACCTTCCGGCGCACGGGTCGGGCGGCACTGTCATCCGACGGAACGCGCGTGGCGACGTGCAGTCTCAGACTGGACTTTGGTCGCACCCCGGACGTCTTGGTGCGGGTGTGGGATACGCGGGATGGCCATCTGGCATGGACCGCCCCTCTGGGGCCTGATGATGACCGCGCACACCTCGGAGCGCGGTCGCCCACCTGGCGCCCAGACGGGACGATGCTGGCCGCCATCGTGGGCCTCGACTATGGCCTTTCGCCGCAGGAACTGGAGGCCCGTCCGCAGCTTCCCCTGCGGCTGCTCGTCTGGGACGCGGCGACCGGCGCGCAACTGGCGGCGGTCGATCTTCCAGCAGACGACTCGGTGCCTGACTCCGCAGTCGTGGTGTTCCGAGCCGACGGCGGTGTCGTCGTCGCCCTGCGGGGCGTGGACAAGCCCAGTGCGGGGGGGTACGTCCGCACGGACTGGGCCGCGGCGGAGCCCGTGTCGATCGTCGCGCGGAGCGAGTGGTCGCCGGGCTTCCCGCTTGACGTACTGGCCTACCGCGGCAGCCGACCGGTGGCAAGCCAGGACGCCAAGTGGATGGCTTTCACCTGGCGGGAGACACACGAAGCCAACTGGCTGGGCCTGTGGGATGCAACGAACCAGGCGCCCGGCCGGGCGGTCCCCCTCGATGAGCAGCGCTTCGCCGCAGAGCGCGGAAGGGCGCAGGGCCCGACGGGACTCGTGCGGGTCAGCGGCGTCCGCTCATTGGCTGGGTCGCTGGCCGCCCTCGAACTCGAAGGTGTCGCGGCGGGTACCGACGCGACGGGTACCCGCACGTTCGATGGGGACGGGGAGCTCCTGGACCTGGCCACGGGGCGGTCGACCCCACTTGCCGCTCCCGCCGTCCTGAGCGCGGACGGCGAGCTCGCAGCGGCCGGCGACCAGATTGTGGACATCGCCAGCGGGCTCCATCTCTTTGCCGTCGCGTGCCCTGCCCCGTCTGGCGTCAGGTTCGAGGCCGGGGGCCATCGCCTCGACTGGTGCGATGGGGCGGGGCGCCTGGCCCGGTCATGGCCGGTCGACGGCGCTGTCGGCGTAGCCGCGGGCGGCCCGGGCGCCGGTGACCGCATCGTCGTTGGCGACAGCGCCAACGTCACGGTCTGGGAGAGCGCTGCCGGGCTTCGGGTATGTTCCCGCGCAGATGGCGGAGAGACGCTGCTTCCGCGCGGCAGCACGGCGTTCGAGGAGGTGACGCGGCTCCTGGCGAGCGTCCCTGCCCCCACCATCCCGAGCAGGTTCGGTGGCGGCGCTCCGCGCGGGTGGTCCTGCGGACTCACCGCGCTCGCACGCCGTCCCGACGGCACGGTGACGGCAGCCGCACTCGTGTCTGACGGGATGTGGAACACGGAGTGGACGATTGCACTTGCTGAGGCGCGTCCCGACGGGACGGTCACGATGACGTCCCCCGTTGGCTGGTACGACTCCACCGGCCTCGCGAGGGACGCGAACCGGCCCCCCTCACCCAACGTCAACCACATCGCCCTGGACCGAGACGGCGCGCTCCTGGCGTGGTGTGCGTCCGATGAGTTCGTCACCGCTCCCAGCGTAGCGGTGTGGCGTGTCGCCGGCGGCGGCCTGCTCTGGCAGCGCGACCTCCTGGACACCGGCTCGCCACGGGCGATCACCCACGAGGGACGGGGCACGCTGTGGTTCTCGCCGGACGGGACCCACCTCGTGCTGGCCTGCGTGGGCGGATGCACCCTCACGCTCGACAGCAATTCGGGGCAGACGCAGGGCAGCATCCCGGCGAACCTCGTGGCCGCAGCGACATCCGGCCTCGAGTGGGGCGTCGACTGCGGCGGGACGGACGAGGGCCTGAGCCTAGTTCGCACTTCCGATGGCGCTCGGATGCTCCTCGACTCTGACTCTTCGACAACCGGATCCGCGCGTACGGTGGGCGCCGAGGTCAGCCCTGACGACCGACGTCTTGCCGTGAGCTATGACACCGGCGTCGCGCACGTGTGGGACCTGCCTCCCGGCGGACAGGCGGGGGCGGATCCGATGCCTGTCGCGACCTTCGTCCACGACCTCAGGACCGACGCCGGCGCGTGCGCGGTCCCCGCCGGCTACGTGTGGAGCACGCCCGGTGCAGAGCGCCTTCTTGGCTGGCGGCTGGGGGATCAGATCTACCCGTACGAGCAGTTCGCGGAGCGCTACGAACGCCCCGACCTCGTCCGGAAGGTGCTTGCGGGGGAGGACATCTCGGAGGAGAAGGGCCTCACGGGGGAGATGATCCCGCCGACTGCGGTGTTCCTCGCGCCCGAGTATGACGCCAAGGTCACGGGGGGGCGCGTGAAGGTCGAGATCGAGGTCGCCGGGGTGCGGCCGCTCAAGAGGGTTGACCTGCTGCTGGATGGGCGCCCGGTGAGCGAGGACATCGTGGCGGCAGCGAAGGAGGAGACGGTCGAGCCGAACCACGTGGTCATGTCCCTCGATCTCCCGATGCCCACCTATGCGCGAAGGGTCCGCCTCCAGGCGTACGCGTACGACGAGGAGATGCTGCGGAGCAAGGCGGCGGAAGTGACATTCACGCGCGAGGGCGCGAAGCCGCCCGCGACCGTGCTTCAGGCCCTGTCGATCGGTGTGACGACGTACCGGAACGAGGCGTGGAACAACCTGAAGTACGCCGACGCGGACGCGACGTCGTTCGCCACGCTTGCGGGCGAGGGCGCGCAGCGGCAGGTGCTCGTGAACGGGAACGCGACCTCCTCGAACGTGAAGTTCGCCCTGGCGCAGATGAAGCAGAGCGTGACCGAGGACGACGTCGCGGCCATCTTCCTGGCGGGCCACGGGATCCTCGGCCCGAACGGGGACTACTACTTCCTCCTGCACGACTCGGACGAGAAGGACCTGGCGAACACGGCGCTGAAGTGGGACGACTTCGTCGCGGCGCTGAAGGCGCTGCGAGCGAAGCTGGTGCTGGTGTTCGCGGATACGTGCCACTCGGGTTCGCTGACGGGCTCGGAGTCGGTCAACACGCTGATCGACCGCCTCAACAAGAAGGCCGGCGTCGTGGTGTTCACGGCGAGCCGCGGCGACGAGGCGTCGATCGAGCGGGAGGACTGGGGGCATGGCGCGTTCACGAAGGCGCTGCTCGAAGGCTTCGGCGGGGCAGCGGACACCTACCCGAAGGACAAGCAAGTGAGCCTTGCCGAGCTTCGGGATTACGTGATCCCTCGCGTCGAGGAGCTGACCGCAGGCCGCCAGCATCCCTACCTGCCGCGGCTGGAGGAGTTCGACCCGGCGAGGCCCATCGCGAGCGTGCTGCCCGGTCTTGGGTAGCCAGACTCACTGTCGCACCGGTCGAGAGGCCAGCGGATCCACTGCGGCCCATCTTCATGGTGAGACTCCTCGGTCGCCGGTAGGTTACGTGACCCGTCCAGGGGCACTAGAGCGCCGTGTGCTCGCCGCCAGCGCTACAGACGGTACCGCAGGCTGACGACGGCAACGCCGGGCACGGCGCGGAGCGCGATGTGGAGCCAGACCGCGGTCTGGTTGTGCAGCACCGGCTCCCACCAGTGGGGGACAACGAACTCGGGGAGGATGACGGTGACGATGTCAAAGCCCTCCTCCTGTTGGACCTTCTGGATGTACTCGACCAGCGGGCCGGCGATATGGCGGTACGGGGAGTCCAGAACGACCAGCGGCACGTCCTCCACCCATCTCGACCAGGCCTCTTGCACCGGTGGGGAGGGTCGGCCTTCGGTCTCGATGTGGATGCCCCGCGCCTCGCAGCCAAGCGACCGGGCGAACGACAGCCCCTCGAGAACGCCACGTGTCATCCCCCCGACGAGAATGAGGCACACGTTCCGGGGAGCCCCATTGGAGGACCAGGCGTCTGGCGTCAGTCGCTCGGTAACGTAGTCGTAGTGCCGGCGTGTCCGACGGAACGCTGCGACCATCAACGGCACCATCAGGCAGACGATCCAAGCGCCGTGGACGAACTTGGTGACCGCGATGACGCCCAGCACGACTCCGGTCACGATGGCACCGATGCCGTTCACCAGGGCCCTGGTCTTCCAGCCTTGGCCGGCCTGCCGCCGCCAGTGGACGACCATTCCGGTCTGTGAAAGCGTGAAGGCTGTGAACACACCGACGGCGTACAGCGGGATCAGCCGCGTCACCTCGGCGTGGAAGACCACGATGAGCGTACAGGCCAGTAGCGAGAGGATGACGATGCCGTTGGAGAACACCAGCCGGTTGCCGATCGTGGCCATCTGACGCGGCATGTAGCCGTCGCGGGCCATGAATGCGGACAGACGGGGGAAGTCCGCGAAGCTGGTATTCGCCGCGAGGATCAGGACCAGGGCCGTGCTGATCTGCAGTGCCAGGTACATGGCGCCGCGACCGAACACCAGCGTTCCAATCTGGGACATCACCGTGTCCGCCGATCCGGGTTCCAGCTTCGGCAGCACGTGGAAGAAGTGCGCCAGGAGCGAGGTACCCAGCGCCATGGTGCCCAAGAGGCAGGCGAGCGCAACCATCGCGCGTGCGGCATTCCGCCCGCACGGCTCCCGGAAGGCCTGGACCCCATTAGCCACGGCCTCCACCCCGGTCAGCGTAGCACACCCGGAAGAGAACGCCCGGAGGACCATGAACGCCGACAGCGAGTGGGCTGCCTTCAGGGGAGCCTCCGCCGCTGTGGGGCTGCTGAGGCCGTGCGCCGCCCTGAAGAGCCCTACGCCGATCAGCACGAGGACGCAGGCCACGAAGAAGTAGACCGGGCCGGCGAAGACGGCGGCGGATTCGCGCACGCCCCGCAGGTTCACCAGCATGATCAGGAGCACAGACGCAACCGCGATCGTCACGGTGTGCGTCTGGAGGATGGGCCACGCGGACGTCAGGGCCGCGGTTCCGGACGACACACTCACCGCAACGGTGAGCACGTAGTCGGACAGCAGCGCCGCGCCCGCGACATGGGATGGGCCCGCACCGAGATTGTCCCTGGCCACTACGTATGCGCCGCCGCCATTCGGGTACTCGAGCACCGTCTGCCGGTAGGAGATCGAGACGATGGCAACCAGCGCCACGATGGCACATGCGATGGGGAGGAGGAACCTCAACGCCTCTGGCCCGCCGTCCTCCAGGATGATGAGGACCTCCTCGGGCCCGTAGGCGACGGAGGACAGGGCGTCGGCCGCGAAGACCGCCAGCCCGCCAAAGAGCGCCAGTCGCTCAAGGTGCATCCGCTGCGTCGCTAGCGGAGCACCGAGCAGCACTCGTCGTGCAACATCGAGCATGTATGGCATCCCCGATTAGAACGGCCGGAACCCGATGGGCTGCACTCGCCACGGGCCGTGAGCATGAGGGTAGCTGCGTCGGCGTCAATGCGACGGCAAGTCCGGCGCGAGAAGCATCAAGAAACCGTCAAGGACGGGGGGCTCCCAGAGACGCGCAGGGACGGCCCAGCCGGCTCCGGGCGAGAAAGGGGCGACCTTACTGGGGACAGTCTGGCGGTTCCTCTGGCAGGGCCCCGGCGCCTGATTCCGCCCATGGCAGGACAACAGTGCCCGCCCGACGCATTGGCCCCCAAGGACGGAGAACCGGGAGGGACTGCGATGCGGACTCTGACACCGATCTTCGCACTCGGTCTGTCGGCCGGTCTGTGCCTTGGCCAGGAGGCCACGGTGACCACGGAATGGCTATTCGACAAGGACGGCGACTTGGAGGGATGGCAGCCCAGTGCCCATATCGCCGATGCCCAAGTGAAGGACGGCGTCCTCTCCGGCCGCGCCGTGGACTGGGACCCGATCCTCATGGCGCCGCCCGTGGACTTCGAGGCTGGGCCGTGGCAGACCATCGAGATCCACATGAGCCACACGACCGGCGGCGACGGGCAGGTCTTCTTCACGAACACCCTCGACTCGCCCTACGGCGGCTTCCTGCCGGAGAAGCAGCTCACATTCGGGATCAGCGGCGACGGAGAGATGCACACCTATGTCTTGCGGCCGTTCTGGCAGGCGGAGAAGCGGATCATCCGGCTGCGACTCGATGTCCCCAACACCGGAGCGTTCGCCATCGACTCGATCCGCGTTCTCTCACCGGTCGAGGCTGTAACGCCCGCGGCGCCTGACTTCGACTTCACGCGAGGCGACTGCGGTTGGAGCGCGGATGCGGCCGACGCGTCCGCGGACGGCGCCTGGGTGCTCACTCCGCGCCAGGTTGGAGCGATGGCGATGTCGCCTCGGATGGAGTTCTCCGCGGCGGAAGCTCCCATCATCGCTGTGCGCATGGTCGTAGACGCCGGACGGGTCGGTATCCTCCACTTCGCGACCACCGACGCAAACGGACTACAGGCAGCGCCGTTCGCCCTGGTGCCGGACGGCCGGCCGCACACGTACAACATCGAGGCCTGCGGGAACTCCGCATACAAGGGGACGATCATCGCACTGGCTCTTGAGCCGACAGACGAGGTCGGCTCACGGGCGCGCCTCGAATCGATCCGCGCCGCAGACACACCCCAGGGGCCGCCGGACCTCGCGGCCCGAAGCTGCGGTCTCGTGGATGTCGTGAACCGCGCCGGTATGCCGTCGGTGTTCGAGGCCACGGTCGTGAACCGTGGCGGGGAGACGGCCCGGGCGGCCCGGGTCCGCCTGTCGCTCCCTGATGGAGTCCGTGCCGACTCACCACTGGAGCAGGAGCTGCCGGATGTCGATTACGGCTTCCCGACCAAGGCACGATGGACTCTCACCGCGGACCGGCCTGTCAGCGACAAGGCCGAGGTGACCCTCGTGACGGCGGACGGCGACCTGCCGGCCTCGACAGTGGACCTGGCCTTCTCGCAAGCTCCGCAGGTCCCGAAGATGGACCATGTTCCGGAACCGGTCAAGCCGCCCACGAAATACCAAGTCGGCGTCTACTACTTCCCCGGGTGGTGGGACCGGAACCGCTGGGCGCCCATCGAGGACTTCCCCGAGCGGAAACCGATCCTCGGTTGGTATGACGAAGGCCGGCCGGAGATCGCCGACTGGCAGATCAGTTGGGCCGTCGACCATGGCATCTCGTTCTTCGTTGTGGACTGGTACTGGTCGGCCGGCGCTCGGAGCCTGGAGCACTGGTTGCACAACGCCTACGAGAAGAGCCGATACCGGGACAAGCTGGACTTCTGCCTGCTATGGGCGAACCACAACCCCGCCGGCTCGTCATCCCTCGAGGACTGCCTGGCCGTGACCCAGTACTGGATCGACAACTACTTCAAGCGCGACGAGTACGTGAAGGTCGACGGCAAGCCGGTGATGGTGATCTTCTCGACCTACCGGCTCCGCGAGGACCTGGGCTCGGAAGGCGTGCGCAAGGCCTTCGACGCGATGGATGAGCTGTGCCGGCAGAACGGCATCCCCGGCATCTACATGGTGGCGTGCGCCCTCTCCGGGAAGAGCGAGATCCAGCTTCTGGCCGACGAGGGCTATGACGCCATCTCCGGGTACAACTACCCGGGCCTCAACTCCGATGGCAAGCTCTGGGCGCCATACGAGACGTGCATCGAGGGCTATCGCGACCTGTGGCGAGAGGCCGAGTCGCACGGCATCCTGAAGGAGATCCCGGTCCTCTCGGGTGGCTGGGATTCGCGGCCGTGGCATGGCGATCGCTCGCTCGTGCGATACGGCCGGACCCCCGAGCTATTCGAGAAACACCTGCGCGACGCCAAGGCGTTCCTGGATAACGATGGGAAGATCGCGCCCGACCTCAATATGTGCATCATCGAGGCGTGGAACGAGTGGGGCGAGGGGTCGTACATCGAGCCCCACCGTGAGTTTGGGTTCGGCTACCTCGACGCGATCCGGCGCGTCTTCTGCGACGCCCCGGAGAAACATGAGGACCTTACGCCCAAGGACGTCGGGCTGGGCCCGTACGACCTGCCGGAGCCGGAGGAGCGCACCGCCTGGGACTTCGGTAACGGGGAGGCGCAGGGCTGGGGTGTGCTGATGGGGCTTTCGGACTTTGCGGTTAGAGACGGCGCGCTGCGCGCCCGCAGCGCCACCAACGATCCTGCGTTCTCGAGCCCGGCGCTGGCCGTGTCCGCGCAGCGGTACGGCGTGGTCGAGATCACGATGAGCTCGACCCGTGACGATCAGGCCCAGCTCTTCTGGTCGACCTCCACGGCCGGCGAGAGCGAGGGAAGGAGTGTCCACTTCGACGTCGTGGGCGACGGGCAGATGCACACCTACCGCATTGACCTCAGGGCCCAGGCCGCCTGGCGGGGACGAGTGACGCATCTGCGGCTGGACCCATGCAACACGGCGGGTGTCGATGTCGCGATCGAGGCTGTCCGCCTGCTGGGTGCGGTGTAGGGGCGTAACGGCTGGGAAACCGGGGACAGCCACCGGTTTCGCGGGTGGCGGCCGCCTCGGACGAGGTCAGTTCGCCGAAATCGGTGGCTGTCCCCGGTTTCCCAGGGAACGTAGCGCATCGGCCAGCTCATCGGTCGCCGAAGCATCGAGGGCAGCCGCGTCCGTCAGGAGCTTGGCGAAGCGCTCCCGCCCCTCCTGAGTGGACAGGGTATCGCGTATCGACACCTTCCCGGGCTCCTCGGTGTAGACGTAGAACTCGCGGGTGCCGAGTTGGGCCAGAAGGGCGTCGTACTGCTCCGCTGCGCGCAGCAAGTGGCGTGCGCGGGACGACGGCAGGTCGGCGATGCGACTGCGGAGGTAGTCGGCCGCTGCGCGCCGTGCATCGACGAGAACGTCGAAAGCCCACTCGTTGGCCTGCACGTACTCTTGGGATAGCGTCTCGCCAGGCGACACCCCGATCCCCGCGCGCAGGCACTGGGCCCACGCAGCGTAGGCCGCCGGTCCGTGACCCATGGGTCCGGCAGGCGGGGAGTGGGTCAGGTTCAGGGCGATACGAAGCACGCCGGCGAGCTGCTGCTCCGGGTCGAGCGCGGCCGCGGGCTTGGGCCCGAGGTCGACGATGTACTCCACCGAATCGAGTGATCGAGGTTTCGGCTCCGGCACCGGATCACTCGAGTAGAGGTACCCGATGATCTGGTGCTGCTCGGCGTCATAGCCGACGACGATGCCGTGCTCGGTGGTGGCGCCGCCCATGACGCACGGCCGTCCGGCATCGATGGCACCGGTGACGATGCTCCACTTCCGCTCGTCCTCGCCGGGGCCGGCCACGGCGCCCTTTCGGCCCAAGCCGTCTAGCACGTGCTGCAGGGGCTCGGGCCCGGCAAGTGTTCCCGCGGCGACGCTGACGCCCTCCGTCGGCCAGCGGATGTCGAACGCTCCACCGGACACCGCGAGCACCTCGCCGTAGGTCACCTCCTCACCCAGGTACCGCAGCACGGCAACCACCGCGCCGGCCAGAGTGGTCTCCCCGGAGACACCCCACTGCAACGGCGGTGGGTTCGGAAGGGTGACGGCGGACTGTATCAGGTTCGTGCCCGTTGGCTTGGGCGCCGCGGGCGCCGCCTTAGCCGCGTCATAGAGGGCGGTCAGCTCATTGGCCTGGGCGACCGGCGCTTCGACGAGGGAGACCAATGCTCGCGTCGCCCATGCCGTCGCTGCGTAGGACAGCACCCCGCTCCCCGCGGCCCACGATCCGTCCGGCAGTCGGGACGAGAGTAGGTAGGCTACGCCGCCGGCCACCCCCGGCGACTTCAGTCCCTGGCCGGCCGCCGACATGGCCCACAGAACCTGACCCGTCGAGTACGCATTGCTCGGCTTGCCCTTCCCCAGGCCCCACCCCCCATCGGGGTTCTGCTCCTCCTGGAGACGGACCAGTATCTCGTCTCGCCGGGTTGCGAACGATGGCGACCGCGACTGGGTGAAGCAGGCGAGGCGCCCGACGATCCCTTCCGTCGAGTCGGCCGGAGTGCGCAACATCCAGGAGACGGCGGCCTCCCTCGCTGGGACATACCGCGCGAAGTCGCTGGTTAGCTGCAAACCGCGGCCCATCACTTGGAGCCCTTGGGCCGTGGTAAAATGTGGGTCTCCCAACATGGGTGGCCGATCCGACTCCGTCTTGCACGTCCCGTCCGCGCCAATCAGGTAGGCGATGAGCGACCCGAGTGCGGTCACGGCCGGGTCGACCTGGGCGGCCAGCCCATCCGCAGCGTCGACGAGGCCCGGGCCGATGTAGGTGGCCGCGTCCATGGCCCCGTAGTCGTTGTCGATGCGCCCGTCCTGGCCCACTGCCGCGGCCGCGAAGCTCGTCAGTGCACTCGCGTCCGCGTCGTTCACGGCGTACCCATGCCGCTTCGCCGCGGCCAGTGCCGATAGACCAAGGCCGTGCACATGGCAGCCCACGCAGTTGTTGGCCTGCTGCCATGCGAGCCCATCGCGCACCAGCACGCCCACGCCGCTCTCCGCGGCGCGGATCACCGCGGCTGGATCGGCCTCCTGGCCTACTGCGGCGGGACACCATGCACCAACCGCCACAATGAGAACGACGAGCAGCGCTCCCGTGCGCAAGGGACTCCTCCCATCGACGGCGCCTTCGACGACGCCAGGGCACCCACGAATGCCGTGTGTGCAAGATGCGCCAAGCGGCCCAGCGGCGTCAAGGGATGTGCGTCCTGCTTGTGACGGGGAGTTCGACAGCGCAGTTCCCTTGTCAAGACGGCGGGGAAGGGATTGCTCCGCTGTCGGCAAACAAGTACAGGGCGACCCCGCGCAAGGGCCGACCTGTCGCCGGCGACGGCACGGGGCGGGTCCCACGACCCAGGAGACGTGTGATGGAGAGTGAGAAGGTACACACAACGACGTTCGCCGACGTGCCCGAGCTGTACGACACCGTGTTCGGGTACCGGAACATCCCGCGGGAGGCAGACTTCATGGAGGCGGCGTTCGAGGCGCACTTCGGGCGTCGGCTGGAATCCGTCATCGATCTGGCTTGCGGAACGGGAGTCCACGCCCTCGAACTGACCCGGCGGGGTATCCGCGTCACGGGGCTCGACAAGTCCGAGCCGATGCTCAACTGGGCGCGGGAGAAGGCTGCTCGTGAACGCCTCGACATCGACTTCCGGGCCATGGACATGGCCGATTTCCGGCTGGAAGAGGAGTACGACTGCGCCATCTGCATGTTGCACTCGCTAGCGTGCCTGCTCTCGAATCGTGAGCTGCTCGAGCACTTCCTCTGCGCCTCGCGCGTTCTCGCCGACCAGGGGCTGTACATCATCGAGCTGGGCAACCCACGGCCATGGATCGCGGATCCGGCCCGAGCCCGCCATGAGCGATGGGATGCGGGCTCATGGATCGAGACGCGCGACGGCGTCCGCATCCGCGCCAACTGCTTCCGCGACCCCGTCGACTACATCTCGGAGACGACCCGAATCGACATGGTGGTTGACGTCACCGGACGCGGCGTCTCCCGCCGCATCACGGAGACGCTCCAGCAGAGGCTGCTGCTGCCGCAGACCCTTCGGGCCCTGGCGACTGCGGGCGGGCGGTTCAAGCTGTCGGGCTACTACGGGGACTTCTCCCTGCAGCAGCCTCTCGACGAGTCGCCCCGCTCATGGCGCATGATTGGCGTGTTCGCACGCACAGGGAAACCGCCCCGGAAGCGCGAGGACGCAAACGGGGACCAGACCCTATTGGCCTGCTGATCCGTGACCCTATCGCGACCGGAGGCACGAGTCGGGGGACTCACGGGCACGTCGCCCCTACTCCTGGCCCGACGTGCTCGCGCTGGGCTCCGCGCTCTCCGCGGCGGTTGGCGCCGTCTTCTCCTCAGCCGACGGTTGCGCCTGGCCGCCCTCAGCGGGCCCGGCGGCCTTGGGACCCATGGTCTGGCTCCCGATCCGCTGGCGGGCGTTGGCCAGATCATCGGCCGCCGCTAGGTCGTTGACCGCCAGCTTGTCGAGAGCGCTGTCCAGCATCTCCTTCGCGCCCTGCAGGCCGGCGTTCTCGTCACTACCCTTGGCGGTCGCCGCGGCGGCGACGGAGTTGCGTGCCCTTTCGGCCTGCCTCTCGGCCATGCCAAAGTTCCGATCGGTGATCGCCGCGATGGCATCGTTGACCTGGTCACCCGCGATCTTGGCGAGCTCGCTGCAGGCGGTGTGGAGCTGAGCGTCGAGCAGTTCCGCGTCCTTCGCGCTCTCCTGGGCCCTCTCCCCCAAGACAAGGTACATGGCAAAGGCGCTGAGAACGCACCCGAACAGGAACACGGCAATGAGCATCGCGATGCCCGAGCCCCCGCCGGACGGTGGGGCAGTGACCCTGTCACCGATGATCCCGACCGGTCGTCGGGCATCGGACGATGCGCGGACGTCCTCCGGCTGTTCGTCCTCGCTTTCTTGTGGGGTTACCTTCACATCCTGGTCCGACATGCGACGGCCCCTCCATCTCTTGCCTCTGTTATGTGCGGGTCGGACACGACCGCTCGGACAGAGAACGTTCGTCCCGAGGCGCCGATCTCACGGTCGCCGCGGGTGAACCTGTTGTCGTACTCTCGTACTCTCTCACTAACGCCTGCACCGTCGGGCAGGTTGCATCGCGCCGCCGGATCGCGGGATCAGATGCCCGCGGCGCCCAGTGCCCACTCGACGAGGTTCCGCGCGTAACGAGCGCCCTCCTCCGTCGTGAGGATGGGGAGGGAGACCACCAGCGCGCCTTGCTCGCGCTCCGCCCGGACGATGACCGGCCGTCCATGCTCATCGACCGCTACCGCTCGCCAGGCGGGTCCCATGCGCGTGATATGGTGTGAGACGGTCAACCGCGGCGGCAGGATGGCGAGCGGCCGTGTGAAGACCGCGTCGGACGCGATCAGCGGATCGGCGATGCTCGAGCGGCAGGGCTCTACCTCGATCCACAGCGCGGGCTCGCCCGTGAGCCACATACCGGCGGGCAGACCGATGGCAACCATCACAGTCGCGGTCCCCGCGGCCCGATCGCAGGCCTGGCGGATCGTTTCCAGGTGAGCGTCGCCGCAGACGAAGAGCACGTCCAGATGTCCCAACCGTGCGCGGTCTGGCTCGACGATGTGGGTGACCGGCATGGCGTACTCCGCGAGCGCCGCCGCGATGGCGCCCGGGAGCGCACCGACGTGGCCTGCGAGGTCCCGGGCCGGGACTACCTCGATCTCTCGCGGAGGGATCTTGCCGAATACACCCGTGGGAGCGACGGTCAGCGTGATCGTGCGCGGATCGCCCTCCCGCGCCTCGCGGTCGCAGCACACCTGGATCTCGATCTCTGCCGACGAGCGCCGCACCATCCGCGCTCGCACGTGGCTCGGGCTGACCTGTATCCCTTCGCCTCCGCGGCTGAAGATGTTCGCCGTCCACTCCACATCCAGGCTGTTCGTCAGCGAGACCGAGACGCTGCGCGTGTCCCCGGGCCGAACGAGGATGGGCTCCTCTGCGGGCACGATGGAGAAGAATTCCGCTCCGATAATGTCCGGGTCCATACCGACCGCCAGGAGTGCCTCGATGAGGAGCGGCTCGCACAGAACCCGCAGTTCAGGGGACCCTTCCGAAGGGCGGAGCCCGCGGAGCACGCTGATCCCGGCCAACGCCAGCTCTCCCGGCCCCAGGCGTGCCACGGCCTTCGCCAGCCCGGGCAGCGCCCGGAGGCGGTCGTTTGTCTCCCGGGCTGCGGAGAGAGCCAGTAGGGCAGAGTCTGGGCCGCTCTCGTCCAGATCGATGCCGGCGAGTTGCCGTAGCTCCGGCCCCACGACGCCGATGGCGGCGCTCAACAGCTCCTGCGCGCCGGCAGGAAGCGGGGCCTGGGCGGGCGCGAGCCCTTCGTCCAGCCACCGACGCGCTCGGCGTATGCCGAGATCGAAGAGCCCGGCGTCGCATTGGGTCATGGCGTAGAGGAGGGTCCCGATGCTGTTCTCGCGGTGGGGACTCTCGGGCGTGAGGTCGGCAAACGCGACCCGAATCTCACTGCTGGTCTCGGGGAACTCGTCCAGCAAGGCCAGCGACGCGGGAAGGGCGCCGGTCGACACGAGGTAGTCCGTCTCCGGAAGCGCGTGGACCGGGCCTGCCAGTGCCGTGACAGCGGCGGCGGCGACGTCGGACAGCGACTCGCCCAGCTCCGGCGCCAGGACCAGCTCGTACGTCAGCCGGGGGGCCATGCGTCGCTCCGGTAGCCGAACCGCCCAGGCCACTCCGCCGCCACCGGCACTGAGCGTCGTCTCGTCGCACCGGCTGTCGAGGACTCCAAGGGTAACGGATGCCTCGCCGAAACCCCCACAGATCCACTGTCCACCGCGCTCACCGTCCGCAACCAGGTGTGATGCGGCGCTCCCGGCCACGTCGACCCGGGTCAGGCCCGAGAAGCATGACGTCACGGAGACCCATTCGCCCGGGTCGAGCGAGACGTCGAGGAACCCCTCGTCTGTAGATGGGTCATCGAGACGCACACGCGTCACCGGTCGGTCGGCATTCAGCGCGAGGCGAGCCCCGGTAACCTGCGCCCTTGGCTCGGTCGCGGACATCATCAGGACCATCAACAGCCTGGGCGTGCCCGCGTAGACGGTGATCCGCACGGCGTACCGCGCCCCGATGACCCCCCTAGCGTCGACGAGGCACCCGCCGAAACGCAAGCTCGCCACATGCGTTGACGGGTCCTCCACCGCCCATGACTCAGGGGCGTCGATGCTGCGGTACGGGCCTCCGGTGCTCGTGGTCACCTCGAGGGCGACGCCGTCTCCGGCGGCCACGACCCGAGTCTCTCCTGGGCGCTTCTCCTCCAGGTCGTCGCCGGCCGACAGCCAGACATTGCCGAGGGGGAAGCCGCCCATGAGCGGCATCGAGACGCGCATGCGACCCGTGTCAACCAGAAGGCCCATCTCGTCTCGGATCACCGGGATGGGCGGTTCAGCCTCCTCCAGGACTCCCGCGCGGATGACCATCCGCGACGCCTCCTCCTGTTTGAGCGGGACGCGGGAGTAGCCGGAGGCCCACTTGACGGTACCATCCGCCCAGGTGGACAGGACTTGGGCGCCAATGGACGCAACGGGCGAGACGCCATCCTCTGCGCAGAGGCATAGGGAGCCCGCCTGCTCGGGCGGCAGGAGACCCTTGCGGAATGGTGTGACCAACGCGACGGGGAACTCCCCGGCGGGCACGCCGGGCGGCGCCGCCAGCCTCAGAAGGGGCCACAGCGGAGCCGATGCCGCTCTCTCTTCTCCCGAACGGCGCTCGGGGTGCGCCCCCATGTCTGCTGTGCTCACAGCTCTCCCCCGGCTGGGTGCCGCAACGATCACGGGTTGGCGGGTTCCGGCGGCCGCCTATTCTACCTGGAGAACTCCGCGTACTCGACGAACGGGGCCAGATACTCCGACCAGCGGTTCGCCCGGTAGGCCGCCAGGAACCGCGGCAGGCTGATATAGGGCGTATACCGCGGCTGTCGAGGGTGCCGGAGCAGCCGCATTCCGGCCTCCTGGGGAGTGCGACTGCCCTTCCGGTTGTTGCACACGAGGCAACAGGACACCAGATTCGTCCAGCCGTGAAGCCCGCCCCGAGCACGGGGCAACACATGATCCAGGGTCAGTTCCGAACTGCGTCGGCCGCAGTACTGGCAGGTGCTGTCGTCGCGAGCGATCACGCTGGCCCGTGTGAGCTTCAGCTTCGGCACAGGTCTCCGGACGTACTTCAGCAACCGGACGACCGACGGGGCGGGTACACGAAACCGTTCCGAGCGGAACACTACACCATTCGTCTCGAGCACCTCGGCCTTGTCGAGCATGATGAGCGTCAACGCCCGACGAGCGTTGGTGACGTTCAGCGGCTCGTAGTTCTGGTTAAGCACCAGCACCTCATGGACGAGCCCGGCCACGCTGTGGACTACTCTCGAAGCACCGGCGGCAATCAGCCCCTCTGCCCTTCGTATAGCTGGGCCCTAAGCCCGTGTACCGTATCGCACCCGCTGGGTCGTCACTACAAGGTACGGTCGACCGCCTCTGCGACCTTACCGAGCTGCACCATCAGCTCGGCGAACTGTTCGCACGTCAATGACTGCGGACCATCGACGATCGCCGACTGCGGGTCCGGATGGACCTCGATCAACAGGCCATCGGCCCCTGCGGCGATGGCCGCCTTTGCCATGGCGGGCACCATCCACCAGTGGCCCGTGGCATGACTGGGATCCACGATAACGGGCAGATGAGTCTCCCGCTGCAACAGCGGCACCGCACTCAGGTCCAGCGTGTTCCGCGTTCGGGGCTCGAATGTGCGGATCCCGCGTTCGCACAGCAGCACCCGGCCGTTGCCTTCTGCCAGTATATACTCCGCCGCCATCAGAAGGTCCTCAATAGTGGAACTCATCCCACGCTTGAGCAGAATGGCCCGCCCCGACTGGCCGGCCTCCGTCAAGAGCGGGAAGTTCTGCATGTTCCGCGTCCCGATCTGCAGGATGTCCGAATGCTCCGCGACCGTGTCGACGTCGCGCGGGTCCATGACCTCCGTACAGACCGGGAGGCCGTGTCTCCTCCGCGCATCGGCCAGCAGCCGCAGGCCCTCGGCCTTCATCCCCTGGAACGAGTAGGGCGACGTGCGCGGTTTGTACGCGCCTCCTCGGAGCACCCGTGCCCCGGCGGCTTTGATGCTCACCGCGACCTGCTCCACCTGGACCTCGGACTCGACCGCACACGGTCCAGCCATGATGGGTACGCAGCGGCCGCCGAACCGCACGCCGGCGACCTCGATGACCGTCTTCTCACGAACGGGACCCCGATAGGCGAGCTTGAAGGGCTTGTCGATGATCGTCACCGCATCGACGCCCGGGAGCGACTCGAAGAACTCACGGAGCCGCTGAGGGCGATCACCGACGACGGCGATGACCGTCTTGTTCACGCCTCGAATGGGATGAGGTTCAAACTCATGTTCGCGGACCGCCTCGATAACGCGTTCAACCAGCGCATCGGGCGCCGCATCCTGCATGACGATGATCATGCGCCCAAGTCTAGCAGAGCGAACCGGGTGCGTAAAGCTGTGCCGAGGGGGGGCGACCGAAGGTGTCAGGACCACCGGCGGGCGAACCATGTCGTGGAATGGAAGGCCGCATGCGGGGAGAAGGTCATGCCCGTACTTGCCATGCTCCTGATGCCAAGCGCGATCCAGGTCGAGGATGCCGCGAAGCTGACATTGCCCAGCGCGGCAACGGTGACGGCCTGGGAGGCGGAGCGCGAGCGGATCGCCGGGCTGTGGCGGGGAGTCCTCGGTCCGGATCCCGAGCCGCGGTGTGATCTCGCGCCCGTCGTGCTGGAGTCCGAGCGCGTGGGCGACGTCCTCCGCACTCGGCTAAGCCTGCAGGTCGAGCCCGAGTGCCGTATGGAGTGTTACCTGCTGCGTCCGGTTGCCCTCTCGAAGCCGGTTCCCGGGGTCGTCGTCCTGCACTCGACGGTGGACTACACGATCCGTCAGCCGGCGGGGCTCGAAGGCCCGGAGGACATGCACATCGGGCTACGCTTGGCCGAGCAGGGGTACGTGGCACTATGCCCGCGCTGCTTTCTGTGGGACTACGCGGGCGCGCAGACCTATGACCAAGCCGCGCAGACGCTCCTGGCGACCCACCCCGGGTGGACCGGGCTGGCGAAGATGATCTTCGACGCGACGCGCGCCGTGGACTACCTCGCGTCTCTACCCGATGTGGACCCGCTGCGCATAGGCTGCATCGGCCATTCGCTGGGTGCCAAGGAGGCCCTCTTCCTCTCGGCTTTCGACGCACGCATCGGGGCTGCGGTCAGTAGCGAAGGCGGTGTGGGACTGGGGTTCTCGAACTGGGATGCGCCGTGGTACCTGGGTCCGCAGATCCACGAGCCGACCTTCGCACGCGAGAACCACGAGGTGCTCGCCCTCGTCGCGCCGCGACCGTTCCTGCTCATCGGTGGCGGCTCTGCGGATGGGGAGGCCAGCCGCCCGTTCGTGAACGCTGCCTCAACGGTCTACAGGCTCTACGGCGCAGAGGATCGTCTTGCGCTGTCCGTCCACGACCAGGGCCATGCGTTCCCGCCGTCCGCACAGGCGCAGGCCTATGGGTGGTTGCGGCGGCACTTGGGCCCGTAGGTCGTGGCGCCCCCACCATTGAGCACTGGGCTGGGGGTGTGTGTTACACTGACACGGCTGTCCCGCGGGTGCCACGCCGCGTGGTCGCTACGTAGGCCGTTGTGCCGGCCATCCCAGGCCTGAGGAAGGGAAGAACGCATGGCACGCCTCCTACGCGGGGTCCCCGTTGTGCTCTGGGTGCTGGTGGCCATCGTTGTCGCTCTGGCCGGCTGCGAGACCACACCCGGGAGCAACGATGGGAACGACTTCGATCCCGGACAGACGATCGGCGGTCGCTTTCTCAGGAGCTTGCACGGCTCGCGCCAGGGCAAAGCCAACTGGTATGCGGCGGCCAATGGCGGGCTCGAAGGCATCACCGGGGTCCCCATCACCGACCTGCCATGCCAAGGCTGTCACTCGGGGGGCAGTACCAACGGGTCCCAGCCCGACTGCATGGACTGCCACACGGAGCAACCGGGCGACCCGGTTCCGACGGATAAGTGCCTCGGGTGCCATCCCCGCCAGGTCGCCGAGCGGAGCATGTTCCCGAGCGACGTGCATCGTGCCGCGGGCATGGGTGAGTGCGTGAATTGCCACACCGAGCAGGACATGCACGGCGATGGCACGCCTTACCCGACCATGCTCTCGGCGGGCGCCATTCACATCGACTGTGAGGACTGCCATCGGGCGGGCGTCACGACCCAGCAGGGCGACGGTGCCCTGCAGGCCCCGCAGGTTGGCGAGGACCATGGCGGCCCGCACCATGGCAGGCTGCACTGCAGCGCATGTCACGTCGAGAGCGTCGTGACATGCTACAACTGCCACGTCAACTCGACGACCGGGTCGAGCGCGGAGGCGTACTATAAGGACCCCGACACCAACGCTCCCTTCTCGGGCTGGATCTTCCTCATGAACCGCAACGGGAAGGTCTACTCGGCCAACTTCCAGTCCGCAGTCTACACGGGCGATGACGGCGCGACGGACGGGTTTGTGGCCTTCGGCCCGATGGTGGGCCACACGATCATGTCTCCGGGACGGAGCTGCCCCGACTGTCACAACAACGCCAACATGCAGCAATACTGGGCCGATGGGGCCATCAATGTCGCGACCTGGAATGACGCGACAGGCCGGATCGACCATGCCACCGGCGTCATCGCCGTTCCACCGGACTTCCAGGACACCATGAGGTTCGACTTTGCGAATCTGCAGGATGACGGCACATGGACCAAGGCCGACGTCAGGTCCACGACCATGCAGGTCTACGAGGAAGCCGGCTCTCCGTTGACTCAGACCCAGATGATCCTGCTGCGGTACAGTCTCGGCAGCTAGCTCCTACGGACCGTCGAGAGAGTGCTGAGTCAGAACAGCGGGGGAAAACCGGGGACAGCCACCCATTTCCGACGGGACCCGGCATCCTGTGAGGGACCATTGCCACGGAAATGGGTGGCTGTCCCCGGTTTTCCTTCTGCGTACCATGGGTGACAGGCGGACGGGCGCCGGAAGGGTGGTGGGACCCGTGTACACGACGGCGTTCGAGCTGGAGCCCGGCCTGACGGTGCCGGTTCACACGCTCCAGACGATCATCGTCGGCAGCGGCGCCGCCGGTCTGAACTGCGCCGAGCACCTCCATGACCTGGGGCATCGCGACATCGCGATTGTCACGGACTGCCTCGGCGCGGGCACGTCCGCGAACGCCGGGTCGGACAAGCAGACCTACTACAAGATCGGGCTCTTCGGCGACGTGCCCGACAGCCCCATGGACTTCGCTCGCGCCCTTACGGCCGGCGGGATGATGCACGGTGACTTGGCCTACATCGAGGCCGTCGGCTCGGCCACTGAGTTCTTCCACCTCGTGAAGAACGGCGTGCCCTTCCCACACGATCGCTACGGCGCTTACGTTGGGTACAAGACCGACCACGATCCCCGCCAGCGGGCGACATCGGCCGGGCCGAGAACGTCCTGGTTGATGGTCCAACGCTCGCTCGACCAGGTCCGACGCAACCAGATGCCCATACTCGACCGCCACGCTGTCATCGCGCTGCTGACCGACGACCGGGCGGAGGGCCGGCGCGCCATCGGGTGCGTCGCGTTGGACCTCGACCGTCTGCAGGCACCCGGCTTCGGCCTCGTCGTCTTCAGCGCGCGGAACGTGGTCCTGGCAACCGGCGGGCCAGGGGAGATGTACCGAGACTCCGTCTACCCGTACGGACAGACCGGGAGCCTTGGCCTGGCGCTGGAGGTCGGGGCTGTGGCCAACAACCTTGCCGAATCACAGTTCGGCCTGGCATCCGTGGACTTCCGGTGGAACGTCTCCGGTGCCTACCAGCAGGCGGTCCCGGCGTACTTCAGCACGAACGAGCGCGGCGAGGATCGGAGGGACTTCCTCGCAGACATGATGCCGGACTCGCGACAGCTCGCGACCAACACGTTTCTCAAGGGTTACCAGTGGCCCTTCCATGCCGAGCGGCTGCAGGACGGCGGCTCCTCGCTGGTCGACATGGCGGTGCACAACGAGGCCGTTGCGGGGCGCCTCGTATTCATGGACTTCACGCGCAACCCGGTCGGCGACCCCCGGTCGCTGGACTTCGGGCTGCTCAGCGACGAGGCGGCCCGCTACCTGCGCCGCTGCGGCGCCACCCAGGCAACACCCCTCGAACGGCTACGGCACATGAACCCGGCGAGCGTCGACGTGTATGAGGAGATGGGCCTCTCGCTCAGAGAACCGCTTCAAGTTGCAGTGTGCGCGCAGCACAACAACGGCGGTCTCCGCGGCGACGTGTGGTGGGAGACGAGCGTCGGTCGCCTCTTCGCCATCGGCGAGGTGAACGGAACGCACGGGGTTCGTCCGGGAGGCAGCGCCCTCAACGCCGGGCAGGTGGGCGGCTTGCGAGCGGCCCAGCGCATTGCGCATGTCTACACCGATCCGCCGCCACCGCCGGCCGACTTCGTCCGCGAGGCGACGCCCAGCGTTCTGGCAGCCCTACGGCGGCTGCGGCGCCACGTCCACGCGCCCCCTTCGGCCAGGACGTCGGCGCAGGTACGGGAGGAGATCCAAGCCCGCATGAGCGACCATGCTGCGTTTATCCGTCACCCCGAACGCGTCGCGCGCGCCGTCGCTGATGCGCAAGTGCTCATGCAGGAGGTCCACCAGGCCGGGCAGCGCATCCGCTCGGAGCTGGACCTTCCGCGAGCCATCGAGAACGAGCACCTGTGCCTCACCCACCTGGCCTTCCTACGGAGCATAGAGCATCTCATCGAGAACGGCGGCGGCAGCCGCGGGGCCTACATGGTGCTCGATGCGAGCGGCGACCGCATCGTCGCCACGCCCAGGGGAGAGATCCTCCGGCACCGCTCCGAGAACATGGCGCTCCGTAGCGAGGTGCTCGAGACCCGCTGCGTTCCGGGCGACCCGTGGGACGTCGAGGTGCGCGCCGTCGCCGTCCGCCCCCTGCCGGATGACACGTCATGGTTCGAGACGACATGGCGCGAGTTCCAGAGCGGCGACGTCTTCCAATAGGCGGAGACGGGCATAGGCCGCGACTCAGAAGCGCTCGGGGACGTGAGGCGGCCGGGTGACAGGCGGGGCGCCGAGCCGGTCGAGGATGAAGCTGCGGAAGTCGCGCAGCACGGCTGCCCCCTCGGCGGAGCGGCCGTAGCCGCAACGCGCGATGGCATTGCACATAAGCGTGTCCGCAACATCGGCGGGGATGCCGAGCCGCCGGAAGAGCCAGGTGGCTTCGCCACCGAAGCAGGACGCGAGCTTCTCCCCCGCCATGAACATGCTCACCGGCTGGCTCTGCATCGTTGTGCGCATCATCTCGCCCATCACGCCGCCCGCGAGGAGCACCTCCGTCGTCGGCACGATCTCGACGCCGAAGTGCCCCATCCGCAGGTCCGGGCACAGGGCTTGCGCCGCCTCGATCCCAGTGACGAACGCTTCTGCCGCCGTGCGCGAGTAGACCTTGTAGCCGCTCTCGAGGTCCGGCACCTCGGCATAGGCGGAGTGCCACCGCGTGTTGAGTGCGCGACCCTCCCGTGCGAGGCGGAAGCGGATGGCGTCGCAGGTGATTCCGTTCAGCATCGCCTCCATGAACCCTCGCGCCATGCCCAAGGGCCGATGGATCTCGACCCGACGGCCATTGGCGATCGTGAGGGCAGTCCCCTCCGCGTCCGCCATCTGCCGCGAGAGCGAGAACAGGTCGGGGAGATCGTAGATGCAGTGGTCGGCATCATCGTCACGGATGGCGAAGTGCGTCAGCTCACCCTGGGACAGCAAGTCCTCGAACGCGGCGGCGACAGCGCCGCCCTTGCCCAGGTTGTCCTCCAACATCATCACGCGGCAAGGCGCTCCCGCACGATCCGCGTAGGATGCCAACACCGGTTCCAGGACATCCCCGACCCACGGCACACCATCGATGACCAGGACGATGTTGTCAGGCTCGACGAACAGCTCAGTGTCATCCAGCGTTGCCGCGAGCATGTCGGGGATGCGGTCGCGCGGGACATCGGCGGTGAAGTAGACCGGCGTAACGCAGGCCACGTGACGCCGCATGTCGTGCCGGATCTCCATCGATGCCTACTCCGCGATCGTCATCTCCGCCATGCCCGTCGACTCGTCCCGGCTCTTCACCACCATGCTGTCGGCGATCTCCGCGAGCACCAGCTCGACCGTCGTGAACACGGTGGCATCGAAGAGATGCCCGCCGACGAGAGTGCCATCCTCGCGGCCGAGGACGGCGTGCAGGTGGATGACGGGCTTCCCCGTCATCGGGATGAGGTTCCCCTCCAGCGACATCATCTCGAAGGGCCCCGCGAAAGTCGTGTCGGCGACCTTGTCCTTGTTGACAGGCATCTCGGCGCCCCCTTTGAGGTTGCGTAGGGTGACATTGCCGATGGCGCCGATGCCCGAGAGGATCGCCGCTCGGCGGCAGTCCTTCAGCGCCGCCAGCGCGCGGATGCGCTCGATCAGGTTCGAGCCGGGCGAGATGCGCAAGATGTAGCACCGACCGAACTTCGCGCGCTCGATGAACTCCGTGCGCTCCCAAGGGTTCTCCGCCATCTGTCAGCCCACTCCCATCGTCTGTGCCGGTGCCGTCGGCGTGGTACGCCGTGTTATGTATAGTCCTCGCGACCCCGCGAGTCCTACCAAGCGTGCGCATTCGCATGGTGAGACCGAACCATAGCTGCTCCCCATCCGTCCAAGCGTGTGAGGAGGTGCGTCGGTGGACGTGAGCCGCTGCTGCCGTGCGTGGCTTGCGCTGTCGCTCCTCGCAGTGCCGTGCCCCCTCGCCCTCGCGCGTCCGTTCGACCCCAAGGACGGGATGAACCCGGCGGAGCTGATCGACCGGCTCAGCAGCCCGGAGGCAGAGATGCGCGCTGCGGCTGCCTCCGGCCTCGGGACCGCCGGGTGGGCGAAGGCCGCCGTGCCAGAGCTCACCGCACTCCTGGACGATCCCGACCTCCGTGTCGAAGCACAGGCCGCGCTCGCCCTTTTGAGCATAGGCCCCGGCCCGGCCCCACCCGGGCTGTCCCCGCGGCTCGTCCGGATGCTCGCGGCGCCCGATGCCGAGGTCCGTACGGCTGCGGCGCGGGTGGCTGCGTGGGCCGGTGATCCCGACGAGTCCCTCATCCGAGCACTCCTGGACTGCCTTCCGGTGCCGAAGGGCCCGGGCGCCCTGCCCGCGCAGGCACCCTATGACCGCGACCCGTCCGCCCACGCGGCATGTGCCCTGATCCGGCTGGGCCGACCGGAGCCGGGAGTCCGTGCGCTTCGGTCGATGCTCGTGGATCCCGACTCTGACGTCCGCGAACTGGCGCTCGGCGCGATCGCGGAGCTGGGTGAGCCCGCGGGACCCCTAGCGGCGGACGTGGCTCGACTTCTCGACGACGAAGGCCTGGGCGGGGCGGCAGCCTCGGCGCTAGGTCACCTTGGGCCAGGCGTGGGGCTGGCGGAGAAGGAACTGGTGGGGCGGCGCCTGGCGGAAGCTCTTGCAGCGCGCGCGGACCATACCCGCTATGAAGCGTCGCTGGCCTTCAGAGACCTTGGCCGCTACGCCGCGCCGGCGGTGCCGGTCTTGATCTCCCTCCTCGACGACCCCTCGCCTGAGACCCGGAAGAGCGCCGCCGAAGCGCTGCGCTGGATCGGGCCGCCGGCCGCCCCGGCCGTGGAGCCGCTCATCCGGCTGGTCCGGCGCGAGTCGCCGATGCGCGGACAAGGCCCAGCAGAGCCGTCGGAGGACTGGTCGTTTCGAACGGCGCCGGTCGAGGCGCTCGGCGCCATCGGTTCCGCCGCCGCGGAGGCTGCGCCGGTACTCGCGTACCGCCTCCGGCGCGATCCTGAACCCGAGGTGCGCGCGCGTACGGCTGAAGCGCTCGGAAGCATCGGCCCGCCCGCCGCTTCAGCCATACCGGCGCTTGTCGACCGTATCAGGCACGACCCGGATGGCCGCGTCCATGGGGCGGCACTGACATCACTGCGGCAGATCGGGCCTGCGTCGCTGCCTCGGCTCATGGCTCTCACCTTGGATTCCCGCCCGGGTACTCGGCGCGCGGCGCTGTATGCCATGGGCGAGATGGGAGACACTGGCGCGCTGCCAGCCATCGCCAGGGCTCTGCTGGCGGAACCGGACAGCGAAGTCCGATGGTTTGCGGCTCGTGCCCTGACGGACTTCGGGAAGCGCGCGGCGCCCGTGGCGCCTGCGCTGCTCGCGGCCATCGCGAGAGAGTACGACCCACTCCCGCCGGACTACCGCGGCGGATGGGGCAGCCCGGGAGCGCACTACCACACCCCTGACGAAGCCCGCGCCGAGGCCATTCGAGCTCTCGTCCTCACCGGCGAGAGGCCGAGGGAAGCGACAGCCCCCCTCATCTCGGCCCTCCGCAGAGGCGAGCCGGAGTTGCGCCGATGGGCCGCGTGGGGTCTTGCGAGCATCGGTGAGCCGGCGGAGGTCGTGCCCGCACTGGTTGACTGCCTCCACGGCGATGCCGACTACTCCACGAAGGAGGAAGCCGTCGATTCGCTCGTCAAGCGCAGCACGCAACGTATGGCTGCACGTGCGCTGAGGGATGAGCTCAGAGGCGCCGAACCGTGGGTCCGACACCGCGCCGCGGACGGTCTTGGAGAGCGCGACTCCCTGCCGCCGATCCTCGTGGCCGCCATGCGCGACTACCTGACGGACGACTCCGCCTACATTCGGCTGGCCGCCGTGAAGGCTGTGACGAAAGCCGGCAGGGACCGGCGAGCGCTGAGCATCGCGAGGGAACTGGTCAACAGCACGGAGGCCAGCACAGCGAAGAGCGCCGCGAAGGTGCTTCTCGAGTTCGGTGAACCCGCCGGCACAGTCCTGCCATGCCTCTCTGCTCTCGTCCGCGAGGGGGACCGAGAGGCGCTGTTCAGGCTCGCCGACATGGGCCCATCGGCGCGGCCAGCCGTCCCCGCAGTCCTGGACTACCTCCGCCGCGGTGTCCTTTGGTGGGAGAAGGAGGACGCCGTGAAGACGCTGTCCAAGATCAACGGGCCCGCGACCGATGTCGATCGACCGGCGCGGTGACCGACGTATCGAGGGCGTTGGTCCCGCCTTACTGCGGAACGGAGGCACGTTCCTGGCCCCGTAGCCACTGCCGCAAGCGTGACCGCTCGCGCTCCGTGACCTCCCGACGCATCAAGCGAATCTCATCGTAGCGGTAATCGTACGGGTCGCCGCCCCGCTGACGAGAGTAGAACACGTAGATCCACGTCCGACCGTCCTCCTCGCGGGCGAGGGCCTCTGGCACATGCGCTGCGGGCACGTCCAATTCGGGCTCGATGTGCCCGAGCACGTGGAATCGCAGCCCATCAGGGGACACGGCCTCCGTGATCTTTCGCGCTTGCCATCCATTGGTGGCTACGTCGCCGGTTACGGGGGGGTCCCCGTACGCGAAATAGAGGTCGCCCAGCCTAACGACGGACGGATTCGGGAAGGACTCGAGACACGGTCCATCGCCGGCTCGAACGACGTGCCAGTCGCCTGGATCGGCGAAGTCCCCGCGGTTCTCCGCATATCCCATCGACACGCCGCCACCGGGCAGCCAGTAGTCGAACCATAGGCGGAAGACGCCGCCATCACGCATGAGCGATGGTCGGAGATACGAGCCATAGGCGTGCGCATCACCAGACGTGACGGGTGCACTGCCGACGTCGGACTGGTTCATCAGGATCGGGCGCGTCGACGTCCGCCAGTGGATCCCATCCCCCGAGGTCGCACCCATGATGCAGCCCAGGTTGCCGTCGGTGTCGCCCGGCGAGCCATAGGGGATCCCGTCGAGATTGGGCCCGTTGGCGCTGTAGGCCATGAACCACCGTCCGCCGGCCTTCACGACCGAAGGATCTCCGTTGTGAATGGCATCATAGGGGCTTGCTTGCGCGTGGATGACGGGCTCCCATCGCCCGAACCCAAGGGGCCGCTGCGAGCTTGCGAGCCACGTGCCCCCTCCGCGGTACCCTTCCCACGGGCCGCGCAGCTCGCGGGCCCTCACGGCGAAGATCGCATCGAAGCCGGGGTAGTCGGGGTTGCCGTCCTCGGCGGACCAGCCAAACAGGAACCCCTTCGAGGGGAACGCCCGATCCGCAGGGTCGTCCACAGTGCAGAGCTGGTAGAGATTGCGGAAGCCCTGGAGGACGGTGCCCAAACGCTCGAAAAGGGAGGTGCGGTCCGTTCCGCGCCCGGGCTCGTCGACCCGCGAAAGGCGAGCTGCCCTCGCTTCGACATGCACGACCCAGTCCCGCCGGTCGGGCAGCGGGAATACCTCGACGGCGCCACCCGCGATGCGGCGCTCGTTAGCGAAGCGACCCGAGCGTGGATCGTAGAGCCTCACGGTGCACTCGCCCTGTAGTCCCGACAGGTCCACGGCGATGCGCCCCTCGTTCCCCATCGGGGCGTAGATGACCATCTCCCGCCCGGGCGCGGCGAGGCAGTAGCCTCCATCGGGACACAGCGCGTTGCTCGGCCGCATCTCGTCGAGGTGATCCACACACTCGTTCATGAACCGGCTCGCATGGCCCAGCCAGTCCCGCCGGACCATCCCCTTGTCCCCGCCGCGAACGTGGGCGTCGTAACCCATGATGCCGGTCTGAGGCGTCTCCTGCCCGGAGTCATCATGGAACAGGAAGTGCCCACCACCGATGAGCGTTGTCCATAGGCTCGTGCGCACCTCGTCGCCCATGTACGGCGGACCTTCCAGGAACAGGTAAGGCCGCGCGGGCGAGGCCATGACGCCGGCGACCACGCCCGCGTTCTTGTCCACATCGTTCACCGTCGGGCTCATCACCAGGTCCACGTCCTCACGCCGCCGGTCCCAGTCACAGTAGAGCGCCCTGCGGCGCCGGAAGAAGCGGAGGAAGTGGTCGCCGCAGTTCCCCTCGCTGTACGAATGCTCGTCCATGAAGACGAAGAGCACGTTGCCAAGCGGCTGCGTATCGCGGATGAGCTTCTCGGCGAATCGCTCCCAGATCCACTGCGTCTTCCTCGGCACAGGCCAGTCGTCCGACCACTCCTCGTCCAGCACTTCCGCGCCGGGTGATTCGATCATCTGGGCCTTTGTGATGATTCGTCCGTCATCCGTGATCGGTCCACCGTTGCGGACGTTCAGCGGGTGGTATTCCCAGTCCGCGCGGTGCTTGGGCCATCCGAAGAACACGGTGATCCCCACGGCCAGGCCGCGATCGCGGGCGCGGCGACACAGGCTCCGCAGCCGAGGCCAGTAGTGGTCCGGCCCATCGCCCTCGTCGAAGTGCTGCAGGTCGAACTGCGGCCGCCCGTCCGCGGCGAGGGGGCCGCCATTCCTGCGCTGCCACGGCGTCAGGTCTGGGTAGATGTAGCCGTAGCGCTCCTCGATGACGCTGCCGTCCACCCGCTGGCGCGCCGGGACGAAGGACCAGATGTGGACTGCCGTCAGCCCCCGCGCGGCGCAGTCATCGACCCAACGGCGGTAGTCGAGGTTCGCGTCCTGCATGACGCACTGTGTGCCGCTATCGCCGACGAGGACGATGGCGCGCCCGTCCATCGTGAGGTAGTGTCCGATGGGGCTCACGCTCAGTCGCGTCGCATCCCCCGCTGGCGCGGGCGACGCCGCGCTTCCGGCGACCAGACATAGAGCGAGTGCAGCGATGGCGGGGCGCATACGCGATCACTCCCGAGCTGCCCTGCGAACCCCTCGGAACGTCCTTGGAGCCCCGGCTTCAGCCGGGGAACGGCAGGCCGCGCGTGCCCGACTTCAGAGCCTGTCGGCAAAGGTCGTTGGGCAGGATGGGCGGCGTTGGCCGGCTTTGATGGCGGGTCCCTGGGCCGCGCAGGACGGGTTCGCCAGGCACGGGCCGTGCAAGACCAAGTCAGTGGCCTCCGGACGACCTCTGAGGGCACTGGGGAGGCCGATCCAGGTCCCTAGGCGGCCCGTCGAGCTTCCTCAGCCCACGATCGCTCCGCACCTTCCAGCGCCTTCGCCTGCCAATGGACCACCAGCTTCCGCACGTTCGTCGCGATCGCTGCAAGCCGAAACTCAATCGCCGCACCGGCCAAACCCCGCAACAGGAACTGCCGGAGGCCCATCAGCGCCTTCACCACACCAAACGTCCGCTCCACCGTCGACTTCCGCAGCAAACGCGCAGACTCCCCCGCAGGACTCGACGTCTTCGACAGCATCTGCGCCAATGCCGCGTGATGTTGCGATACCATGATCCACCGACGATCCGCCTTCTCACTCAGGCACTGTCCCCGATGCTCACAGCCTCTACAGGCACTCGCCGGCGACCGATAGGACCGGTACTCCACCCCCCGTCGTCGCCCGGCCTTCTGGAACGTGAGCTCCGCGCCACCCGGACACCGGTACGTGTCCCGCTCCGCGTCATACTCGAAGTCGTGATACGTCAGCTTGCCGGCCTGGTTCTGCCCCAACGGCTGCGGACTGATATACGCGTTCCAGTCCTCGTGCTCCTTGAGAGCCAGCAACGTCTCCGGCGAATGGTAGCCCGAATCGGCCGCGAACTCCTG
>Ga0315288_10000146_pt1 | contig 79143 bp, 89 predicted proteins | sample YL17G11_20_MG_FD_203454 | JGI IMG/M metagenome (GOLD analysis project Ga0315288, IMG submission 203454) | Sediment microbial communities from Yellowstone Lake, YNP, Wyoming, USA - YL17G11_20 | ecosystem: Environmental > Aquatic > Freshwater > Lake > Sediment | place: USA: Wyoming | collected... | reverse complement strand
TGATGAATTATTAAAAGATTTAGAGAAAATTGATTGGCCTGAAAGAATAAAAATAATGCAAAGAAATTGGATTGGTAAAAGTTCAGGAACTTTGGTTAATTTTAAATTAAAAGACAACAATCAAATAATTTCTGTTTTTACAACAAGACCTGATACATTATATGGAGTTACATTTTTGGTTTTTGCGCCAGAGCATCCTTTAGTTTTAGATTTAGTTAAAAATACAGTATACGAAGATGAAGTTAAAAAATTTATAAATAAAGTTATTATTGAAGAAAAATTTACTAGAGCTGATGAAGATAAAGAAAAAGAGGGTATGTTTATTGGAAAATATGCAATAAATCCTTTAACAAATGAAGAAATTCCGATTTATATTGCTAATTTTGCTTTATTAGAATATGGTACTGGAATAGTTATGGGTGTACCAGCTCATGATGCTAGAGATTTTGCATTTGCTAAAAAATATAACATTAAAATTAAAGTTGTAATCAAGCCAGAACATTATGATTTAAATGAAGAGAAAATGATTAGAGCTTATGTTGATGAGGGTATTTTAGTTAATTCTAATGAATTCAATGGCATGAATAATTTAGAAGCTATTGATGAAATTACTAAATATTTAGAAAAGAAAAAATTAGGTAAAAAAACGATTCAGTATAAAATAAGAGATTGGTTAATTTCAAGACAAAGATATTGGGGTACTCCGATACCAGTAGTATATTGTGATAAATGTGGTATTATCTCTGTTAACGAAAAAGAATTACCTCTTTTATTGCCAGAAAATGTTAAATTTACAGGACAAGGTAATCCATTGCAAAATAATGAGAAATTTGTAAATACAAAATGTCCTAAATGCAGAGGTAAAGCAAAAAGAGAAACTGATACAATGGATACATTTGTTGATTCTAGTTGGTATTTTTTAAGATATTGTAGTAATAAATATAGTAAAGGACCTTTTGATAAATTAAAAATTAAATATTGGATGCCTGTTGATCTATATGTTGGTGGAGCAGAGCATGCTGTTATGCATCTAATATATTCTAGATTTTTTGTTAAAGCTTTGAGAGATATGAAATTATTGAATTTTAACGAGCCTTTTAATAAATTATTTAATCAAGGAATGTTACATAAAGATAAAGCAGTAATGAGTAAAAGTAGAGGTAATATTGTAACTCAACAGGAAATAGCGAAAAAATATGGAATTGATACTGCAAGATTTTTCTTACTATTTGTGGCTGGTCCTGATAAAGATATGGAGTGGGATGATAAAGGTATAGAAGGTTCTTATAAAATATTAAACAAAATTTATACTTTAACTGAAAAGGTTAATGGTTTAAATAATAAAAAAGATAAAAACATTATAAGTAAATTGAATAAAACCATTAGAGATGTTACAGAACATATAGATAAATTAGAATTTAATTTAGCATTAATCTCTATAAATGAATTTGTAAATTATTTTAATAAAAATAAAGAATTTATTAGTAAAAAAATTTATGATGAATGTTTAAAAAAATTAATTTTAATGATAAGTCCTTTTGTACCACATTTAGCAGAAGATATGTGGGAAAAAATTAAAAATAAAAATTTTGTTAGTGTTACTAAATGGCCTGATTACGATATTAAAAAAATAGACTATAAAATAGAACTTGCTGAAAATATGATTGAAAAAACTATTAATGATATAAAAGATATTATTGATTTAATAAAGATAAAACCTAAGGAAATTAATATTTTTGTTGCTGAAAAATGGTTGTATGATCTTTATAAACAATTACAAAAAGAGAAAAGTAGAAACATTGGAGAAATAATAAAAAAAGTTATTATAAAAGAACATGAGCAAGAAATAAGTAAAATCATTCAATTTTTTATTAAAGATCCAAGTAGAGTTTCTAATTTACTAGATCAATATTTTGAATTTAAGTGTTTACAAGAATCTAGAGATATAATTGAAAAAGAATTTAATTGTAAAGTTAATATAATAAAAGCTGAAAATAGTAATGAGCAAAAAGCTAAACAAGCAATGCCAAATAAACCAGCAATATTAATAAGATGAAATCAAAATTTTTTGTATTATATTTTTTACCTATAATATTATTTATGGGAATAATATTTTATTATTCTTCTCAACCTTATCCACCAGTGGTTAACTTAGAACATGGTGCTAGTTATGAACATATTTTAGAATATCTTATTTTAAGTTTTTTGTTATATAGAGGTTTTATAAATTCTAAATATAAGAATATTGCATTTATTTTAGCAATATTAATAGCAATAGTTTATGGTGTAAGTGATGAGATGCATCAATATTTTGTGCCAGGAAGAAATTTTGATTTTATTGATATGAGTTTAGATGTTTTAGGAGCTTGTTTGATTTTACCAATTAGATTTTTAAAGAAAAATAAATATTTTAAAAGATATATGTTGTAATTTTAATAAACTTTATATACTTAATATGAATAGAAAGAATAAAAATGGAAAAAAATAATTGGTTAATTGGTATATTAGTAGTAGCTATAGTTGTTATATCATTAGCTTTTGTTTACTATAATAGAGAGGGTTCTACAACTAATCAGCAAACAATAACAGCATCTGGTACAAGTACTATTACAGCTGTTCCTGATGAAGCAAGTGTTTACATTAGTATAAATACTATAGAGAAAACTACTGAAGAATCTAAGAATAAAAATACAGAGATAAGTGATGCTGTGATTAATGCAATTAAAAAATTAAATATTCAAAAAGATATAGAAACAACAAATTATAATATTTATCCTGAATATGATTGGAGTAGTGGTCAACAAGAGCTAAAAGGATATAGAACAACTAATATAATAAAAGTTAGTACTAAATATTTTGATGATTTAGGAGCAATAGTGGACACTGCTGTTAAAGCTGGTGCTACTGGAATTGATAGCATAAACTTTGAGTTAAGTAAAGACAAAGAAAATGAAATTAAAAGAAATGTATTAACAAAAGCAACAGAAGATGCTAAATTAAAAGCAGAAGCAATAGCTAATGGTTTAGGTGCTAAATTAGGTAAATTACAATCTGTAACAGAAAATAGTTATAATTACGTACCATATCCTCTATTTAGAGGTGAAGGTGGTGTAGCTGCAGCAGAAAAAGCAGTATCAACAAATATAGAACCACAGAACTTAGATATAACAGCTACTGTTAATGTTGTTTACCAAATAAAATAGATTTATATATTTCTTCTTTTTTTATTATTATATGGAAGAACAAAAAAGAAGTTTATCTTTAAAAATTAATCCAATATATGTTGCTATTTTTTTAATTTTTGTTTTAATTATAATAAGTATATTTGTTTATATTAAATATGGTATGAATAAAACAGAAAATAAAGATGTAGATAATTTTATAAATGATTTTAAAGATACTATAAATGAGTATTATAATTCTGATTTAGGATTTAATGATGAATTAAATTTAAATGTTCCTACTGATGTAAAAGAAATTTGTTTTGCTAATATAGGTGAGATAATTAATGAAGATATAGATGCAAATCTTAAAGATTTACTTAAAGTTAATAGAAATTATAATATGTTTATATTACCAATAAAATTTTTTAAAATAGCTTATTATAGAATACCCAATTTAATTGTTTTAGAAGAAAATCCTTTATGTATAAAAACTAATGGAAAATTAGAAGCATATGTTGATGTTATAAATTATAAAAATAAAAAGAGTGTTGAATTATATACAAAACAAAAATCATTAGAACAACCTGAAAATAAAAATATGGATAATAAAACTATTCTGCAAGGTGGTTTATCTGAACTCCAAATAGCTGCTTGTGAAACTGCTGATGAAAATAAAAATTGTAATTTATTACAAAATATAGGTATTATTACTAAAGAAGACTGTTGTTCTAAACTTAATTTATGTTGCTAGGAATTTATTTTAATTGTTTTTTAAATTCTTGAAGTTCTTGCATAAATCTTTGAGCTGTTTTTGGTGTATGTTCTTGTTGAGTGTTAAATATCAAAGCTATTTTTTCTAGAATTTGTTGATTTGTTAAATCTTCACTTTTTTTAATTTTAAGTTCTAGATCTTTTATATTAATAGATTGTTTTTTCTTAATTGCTTTTCTTGCTGTTTTCCATTTTTCAAATAATTCTTGTGCACGACTAGGTAATTGAGAAATAGGAACATTTAGAATTTTTGATGTTTGTTCTAGTAATTCTTTTTCTTTTTTTAGCTCTTGTATGGCAATATCACCTGCTTTGAATTCAAGTCTAATTATACCATCTTGTATTTTAGATGTTCTTATTATTTTAATTAATTTAACTTCTTTAGTATTATCACAATGAATTCCTGCACATGCTTCATGATCAATATCGTCTATAGAAACAACTCTAATTTCTTTACCAGGAACTGCACCGCCTTGATATAATCTAAAACCATATTTTTTTTCAGCTATATCACGCTTTAAAATTTTTTTATCTATCTTATAGCCTTTAGATATAATTTTATTAGCTTCTTTTTCTATAGAATTAAGTTCTTCAGGAGTTAATTGAGCATAATGTGTTATATCTAATCTTGCTTTTTCTGGCGTTTTTTCAGCACCAGCTTGCCAAATATGATTACCCAAAACTTTACGAGCAGCAGCATTTACAATATGTGTTGCTGTATGATGTCTTTTTAATATATTTCTTCTTTCTTTATCAACAAAACCTTTTACCAAATCTCCTTCATTAAAAGTTACTACATCAACTTTATGGATTATTATATTACTTTCTTTATGCACATCTATTATATTTGAATCGTTTAATTTACCTGTATCATGTAATTGGCCACCTGATGTTGGATAAAATGCAGTTTTATCTAAAATTACAGAATTACCAATTATTTTTAAAACACGAGCTTCAAACTCGAGATCTTTATTATAATACAAAATTTCTGTTTTGCTTACTTTAAAATAAAAAGGAAATTCTTCTTTTTCTTGTATTTTTGTTTCACTAGATTGAGAAACTTTAGCATAGAAATTTTCTGGTATTTTGATGTCAAGATGCTCTTTTATTAGTTCTGGTGTAATTCCTTGAGATTGATATAATTTTATTAAGTCTTTTTCTTCTATATTTTTATTAAGTTTTTGAATTATTTGTAAGGATTTTTCTTTTGTTGCAATATATTTTTTTCTTTCTACTTCGAGAATTTCAGTAACTTCTTTTAGATTTTCTTTTAATTCTGGGAATTGAGGTTTAAGATATTGAGCATGTAATTCTGCTAATTGTGGCAAAGATATATTCCATCCATATTTATCTATAAAAGATAAAGCTCTTCTTAAAATAACTCTTAAGTTATAACCACCACCAATATTTGAGGGCAAAGCTCCATCTGAAATTGCAACAAGTAATGACCTAGAATGCTCTGCTATAGAATAAAGAGCTGCTAATGGTGAAATAGAATTTTTTAATTTTTTATAATCTATTTTTAAGTTATTTGCTATTTTTTTCCATGCTTTGTCTATATCTTGTGTTTCATCTAAATTCAAAAAAGATGAATATGGAGCAAATTTTTTTAATAAAGGAGTTTCTGATTTAAGCCCTGTTAAAGAATATAATTTTTTTGTAACTGTGGGAAAAGTTGTTTCATAACTATTTAATTTACCTAAAGAAAACCAGGCATTACGTTCTTGTCCCATACCCATATCAAGAACTTTAATATTAAGTTCTTTTGAACCAGATTGTGTTTGTTGGTATAACATGTAAACTTGATTTCCAAGTTCTAGACCACGAGAAAAATATTCCATACAAGGTCCAAAATTACCACCACCTGCCCAAGCATCTTCATGAAATGTCATTTCTTCATTTTTTAAGCCAAGACCTTGAGATAACCATGTGTATATATCTCTAAAATATTTATCTTGATCATATTTAGAAGGTGATTGAAAAGAATGCTGGCCTATCATCACAAATCCTGTATAATGAGCTCCTGTAATACCAACATTATCAATATCATTAAATCTTAAGCAAAATTGAGGTATTGTGAGAGGATTTGCAGGAGGATCTATTTCTCCTGAAACAACATATGGTTGAAAATCGTATATAGAAGCTTGTACAAAATCTGTATCATCACGCCATCTAGCTACTACAGGATATCGAGGAATTGGGCTATAACCAAGTTTTTTAAATAATGTTGAGAATGTTTTCCATATTTCTATATAATCTAATTTATTTTTAGCAGGACTATTATTAATAAATTTAAAGCCACCAAAACAAGAGGCATTTCCACATGTATTTTGTGAATGATTAACAGTCCAGAAATATGTACCACATTTATAGCACAATTTCCTTTCAAAACCTAAATCTCTTAAAGCATGAACAGCATAATATTTTTCGGGGTTGTTTTTGGCTCTTTCTTTGAATTCTGTCTTAATTTGCTTATCAGTCAACATTATATATTATAAAGAGTTATGTTCTTATATAGTTTACTAAATTTTAATGTTTTTAAGCTTATTTTGTATATCTTGTAGCTGTTGATTTAATTTTTGATTAGCTGTTTGTTTCACAAGTTTTGTAGGTTGTTTTTTTTGAGTAATTTGTTTTTTATCCATAAAAGGTCTAATTTCTTTATTTAATGGTGGAACAGCATCATCTAATCTTTTCATTATATTTTGTAATTGATATACATTTTTTTGTAATCTATTTTTATATCTTAATTTTTCTTCTTGTAGACTTTTTATTTTATCATAACCTTTTAGAATATTAATTATAGAAATTACTTGATTTAGTAATTCTTTTCTTGTTTGTATTGGTTGATCTATTCTTGTAAATACTGTTTTTTGTTCTGGTTTCATACTAAACCTCAAATAATTTTTTGTCTACAGAAATCAGTTTTTCTTTTATAGTATCTATATTATCATGCCAAGTTGAAAGTTCTTTATCTTCTTCATTTTTAATTTCTTCAAGTTTGTTTAAAATAACTTCTATTTCTTTTAATTTATTTTTTATATCATTAATACTTGATAAAGCTTCTTTATAACGATCAATTTTTACAAATAAAGGCTTTTCTTCAATACTTGCTGGTGGTCTGCTGGTTTCTAAATCAATTGATCTAGGAGAAAAAACTGGTTTTCTTATTGGTATATCGACCTCTTTTTCCTCAGGCAATTGTTTAAATTGAGGCTCATAAGTTGGGAACTTGGGTTCTTCACTGAATTTAGGGAATTCAGGTAAAGGTGAAAGAACTCTAGGCTCATCTTTTTTCTTTTTACTAAATAAACCCATTAAAATAACACCTCCAATATTAAAATTATTATCTTGAATAACTTATTAAAGTTTTTCTTATTATTATGTTGTGGTAAAAAAGATTTAAAGAAAGGTATTTAAAGCCATATAGCCGTTATTGTGGAAATGAAATTACCAAATAAATTCATTGAAGATCTTGTTAAAGAAATAATTGGAGACGAGGCTGTTAAATTAGTTGATTTAATCAAAGGCAAAAAAAATGTTAGTGAATTTAAAATTGCTGATAAATTAAAAATTACTGTAAATCAAGTAAGAAATATTCTTTATGGATTAAATTCTCGTAGTTTAGTCACATTTACAAGAAAAAAGGACAAGAAAAAAGGCTGGTATATATATTATTGGACATTTGATGAAAAAAAAGCAAGAGATGTTATAATTGAAATTAAAGAAAAAAGAATTCAACAATTAAATAAACTATTAGAAAAAGAGACTTCTAGTATATATTACATTTGTCCTAATGATGATACAAGAATGAATGCTGAAACTGCATTAGAACATCAATTTAAATGCCATGAATGTGGTCAGATTTTGATACAAGATAATAATGTTGTTAAAATTGATAAAATTAGACAAGAAATTAATAATTTAGAAGAAGAATTGAAAATAATAAGACCCATTGTCAAGGAAAAAATTGTTAAAATTAAGAAAGTTATACCTGTTTCTAAGAAACTTAAACTAAAAGTTACTAAAAAAGTTAAGAAGATTAAACATAAAGTTATTAAGAAGAAAATAAAACCAAAGATTGTTAAAAAAATTAAGCCTAAAATTAAGAAAAAAATTAAAGTTGTTAAAAAAGAAAAGAAAAAACAAGAAATATTTAAACCTGTGGAAAAAATAATTGAAAAGGAGCCTGAAAAACCAATTTCTAAACCTTCTAGGTTTAATGTTTTAAGAATATTTAGAAGAAAATAATTAGAAAATTAGATGATATAATCCAGAAAATACATGAAAACCATCTAAAGGTGGAATAGGTAACATATTAAATATAAACAAAAATAAATTAATTTGCTTTGTTAAATATAAAGCTATTGCTTGTTTTCTTGTTAATTTTTTTGCATTATTTATTATTAACCATGATACAAAAAATAAAACTAAATTCATGAATGGACCTGCAAATGATATAATTGTATTTTGTAGATTAGTTGCACCTTGTGATATTGAAACATAACCTGGAGCTATTATTAGAAAAGGTGAATTAATCAATTTTAGAAAAATTGCTAAACCAAGACCTTCCCAAAATATATGAAAACTAGCTTGTAATCCGTAATATATTGCAACAAATTTATGTGCTAATTCATGTAATAAAACAGCAGGAGCTGTTATTAAAGCTGCAAATTTAAGATCTTGCCAATCAAAAAATGACTTTCTGTAAATTAAATCATATTCTTTTCTTGGATATTTGATATAACCACTGAAAATATATCCAACTACTAATGTTAATATTAAAAAATAGATTATTTCTGTTATTGTTATAATAGGCATGATTTTAGTTTAATTTGATTATTTTTAAAGTTTTCTAGAATGATTTTATTTTTCAATGATTACTTGAGCCTTTCCATCGGATAAAATTTTAATCTCATATTTTTTTCTTTTAACTTTAGCAAAGAAAAGTAAGAAATTAACATAAGTTCCAAATATTGCTGCAAATAATATAATAATACCACCAAATGACCAAAAATAGAGGAATGATGAACCTTGGAATAATTCATGCATAAAAGAAAATTTATTTAAAATTGCTGGAAAAATATAAGCCAAAAAAGACCTATAATAACTAATATATATAACCAACGAGTTTGCGTTTTTGTTCTTGTATATATCTTTTTATTATTTTGAATCTTTTTATTCCAAAATAAGCTCATAAAAGATTTATATTAGTTTACATATATATATTTTTCTATAAACTCATTTGCCAAATTTTACTTTATACACATAGAATTTATAAAGTATATTCACTTATTTTGGAAATATGGAATGTGTAAGTTGTAAGGGAAAATTGAAATGTGGTAGAAAAATATGCCCATTTTATTTAAGTAATGAATCAATGTTTAAAGTTGATAATAAAAGTGAGTTTTCTGGAAATACGCCACCAAGTGTTTTTATTGGTAGCAAATTAAGATATCCAGAAGTTAATGTTGGTATATTAAACACAAGTGAAAAAGTAGAAGATGCTTGGTTATATGATGCTGAAAAACATTGGGCTGAAAATAATTTTGATATAAGACAAGTTATATTTTATAGAAGTAATCTAATAAATTCTAGGTTTAAAGCAAGAGTGCAAGATGTTAGAATAAGTAGTAAATTAATAGATTTATCTCAACAAGTTGGTATGTCTATTAAACCAATTGATGTTGAGGTTGAATTAAAAAATAAGATTAATATTAAAATAAACTTTAATGATATAAGTTTACCTATGGGACCAGTAGGAAAATTAAAGAAGATTAAAATAACAAGTGATCCAAAAATACCAAATAAAATAGATAAAGTTGTTGATGATACTGATTTAAGAGCTACAGAAGCTATTGATTATTTATATAAAAATAGTTTTGATGAGTATAGGATACAAGAATTATTGTCAGTTGGTGTTTTAGGACTTAAAAAAAATAGAAAACTAGTACCAACTAGATTTTCAATAACAGCTATTGATGATTCTATAGGAAAACTATTAATTAAAAATATTAGAGAATATAATTTATTAAATGAATATAGATTATTTTATGGTAATTATTTGGGAAATCATTTTTTAATTATGATGTTTCCAGAGATATTTAGTTATGAACTATTTGAAAGCTTTTTACCTGGGAGTGCATGGAATATTTCTAGTAACATAAATATGTGTACTGATTATGAAGATTTTTATGGGAGAAAAAATTATGCTGAAAACTGTGGTGGTGGATATTATGCTGCTAGATTTGGGATATTAGAATATTTAAATAGAATAAGAAGACAAGGATCTGTATTAGTATTAAGATATGAAACACCTGAATATTGGGCTAGTTTGGGTGTGTGGGTAGTACGTGAGGCTATTAAAAAAACATTAAATAACCTTTGTTTTACATTTGAAAGTAAAGAAGATATGCTAAAGAAAGGTAAGGAAATAATACTAAACAAATTGGGTTATGATATAAGTGAAATCTTGCAAAAAAGTAAAGTTATTAATAATATTAAAGAACAAAAGAAGTTGATAGAGTTTTTATAAAACTAAATTAAAATAGAATACCAATATTCCCAATATTAAATAAAGAATTCCTAATAAATACCAATAAAATCCTTTTATGTTTATTTCAAATTTAATCATTTTTTTGGTTGTACCATAAAAAAATAAGAACCAAACTGGATGGCCAATTAAGTCTATAGCAACTATAAATCCAAACAAATCAAATTCAATTATATAAAAATAGTAGAATGCTATTAGACCAATAAAAAACATAACTAAACTTAATGTTATTCTTTGATTAAGATTAAGATTTGCAAATTTTTTTGTGAATAATTTTGTTTGTTTTTCAGAAGTTAAATGAAGAATTGAATATACTATTACTAATAATGCCCACAACATTATTATAAAGTGCATATAAGTAAGAAAAATCTAATTGTATATAAATATTTTGTTGTCATTCACGAATTTCACTAAAACCAATTATTATTAAAATTAAACCCATGAAAATTAAGATAGCAAAAATAGATCCTTTAAATAATGTTTTAAAAGATTGCCAAATATGAAAAGATGGATATGTTATTGTAAAATAAATAACAGCTAATATTACTAATAAACCAATTATTATTTCTATAAATGCTTTCATATATAGTATTAATTATTATATATATAAATAGATTTAGATAAAGAATAATACAATTTAAAAAGAATATTTTATATACTAATTATTAAATATAAACTATATGCATATACCTAGTTTACATCTATTACATTTTAGACTAGATCATAAATTAAAAGAAATTTATCTTTCTATATTTGTTAGAGCATTAGCAATTAGTATGATTGGAATTTTTATACCAATATATTTGATAAGAGAAATGAATTATACTTTACAGCATGTTTTATTGTTTTACATTATTTTTTCGATTGCATTGGGGGTATTTACAATATTTACAGCTAAAATATCTAATAAAATTGGTTTTAAGTATTGCATTTTATTTAGTGCACCTATTTATTTATTATTTTATTGTTTGTTATATTATTTAAAACAAGTTGATATAAGCTTGTATTATATAGCTATAATAGGAGCATTGGCAAACTCATTATATTGGATTGCTTTTCATAGCACTTTTGCAAGATATAGTAACGCTGATCATATGGGAGAACAAATTGGTGTATGGTATTCTATTGCTATCTTTATAGGTTTATTAGGACCTTTAATAGGTGGAATAATCTTAACATTTTTTAATTATAAAATTCTATTTATTTTTGTTTCTATGGTGTTAGTTTTATCTGTGATACCGATGTTTATGTTTAAAACAAAACATGAAGAACAGGAATATCATATTAAAAATATTTTCAAAAGAAATTATCTAAGAGATATACCAGCTTTTATTGGTTATGGTGCTAGAGGTGATGCTCAAGCTGTTTTATTACCTTTATTCGTGTTTTTTTTATTAAAAAAATATCTTTATTTAGGTTTTATTAGTAGTGGTGTTGGTTTCTTTACAGCAATATTTACATTTATGATAGGAAGAACTTCAGATGTACATGACAAAAGAAAATTAATAAGATTGGGTACTTTTTTATCAGCATTATCTTGGATGATACTATTATTTGCTAAAAATTTATGGCAATTATTTATTATAGCAACATTAGCTGGAATTAGTTTTACAATGGTAGATGTTCCATTTAGTGCTTTAACATATTATAAAGCTAATAAAAATAAGAGCGTTACTGAATATTTGGTTTTTAGAGAATTAATTTTATCTTGTGGCAGGATTTTCTTGTTAAGTTCAGTTTTAGTTCTTAATAGTTTATCTTCTGGTTTTATATTTAGTGCTATTGCTACTTTATTACATTTGACATTTTAAAAATTTTTATTATCATAAATTATTGAGAAAAAGAAATATTAGAAAGATAATTTCAAAAATAAATCAATATAAAAATGAACAATTTGATAGAGAAAAAGTTCTTAAAAGTTTTCAAGGATGGCAAGCTTATGCAAAATGGGCAAATACATATAAATTGAGAAAATATATTCTCAAACAATTAAAAAATTAATTAGAAATATTTAAAAAGACTAATTTTAAGAAAATATTAAGGAATGTGAGTAGTGGCTTACTCGAACCTTAAATATATTAATGGAGGCCAAGATGTTATATAAATATATTAGAGAATCTTTTAGAAATCCTAGTAAAGAATTAACAAGAGAAAGATTAATTCAATGGAGAAGAGAACCTTCTATTGTAAGATTAGAAAGACCAACTAGATTGGATAGAGCTCGTTCTTTGGGATATAGGGCAAAACAAGGTATAATTATGGTTAGAGTTAAGGTTAAACGTGGTGGCAGAAAAAGACAATTACAAAAAGCTGGAAGAAGATCTAAAACTAGTAGAAGAATGAAGATAGTTAGTAAAAACTATCAATGGATTGCTGAAGAAAGAGTTGCTAAAAAATATGTTAATTGTGAAGTTTTAAATTCATACTATGTGCTTGAAGATGGTAATTATTATTGGTTTGAAGTAATTTTAGTAGATAGAGCTAATCCTGTAATAAAAGCTGATAAAGAATTAAGCTGGATAACAAATGAAAGAGGGAGAGTATTTAGAGGTAAAACAAGTGCAGGAATTAGAGCAAGAGGGTTATTAAATAAAGGTAAAGGTGCAGAAAAACTAAGACCAAGTTTAAGAGCACATGATAGGAAATCTAGATAATTTAAAAAATAGAAAAATATTTAAAAGAATATATTATTTTATTATTCATGGATAAAGAGAGTTATATAATCATCTTCTTAATTTTTTTATTAGCTTTATTCTTTGTTATAAAAAGTAGTGATATTAGTGGTAATTTAGCTAAAAGTTATAGCGGATTATATGCTTTAGATAAATATGGTAATGTTTACAATGTAGGTAGTACTGTTAATTATGGAAATTTAAGTTTACAAGAAGATGATGCTATTGATTTAGAATTAGTGCAAGATGGTTATTATATATTAAGAAGTAATGGTGAAATTAGTGAATTTGGAGATGCTTTAGATTATGGTCATGTGAGAAATGGAGAAAAATTTGTTGACATGGAAATTAGTGATAAAGGTTATTATTTATTAACAGAGCAATGTAATATTTATATATTTGGTGATGCAAAAGACTATGGAAGTTTAGATATAAATAATAAAAAATGTATTGATTTAGAATTAACAAGAACTGGAAAAGGATATTATGTGCTAGATGAAAATGGAGAAGTTTATGCATATGGTGATGCAAAAGATTATGGTAGTTTAGATATTAATGGAAAGGCTGTTAGTATGGCTGTTACAATGCAAGGTAAAGGATATTATATATTAGATAAAGATGGGAGAGTTTATAATTTTGGTGATGCTATTAATTATGGTAGTTTATTAAGTGAAAAAAGTATTGCTAAGCATATAGAAGTTACCCCAACTGGAAAAGGATATTATATATTAGATATTAATGGTGGATTACATGCTTTTAATGATGCGGTTGGATATCATGGTGCTGGATTATATGCAGGAAAAGATATTATGATAGATTTAGAGGTTGCACCATAATTATCTCTTTTTAAATAAAGATAATATAAATACAACAAAAATTATTATGAGAATAATAGATGCTATTAAAAGACCTAATATCAGTAATATTGCTAGAATTAAAGGAAATAATATTGCAATTATAATTCTATATTTTAATTTTATAATTTTATGATCCAATATTTGAATATTAGATAATTTAATAAAAATAAAAATAACTATTAATATTAATACATAAATTAAAATTTTCTCTAATAAAGTTAGGTGTATTTGTATCATTTTATTGAATATATTTTGATTTATACAAAACTATTTAAATATGTTATTATTAAATGGTATTATGCAAAAGAGGTTATTTTTTATCATTGTAGGGTTATTATTATTTAGTATAAGTGTTAATGCTGTTGAAGTAAGATTACGTGAACCAGGTGATAATATTATTAATACAACTTCAAATAAAATTATTTTTAAGTGCGTTGGTATACAAGTAGCTGGTGAAACTTTAAGTACTTTAACTTTAAGATTTAAAAGTGGAGATGTTTGGTATAATATAGAAACTAAACCAGCAAATGATTTAGAAGAAATAAGTTTTGTATATGAAATTCCAGCAAATGGTATTTATAAATGGAATTGCATGACTAAGAATACTTTAAATCAAGTTTTTTATGCAGCTAATGATTACACTTTAACTTTATCCAAGACAAATAATCCTCCAATTTATCCAAGAACAACTAATACCTATATTCAAAATGTAAGTTGGGATAAAAATACAATTAAAAGTAATGTTTTTAGTTTAGATTATTATTTTTATGATCCTGATAATGATTTATTAAGTTATAGTACAAGTAGTAATTTAAATATACAGGTTAATATAGATCCTGTAACTCATCTAGTAAGTTTTTCACAATCAAATAATTGGTTTGGTATAGAAAAAGTAATATTTATTGCAAGTGATGGTAAATCTAATACAAACTCTAATGTAGTCACTTTAACTGTTATTGATACTGGTTCTCAAACTCCACAATCTCAAAATCAAAGTTCATCTAATGCAAAACCACAATTTACTGATATAATACCTAATCAAACAAAATACAAAAATGGTGGATCATGGTTTTTAGATGTAGGTGATTATGCAATTGATGATAAAGATAGTAAACAACAATTAACATGGAGTGTTTCTAATGTAGATACAAATTTATTAGAAGTTGTAGTAAATAATGATAATAAAAAAATTGAATTTATACCTAAAAATGATAAAACTGGTGAAGATAAAATAACAATTACTGTGCAAGATAGTAGTGGTTTAAGTGTAAGTCAAGATACAACTGTTTTTATTTTAGAAGAAACAATTAGTAATGAAAGTACATCTACTAAAGAAGAAAATTTTCCTCCAGATATAGATAATATATTACCAGATAACACCAAAAAATTAGATTTATCTCAAGAACAAGTTTTTAGGATAAGTGCATCTGATCAAGATGAAGATCCAATAAGTTATACTTGGTATTTAGATGATAATGTAATTAAAGATGAGATAAGAAATACATATGTTTTAGATCCAAGCATATTGGATACTGGTAATCACACATTAAAAATTACTGTAAGTGATGGTAAATCTAATACAAGTAAAGAATGGAATGTTGAATACTTAAAAGGATCTGAGACTGAGAAAATTGAAAATAAAACTTTTTTGGCTACAAATTTATCAACTAGTGGAAAAATAACAGGTAGTGTTGTTAATTTCAAGAATAAAATAACTGGAAATCTTATAAAAATAAAAGATTTTGTAGTCAAATGGAAGACACCATTTATAATCGGTGGTGCAATAATATTATTAATAATTATTTTTATTATAATTAGAATAATAGTTATAAGAAGATCAAGAAATTTTATGCCAAAAATAAAACATGATAAAATATATGCACCTAAAAAAATTGAGGAAAAAACAACTGTCATTCCATTAAAAGAGGAATCTAAAAAATGAATTTAAGAGGATTTAGTTGATTATGATTTCTACTAAAGAATTAAATAATATTAAAAAAATTTTAAATAAAGCACAAAAACCATTATTTTTCTTTGATGATGATGAAGATGGATTATGTAGTTATTTATTACTAAAAAAATATTTTGATAAAGGTGATGGTGTTTTTGTTAAAGGTAATTTAGATATAAATTATTTAAAAAAAGTTGATAATTATAAACCAGATTGTATTTTTGTATTAGATAAACCTATTATAACACAAGATTTTGTAGATGAAGCAAGTGTTCCAATAATTTGGATTGATCATCATCCACCAATTAAACTGAAAGGAATAAGATATTATAATTCTAGAATTAAAGATTCTACTGATAGAAGGCCTGTATCTTATTGGTGTTATAAATTAGTTAAAGAAAATTTATGGATTGCTATGGTTGGATGCGTAGGAGATTGGTTTTTACCAGTTTTTAAAAAAGATTTTAGTAAAGAGTATAATGATCTATTATCTTTATTTGTAAAAGAACCTGGCGAGGCTTTATTTAGAAATAGAATTGGTGAACTGTGTAAAATATTTAATTTTATTTTAAAAGGTAAGAATTCAGATGTTAGAAAATGCTTAGAATTTTTAGAAGAAATTGAAAGCCCTTATGAAATTTTAAATAAAACAACTAATCGTGGTAAATTTATTTATGATAGGTTTGAGCAAATAAATAAACATTATAAAGTTATTTTAGAAAAAGCAATGAATTCTGAAGTAAAAGATAATATTTTATTATTTACTTATTCTAATAAAGAATATAGTCTTTCTAATTTTTTATCTAATGAATTGATATATAATTTTCCTGATATTTTAGTTATTGTTGGTAGAGAAAAAGATGATTATGTAAGATTAAGTTTAAGATCAAGCATCTATATATTACCTAAGATGATTGAAAAAGCATTACAAGGTGTGGATGGTTATGGTGGTGGGCATGAACATGCTTGTGGTGGAAATGTTGCCAAGAAAGATTTTATTAAATTCATAGAATCAATTAAAGAGCAAATTAAGAGTCAAAAATAATTCTTGCATCTACTATTGTTGCTTGTTTTTCATTTACAATAAGAGGATTTATATCAAGTTCTTTTATTTTAGGATATTTTTTGGCTAATTCAGATGTTTTCATTAAAATTTGCTTTATTGATTTTATATTAGCTGAACTATTTCTATAACCTTTTAAAATAGAATAACCTTTAATTTCTTGTATCATTAATTCAGCATCTTGTTCTGTTATTGGGCATATTCTAAATGATACATCTTTTAAGATTTCTGTAAATATACCACCTAAACCAAATGCTAAAACATGACCAAAAGTTGGATCTTTTTTTAAACCAATTATTATTTGTTTGCCTTCAGTATATTTTTGTACTAATATTTTTGGTTTTTTAACTTTGATTTTCATTAATTCATTATATGCATTTTCAATATCTTTTTCTTGTAAATTTAATTTAACTGCTCCAATATCTGTTTTATGTAGTATTTCTTTAGATGATAATTTTAGAGCTATAGGGTATTCTATTTCTTTGGAGAACTTTATTACTTCATTTAAATTTTTAGCTATTTTTCTTTTAGTAATTGGAAATGAATTTTTTTCAAGAAAATCTTCTGCTTCTTTTTCAGATAGAACCTTTTGCATGATAATTATAAAATGTAAAACTATTTAAATTTTATTTTTTAGAATAAAGATATGGATATGCTAGAAAAAGCTAATAAAATTTATCTAGAGAACTTTAAACCAAAGGTTTGGTTTGGTAGGTGCATCTTTCTTAGTTGGTATTGTGATATTGGTACTTGTAAGTTTTGTTTTAGATCTACTCAGAAGAATAGAATTAAACATGCAGAACATGCTAGAAGGAGTATTTCTTCTATACTAACAGAAACTTTATTATGTAAAAATTTTGATTGGAGAATTGAATTTCTAACAGGAGGCTACAGAATTTTTCCAATCGATGATCTAGTTAATATAACTAAATTAGTGAGTGAAGTTTATGGAGAGAAAATATGGTTAAATCTTGGAGCTTTAGAAAAAGAAGATTTAGAAAAATTCAGACCTTACATTGAAGGTATTGTTGCATCTATTGAAACTTTAGATGAGGAATTGCACAATGAAGTTTGTCCAAATAAACCAATTAAGCCTTATTTAGAAATGCTAGAAAATTCTGATGATTTAAAGAAGAGTATAACTATTGTTATTGGTTTAGGTGAAAAAAAACAAGATATTAAGTTATTGCATGATTTTATTTCTAAAAATAAATTGAATAGAATAACATTTTATGCTTTAAGGCCAATAGTTGGAACAATTTATACTAAAGGACCTAGTACTAGTGATTATGTATATTGGATTGCTAAAACAAGAATAAAATTTCCTGAATTAGAAATAATAGCTGGAACATCTCCTAAAAGATGTGATGAGATTGATATAATATTAAAAGCTGGAGCAAATGCTATTACTAAATTTCCAATTACCAAAATGTTTAATTCTAAGGAAGCAAGAATTATTGAAGAAAAAGCTAAAATAGCTGGTAGACTTTTTACAGGTACATTAACAGAAATTCCTAAAGTAAATTGGAATAAACAAATAGATGATCTTAAATTAGATAATAATTTAAAGAATGAAATAAGAGTAAAATTAAGTCAGTATTTAGAGGTGATGGGGAAATTAAAAAAATAATAATATTAATCTTATTATTTATAATTCCTTTTGTTGCAGCTGATCAAGAATATTATATTTATAATAATATTAATCTAAATTTTAAATTATCATCTGAATTAAATTTAAAATATACCGTTTCTGATCCTAGAATAAGTTATGTGAAAGCTTCTATTGGATTATTTCCTAGATCAGATTATAGACAAGATATTTTGACTTTTAAAACTACTTCGGATCCTGATGCTATTATAAGTAAAGATGGGAATTTAGTATATCAATGGAATAATCCTAAAGAAAAAATTTTGAAATTTGATTTAGATTCTAATATTAAAGGTTATAATACTTTTAAAAAAATTGGAAATAAAGTTGATTTTCCTGTTTTAGGTAATGAATATAATGATTATGTAAAGGAAACTAAATATATAGACATAGATCAATATATTCTAGATAAAGCTAATGAGTTAGTTAGAGGGGAAAATGATGAATTTAAAGCTGTTTTTAAATTAGCTGAATGGACAAGGGAAAATGTAAAATATGATTTAAATACATTAACATCAGAAGCTGTTCAAAAAAGCAGTTGGGTTATGAAAAATAGAAAAGGCGTTTGTGATGAGATAACAAATTTATTTATTTCGATGTGCAGGTCTATTAATATACCAGCTAGATTTGTCTCTGGTGTTGTTTACTCTAATTTAGATAATAATTTTGGAAATCATGGATGGGCTGAAGTTTATTTTCCTAATTATGGATGGGTTCCTTTTGATGTTACTTTTGGTCAATATGGTTGGTTGGATGCTACTCATATAAAATTAAAAGATTCTAAAGATTCTGGTGAACCATCTGCTGAGTACAGTTGGAGATCTAATGGATTACAAGTTGATGCTAAAAAACTTAAGATTAGCACTAATTTAATTAAAACTGGTGAAGTAATGGATAAATTGATTTCTTTAAAAGCAGAGCCTGTGGAAAAAGAAGTTGGATTTGGAAGTTATGTGCCTGTAAGAGTTACAATTGAAAATCTAAAAGATTATTATGTAAGTTTAGGTATATTTTTAACAAAAGCTCCTGGTGTAGTTGGTGAGAATTCCAAAACAGTTTTACTAAAACCTAATGAGATTAAACAAATATATTGGATAATACAAATATCAGAAAATTTAGATAAAAACTATATTTATGATGCTGCTATTGAGGTTAGAAGTTTATATGGTGATGAATCAATATCTCAAATAAAATATTCTAATAAATACCAAAAATATAGTTTAGAAGAAGCACAAGATTTTGTTAATATATTTAGTGAGAGAGATTCTAAAATAACTTTTACTAATTTAAATTTAAATTGTAGCTCTAATAAACAAATATATTATGTAAATGAAACAGCTTATATTAATTGTATTATTAAAAATGAGGGTAATGTGGAGCAAGATAAAATTAATATTTGTTTAGACAATAATTGTAAAAAAATAGATTTAGGAATTTCTCAACAAAAAAATGTTGATTTTAATATTACTATATTAAAAGATAATCCTATTAAAATAAGTGCTGAAAATAATAAAATGATAAAATATTATAATTTAGACGCTAAAATAATCAAAGTTCCAGAAGTATATATCTCAAATATAACACCACAAATTGTAAATTATAAAGATAATATTGATTTATTTTTGATTTTAAATTCTAATGATTATGTTAGTGATGTAGAATTAAAAAGTAAATTAGGTGATATTCAATTAGATTATTTAGAAGGTAGTCAAGAAGTTCATTTAAGTGCAAAAGGTAAGGAATTAATAGATGGTATTACTTTTGATATTATATATAAAGATAAAGCTGATAAAGAATATGATAAAAAACAAGAGTTTAAAATTAAAATTTTAGGTTTACCTTGGTATAAAAAAATTTTAAGTTTAATATGATTTGGCTATGTAAGTAACTACATTTGCCTTTTTTCCACATATGATACAAGGTCCAGTTGGTTTTTCTTTTATATCTTGTCTTATACCACGAACTGTAGATAAAAATTGTTTTTCAATTATTTCAGCACATTTTTCTCCATCTTTATCTATTGAGCAGAAATTTACACGAGCAATTTTATTTTCTATCTTCTTTAATTCATCTTTATTTTTTATATAGATGATATTATTTTTAAACTCTTTATCAGCTTTTTCAATTAACTTTTTTGTTAAATCTATTTCATTCTTTTCAATTTCTTTTTCTAGTAATTTTATTTTTATTAATTTTTTATTTTTATTATCTCTTCTAAATAATATTATTGAGTTCTTTTTTAATTCTTTAGGGCCTATTTCTAATCTAATAGGAATTCCTTTCATTTCCCAGAAATAGAATTTTTCACCTATTGATTTATCAGAGTCATCAATTTTAACTCTATATTTTATAGAAAGCTGTTTTTTAATTTCTTGAGTTTTTTTTAGAATTTTTTTATCTTTTTCAAAATTTATTGGTATTATAACTACTTGTATTGGTGCAACTTCAAATGGGAAAATTATTCCATTATTATCTCCATGTATTGCAATTAAACTTGCAAATATTCTACTAATAGATATACCATAACAAGTTTGCCATATATATTTGTCTTTACCATCTTTATCTTTAAATTTTATATCAAAGTTTTTTGCAAAATCTTGTTCAAGTAAATGGGTTGATGGTTGTTGTATCACTTTTCCATCGGGCATTAAAGAATCACTTCCTATAGTATATATTGCACCAGGAAATTTATCCCATTGTGGTCTTTTTAGTGGTAAAAAAGGAATACCTAATTTTTTATGCATTATTTCTTCGGTTGTAGATATATCTTCTAAAACTTGAGATTCTGCTCCTTCTTTTGTTGAGAAACAATCATGTGCTTCAATCCAGTAGAATTCTCTAGATCTTATTAATGGTCTAGTTGCATTAGTTTCATAACGCCATACTTGTGCACGTTGATATATTTTTAATGGTAAATCTTTATGTGACCTTATCCATAATGAATACATTGGAAAAATAGCTGTTTCTGAAGTTGGTCTTAATGCTAATCTTTGTTCTAATTTTGTATCAGAAGCCTCTGTAATCCAGAAAACTTGAGGGATAAAACCTTTAACATGTTGTGCTTCTTTTTTGAAATTTTCTTCAGGTATAACTGCAGGGAACCATGAAGGTAAATGTCCTTTTTTTTGTAATTCTTTTTCAAATAAATCATACATTTTTTCCATAACCATTACAGCCCATGGTCTAAAAACAACAAATCCTTTAACATTATACCTAAGATCAGCTAATTCAGCTTCTTTTACAATTTCAGAAAACCATTCTGAGAAATTTTCTTTTTTGTTAATATTAAATGTTACTTTTTCTTTCATTTTTAATTTAATCTTTAGTATTATATTTAAATATTTCTAAATATGGGCCTAGAAGGATTTGAACCTTCGTCAATCGGTCCTTAGCTATTATTTATTGAAGCCGACCGCACTATCCAGGTTATGCTATAGGCCCTTATCACAACAAAACAAAATGTATTTATATATGCTTTGTTAATGTTATAATAAAAATGGGTGATTATAAATTCTATGAAGCGATTGCTACTTTAGTAGGAGGTATTATTGGAGCAGGTATTTTAGGAATACCATATGTTATTGCAAAAGCTGGTTTTTGGACGGGTATTTTTGATATAATAATTATAGGAATTGCTTTACTTATTTTACATTTATATGTTGGTGAAATTTCTTTAAGAACTAATGGTAGACATGAGTTAACTGAATATGCTAGTAAATATTTAGGAAAATATGGTAAATTAATAATGACTATAGCAATGGTATTTGGTATTTATGGAGCATTAACTGCTTATACTGTTGGAGAAGGTCTCGCTTTACAAGCTATTTTTGGTGGTAGTGCATTACTTTATAGTATTATATTTTTTGGATTAATTTCTATATTGGTTTATTTAGATTTAAGAGCTGTTGAAAAAAGTGAAATATTTTTTGATTTTTTTATATTGTTATTAATTTTAACAATATGCGTAATATCATTTTTTTATGTTAAAACTTTAAATTTTACAGCATTTGATGCTTCTAAATTATTAGTACCATATGGTGTTATACTTTTTGCATTTATTGGAACTACGGCTATTCCAGAAATAAAAGAAATTTTAATAAAAGATAGAAAAAAATTGAAAAAAGCAATTATAATTGGAACTTTAATACCACTATTTATTTATCTATTATTTGCAATTGCTGTTGTTGGTGTTACTGGAGTTACAACAACTGAAATCGGTACTTTAGGTTTAGGTGAAGTTATAGGTGAATATATGGTTTTATTAAGCAATTTCTTTGCTGTTTTTGCTATGGCTTCTTCATTTTTAGTTTTATCTATAGGTTTAAAATGGGTTTTTCAATATGATTATAAATTTAGTAAAGGTATATCATTTTGGATTGTTTGTTTAATACCATTTTTAATTGGTATAAGTGGCATTGCTGGTTTTGTTAAAATTATAAGTTTTACAGGAGCAATTACATTTGGTATAGAAGGTACTTTAATAGTAATAATGTTTCATAGAGCTAAAAAATTAGGTGATAGAAAACCAGAGTATAGTATAAAAAAACACTATATCATTAGTTTATTATTGATAAGTATGTTTTTATTTGGAATATTATATCAATTTATAAAATGAAAATTTTAAATCCTGAAACAATAGCTGTAATAGGAGCAAGTAATAATAAAGATAAAGTTGGTTTTTCTTTAATGGAAAATTTAAAAAATTTTAATGGAAAAGTTTTTCCGATAAATTTACATGAAGAAGAAATTTTAGGTTTAAGATGTTATAAATATATTAAAGATGTAAGAGAAAATATTGATTTAGCTATAATAGCAATACCTGCTAAAAAAGTCACTAAAGTTTTAGAAGAATGTGGAAAAAAGAAAATAAAAGATATAATAATAATTAGTTCTGGTTTTTCTGAGATTGGAAACAAGAAAGATGAATATAAATTAATAAAAATTGCTAAGAGATATAAAATTAGAATACTAGGACCAAATTGCTTTGGGGTTGTGAATCCTTATCTAAATCTAGATACAACATTTGCAAAATCAACACCTTACAAAGGTAGTGTTGCTTTTATAAGTCAAAGTGGTGCTATATGGAGCGGTATAGCTGATTATAGTTTAAAAGAAAACTTTGGGTTTAGTGGATTTGTAAGTTTGGGTAATATGAGTGATTTGGAATTTAGCGATTTCATTGAATATTTTAATAATGATCTTAATACTAAAGTTATTGTTTTGTATATAGAATCTTTAAGATATGGTAAAAAATTTATGGAAGTTTGTAAAAAAAGTAATAAAAAAATAATTGCTATTAAATCTGGAATTTCTGAAAAAGGTAAAGAGGCAACTTTAAGTCATACCGGTTCTTTAGCAGGAGAATATGAAATTTATAAAGCTGTTTTTAGACAAAGTAGTATTATTTTAGCTAATGATATAACACATGCTTTTGATTTAGCTAAATTTTATATCAATCAAGATATTAAAGGTAAAAAAATTTTAGTAATAAGTAATGCTGGTGGACCTGCTGCATTAGCTACTGATTATTGTACTGAAAGAAATTTGGAATTAGTTAATTTACCTAAAGTTGAATTTGATTTTTTATGGAGCAAAAGAAATCCGATTGATTTAGTTGGTGATGCTAAATCTGATAAATTTAAAAAAGTCTTTAATTTTTTAAAAAATAAAAATTTTTATGATTCTATTTTGGTTATAGTAACACCACAAAAAATGACTGATGTTAGGGAAATAGCAAAAGAGGTTTTGAGATTTAAAAATGAATCTAAAAAAACTATTGTAACTTGTTTTATGGGTTATGATGCTATTCAAGAAGCTAAAGAAATTTTAGAAGAGAATAATATTCCTTGTTTATTTGAGATAAAAAGAGCTGTTAATTTATTGTGATTTAGTTATATTAACATTTTTTATTAATGCTTGTGGTAAAAAAGAAGGTGTCTCAACTTCCCAACCTCTAATTTGTTCTCGATCTTTGCTTAATGATTTTATATTTTTCATTAAATTTAATATATAATCTGAAACTCTTATATCTTTTATTGAATGATCTATTTTACCATTTTTAATATAAAATATACCATCTCTTGGAATTGTAGAAAATTGTCCTGTATTATGATTTTGAAATCTTGTGTACCAAACATTTGTTATATAAATTCCATTTTTAACTTCTGAGATTAGATCTTTAGAATTGCCAGAATCTATTACTAAATTAAATGGGTGTGGGCTAATTAAACCTGCATTTGCTGTTGTTTTTGTTTTATATCTTTTAGCTGTTGATGTATTATGCAAATAAGTTTTTAGAATACCATTTTTTATTAATATATTCTTTTGAGTAGGAACTCCTTCTAAATCAAAAGATATGGAATTAATACCATTTGGTAATGTTGCATCATCATATAAGTTTAATTTTGAACTTGCTATTTTTTTATTTAATTTGTTTTTTAAACATGAAAGTCCAGATTCAATATTATAAATTGAAAACTGATAACCAAGATTATCAATTATATTTGCAAATGCTAGCTGATCAAAAATAACATCATATTTACCAGGAATACCATGTTGTGGATTTTTGGCTAGATTTGCAATATAAGCTGCTTTTTCTGCTGCTTTTTCAATATTTAATTTATTTAAAATTCGAGAATTAGAAACAGAATGTCCTGATTCTTCTTTGCTAAGCAGAGCTCTTATTGAATAATACAAATCAGTTCCTTTTTCTTGTGCTTCAATATTATTTGAAGTTAATAAATACACATCAGCAATTGATGTTTCAAATAAACCTGCTGTTCTTTTTGCATTATTTTCTAAAGCTATATTAATTCCTTTTTGTACATAGTCAACTGGATCAATATCAATAACTTTTTTATCATAAGTATTTTGTATAGTCTTATATTTGAAAGGTCCTTGTGCTATTCCTTGATATTCTTCGTTAGGAAGAATTGTTTTACTAAAGGCTAAAATCTTTTTAACTGTTGAATCAGCTGCTTCTTTTGTAAATGTTTTTAATGTTGTAGAAACAAGATTTTTTTTAATTGCTACAAATATTCCCAAATCTTTAGAATTCCATGTTTTTGTTGTTGCTATCTTATTATTATAGAATTTGATTAAAGTATTATCTGTTGAAGATAAAGAGATAACAATATCATCTACATTTTCTTTTTTTAATTTTTCTAATAAATATTTAGCTAATTCTTGTGACATCATAGCACCTTTATATTTCTTAAACGCATACTTGGTCCTCCGAACCAGACTGGGATGGCCTGAAGCGGCTCCCCTTTTCCACAATTTCCAGCATGATATTCTGTATTATTTGCAATTGCATCTATTGATGACCATAATTTTGGTGTTGTTATTTCAATAACTGGATTTATAATTGGATGTTGTATTTTACCATTTTTAATTAAAAATGATTCTGCGCCAACATATTTTTGATTAAATCTTTTATCGTCTATATTCCATTCCATAAAATTTTTTATATAAACACCAAGTTTAACATCTTCAAATAATTCTTCTTCTTTATGATCCCCATTTAATAATACTGTATTGGACATTCTTACAATTGGTTCTTTATCATAATCAACAGCTCTTGATGAACCATTGCTATTTGTGTTCATTTCAAAAGCGGTTTGTCTATTATGTAAAAATTCATTTATTATTCCATTTTTCATTAAATATTTTCTACGGGATTTAACACCTTCATTATCATATTTATAAAAACCATATCCATTTTCTATTGTTGGATCATCAACAACATTTACAATATCAGATCCTATTTTTGTGTTTAACATATTATTAGTAACAAAAGATTCACCGGCTTGAGCTGCTTCTCTTCCAAGAATACGATCTGCTTCATATGGATGGCCAACTGATTCATGAACCATAATTGCTGTAACTTGTGGAGCAACTACAAAATCTAGATTTCCTTTTGGGCATTTTTTACCATTTTTTAGATTGTTTTGACAAGCTTTTGCTTCATTTAGTAATAATTGGGGAATGTTCCATGAATGTACAAATTCAAAACCACCTGAAGCACCATAATCCCAATAACGTTGGGATGTTTTATTATTTTCTTGAATTGTTATATAATACATAAAATTAACTCTTGGAACTGTTGCTGTTATTCTTGTTCCTTCTGATGTTGCAATGTATTCAGTTGTTAAATTATCACCTAATGAAAAAAAACTTCCTGGAATTTTTATTTTAGATTCTTTTAATAATTTATTAGCTTCAAATAATACTTTTAATTTTTCTTGTGGACTTAAATCTTGGATATTTATTTTTTGTTTTACTTCATAATTTTCTTTGTATATTGGTTCTTGTGAAAACAAAATATCTTCATTTAATTTAGAAGCTGATTTTGTTGTTTTAACTGATTTTTCTATCAAATTTTTTATTTTTTCTTTTTCTAATTTGTTTGTTGATAAAAAACCTAATGTTTTATTTATTATAAATCTGATACCAAGACCAGATACATTATCAAAACCAGAAATTTGAGGAATTCCATTTTTCATTAAAAAAGAATTTCCTGTGTACTCATCTAATCTTGCTTCTACATAAGATGCACCCATTTTTTGTAGATGTTCTATTGCAAAATCAGCTAGGTCTTTTTCCATCTCATATTATTTTAATTTTATTTATTTATAAAGTTTATGAGATTGAATATAATACCTGTTAAATTTCCCAGCCCTGAAAATTCTCTTTATATAATAATTAGATTGTTTATGAGAATTTTCAGGGCTGACGGGTTCGAAGAATTACTTTGTAATTCTGAGAAAGTCGCGAAAAAGGGCAAAATTATGTGGGATTCCATAAACTTAACTTATCTGTTTCTCCACTAATTTTTTTAAAACATTCTGTTTTATTTGATTTAAATAATGGACCCGGTACTAAAGTTATTTGATCGGCACAAACATTTTCTCCAAATGTAATCTTGAAACATACATGACTTTCAACAAAATCAGAGGTTATTCTATATTTATGTGGGATACATGCATCTGAATAATCATTAGTCATATAAGCAATATTATAACTTTCTCCTGCAAGTACTTTATCTAAAAAAAACTTGTTGATGACTGGGAAGTTCAAATACAACATTATATAAATCATATATAAGATTCTGATCAATTCCAGTTCCACATATGTCTGTTGTTGAAAAGAACTTTGTTAAATTCATAGAAATTTTCTTAGTGTATACCTCTCCTGCACAATTTTCAGGAATAAATCTAGTTTCTGTGATAGTTAATGGACTGTTTGGGCTGTTAATATTTACCATAAATTTAGTAGAATTAGAAACAGAGACGTTGATACTTTGGTTAGTAGAAATATTAATATTATTGATAAGATATTGCCCTCCAAAAATTAAGCCAATTATGAATGTAATAATTGTGAAAATAATACAAAATTTGTCCCACTTTGATTTTTTATTAAAATCTCTTATCCATTCCTTCAGAGTTGCCATAATATTGGGGAATTGCTATAAACGTATATAAATTTTGCCCCGTAGCGATTAAATTTAATAGTACATATATGAAACTTGTTAAATTTTTAGTTTATAGGTTCTGTAGTATTAAAATTTTGTTTTCCATAATGCTATTTTTAGTATTTATTAAATTAATTGAACACAACCTAGTTTGATATCACACAAATCTTTATATATTTAATAATATTATTATAATTTTATGGAAAGATATTTTTTAGACCCATTATTAACCGTAGAAGCAGCGATAGATTTAATTCTTTGTAGGAAAGATTTAATTCTTTATAGTAATGGCCAAAGTAGAGACTTAAGTATTGTTCAAAAATTAGCAAATTTTATGAAAAAATATCAATTAAAGGATAATGAACAAATTAATCCTTCCCTTTATTGTTGTTTTTATGATCCTTTGATAAATGCCATTAAAAAAAATTCCAATAAAGAAATAAGATCCATACCTGAATTAGCTTTGGGGATAAGATTGTTAACATATGAATTAGAAAAAGTTCTTATTCAACCTAACAGTGAAACATTAGGAGATTTGTCTTCTTTTTTATGTGATTTTACACAAGAATTAATTAAAGCTGATCAATTATATAATCCTAGCAGATTGGTTGCATAGTTTATTTGATTATTTCAATTAATATTTTTCTAACTAAATTTGGTTCAGCTATTCCTTTTGTTTTTGCCATAACTTTACCAATTATAAAATCTAAAGCTTTTAATTCACCTAATTTATAATCATTAAGAGCTTTTGGATTTTCTTTTAAAATATCAGAGCAAACTTTTCTTAATTCTTCTTCTTTATTTAACATAAGCAAACCTTCTTTTTTAACATAATCTTTTACTGAAAAAGGTTTTTCAATTAACTTTTCTATAATACGTTGAGCTGTTGTATTTGTTATTTGGCCTTTTTCTAATAAATTTAATAATTCTATCATGTGAGTTTCGTCTATTTGTATATCTTTAATTGTTTTTTTATTATAATGTAAAACTCTTGGTAATTCACGTCTTAACCACTTAGCTGCTAATTCTGGGTTAACTTTTTTAGAAACTTTTTCAAATAAATCTGCTAATAAAATATCAGATGTTAATGCCTTTGCATCAGCCTCTTTAATTTTAAAATCTTTTGTAAATCTATTTAATTTATCAAATGCTAATTCTGGTAATTCATTTTTTATTTTTTCTATTAGATCTTTTGATAATTCAATCTTTGTTAAATCTGGTTCGAAAATATAACCATAATCTTCTTCTGTTTCTTTTGTTCTTAACAAAAATGTTTTTTGTTTTAAAGTATCCCAAGACCTTGTTTCTTGTTGTTTTGGTAAATCTTTTTCTTGTCTTTGTATTTCATATTCTATTGCTCTCTCTACTTCTTTGATACCATTAACATTCTTTATTTCTACACGAGAACCATTTAAAATAGAAACATTAACATCAGCTCTTAAACTAGCTTCTGAAATTCTTGAATAAACATTTAAATATTCTAGAATTGTTATTAGTTTATTTAAAAAAGTTCTAACTTCGTTAGATGTTTTAAAATCAGGTTCTGTTACTATTTCTACTAATGGAATTCCTGATCTATTATAATCTATTAAAGTTATATTACCAATATGAATTAGCTTGCCTGGGTCTTCTTCTAAATGAACACGCTTAATTCTTATGTTGTCTAATATACCATCTATTGCTAGTGGGATTTCATATTGTGTAATTTGAAAGTTTTTTGATAAATCTGGATAAAAATAAGATTTACGTGAGAAAAACATTTCACTTGAAATTTTACAATTTAAAGCTAGTGCAATTTTTAATGCTTGTATTATAACTTCTTTGTTTAAAGAAGGTTTAGAACCAGGCATACCAATACATGTTACACAAGTTCTTGTGTTAGGAACATCATTACCAGAAGTAGCACAATGACAAAATATTTTACTTTTTGTGTTTAATTGAACATGAATCTCAAGGCCAATTTTAACCATTTTTAAGATTTGTGTTTTTTATTATTTATATAGCTTTTGAATAATATTTATATACCCTAATTTACTCTAAAAACAAGTAAAATTTAATATTTATTTAAATGGAGGTGTCTTTATGGCAGAGGGAAGATGTATGCACTGTAAGAAGCAAGTAGAAATTAAAGATGGTAAAGAAATAGAAATGAAAAGAGGCTTAAAAGCCATACAAGGTGTTTGCCCAGATTGTGGGACTAAAGTTTTTAGAATATTAGGTAAAAAAAAGTAAAATGGGATTATTAAGAACTTTAATCATTATTATATTAATTCTATTAGTTGTAGGATTATATTATTATACTAATGAGACTAAAGACTTTATGAATGTAGTAGGAAAACACACGTTAGATGTAGGTAAGAAATTGGCAAATGAAATTAAAGGTTCAATTGGAAATGATAGTTTAAATAATATTGAACAAAAAATAAAATCAGGCTAATTTCTTTTATTTTTTATTTATTTCTATTAATTTATTCTCATTTAAATGATCTGCTATATACATTATTCCAGCAGGCATTTTGTTTACTAAACCAACATTACTTGTTATATGAGGTAAACCTGCTAAATTTGGACCGACTGTTAAAATATCCATCATATAATTTTGTAATGGTGTTAGTTTTTTAATTTCTGTAAATTTTGGAGCTATGATTGGCATTGTTGGAGAAACTAGTAAATCATATTTTTTGAATGTTTTTTTATATTCATTTATTATCAAAGTTCTTATTTTCATGGCTTTTAAATAATAAGCATCTCTAAAACCAGCCATTCTTGCAAATGTTCCCAAAATAATCCTTCTTTTTGCTTCTTTTGAAAATCCATCAGATCTTACAGAAGAAAAATACTCATCAAATGATCCTTTTAGTTCTTTTTGTAAACCATAGCGAATACCACAATATTTTGCTAGATTTGTTGATGATTCTGACATAGCTATGAGATAATAACATGCTAAAGAATATTTTTCTACTAAAGGTAAAGAAATTGTATCATAGTCATCTAATTTATCTAAAACTAGATCTTTTATTTTATCATCAACGTTTAAAGTTTCTTTTATAACTGCTATTTTTTTTATTTTAGAATCTTGATTTAATTTTTCTTTAAGAGAAGTTGAGTCTTTTGAATCATATTGAGCCATTATTGGTAATATTAATTCAATATCATGAATATACTTAGATATAGGTCCTATTTTATCTAAGGAATTAGAATAATCAATTAATCCATATCTTGAAACAAGTCCATAAGTAGGGCATAAACCTATAACACCACAGAATGATGCTGGGTTTACAATAGAACCACCTGTTGATTCTGCTATAGAAATATGTGGATATTTTGTTATTGCTGTATAACCAGCACTACCTCCAGATGAACCACCAGTAACTCTAGCGAGATCGTAAGGATTTTTTGGAATTTTTTTATCTAAACCAACATTAACTGAAAAAGAGCCAAAACCAAATTCATCTTGAGCAGTTTTGCCAATTATTATAGCACCTTCATTTATTAAATTTTTAACTACTGTTGCATTAAAAACTGGTTTGTAATTTTTTAAAATTTTAGAACCTGCTGTTGATTCAATTCCTTTTACACATATACAATCTTTAACTGAAATTGGTAAACCTGCTAGTTTACCTTTTGAGTTTTTTGATATATTTTCTGCTTGTTCTAGAGCTAAATCTTCTGAAATAACATTAAAATAATTATATTTTTTATTTATTTTTTTAGCTTCATCTAGAACTTTATGTGTGTGTTCAATTATATCTACTTCTTGATTTTTTACTTTTTGTACAAATTCTTGTGCTTTCATATTGCTTTTGGTCCCTTAAAGAAACCATCTTTTTTGTGTTTTGTATTCGATAATGCTTCTTCTTGAGTTAATGATTTTTCAATTTTATCTTCACGATAAATATTTTTTATTTCTATAGGTTGAAATGATGGTTTAACATCATTAGTATTAGCATCATTTATTATAGAAAAACTATTTAGAATTTCTTTTAGTTGAGGTAAAAATTCTTTTATTTCAGATTCTGTTAAATTTAGATGAGCGTTTTTAGCTACTCGTTTTATTAGATCTTTATCTATGTTCATTTTAGTATCCTCTTTAGTTGAGATACTTTATTTATATATTTTAAATTATCTCCTAAATCCTCTTCTATTTCTTTTGGTAATTTTTTGGATATAGTATTCTTAAATATTATAATTTTAGTTTTAGAACCTTTATATTTATAATGATATTTTAACATAGCAACATCACAAATTGCACCACTAGACATACCAACGCAAATTGCATAATTACCTAAAGAAGCGATTCTACCATTTAGATCATACCAATCACCAATATTTATTTCTTCATCACTTATATGCATATAATCTTGAATATGCATTATACCATATTCTTTATCATCTTTTGGAATAACACCTATAACTTTTGGACCATCATTTTCTTTGTAAATTTTAGCTACTTCATATGGAATACCGCGAGCAGGTACTATTACCAGTTCTACTTTTTTTTGTGCTAGAAACTTACCTAAATCTTCGATCAATGTCTTAACTTCTACTTCTGATAATTTTGAGTATCTATTTATTTTGGAAATGTCTCCTGAACCAAGAATTGCAACTTTCATTTTTTCTTTAGATCTAGTTTAATATTAAGCTCTTTTAATTGCTTTTCAGAAACTTCAGAAGGGCAACCATCCATTGGACATTGTGCTGCTTTATTTTTTGGAAATGCTATTACTTCTCTAATATCATTAGTTCCTGTTATTAAAGCAACTAATCTATCTAAACCTAAAGCAATACCACCATGAATAGGGCCACCATAAGATAAAGCTTCTAATAAAAATCCAAATCTTTTTTCAGCAGTTTTTTTATCAATCTTTAAATTATCAAAAATATTTTTTTGAATTTCCTCTTTATGGATTCTTATTGATCCTCCTCCTAACTCAATACCATTTAAAACAACATCATATGCTTTTGCTTTAGCTTTTTCTGGATTTTTATCTAATAATTTTAAATCTTCATCTTTTGGAGAAGTAAATGGATGATGCATAGAAACAAGCTTTTTTTCTTCTTTACTATATTCAAACAATGGAAAATCAGTTATCCAACAAAATGCAAATTCTTTAATATCATTTTTATTTTTTCTTAAATCAGGTTTATCTGAGTTATATTTTTTAATAGCATCTAAATATTTTATTCTTGGAAATGGTGTTTTAATATCAATGTTTAAAACTTTTTTAAAAATATGTTTTAACATACCTTCTATTAAATTATATATATCATCTTCATCTATAAAAGCCATTTCTATATCAATTTGAGTAAATTCCGGTTGCCTATCTTGTCTTAAATCCTCATCTCTTAAACAACGAGCAATTTGGTAATATCTATCAAATCCAGATATCATTAAAATTTGTTTATATAATTGAGGTGATTGTGGTAGTGAATAGAATTTACCAGGATTAACACGAGATGGAACTAAGTAATCACGAGCACCCTCTGGTGTTGATTTCATTAGCAATGGTGTTTCTATTTCTAAAAAATTTTGACTATTTAGATACTCTCTAGTTGCTTGAGTTATTTTATGACGAGTTATAATATTATTTTGCATATTACTTCTTCTTAGATCAAGATATCTATATTTTAATCTTATTTCATCTGAGAAAGATTTTTTATCATTGATTTCTATTGGTAAAGGTTTAGAAGGGTTTATTATTTCTACTGAACTAGATTCTATTTCAATTTCACCTGTTGGGATTTTTTCATTAATAGTTGTTGGAGGTCTAGCTTTAACTAATCCTTGTATTCTTAGAGCATATTCAGGTTTTATTTCTATATTTTCTTTTGAAACTATTTGAGTGATACCATATCTATCTCTTAAATCTATAAAAGTAATTTTTCCATGGGATCTTATAGAAGATGCCCAACCACATAATGTTACTTTTTTCCCTATATCTTTTTTATTTAATTCTCCACATGTATGCGTTCTTTTCATAAGGATATTAGTTCTAAGAAAATATATAAAGGTTTCTCTCAAATAAGATTTTATTAAGTATCAAAAACTTTTTAAATTAATGAGTTTTAGTTTTTATAATGAAAAAAGGGGTTAGTATGATTATTTCTTGGGTGTTATTACTAGGTTTTTCTGTGTTGTTAGCTACTACTGTTATATTATGGAGTAAGCAACAAACTGAAAAATATACTGAAAGTTTAACTGAAATGGTTGAGAATGATATAAACTGTAGAGATGTTATTTATATTATAAATGCTAATTGTACTAGTAAAACAACATCTATTAATAATAAAGGTTCCTTTACAATAGTAAAATTTATAATTAGAAGTAGTATGGGTTCTAGTACATTAACTAGACAAATTGTTCCAAGTAGTAGTTTAGATTTAACTAATGATATACCAAAACCTTATTATGATGGAGGTTTTGATATGATCCCATTTATACAAATTGATAACAAACAAATAGGTTGTGTAGATAAAGCAAGAAGAGGTATATGTAAACCATGAAAAGAGGGATAAGTCCATTAATAGCAACTGTTTTATTAATAGGATTTACTGTTGCTTTATTGGTAGTCGTTATGTTATGGGGTAGAGGTTATATAGAAGAAGTTAAACAAAAAGAAGGTACTATTTCTGAGCAAAAATTAAATTGTGCAACAGATATAGGAATAGATATTACAAGTATAAATGTAGCTGGTAGTAATTTAGAAATTGCTATAGAAAATAAAAAAGAGAAGATTGATGCTTTTACATTTAGATGTGTTGAGAATGAAAATATAAAAGTAGTTAATTTAGATCAAGGTTTAGATGCTTATTCAACTAATAAATTTTTAATTTTATGTTCAAGTACAACTAAACAAGTTGATATTATACCAAGATTAATAGTTGGAAAAGGTGTTTATGAACCTTGTTCAGCTCAACATGTTATTTATGATTTAACAATTGTTTAAAAAAGGAGGTAAAAATATGAATAAGAGAGGGATAAGTCCATTAATAGCAACTGTTTTATTAATAGGATTTACTGTTGCATTAGCTGCTGTTATAATGACTTGGGGTAGTGGATTTGTTAGAAATATGACAACAGCTACAGAACAAAATACACAATCTGCATTAAAATGTACACAGTTAGATTTTAAAATACAAAAAGCAACATGTAGTGGATTAACTATAGAAAATAAGGGTAGTGTTGATATAAAATCATTTGTATTTAGAATTTATGATAATAGTGGTACTATAACTACACCAGTACCTACTACAAATTATTATTTGCCTATACAAATGGTTAAAACTTATTCATTTACTATTCCATCTGGATCACAAAAAGTTGAAGCAATAGCTAGTGTAGCTGGTGGAAACAATGAAACTATACCATGTAGTGCTTATGTAGCATCAGAAGATAGACCTTGTTAATTTTTTATTTTTAAAATGAAAAAAAAAGGTGATATTTGGGTATCTGCTGTTTTATATTTAGCTTTAGGTATAATTGTTTTAATTATAATATTAAATGCTGGTGTTCCTTTGATTAAAAAAATGACTCAAAGGAATATTGTTTCTCAAACTAAAGATATTATGTTTACTTTAGATAAGAATATAAGAACAGTTATCAATGAAGGTCCTAATTCAAGGAGAGTTTTAAGCCCATTTACAATAGGTGAAGGTAATTTATATATAAATTCAACTGATATATGGTGGGAAATGGAAACAAATGACAAGATGATGGAACCTAATATAATAATAAATGAAGGTGTTTTAAAAATGATTTTAAAACCAACTAAACAAGTTGATAAATATTTAATAAATTTAAATTTGAATTATAAAGATATAACTAAATTAGAATCTAGTAGCACTGGTCCTTTTTCTGGAAAGTATAATCTAATTATAACACATAGTGGAAGATATGATAATAATATGCCAATTGTGGTATTAAACTTAATGTAACTAATAAGTAATACAAAAATTATATAAGTGTTTAGTTACAATTTTTAAAAAGAGGTGTATTATGGGTTTATTTAGTAAAAAATTAGAAACTTCTCAAGAAAAAAAAATAATTTTTAAGTTTGAACAACCAATAATACCAGATATACCTGATATAATTGATAAAACAAAATTAGATGTTAAATATCCATTAATAAGTCCTTATGTTTATGCTCATATTTTTTGGGATGCTTTAAATAATGAATTAGTTTATAATATAGAAGAACCTATTTTAGATGAAAAAGAAAAAAGATTATTAAGTGTTCTAGAAGAAGGCATTAGAGAATTAATAAATATAAGTTTTATAAGCGTTAAAGAACCGAATGTTATAATTGAATATTTAGAAAAAAATATTAAAGTTTTACTAAATGAATTACAGGTTAAGATAAGTGATGATACACTTATAAAAATTATGTATTATATTTATAGAGATTTTGTTGGATTAAATGAAATCGAGCCTCTTTTGAGAGATTATTTTATAGAAGATATAGAGTGTAATGGTGTTAATACTCCAATTTATATTGTACATAGAAGATATAAAAATTTAAGGACAAATATAATTTATAATGATATTAAAATATTAACAGATTTTGTAGAAAAGTTGGCTCAGAAATCTGGTCAATATATATCATATGCTAGTCCTTTATTAGATGCTGCTTTACCAGATGGTAGTAGAGTAAATGCAACTTATACACAAGATATAAGTTCTAGAGGACCAACTTTTACAATTAGAAAATTCACTAAAGAACCTTGGAGTCCTATTAAATTAATGGAATTTAGAACTGTGAGTCCTGAATTGTTGGCTTATATATGGTTATTAATAGAACATGAATGTAATATAATGGTTATTGGTGGGACGGGTAGTGGGAAAACAACTTTACTCAATACATTTGCATTTTTTATACCACCATCATCAAGAGTTGTTAGTATAGAAGATACTAGAGAACTTAACATATTACATGAAAATTGGTTGCCATCAGTAACAAGAAGTGGTATTGGTATGGGTGTAGAAGGTAAAAGAGGTGAAATTGATTTATTTACATTATTAAGAGAAAGTTTTAGACAAAGACCTGATTATGTAATTGTTGGAGAAGTTAGAGGTGTAGAAGCATTTGTTTTATTTCAGGGGATGGCTTCTGGTCATCCTAGTCTTAGTACTATGCATGCAGAAGATGTACATACAATGACTAGAAGATTAGAGACACCACCAATAAATTTGTCACCAGCTTTAGTTGATTCATTAGATGTTGTTTGTGTTATGATAACAGCAAAATTAAAAGATAAAATAGTTAGAAGAGTTAAAGAGGTTGTTGAAATTTTAAGAGTAGAAGAAAATATCGGTGGGGTTATGGAAAATAAACCATTTATATGGGATCCTAGAAAAGATAAGTTTTTCTTTAAGCCCGATTCTAGGGTTTTTGATAAAATAGTGATACAACATGGTGTAATGAAACAAGATCTATATAGAGAATTTAAAATTAGAACTGAGCTTTTAATGAGAATGTATAAAAAAGGGATATTGGGTTATAAAGAGGTTCATGATATAATAAATGAATATTATAAAATGCCTGCTAATGTATTAAAAAGATTTGGAATTATACAATGACAATTGAATTAATCAAACAGAATGTTAGTACAATTATTGAATTAATAGATAAATATGATGATTTAACACAAAAAAAAGATAAAAAAGCTAATGATGTAAAAAATCAGATTATAAAAATAAGTACAAATGTTAAAAATTTAATTTTAGAAGAAAAATCTAAAAAATGAGTGAGTTAAAGGAAAAAGCAAAAAAAATTTTATCTTTAATAGAAGAAGCTGAAATTTATAAAAATTATAAGGTAAATCTTATAGATTCTATAAAAAAAGCTAAAGGTAATCAAGTTCTATTAAAGAATATTTTAAAAGGTAAAACTGAAAAAGAGCAAATTGATTTTTATGATAATTATATAACTCAATTATTAAATCAAATTGAAACCTTGAATCAAGAAATAATAGATTTCTTTGATATTAAAAAAAAGGCTATTGTAGAGAAAGAGAATAAAATAGAAAAAGAAACTTATATGAAAGAATTAGAGTTAGAAAAAGATTATTTAAAAAAAATAACTAAAACTAAAAAAATCCAAGAAGTTAAACTACCAGATTATACAATATATGAGGCTAGTAAATATGGTAAGATTTCAAATTTTTTCTTTAAAAATTTTACTTTAAAAATAACTAAAAAACGCCCAAAATTCTTTGAAAATATTTATAATTCATTAAGATCATCAGACATAAAGGTTTTATCCAGAACTTATGTTAGTATGATTTTTATGAGTACATTATTGGGTTTTATTATATCATTTTTTATTTTATTTACAATATTTTTTTTGATGAAATTATCATTGATAATTGTCTTGGTTAGATCTATTGGTTTAAGTGTACTATTAGGGGTTTTAATATTCTTTGGAGTTTATATGTATCCTTCAACAGTTGTTAGCTCTAGAAGAAAAAAAATAAAAGATGATTTACCTTTTATGATAATCCATATGGCTGCTGTTGCAGGTTCTGGAGCACAACCTATTGTTATGTTTAATTTAGTTTTAAGTTCAGGCGAATATAAAGGTATAGAAAGTGAGGTTAAAAAAATTGTTAATTATGTAAATTTATTTGGTTATGATTTATCTACTGCATTAAAAACAGTTGCTATTACAACACCATTAAAAGAATTTAGCGAGTTATTAAATGGAATTGTTGCAACTATAGAAGGTGGTGGTAATTTAAAATCTTATTTAAAAGAAAAAGTAAATGATGCTATGTTAACATATAAATTAGAAAGAAAAAAATATGTAGAAATGTTATCTACTTATTCAGATATTTATACAGGAGTTTTAATAGCAGCACCTTTATTATTTATGGTGACTTTAGCAATTATAAATAGTTTAGGTGGCAAAATTGGTGGCTTAACTGTTCAAACATTATCAGTACTTGGGACTTATGTTGTAATACCTTTTTTAAATGTTGCATTTATATTATTTTTAAATATAGTTCAACCTAAAACCTAAAATGAAATTAAAATTTAAAATAAAATATTTGATTGGGATTATAATAGCTTTGATATTATTTAGTATAGATTATTTAATATTTTTTGGTAAAAGATGGTTTTGGCCAGGTATTGTAGTATGTATAAGCATTGCATGGCTGCAATTTTGGATGGATTATATTAATGAGATAAAAAGGCAAAAAGAAATTGAATTGAAGTTCTTAGAATTTATTAGAAACTTAGTTGAAAGTGTTAAATCAGGAATATCAATACCAAAATCTATTTTACATGTTTCTAATGAAGACTATGGAGCTTTGAATCCTTATATTAAAAAATTAGCTAATCAGATAGAATGGGGTATACCAATACATAAAGCCTTTAATATTTTTGCAAATGATACAGAAAATGATGTAATAAAAAGATCTATTGCTATTATAATTGAAGCAGAAGAAAGTGGTGGTAATATAGGTGATGTATTAGATTCAGTTGCTAATTCAGTTGTAAATGTTAAAAAAATGAAAGAAGAAAGGAGATCAAGTGCATTTTCTCAAATAATACAAGGATATATTGTTTTCTTTGTTTTTATAACTATTATGTTATTATTGCAATTATGGTTATTTCCAAAATTTGGTGAGATAAGCAGTTCTTTGCAAGGTGGTTTAGGTGGATTTAGTAGTATAACAAGTGGTGAGGATAAAATGTCTCAGGAACAATTAGATAGAATCTTTTTTAGTTTAGTATTAATTCAAGGTTTTTTTACTGGACTAATGGTTGGTAAATTTTCTGAGGGAAGTATTAAACAAGGTTTATTACATTCATTAATATTGATGACAGTAGGAGCGTTAATAATAACAACAGCTAAAGGAGGAATATAATGAAAAGGGGTGCTTTACACGTTGATTGGGTTTTTAGTATCGGCTTATTTATAGTTTATTTAATAATATTATTCTTATTAATAAAACCAGGAGTAAAGCCAATATACAAATCTGAAAATTTAATGTATATAGTAGAAATTAATTTTGAGGATACAAATGATTTTAGTGAAGGAGCTTATTGGGTTGTTAAAAAAATGCCTATCTTAATTTATAATTGTACAACAAAGGGGCTACAACCACAAGTATATCCAAAAGTTAAAGTAACTTTAAATGGATCTTGGGAGTTTAATGATAGTTCTAAAGAATTTATAAAAGAATATAGAACATTACCATCATGTATGTCTGGTAGTAATGTTTGTGATAAATTTTGGTTGGTATATTATCCAATTAAATTTCCTTTGGAGAAATATACATTAAATTTAGAATTAACTAATTGCTATGCTGATTTTGGAGCTACTGAAACTAATACAGGAATATCTAAAGATAGATTTATAGATTTAACAAAGAAAGACTTAAAGAGTAATTGGAGTTACCCTTTAAATAAAGATTTTAGGATTTATATGTTAGACAAAGAGGATTTAAATTATAACTTAAAAGATATTAATCCTGATTATAGTACTGGACAACAAGATGAAGGAGCAAATGTTTTTGTTAAAAGATGGAGAGATTTTATTTTAGATAAAAATGGTATTTTAAAACCTATTATTATACATTTAGAAGTATGGTAAATAAAAAAGGTTATTTAAAGACAATAGAAGCAGTTGTTGCAATATTAATAATATTAGGTTTTATTTATGTAATAACACCTAAACAACATTTACCAAAGGAAACTACACCACAGAGCGTTGAAAGTGCAGAAGAATTTGTAATTAATCAAGCTTTATATAATTCAACTTATAGAAATTGTATTGTTATAAATGATAGAGCATGTATTGATGCTTTGGTTAAAAAAAATACACCCTTAGGATATAATTATCAATTTGAGATGTGTGATACTTCAACTAGTTGTTTACAAAAATTAAATATAATACTACCAATAGATAAATCGATTTATTCTAAAAATGTTTTTATATCACAAGAACAAGGGGTAATTAACCCTAAAGTTTTTAGAATATATATGTGGGAAGGTAAAGTTGAAAGTGTAATTTCATGTACAGATGAATGTAGTATTGGGTCTAAGCAGTGTACTTCTAATATTTCTTATAAAACATGTGGTAATTATGATAGTGATACTTGTTTAGAATGGAGTACTGTAACCAATTGTCCTTCAGATCAAACATGTATTAATGGACAATGTGTAACATCTTGTACTCCTAGTTGTAAAGGTAAATCTTGTGGTGATGATGGTTGTGGAGGTTCTTGTGGAATATGTCAAAGTGATTATAAATGTTCTAATGGACAATGTGTAGCTAAGAGTTATGGTAGTGATGTAACTTCTACAAGTTATGCAATAAGTAGTGGTGGAACTGCATTATATGCTTTTGATAATAATTTACAAACGCCTGAATGGTATGATTCAACAGCTGTTTTTGGTAGAGCTTACATAGGCCAGAATTTCGGCGCTGGTAATACAAAAAATATTAGAAAAGTAAGGTTGATTAGAACTTGGAGTTATACATTTAATGCAAAATTGCAATTTTCAGATAATGGAAATAATTGGGAGGATACAAATGTGAATGTTAGAATACCTTCTGCAACCAATCAATGGTATGAGTATCCTGTGAGTGATTATAGTGCTCATAGATACTGGAGATTCTTAGATATAGGTAATAATATATACATGCAAATTGGTGAAATTGAAATGATGGAACTTGTTTCTTAACATTATATAGTGGTATACAAAAAATAGTAAATTATATAAATAATAATTCTTTTCTAATTTATATGAAAAAAGTGGTGATAGTACTATTATTATTTTTGATAGTTATAAGTGGTTGTAGTAAAGCAACTGAGAGTAATTTAAATGAATTACAAAAACAAGCATGTAATACAGCTTCTAAATATAATACATGTGATAAATTACAAGATATAGATATTGTTACTAAGGAAAAATGTTGTAAAGAATTAAGTAAGTGTTGTTAACAAAATTAATAGTAATATATAAATATTAACTACTTCTTATTTTTATATATGAAATATAAGTTCTTAGAACATAAAGCAGATGCTAAATTTCAGGCTTTTGGTAAAACATTAGAAGAAGCTTTTAGTAATGCAGCTTTAGCTATGTTTTCTTTAATGACTGATATTAAAAAAGTTAAAGGAAAAATAAAGAAAAAAATTAGTGTAAAAGGTCATGATAGAAAAGCTTTATTATACAATTTTTTAGAAGAATTATTATTTTTTTTAGATAGAGATGGTTTTTTATTACATAAAATTAAAAGAATTAAAATTATAGATAATAAATTAGAAGCAGTTGTTTTAGGAGATAAAGTTAATAACTATGAAACTCATGGTGAAGTTAAGGCTGTTACCTATAATGAAATGGAAATAAAAGAAAAACCTTATATGGTTCAAGTTGTAGTTGATATGTAAAATGATAAATCCAAAAATAGGAATTGGTGTTTTTGTAATTAAAGATAATAGAATTCTTTTTGGTAAGAGGAAAAATTCTCTTGGTGATGGTAATTGGAGTCTTCCTGGTGGAAAACTAGAGATGAATGAACAAATTGAAGAATGTGCTAAACGTGAAGTTTTGGAGGAGACAGGAATAAATATCAAAAACATCAGATTAATTACATTTACAAATGATATATTCAAAGAAGAGAAAGAGCATTATGTAACCATTTTTGTAATTGCAGACTATGATTCTGGTGAAGTTATACTTTTAGGACCAGAAAAATGTGAAAAATGGGAATGGGTTGAATGGAATAATTTACCACAACCATTATTTCTACCAATACAAAATTTTTTAAAACAAGGTTTTAATCCTTTAATAAGTAGGTAAAATGAAAGAAGCTTTAAAAAAATTGAGTGATTATGAATTTGAACTAAATAAACAAGGTTCTATGATAGTCCCTGCTAAATTTTTCATTTCTGAAAAATTATTAAAAGATGTTGAAGAAAATGCAATTCAACAATTAGTAAATGTTGCAACACTAAAAGGCATTCAAAAATATGCTTTAGCAATGCCAGATATACATTCAGGGTATGGTTTTCCAATTGGTGGTGTTGCTGCATTTGATATTAATGAAGGAATAATTAGTCCTGGTGGGGTTGGTTATGATATAAATTGTGGTGTAAGAATGTTAACAACTGATATTTCTGTTGAAGAATTTTTAAAAAAAAGAACTGAAATAATAAATGAAATTTACAAGAATGTGCCGTCTGGTGTTGGTAGTAAAGGTAAGATTAGAGTTAGTAAAGATATTTTAGCAGAGGTTATTGAAAAAGGTGCTAAATGGGCTGTTGATGCTGGATATGGTATTAAAGAGGATTTACAAAGAATAGAAGAATATGGTTATATGAGAGGAGCTCTTTTTAATGATATAAGTAGTAAAGCTATACAAAGAGGTATGCCTCAGCTTGGTTCTTTAGGTGCTGGTAATCATTTTTTAGAAATTCAACAGGTTGATGAAATATTTAATGAAAAAATTTCTAATATTTTTGGAATTGATAAAAATAATGTAACCGTTATGATTCATTGTGGTTCTAGAGGTTTAGGACATCAAGTTGCTAGTGATTATATTAAATTGATGGAAGATAAATATGGTTATAAAGATTTACCTGATAGAGAATTAATTAATGCTCCTGTTAATTCTGATTTAGGTAAAAAGTATTATAGTGCTATGATTGGAAGTGTTAATTTTGCTTTTGCTAATAGACAAATGATAATGCATTGGGTTAGAGAGTCTTTTGATAAAATATTTGGTAAAAGTAAATTAAATTTGATATATGATGTTTGTCATAATGTAGCTAAGATTGAGAAGCATGTTATTGATAATAATTTAAAAGAAGTTTGTGTTCATAGAAAAGGAGCTTCAAGAAGTTTTGGACCTGGCAGGGATGAAATACCAGAAATTTATAGAAATATAGGACAACCAGTTATTATTCCTGGTAGTATGGGAACAGCTTCTTATTTATTGGTAGGAACTAAAAAAGCTGAAGAAATATCATTTGGAAGTACTGCACATGGTGCAGGCCGTGTTTGTAGTAGAAGTGCTGCTTTGAGAACATTAAGAGGAGAGAATATAAAAAATGAATTAAGTAAGAAAGGAATTGAAGTTAAAGCTGGTTCTTGGAAATCAATAGCAGAAGAAGCACCACAAGTTTATAAAGATGTAGATGAGGTTGTAAGAGTTTCTCATGAAATTGGAATAGGAAATTTAGTTGTTAAGGTTAAACCTTTAGCTGTTATAAAAGGCTGATTTAAGTATAGAAATCTTTTTAAATATACAAACTTTTAAATTTTTTAAAGAGATGATTCAATGATAAAGATAATCAAGAATTTTATTAAAAGAATTTTAAATGAATTATTTAAAAAAAGAGGTCATATTAAGTTAGGTATATACGGACCTCCGAACTCAGGAAAAACAACTCTAGCAAATAGAATTTGTAAAGATTGGCTTGGAGAAGAAATGGGTGCTGTTTCTAAAGTACCTCATGAAACTAGGGAAGTGCAAGTTAAAGAAAAAGTAACTATAAAATATAAAAATAAAGAATTATCTTTTAAATTAATAGATACACCTGGAATAACAACTAAGATAGATTATGAAGATTTTCTAAAATATAAAATAAGTGAGAAAAAAGCTAAAGAAAGAGCTAAGGAAGCTACAAGAGGAGTTATAGAAGCTATAAAATGGTTGGAAGATATGGATTGTGTTATTGTTGTGCTAGATGCTACTGAAAATCCATATTCACAAGTTAATATTACTATAATTGGTAATTTAGCAGCTAGAAAAATACCAGTGTTAATAGTTGCTAATAAAATTGATTTAAAAAAGGCTAAAATTAAAAAAGTAGAAGCTGCATTTCCACAATATGATGTTGTAGGAATTTCAGCTGAATATGGTAATAATATAGAGGAATTTTATGAATCATTATATAGGTTGGTGAAATAAAAATGTTAACATTACAATTTATTCCTTACGATGAAATTGAAGATTTAAATTCAGATCAAAGAATAAGGAAATTACTAAGAATGGTTAAAGATGAAAAAATTGTTTTAATGCAAGGTCGTTTAAAACCCGAAGAAGAAACTAGCCTAATTGAGACTACAATGGGTGGGATAAATAAAATGTTTAAGGGTATAGAAATGTGTACTATTTATCCTGAAGAAAAAGGCATAGAAATATTAAGTAAATTAAGAAAAGGTATGGCACAATTTTTAGTTGGTCATAGAGAAGGTATTACTATAATTGGACCTGCAAATATTATAAAGGAAATTAGAAGAGATCCAAATAAAATACAATTACTAACAACCATACCTAGTCCTAGGAAAAGTAGATCTGCTAAAACCAAAAAAAATGTAAAAAAAGCTAAAAAAAGGAGAAGATAAATGCCTCACCAATGTGTAAGATGTGGTAAAATTCATGATGATGGTTCTAAAGACTTATTGAAGGGTTGTGATTGTGGAGGTAAGTTTTTTTTATTTATTAAAAAAGATGATTTTGAGGGTGCTAAGACAGCTGAACAAATAACAATTAATCTAAGTAAAGAAGATAAAGCACAAATTGAAAAAGATGTTTTAGATTTAGTGGGGGAAAAAGAATTAGATAAGCCTGTTATATTAGATGTTGAATCTATTAGAGTTTTAAAACCTGGTAAATTTGAGATAGATTTAGTTGATTTATTCAAAGGAGCTCCATTAGTTTATAAGTTAGAAGATGGTAAATATATAATAGATATTGCAACTACTTTTCAAAATAAAGAAAAAAGTAGGGATGTTATATGAAAGAAGAAGTTAAAAAAGATATTCTTAGTATTTTACAAGGAAGTTATAGCGCAATAAAAGAAAGAAATATATTGCAATTACAAGAATTAAGTAATCATACATTACATGATGCTAGCATTTTTCAAGATGAAGATTCTATAAGCATAGCAGTTATTATATATTCTTTATCTAAAATATTTGAAAGAACTAGATATCAAGAATATAAAAATTGGAATATATTTTATAAAACAGTTATGGAGAACCTGGAAAAAGCCCAGGAATATTTAAAAAAGGATTATTTTAATGAATATCAAGAATGTATTAAGAATATATTAAATGTTATAGATAAATTAGATGAGAAATTTAGAAGATATATAAATGAAGTAATAGAAAAAGCAAGGATAAGTAAGGCTTCTAGAATATATGAACATGGTATTTCTATAGGTAGAACTGCTAAATTATTAGGTATAAGTGAATGGGAATTAATGGATTATGCAGGAAAAACAGGAATTTCTGATATTGAATTAAGTATAAGTAAAGATATTAAACAAAGAATAAAATTTGCTAGAGGTTTATTTAAATGAAAAGTTTGGTATTTGATACAAGTAGTATAATAAGTCTTGCTACAAACAATTTATTGTGGGTTATAAGTGAACTTAAAAAAAGATATAATGGAAATTTTTACGTAAGTAATAGTGTTAAAAAAGAGATTATTGATAATCCTTTAAAAAGTAAAAAATATAAATTTGAAGCTTTGACTATAATGGAATTAATAAAAAATAATGATATAGAAATATATAACATAGATTTAAATGCTAAAAAAGAAAAATTATTGAATTTAGCTAATCATATATACAGAGCAAAAAATGAATATCTTAATATTGTACATGATGCTGATATGGAATCTTTAGCACTAGCTAATGCTATAAATGCTGATGCATATGTTGTTGATGAAAGAACAACAAGATTATTAATTGAAAATCCTAAAAAATTAAATGAATTATTTAATAAGAAGTTACATACTGATGTTGATTATGATGTTAGAATATTAAGAGATTTTCAAAATGAAATTGGTAAAATTAATATATTAAGATCTGCTGATTTAATGACAATTGTTTATGAAAAAGGTTTATTAGATAAATATGTTTTTAGTGAAAATTTAAGAAAAAGTGTTTTAGAAGGAGTGCTGTGGGGAGTTAAATTAAGAGGTTGTAGTATTTCTATAGAAGAAATAGATGATATTATAAAAATGGAAGGTTTTAGAAACCTTTAAATAAAATATTATTCTTTGCTTTTTTATTAGGGGATATAGCTTAACCTGGCAGAGCCGCCGGCTCCAGTATCTTGAAGAAACCGGCTGATTCAGGTTCAAATCCTGATATCCCCATTTTTTTGAATTTTTATTATATAGTTTATCATAGAAAACTTTAAATATAACTTAACTACTATAAAGTACTAATATAAAATATGTTGTCATTTAACAGTTAAAATGGAGGTTATAAGAAGATGGAATTAAGTTATGAAACAAAAATTAAAGTAATATCTGAATATAATAGAAATAAAATAAAACAGGTTATGGAAATATGTAAGGAAAATAAAATTAGTAAAAGTCAACTTTATAGAATATTACATGAGTATGAAGGTATTGATATGGGTATAAGTGGTACTCATAAATTAGAGATTGATTGGAGAAGTACATCTAAAAAACCTTGTATCATTGATAAGATTAAAAAGCCTAGAGATTTTATTTTAGTTCAACAAGGTGATGCTTTAATTCCAATGGATGATCCATTTTTAAAATTATAAAAATAAACAGGATGAAGTTGTTGGTTATGCATCTCCCCATTATTTTCATACAAAAAATGAAAAAATTAAAGTTTGTATAACCTCAACTTTAACCTATTCTAATTGTTAATTTAGTCACTAATTAGTGTCATTAGTTACTACCGTAAAGTTTATATATGGGTTATAACTATCGGATAATAACAAAATGATTACTATTTATATAAAAACTAAGGAGGGCTTAAAATGAAAAACTTAAAGCTAGCTAGTTTGATTATAGCTTTCTTAATTGGATTGCTAGCAATCAATGTAAGTGCTATTAGTAATGTTAACTTTAATAAAATAGAAGTTAATGGAGTTGATGTTACTAGTGGAGATACAATATATGTTGAAAGAGGAGATAATGTAGAAATTAGAGTACAAATAAAAAGTACAGCTACTTATCAAGATGTTAATGTTAAAGCATGGTTAGGTGGATATGAATATAGTGATGTAGAAGATATATCAAGTATGTTTGATATTATACCAGGAGTTACATATTCTAAAGTTTTAAATTTACAATTACCAGATGATATGGAAGCATCTAATGTTTACAAGTTACATATTCAAGTATATAATGATGATGATAGTAAAGAAGTAGTTGTCCCAGTTAAGTTACAAGTACAAGAAACAAGACATAAATTAAATATAGAAGATGTTATAATAAGACCAAGTACTAATGTAGAAGCAGGAAGACCAATATTTGTAAGTGTAAGACTTGAAAATATGGGTGCAAAAGATGAAAAAGATATTAAAGTTAGTGCTTCTATACCAGACTTAGGTGTAAGTTCAAGAGATTATATGGATAAATTAGTAAATGAACAAAATGATAATACTTGTGACAATAATGATTGTAAAAGTTCTGCTTCAAGTAACGAATTATACTTAAGAATTCCAGAAGATGCTAAAACTGGAAATTATGATGTTAAAGTAGAAGTAACATATAATAATGGACATAGTACTATAAGTAAAACTGAAAAAATATTTGTTACAGGTAGTAAAACAATAGAAGAGAAAAATGCACAAGCTATCATAAGTATAGATACTACAACTCAAACAATTGAACAAGGACAAGAAGCAGCTTACAAAGTAATGTTTGCTAATTTAGGTGACACAAAGAATATATATTCAATTGAAATTACTGGAACAAGTTCTTGGGCTGATTCAAGAGTAGAACCAAGTTTTATTACAGTAGATCCAAATACAACTGGAGAAGTATTTATTTATGTTAAAGCTAAAGATAATGCACAAGTAGGAGATCATAGTTTTAATGTAAAAATTATGTCTAATAATAATGTAATAAAAGAAGCTACTTTGACAGCAAAAGTAAGTGAGAAACAATTTGTATTTGGTAATTTAAGAAATATATTAATAACAATTGGTATAATCTTAATAGTAATATTAATTGTATTAGTAATTATATTAGCTATTAAGAAATCAAGTGAAGAAAAAACAGGAACTGAACAAGGAATGATAGAAGGTCAAACTTATTATTATTATCCAAGACAATAAAACTTTTTCTTTATTTTTTTGCTTTTTTATAAATTAATAAAATATATATAATTAATAAAATTAATATTATAAATATACCAAAACCTATTAAAATTAGATACCAATTAATAATCTTTTTTGGTTTTTCAATTGCTTTTTTAGATAATAAGTCTTTACAAGTTTTAGTTGCTTCATCTATTAAAGCAGACGATTTTTCAAATTCTTCATTATCAAAATTTTTTTCTGATAAAACAATTAATTCATTAAGCTCTAAACATTCTGGGTTTTGTCTAAATAATTGTTTGGCAGCTTCTATTCTAGTTCTAAGATCTTTTGTATTAATGACTCCTGTTCTAAATGCATCTATATATAAAGTTGCTACTTGAGTTAAAGATGGATTTGTAACTTGAGCAGTTATTCTTACATAACCAGGTAATGTTGCTTCTTTTGTTACAACAATCAAATCTAATCTTTCTATATTACCAGTAGTAAGTTGTGTTAGTCTTGTTTTTGTTAATTTTAAAAAAATATTTTCTTTATCTGTTGTTGTTGATAAAAATATATCTTGTAATGATATTTCTCCACTATTTTTTAGGATAACTGGTATTGAGATTTCATCATTTGGATAAAGTACTAAAGTAGAAGGTAAAATTATATCTAAAGATGCTATCTTAATTTTTCCTTTTCCACCTCCACCAGTACCACCACCAGCAGCAGCTCCAGCAGCAGGAGAGGGTATTGTTGTAGGAACAACACAAGCGCCATTGCCATTACACATACAATTACTACCATCACAACCAGTATTATCATAACAAGCTTCATCTGTTTGTCCAGATGGTACAGGAGTTTCAGAACATCCATTAGTACAAGTTGGTTCGTAACATTTGTTGTCTGGACAATATGAAGCATCAGCAGGGCAATCTTCTCCTATTGTACATATACCATCACCACATTGTATTATTATTCTTAACATAACTGTTCCTTCAGCAGAATTTTTACCAGTAATAAAATTTAGTTTAGATATTATATTAAACATACTAAATAAGGAAAATAAAATTAATAAAATTGCAATGAAAGTTATTAGGTTATTAGATATTTTCATTTTAAGTACTTTTAATAGTAACTATTAAATTTGAATGATACTCACCAATTTTGGTTGACATGGGAGGATTAACTATTATATCCACTTTTTTATTTTCATGGGATTTTAATATAAATTTTTTATTTGATATTATTATCCAATTAGATAATTCTTTTTCTTTTACATCAACAATTATACTCTTGGAGTAATTATTATTTATTATAATACTCCTTGTTGCAAATCCTCCTGGATTAGTAGCATAATATAATTTATCCGTATCAACAATTATACCAATATTTTTTGTTACTTTAATTACTATTGGTATTTCATATTGTTTAATTACCTTGAGATTATTATAAAAAATAGATGCAATAAATAAAATTATAATTAGTATTATAATTAATTTTTTATTCATTTTTCTTCTTTTTAATTAACCATAATAAATTTAGTATTAATAATATAATAACAAATATAGTTAATATTTGGATTGTTTTCCCTTTAAGTGCATCTTTTAAACTAAATGGTTTTTTTATTATTTCAATACCACCTATTAAAGAAGTTGATTTGTTAGCATAATACACAGTCATATTAGCATTATAATACCCAAGTTCAAAATTATGAGTATCAAAATAAACAAAGAAACTTGATTCTTCAAAAGGATTAATTCTATCAGGAGCACTTTTAAATTTACTATTATTTATTATAACTTCAGCATAAACATTATCAATAGGATCATTCCAATAACTTTTTGCTTTAACAGCAAATTTACTTATTTCATCTTTATAATGTTTTTTAGTATAATTTATTATTTCAAGATACAAAGTACCAATCTTAAAATCCCTTTCTGCTTCTAGTTTATTATTATCATATAAAAATCGTAATTTAACATTATAAGTCCCTGGTTGATAGTTTTTAGTATTAACCTCTGTTGAAAAATAAGATTTTTTGCCAGATCCTAAATTAGTTATTTTATCTAGATATAAAGTATCAAGTCTTATATTATCTTTATAAACCTCAAGAGTAGTATCTATTTGATTAATGGTTTCATTACCTCTACTTACTATTTCTATTTCTATAGGTAAATTTTCATTTTCTTTTATATTTGGTACATCAAATTTGGTTATTTCTATGTATTTCCCAGGATAAGGAATAAACATTAATATAGTCAATCCAACAGATGTTCTAACTTGGAATTTACCACTTCCACTAGCAGGAGTACCTTCTTCTACCATCACATATCCATATTGTTTACCTGGTTCTAAATTTAATTTAGGTGGTAATTCTAAAGAAAAATGAATATCAACACTTCCGAATTTTGGTAGTTTTACATTATCTTCTTTTAATTTAATATAATCTTTTAGTACACCCTCAGTAAAAACATGAACATTAATATCTTTACCACTAGTACTTAAAACTGTTGCTTGGAATTCTTTATTTAAATTTGGTTCAGGGTTAACTTCAATTATTGGAGGGCTAATACCGATTGCATTCACATAATTAATAAATAATATAAAAAAGAATAACACTAAAAAAACCTCTTTTTTCATGATATATTTTTATAAAAAATTAATATATATACTTTGTGTTATTATTTTTATGCTGTTGCTATACCAAAAAAAGTTAAATTAGCTGAAGCTGCTGATGGATCTGCTGGTGCATCTTCAGGTATAAATATTCCTGCATATACTTTAACTTGTTTATTAGTAACCCCAAAAGTTAAATTATCACAAACTCTATATTTAATGCTTGCTGAAGTGAAATTTTGAATTACTCCTTCTAATGATGCTGCACCAATTCCATTTAGCTTACAACCATTATTTGTACCATTAACTGATGTAAATTCAAACTTTGGACTAGTACCTCCTATTAAAGCAAAAGATAAATGTGCTGTTTTTACTGTAACATTTGCATCTTGATTACCTAGATTTTCTATTAAAATATAATCAGCAGAAGCTAAACCACTACATTTACCAGCAGCAGCTCCATTTGTAGTTGTATCATTAGACCAATGTTGAGTACCTCCTGTTATAGGATAACAATCACCAAAGTTAATTATTGGATCTGTTGAGTTAATTAGAATATTAGCTTGAATTGTTACATTAACATAACCAATTTCAGCTGCACTTGAGGCTCCTGTTATTAAATTGCTTATTTTATTAATATCAATAAAACTAACTAATAATGTTAATACAATAGCAATACTTACTAATATTATTATTGTATTATCTGATAATTGTTTCATTTGTTTTCATCTCTTACAATCTTCAAAATAATTTGAGCATTATTATTTATTATATTTTTAGAATAAAAAACATTTTTGAAATTTTGTAAAAAGTCATATTTTTCTTGTAAAACAAATAAGATACCAAAAACTAATAGAAAGATCACAATTACAATAATTATTTTTTGTGTCCCCTTTTTAGATTGTAGTTGCATATTAATAATTATATATCTTTTCTCTTTATTTATATCTTTTCTCTTTATTTATATCTTTTCTCTTTATTTATATCTTTTCTCTTTATTTAGGCAATTGTTCTTGTTTATTTTTCTTTTTTGTATATAAAATAAACCATATTATATTTAATAAAATTAAAATTATAACTATAATTGCCATATAAATTTGGTTAGTATTTATTTTCGGAGTTGCTATAACTAACCCTGTTACACCAATTATTTCAGTTTTAATATAATCTAAACCCACTTCAGTTCTAATTTGACGTTCAGCTTTTTTATTTTCATAGCCTAATATTAGTTTACCTTGGTATTCACCTTGTTCAATATTTTCAGTATCCCAATAAGCTATAAGTTCTTTTTGAGTTTTGGGTAATATTTCAGTAGGTTGTGATTTTATATCAGCTATTTGTTGAGCTTGTTTATTTAATAATATCTCTGAATAAGCATCTTTGATTAAGTAATTACCAATGTTTTCTACTAAAATATTAAATTTAGCAACTTGTCCTAGTTTAAAATTGTTAACAGAGATATCAATAGGTTTAATAAAGAAATCACCAACTATAAATTGTCCTTTTAGTTCTATCTTATTACCATCATAATCAATTGTTGCTATAACATTATAATTTCCTTCACTTACATTAGCTAACCATGAAGCTACTAATTCCCTTTTGGTAAATGGTTCTATTGATTTTTCATCTGTTGTAATAGTTGCTATTTTTTTATTGTTTGGATCATAAATATCTATAATAGCGCTTGCTTTTTGTATTTTATCAGTACCTAAATTATAAACTGGAATTAAAAAAGAAAGTTGTTCATTTTTTTGAGTTTCTGGGATTATTAATTCAGCTCTAGCATATTTACCAGGATAAGGAACCATAACATAAATCTGTGAAACTACAGAAACTAGAGCACCTATTGTAATTTCACCTTGTTGTTGTATTGGTTTAACTTCCCTAATTACTATATCACTTGTTGTAATACCAGGTTCTAGTTTATTAGGTAAGGTAATTTTATACTTTATTTCTTGGTATTCTTGTTCTTTCGTAAAAGAAACTTCTTTATTTATTAATTCTATAGATAAATTACCTCTTGTAAATATAACAGCTTTAAAATCTTTATGTTCATTATTAACAACTCTAATTGTTATTTCTTGTTGTAAATTAGGTTCAAAATTTATTGTGGTTCTAGCAGGTGTAACACCCAAAGCATTAATGTTGTAGCTAAATAAAATTATAATAATTACAAATAAAAGTAATTTAATTATTTTTGAGATGCTATCACCTCTGAAACATTAGATATATTTATTGTTGTATTAATATCTAGAGAAGTATTAGTTAAATTACTAAATTCTAGACTAAGTTGAACATTACCTACATTTTTCAGAACTGTTTTATTTAATTCTAGAGCCACTAAAGAATTAATTAAAAATGAGCCAGAATCTGAGGCAATTATTTCATTGTTTTTTATACAGTTTACTTTATAGTAATAATCTTTAAATGATAAATTAATTGTTTGATATTCACTATATTTGGTTTTAATATAGACTTCTGGACTGGTAAAATCTTTATTATCATCTATGATTAATTCATATAGATCACAATTACCTTGCCATTCTAATAAAGGAGGATTTGTAGCATAACCAGTTATCTCAAAAATTTTAATATTTTTATTAAATAAAATAATTGCAAATAACAAAATTAGTACTATATTTATTGTTATGAATAGTTTTTTCATGGTGGGTCTGAATAAGATGATTCAAATGTTAAAGTAGAACTTTTATCTCCAATAAGTTCTCCATATGGAACTGTAATCTTAATATCAACTTCTGCTGAATCGTTACTATCAATATAACTTAGATTACCAACTGCTAAAATTGCAGAACTACTAACATTTGTCCATTGTAATAAACCCCATTTAAAAGAATTATTTTCTGAAGTGAAGTTATCTACTTTAAATTGGAAATATGATGTATTAAGAGTAGCAGCATCCCATAAAGGATCTGAAGCTAAAGCGTATATAGAGACATTAACATTCACATTACCATCATTTTGTATTACAAAAGGTGCTGGATTATTTGTGGTTGTATCATTTGAGGTACCTATGGTTAATGTATTAAAATTAACTGTATTGTTAATTACTAAGATATTAATTGAATCTAATGTGAAATTCCATACAGAAGACCAGTTGCTGTAATCAGCGCTATCATATGCACGGACTCTCCAAAAATAAGTTCCTATAGTTAAAGGATTAACAACTGTATATGATGTATTATATGCTCCTTCTGCAAGATTTGTTATATTAACATTTTGGCTAGTAAAATCTGAATCATCATCTACTTGTAGATGATAAGTTCTAGTATGACCATCTATATCTGTTGAATTTTGCCAATAAAACGTTGGAGTTACATTTATGGTATAAGTATCATATAATGGAGCAAGTAGTACGGGTATAGTTGGTGGTGTATTTAAAGGACCACAACATACATTAGTTGTATAATAATTACATGCAGCAATATGATCATTTGTTCTATTACCAGTGGCATTACTTATACTTAATAAACAAGTAGCTTCAGCAGGGCATGTTGTATCATAAACTGTACAATTAATTTGTGTTGTGCTATTAAAACAAACATTATAGGTATAACTTAAATAAGAAGGACTTTGAACATGTGAATTAGTTAAATTTTCTAGTCTTAAAAATGTAGTACCACAAAAATTTTGTAATGTGTAAGTTGTTGAATTACAACATAATGTATATGTATAAGGATCTTGTGTGTAATTATAAAATTGAGCATGTGAATTATTCATTCCAGAAGAATCATTTTCAAGTCTTAATAGAGCAGTACTAGAAGTACATGTTTGATTAAAATAACAATATAAATCTGCTTTTGTAATAGTTAAAATTAATAGAAATAACATTACTATAAAAAATATTTTAAAAATATTCCTCTTTTTCATTAAACAAATTTATAGAATAAGAATATATAAATATTATTACTTTTAAGATGTTATATTTAATGGGTAATTAACATTTCTTATTTTTGTTTCTTGTACACAAGCCCCTTGAATGCATTGATTTAATGACTTTTGGTTTATCATTTCTAAAGGAACTAATTTTTTTGTATTGTTAATTATAACATTACACATTGTTTTTTTATTTAATTCAACACAATTTTCATTTGTCCATTCTTCAGCTGTTTTAATTTTTGTACATGCTACTTGCGAACATAGCCATTTTTCATTGTTAATATATTTAATATAATAAAAAACATCAAATGATATTATCAAAATAATTAATATATACAAAATTATGAAAGATTTATTTATCTTCTTTCTCTTTTTTTTCATTATTAATAAAAGAAATAATATGCTATTTATAAAGTTTTTTGTTTCTAGGAAATGTATTTTTTAACTAATTCAGAAATTTTTTTGCCATCAATCTTTCCACGATATTTTTCCATTATTAAACCCATTATAGCATTAAAAGAAGTACCTTTGTTTTGTTGTATAATCTCTTTAATTTCTTTTTCTATATTTTCAATAGGGACTGTTTTGTATTTATTAATATCAATCTTTTTACCTTGAATAATTTCTGATAAAATATCAATAATAGCTTCTTTAGAAATGATATTTTTATTTAAATTTGATAGAACAAATTCAAAATCATGTTCTTTTAATTTTTTAATATCTAAATTATATCTGGTTTTAATATTTTTAGGAATTTCTATTAAAATATGAGCTATTAAAGAGGGTTCTATTTTATATTTATTAACAAATTTCTCAAATAATTTATTGTTAATTATTTCTTTTGCAAGTTGTGTAGGTAAATTATATAATTCTTGTAATTTCATAACTTTTATTGTAATAAGCTCTGGTAATTTAATTTTAGAAATTCTTTCTTTTGTTACAGAAACAAATGGAATATCTGTTTCAGGATATAAACGAGATGAAGTAGGCATTGGTCTTAAAAAAGTAGTTGTAAAATTATCTTCTGCTTTTCTTACTTCATTTTTTAATTCTTCATTTCTTTCTATTAAAGATAATTGTCTTTTAACTTCATTTTCTATAATTTTTGGAATTGATTTTAGATCTTGGAATCCTTTTATTTCTGTTCGAGCTTTGTTCATTATAGAAATATTAACATCTTGTCTTATTGTTCCTAGGCCATTTTTAACCTTGCCTGTTGATTTTAAAATCATGCCAATTAGAGCTGCTGTTTCTTTTGCATGCTCTGGATCTTTTATACTAGAATCTGTTTTTATTTCTACTAATGGTACACCGAGTCTATCAAGCCTATAAATTATTGTTTTTTCATCTTCTTTTATTTTTTTAGCTGCTTCTTCTTCTAAGTAAATTTCAGGTATTAAGATTTTACCTTTTGATGTTTCTATGTAACCATTTAAAGCTATTAAAGTTGTTCTTTGAAAACCAGATGTATTTGAACCATCTATTACTGTTTTTCTCATAACTTGAATTTCATTTACTATTTTTGCATTTAAGAGTAAAGCAATTTCTATTGCTATATCAACTGCATGTTGATTTATAGGATGAGGTGGTTCTTCATCTAATTCTACTAAACAAGAAGAAGTTGAACATGCTTCATAAATAAAAGTTTTATTTTTAGATTTTTCATATTCAGCAGCTATATCTAAAGTGCCTGTTTCACCAACAACTGAGCGCAATTTTCTTTTTATAATAATATCAGGTTTATTAGGATCATTTACAAAAGAAGGGCAGTTACAAAATAATTTATGAGTTTCTAGTTGTTTATGTATCTCTAGACCGCATTTAAAATCAATTTTTTTATAATCAATCATAATTAAATTATTTTTTATATGTTTATAAAATTTATCTTTCCCAAATGATTTTTCCTTTTTTTCTTACTTCTCTAATTCGGTGTAAGGGAATATGAGTATCTTTATTATCTTGTTTTATAATCATAAAAGTACCAGCTCTTGAAATAGAATTAAATGGAATTTCTATTCTTTTTTCTAGTATCCTATCAAAATAAACTATTGTGTAATCTTTAGGATTTTCTTTTGGATCCCATCTTATTTTGTTTAGTAAATCACCAATATACATTATAGAATTAATAAAGTTTTAACTATTTAAAATATACAGTTATTGTTATTTTTTTGTTATTCTTCAAGATAACCAACCATGAATGCTTGTTCTTCATTAGAGATTTCATCATCTTCTAGTGCTTCTTCAATGAAATCTTGTTCATAGAAATCCATGTCATCGTAATTATAATTTATTCTCTTTTGTAGTAAAATATCCCCCTTTTTCATAACCTAAATATAGCAATAATTTGCTTAAAAACTTAATGAATCATTCTTCTATATATTCATCTGGTAAAATTCTTTTGTTTATTTCACCACAAAGATTTTCTGTTATTAATTTCCTAATCTGATTTTTTGGATAATTAGCTAATAACCAACCTAATTTTACATAAGCTGTTTCTGCTAGCATATCTTCTCCTGAAATAATACCTACGTTTTGTAATTCACGGCCACGAGAATAAACATTTAAATTAATATGACCAAATATTGTTTGTGGTGTCATAACTAAAAAAATACCTTTCTTGTTCATTCTTTGTAAGATTTTTAATGTATATAATGGCAAATGGCCTAAACCAGTGCCTTCTAAAATAAGTCCTTTATATTTATTTTTTTCATAAAATTCTAATTCTTTTATATTTAAACCAGGTCTTGCTTTTAAGATAGCAACTTTTTGGTCAAAACCAATTTTTATATCTAATTTTTTAGATGAATCTTTTTTTGGATAGTCTCTTAGATATTCTATTTTTCCATCTGGATAAGCTTTAGCATATGGTTTATCATTTATTGTTTTAAAAGCATCTCTTCTTGAACTATGTAGTTTCTTAACTTTAGTACCTGGGTGAATGTAACAATAATTGTCTTCTATAGAAGAATGCATACAAACAGCTACTCCTGTAAAATTTGTTTTAGTAATAAAATGAGTTGCACAAATTAAATTTAATGCAGCATCACTAGATCCTCGATCTGAGCTTCTTTGTGCACCAACTAATAAAATGGGGATATTTAAATCTTGTAGCATAAAAGATAATGCTGCTGATGTATAAGCCAATGTATCTGTTCCATGAGTTATTATTATACCATTTATTTTATTTTTAATTTCTTTTAAAATTTCTTTTGCTAATATTATCCAGTGTTTTGGTTCCATATCTTCAGAAAAAATTTGAAAAATTAACTTTGATTTTATATTTGCTGTATTTTGTAATTCTGGAAAAATTTGCAATAAATCCTGTGGAGAAAATTTAGCACTAACTGCTCCTGTTTTATAATCAACTTTAGAGGCTATTGTACCACCTGTATGTAATATTGAAATCGTTGGTAGATTTTTATTGAATTTTATTTGAGAAACTTTTTTTTCTTTTTGTTGTTTATATTTTTGTAGTAATTTAATACTTTTTATATCATTTTTATTTATTGATAAATTATAACCATTATTTAGTTTTATAACTAAATTCTGTGAAGGAGACTGCATTAATATTCCTTGTGATTTTTCAGTTGAAGTAGTAACCTCTATTAAATCACCTTCTTTAAAATTATATTTTTTCATTAAAATTAATACAGAAAAGACATATTAAATAAAATTTATATTCTTGAATATATATTTTATAGAGCAAGAATATTTATAAGTAAATTGTTTATATAAAAATAGTTATATAAGAATCAATTAAAGTTTCATTTCAATTTGAGCGTCGAAATGAACTTCGAAATTATAAGTTCTAGTTAGATTAATCCTCTTCTCAAGTTTGAATCATTAATCATCTAAACTTTTGATGAAAAAGATTTCTAAATAGTAGTAAAACATAACTGAGATATAAATATTATGGTTTTAGAGAATATATATCTCACATAAAAATCAAATGAAAAATAAAAAAGGGGGAGAAGAAAAATGATGGATTTTTTAGTAAAAGATGCATTAAAAAGTGCTCCAACTATTGACACAAGTTTAATGAAAGTTGGTCAAGCTCAAATTAAAGTAATTGGAGTTGGTGGTGGTGGAAGTAATATAATCAGCTGGTTGCACAAAAAGGGTGTACAAGGTGCTGAGATTATAGCTGTAAATACAGATAAACAGCACTTAGATATAAGTGAAGCAGATCACAAAGTATTGATTGGAAAAGAATTAACAAGAGGTTTAGGATGTGGTGGTTTTCCTGATAAAGGAAGAGAAGCTGCTAAAGAAAGTTTACATGATTTGAAAATGGTTTTAAAAGACGCTGATATGGTTTTTATATGTGCAGGTCTTGGTGGTGGTACTGGAACTGGTGCTGCTCCTATTGTAGCACAAGCAGCTAAAGAAATAGGTGCTATTATTATAGGTACTGTTACAATGCCATTTGATATTGAAAGAGCAAGAGTTGATAAAGCTGAATTTGGATTACAACAATTAAGAGAAGTATCTGATACTGTTATTGTTATTGATAATAATAGATTAGTAAATATTGCTGGAAACTTACCAGTACAACAAGCATTTGCAGTTGCAAATGAATTAGTTAGTACTATGATAAAAGGTATAGTTGAAACAATAGCAATTCCAAGTTTAGTTAATTTAGATTATGCTGATGTAAAAGCAATTATGGCTAATGGAGATGTTTCTGTAATTGGAATAGGTGAATCTGACTCTGAAAATAGAGTAGAAGAAGCCACTAGAAGAGCATTAACTAATCCATTATTAGATGTTAGTTATGAAGGTGCAGTTGGTGCTTTGATTCATGTAAGTGGTGGAGAAGATTTGACATTAGATGAAGTTACTAAAGTTGGTGAAATAATAACAGAAGCACTAGATGCAGATGCTAATGTTATCTGGGGAGCCAGAATAAATGAAAATTTAAATGGTAGATTAAGAGTTATGACAATAATTACAGGAGTAAACTCACCATATATATTAGGAAGAACAGATCATAAAAAAATTGTTTCAAAGGCATCACAAATGAGTCAAGAGTTAGGAATTGATGTAGTAACTGCTTTGAGAAGATAAATTAATATTTAAAAGGGCAAACCCCCCTAAATTTTGCCCTCACTTTAGTCTTTTTTGCTGGTGCCTAGAAGGCACTAGCTTAATTTTTATTTTTAATAAAGTGAGAAAAATTATTTATTTAAGAATTTTTTAATTTCTAATATTATTGGTGGCCAATATTGAACAAACCAATGTAGAAAGAAGTAAGTATGCTTTGGGTTTATTCCTTTTGCAGAAGTTCCTGGAACAAGAGGATCAAGCCAACACCAAATATTTTTCACTTTTATATTATTTAATTTCTTTTTAGCAAGTTCATTTAAAAAAATACTATTTGATTTTAATTGTTGAAGACCTTTTCTTTTTAAAAATAATGAATAAATATATGCTAAATATGTACCTTTAAATGGGGAATATAAAGAAATAAATTTGTCTATTTTTTTGTTATCAAGAAACTTTAAATAATACTCAACTATAATTCCTCCAGCACTTAAACCAATAATACTTACTTTTTCTCCTTTATTTAATTTTAAACCATTAATAAAATTTTTTAATTTGTTTGCTATTTTTTCTATTGGTTCTTCTAGATTAGTTTTATATGGGAAATAAATTAATTCAAATTTCTTTAAGATGACTTTAAGAAGCCACATATCTCTTCTGCCGCCAATAAATCCTGGAACAAAAATGATTTTCTTCATAATATTATTTCTTTATTTTTTTATAGAATTCATCTAATTTTTGTGAATGTTTTTCTTTAAGTTCTTTAATATTTTTTTCAAATTTTTGCAATGGCCAAAATGAAGTATCAATCATTTTTTTACCATATTCTTCGAAAAATGTAATTCTATCAATAGGATTTCTTGATTTTTTCATAGGCTTTTCATTTGAATAACCAAGAGTTAAAATTATCTCAGGTATTATTGTAAAAGGTAATTTTAAAATTCTTGAAACAGTTCCTGGATCAAAAGCTCCAACAAAACATGTAGCAAGTCCTAGTGATTGCGCCATTAACATCATGTTCTGAGCAGCTAATGCACAATTTTGTGTTGCATATAATTTTCCTCTATTACCATATAATTTTTCTATTTTTTCTGTATTATTACAAATTATAATATATGCATAAGCACTTGTCATCCAATATTGTTTTAAAGAAGCAAGAGCTATTTCTTCTTTTTTTTGTTGATCTCTTACAATAATAAAGAGCCAATTTTGTATATTACCAGAAGAAGGTGCATAAGTTCCAGCTTCTAAAATTTTACCTATTTTATCAAATGAAATTTTTTTATCTAAGTATTTTCTTATTGATGTACGTTCTTTAATTATATTTTCAATAGTCATCCAAAAGATTTAAAAGTTGCCGAATATTTAAACATTTCTATGGATTATTTAGATCTAGTTAATGTTTATGAAGAACTAGAAAAAACAACTAAAAAATTAGAAAAAAGTGATATTATTTCTAGATTATTAAAAAAAGCTTCTGTTGAAGATTTAGAACAAATAATGTATTTAATTCAAGGTAAGGTATTTCCAAATTGGGATGAAAGAAAAATTGGAATGAGTTCTAAATTAACCTTAAGAGCAGTTGCATTAGCAACTGGTTCTAATAAAGAAGAAATTGAAAAAATGTTGAATAAATTAGGTGATCTAGGTAAAGTTGCTGAAGAATTAACAAAAGAAAAAAAACAGGTAACATTAATTGAACATAAATTAACTGTAAAAAAAGTTTTTGATAATATTAGAAAATTGTCTATATTAGAAGGTGAAGGTACGGTTAATAAAAAAATAAGTTTAGTTGCTGAGTTATTAACAAGTGCTAAACCTATTGAATCCAGATTTATTATAAGAACCATTTTAGAAGTGCTAAGAGTTGGTGTTGCTGAGGGTATTATAAGAGATGCTATTGCAAAGGCATATGATGTTAATGTTAAGGAAGTAGAAAAAGCATTTGATTTAATGAATGACTATGCTGAAGTTGCTAAAGCTGCAAAGAAAAAAAGTTTGGGTAAAATTGGATTAATTGTTATGAGACCAATAAATGCTATGTTAGCCATTAGAGTAGAAAAAATAGAAGATGCCTTCAAAGCTTTAGGAAAACCAGCTTTGTTTGAACATAAATTAGATGGCTTTCGCGTTCAAGTGCATAAGAAAAATAATAAAATTTTGTTATTTACAAGAGGAATGGAAAATGTTACAAATCAATTTAAAGAAATGTTAGCTTATATTGAAAAAAATATTAAAGGACATTCTTATATTTTAGATTCTGAATTTGTAGGTTATGATGCTAAAACAAGTAAGTATTTACCATTTCAAAATATTTCTCAAAGAATAAAAAGAAAATATGATATAGAAGATACAGCTAAAAAATTTCCTGTTGAAATTAATATATTTGATGTCTTATATTATAATGGTAAAGATTTAACAAAAGAAACTCAAGAACAAAGAAGAAAATTTTTAGAAAAAATTGTTAAACAAGTTCCTAAAAAAATAGTTTTAACTAGAAAATTAATTACTGATGATGAAAAAGAAGCTCAGAAGTTCTATAAAGATTCTTTAAAAGCAGGTAATGAAGGACTTATGGTTAAAAATTTAAAATCAATTTATGTACCTGGAAGAAGAGTTGGTGGATGGATAAAAATAAAATCTATAAGAGAAACTTTAGATTTAGTTATAAATGGAGCTGAATGGGGTGAAGGAAAAAGAGCTACATGGTTATCTAGTTTTACTTTAGCATGTAGAAAAAATAATGAATTTTTAAATGTAGGTAAAGTTGGAACTGGAATAAAAGAAAAAGATGAAGAAGGAATTACTTTTAAACAATTAACTAAATTGTTAAAACCACATATTACAAAACAAGAAGGAAAAATTGTTAAAATAAAACCTATTGTAGTTGTAGAAATTGCTTATGAAGAAATACAAAAAAGTCCTACTTATAGTAGTGGATATGCACTAAGATTTCCAAGAGTAATAAGAATAAGATATGATAGAAATGCTAAAGATGTAGATACTATAGACAGAATAAAAGAAATATATTCCAAACAAATAAAATAGATTTTGTAATATAATAATCTTTAAATAGTCAAAATATTTAACTTTTATTAATCTTTGCTTTCACTGAGTAAGGAAACAAGATTGTAAATGATAGTAGTAATTTAATTTAACTAATACTATAAAAAAGAAAGTGATCCTAGGAGGTTATAATTATGATTATAAAAGAGGAATTTTTAAATAAACTTAGACAATATTTTGGTTTAAATTTATATGAAGTAAGAATCTGGACAGCATTGCTTTCGAGGGGTATTTCTACAGCTGGTGAATTGAGTGATATAGGTAATGTTCCAAGATCTAGAGCATATGATGTCTTAGAAAGTTTAGAGAAAAAAGGTTTTGTGGTTATGAAATTGGGTAAACCAATTAAATATTTAGCAGTTGAACCAAAAGAAGTTGTTGAACGTGTTAAAAAATATTTGGTACATAATGCAAATGAAAAAGTAAAAAGATTAGATGAATTAAAAAGTACTGATGTTTTACAAGAATTAAATACACTACATAAACAAGGTATTGAATTTGTTGAACCAACAGATTTATCAGGAGCAATAAGAGGGAGACATAATGTTTATACTCATATGGAGACAATGATTAAAAATGCACAAAAGTCAGTAACTATTATGACAACATCTAAAGGAATTTTAAGAAAAATAGAGGCATTAAAACCAGAACTAGAAAGATTAGCTAAAAAAGGTGTAAAAATAAAAATAGCTGCTCCAATAACTAAAGAGAATTTACCTGTTGTACAATCTATATCAAAAATAGCAGAAGTGAAACATAATAATAAAATTAACTCAAGATTTGTTTTAGTGGATAATAAAGAATTAATGTTTATGATATTAAATGATGAAGAAGTACATCCAACTTATGATATAGGTATATGGGTTAATACACCATATTTTGCAACAGCAATGGAGAATTTATTTAATGTAAGTTGGAAAAATATGGAACCAGCTGATAAAGCAGTGAGTAGTGTTAAATAATCAAAAAACTTTAAATAACCTTATTTCTTCTTTTTATTTATGGATTACAAAAAAGAGATAGTAAAATTATTACAAAAGGAATTAAAAATAAAAGATATAGTTTTAGAAATACCTCCAAGTAATTTTGGAGATTATGCTTTTCCTTGTTTTAAATTAGAAAATCCAAATGAAAAAGCTAAAGAATTAGCTAGTAAAATAAAAGCAAATTTTTTAGATAAAGTTGAAGCTAGAGGACCTTATTTGAATTTTTTTATTAATAAAAAATATTTAGCTGAAAATACTATAAAACAAATTTTAAAAGAAAAAGATAATTATGGTAAAGAAAAAGAAAAAATTATGGTTGAATATGAAACTCCTAACACAAATAAACCTCTTCATTTAGGCCATTTAAGAAATGCTTCTATTGGGATGTCTATTTCAAATATTTTTGAATTTATGGGCAATAAAGTAATTAGAGCAGATTTGTTTAATGATAGAGGAATACACATATGTCAAGCAATGTTAGCATATGATAAATTTATGAAAAATAAACCAAATAAAAAAACAGATCATTTTGTTGGTGATGCTTATGTTTTGTTTAATCAAAAAGTTAAAGAAAATTCTAAATTACAAGAAGAGGCTTATGAAATGCTAAGAAAATTTGAATTAGGAGATAAACAAACTATTGCATTATGGAAAAAAATTGATTCTTGGGCTATTAATGGTATTAAAGAAACAGATAAATTATTTGGAAATAAATTTGATATTTATTTTAGAGAAACTGAATTTTATAAAAAAGCAAAACCATTAATTGAAGAAGGTTTAAGAAAGAAAATTTTTGAAAAAGATGAAGAAGGAAATATAATTACTAAACTTGAACCAACTTTACCAAATAAAGTGGTACAAAGAAAAGATGGTACTTCAATTTATATAACAAATGATTTAGCCTTGGTTCCATATAAATTTTCTCATTATAAAATAGATAAATCAATATGGGTTGTAGCAAGTGAACAGAATTTATATTTTCAACAACTTTTTGAAATTTTTAAAAGATTAGGTTACAAATGGGTTAAAAATTGTAAACATTTGAGTTATGGTATGGTATTTCTTCCAGAAGGAAAAATGAAATCAAGGGAAGGTAAAGTTATTGATGCAGATGACTTAATTGAAGAAATGAAACAATTAACAATTAAAGAATTAGAGAAGAGATATAAATTAAATAAAAAAGAAAAAGAAGAAAGAGCATTAAAAATTGCTCTTGCAGCAATTAAATATTTTTTCTTAAAAGTTGATATAGTTAAAGATATTGTTTTTAATCCAGATGAAGCAATTAGTTTTGAAGGTGATACAGGACCTTATTTACAGTATAGTTATGCAAGAGCTTGTTCTATTTTAAAAAAATCAAAAAAGAAAATAAATCAATTTAAAATTTTAAATTTAGAAGATAAAGAAATTGAATTGATTAAAAAATTAGCAGAATTTCCAGATGTTGTTAGAAATTCATTTTTAAATTATTCACCTAATGTTATTGCAAATTATTCTTTTAAATTAGCTCAGATATTTAATGAGTTTTATCAGCATTGTAAGGTAATTGGAAGTAAAGAAGAAAATCAAAGATTGGCTATTGTACAATCTTTTAAACTTGTAATGAAAAATTCTCTTGATTTATTAGGAATAGATGCTATTGAGGAGATGTAATTACTGTATATTTGCATAAAGTTTAGCATAATCTAGGAAATGATCATATACATGTAAACCATCACTATCTGCAAATAAAGTTCCAACTTTAACTGTCTTTTTACTTTTCTTTTCTATTTCATCTGCTGTTTCTTCTAATAAACGAACAATACCACCAAGATTTTCAGGCATACCATCTATCATATCCCATGATCTAAAAGTTACTTTGCCATTTAAGTAATATTGATTATCATCAGATTTTTTTATTTTTAAAGATAATCCAGTCATACATTCGGTTGAGCCTTTTTCAGCATCACTTTTATATGGCCAATCATATCTTTTAAGACCTTCTGCACAACCAACTCTAATATAACAGTGATTTGTACCAAAACCATCTTTTATAAAATGATCAATACACCATTGTAGTTGATTGAATCTTGTTCCACGTGGAATACTTTCTTCTGTTAATTCTTTTAATGGAATATCTTCTGGCATACCAACTATCCAAGATGAATATCTATAATGTTCATTTGGTTCTAAATAACCATTCATTAGATAATTATTATAATATAATTCTATTTTTTCATCATTAGTTGGAACTGGTATCCCTTCTCTAGGAGTTGGTGCTAGTGGTCTTGTTGTAGGATATTCAACAATTAGTTTAGCATTATCAAATTCAAATCTATGAGAACCTGCATAACTTCCACTATCAATTTTATATTTTCTTCCAAAGGCAAGTGTAGCTTTAATAGCTAGAAAATAAAGTTCATCTAATGTTTTAGCATAAATTGTTACATCTTTAAAACGATCACCACGTACTATTATATCTTTATTTTTTAAGATTTCATTTCTTATTTCTTCATTATCTTCCATTTTAGCCTCCTAAGCACAACCTTTTGGTGAATGTCCACAAAAATTACATTGTAAACAACCTTCAATATTTATTATTGTTCCTTCACCACATTGCGGACATAAATTTATTGGCTTATCTTTAATTGTTGGTTTTGAAATTTTTTCTTTGTTATCAGCTTCTTTATCTTTAAATTTATTTAGTTCTTTTTCTAATTCTTTCATTAAATAAGATACTTTTTGTTCATCAATATCCATTTTAAAATTGGTTAATGTTTTAGATATAGCTTCAGGTATTGATGAATTATAATATGATTTATCACCTATTGGATTCCATCCACCTACTTCTTTGGGTAAATTACAATTCTTGATATCATCTGCTATTTCTTGAGGAGATAAACCTTTTCTTAGATCTTTAGAAATTCTAACAAGTAAACTGTTAAATAGAGACATTTCGTCTGGATTTGCATAATTAGTTGTTCCAAATAATTCTCTTTTTTCTCCACCAACATAAGTCGGTATTAAAAATACTTTTTGTTCTTGACCAACTGTTTCTTCTCTAACAAAAGCAGGTCTTATTTTAGGAATATTTTTTAATTTTTCTTCTAATCCCTTTTTAGATACACCAGTAATAACTTCATCTTCACGACTACCTTTTCTATATGCTGTAATACCTTTACATCCTGCCTTATATGCCTCAATGTAAGCTTTAACAAAATCATCTATTGTTGCAGTAAATGGAAAATTAATTGTTTTGGATACAGCATTATCAGTATACTTTTGGAATGCTGCTTGAATTTTAATATGGTAATCTGTTTCAATATCATTGGTGGTTACATATAATCTTTTAATATTATTAGGGATAGGCATACTTTGTAGATTTTCACCATTTTCTAATCTTTGTAAAACCGGTTGTGGATCAATACCATGTTTTATTAGATCTTGTTTTAATGATTCATTAACATATTTTCTTATGTGACCATCTGCATCTTTATGGTTGTATATTAATTCATGTAGTGGTTCTATTCCACGGGAGAAAACATCTGCTATTATTCCAATTGATCCTGTAGGAGCAATTGTTGTTAATGTTGCATTTCTTAATTTATTTTCTTCTTTACCATCATTAAAAATACTGTCTTCAAAATTAGGAAAAATACCCCTTTCTTTTGCAAGTTTATACGATTCTTTTCTTGTTTCTTCTTTAATAAATTTCATAATATTTTCTGCTGTTTGAACAGCCTGTTCTGAATTATAAGGAATGCCTAATTTTATTAACATATCAGCAAAACCCATTACACCTAATCCTATTTTCCTATTATCCTTTACCATTTGGTCTATTTGTGGTAGTGGGTATTCACTCATATCAATTACATTATCTAAGAAATGAACACTAGTTCTAACAACTTTACTTAATCTTTCATAATCAACTTTACCTTCTTTTACAAGGTTTTCTAAGTTAATTGAACCTAAATTACATGCTTCGTAAGGAAGCAAAGGTTGTTCACCACATGGATTGGTACTTTCTATTTCACCTAATTTTGGAGTTGGGTTATACTTGTTTATAGTATCTATGAAAATAACTCCTGGTTCACCATTATTCCAAGCATATCTTGCAATCTCATTAAATACTTTTTTTGCACTAAGAGCTATTTTATTATCTTTAACTTTACCATATATTACACTTCTAAAATTATCTATTACTTTGGTATCACCATTTTCATTTAGTATTTTATAATTTAGATCTTTATCATTAATCAATCCCATTTTAACACTATTTTCATCAGCAAGAATATCATCTAATGTTAAATATGAACCATTAGGATTTTTTAGATAATAATATTCATCATTTTCTACAGCTTTCATAAACTCATTAGTTACACAGACAGAAATATTAAAATTTGAAAGTTTTTTACTTCTTTCACTTTCTTTTACTCTTACAAACTCGAGAACATCAGGGTGATCTACTCTTAAGCATCCCATATTTGCACCGCGTCTAAAACCACCTTGATTAACAGATTCTGTAACACCATCATATGCACTCATGAATGATACTGGGCCAGATGATTTACCATAAGTAGTACTTACATATCCATTTTTTCTTCTTAGTCTTGAAAATGAAAATCCAGTACCACCACCACTTTTGTGAATTATACCAGCATCTTTCATACCTTGTAAAATACTATCCATATTATCTTCTATAGGAACCACAAAACAGGCAGCAAGTTGTTGCATAAATCTTCCAGCATTCATTAATGTAGGAGAATTAGGCATGAAATCTTTTTTAGCCATTATTTCATAAAATTCTTTTGCTATATCATAAACTTGAGATTCATTTGCACCATAATTAAAATTAGCATAAGCAATATTTACTGCTACTCTTGCAAATAGGTCTTTTGGTGTTTCTTGAATATTACCTTTTTCGTCTTTTACTAAGTATCTTTTTTGTAATAATGAAACTGAATTAGGAGAAAATGATAATGATTGAGTATATTCTTTTTTTAATGTATCTTCTAGTCGTGATGTAACATTTTTATCATAATCTAACATTTTACCACCTTTTTATTTTTTCTTTAGGATAATAAATAAAGTAGCTTTATCTAATTTTTTAATTCATACATATAAATATTATTGCTCTCTAAAATATAATTTTTATTTACTATAATATAGATTTCCTTTACTTTTTTGTAATTTATCTAATTGAGAATCTAATTTATTAATTCTAGGTCTATTTGTTTCTGGGTCTTTACGCATTGTTATATTTAATTCTTTTAAAAATAAATTCATTCCATTTTCAACTTCAAAAGGACCATTGGAATAACCTTGTTTAGAAGGAATACCTGAAAATATTAATAATTTATTTGATATATAATCTATAAATATTATATCATGATCTACTATCAAAGCAGATGTATCATTTAATTCCATTTCATCTCTTATTAATTTAGAGATAATTAATCTTTGTTCAACATCAAGAAAAGCACAAGGTTCATCCAATAAATATAAATCTGCTTTTTGTGATAAACAAGAAGCAATAGCTAATTTTTGTAACTCACCACCAGATAATTCATTCACTCTTTTAAAAGCCAGGTCACTTAAATCAAGATGCAAAATTATTTCTTTTTTAATATCTTTTAATAAATCTTGAACTATTTCATTACTAGCTTGAATATATTGAGGTTTATAAGAAATTTTAAGTTTTTTATTAATTTCTCCAGAATCTATTTCTAAAATACCAGCAAGTAATTTAATAAATGTAGTTTTACCAATTGCATTTTCACCAAGAATACCAATAACTTCATTTTCATTAATTAATCCAGGGGAAACTTGTAAATTAAAATTACCTAATTTTTTTATTAGTTTATCCCAAGTTACTAATTTAGGAGATATTTTTTTTCTTATTGGTGGTTTAACTAAAAACTGTATTTTTTTATCTCTAAATTTAACATTTTCTTCTTTAAGATAACCTTCTAGATAAGTATTAATTCCTGATTTTGCTGATTTAACTTGAGAACAAATACCATAACAAGATTCTTTACCATACATTATGTAAATTAAGTCTGCTAAATAATCCAGAATTATTAAATCATGTTCTACTACTAAAATTGCAGTATATTCATTTGCTAATGATCTTATAAACTTAGCAACATTTAATCTTTGTTTTATATCAAGATATGAAGAAGGCTCATCAAAAATATATAAATTAGCTTTTTTTAATGATGTTGCTGCTATTGCAACTCTTTGTAATTCACCACCAGATAAATTCTTTATATCATTATTTAGGATATTATCTATTTGTAGTATTTTTGATATTTCATTTAATTTATTTTTTTCATCAACTTTTTTTAATAAATCAATTACTTTACCTTTATAGTTTAGAGGAATATTATCAACTTTTTGAGGTTTGTAAGAAACTATAATTTCATGATTTTTTAATTTTTCAAAGAAATTTTGTGATTCTGTACCTTTAAAAAATTTAATTAAATCTTCATATGAAGTTTGTTTATCTAGAATACCTAGATTAGGTTTTAATATATTTGCCAAAATGTTTAAAGCTGTTGTTTTACCAATTGCATTTTTTCCAATAATTCCAGTAACTTTTCCAAATAAAGGCGTTGGTAATCTATAAAGTCTAAAACCATTTTTTGAATATTGATGTATTGGTTGAATCTTAAGTTCTTTAGGTAGATTTATTATTGAAATTGCTTTAAATGGACAACGATTCTGGCATATCCCGCAACCTGTACAAAGTTCTTCGTCTATTATAATTTTTTTGTCTTTAATAATACATTCTTCTCCAGATCTATTTAAAGGACAAAGTTTTATACAAAGATAATCACATTTAATTGGATTACACTTATCTTTTTGAACAATAGCTATTCTTGACATAATTTTTTTGTTATTTTGTGATTTAAGAATATTTTGGTAAGGTTTATTAATATATTGTATATAGAATTTTTAGGTGAGAAAATTAAATGTGCTATTTGTAGTGAAAAAATTGAAACAATATTTTTAGATAAAATTAAAGGTACTTATATTAAGAAAAAAACAGTTTGTTCTAATTGTCAAAGAGAATATAAAGACAAATTAAAAGAGAAAATAAAATAAGCCCCACTAGCTTAGTTAGTAGAGCAGCATTATTTTGTAATTGCTGAAACTCGTAATATGCAGGTCACAGGTGCAATTCCTGTGTGGGGCTTTAACAAAAAGTTTTATAAATCTTAAAAACAGCCCATACATATGAATATTGATGAAGATATGGCTGAAATTCTAGGAATACATATAGGGGATGGTTGTATAAGTGTTAATGATAGATATAAAGAGTATTATTTAGGTGGCGATTTGAAAGAAGAGAAAGAATATCATGATTATTGGGTTGCTCCATTATTCAATAAAAAAATTATGATTCCATTATATGGAAAGGAGGTTAAATATAAAGAACATCCAAAAGTGGGAGTTTATGGATTTTATATTTTTAATAATAAAATAGTAGAACTTTTTAATAGATTAGGAATAAAATCTGGAAGTAAAAAGAATATTGAGATTCCAATAAAGATAAGAAAAAATATAAAATTAGCAAAGAGATTTTTGAGAGGATTATTTGATACAGATGGGACTATTTATTTTGATAAAAATAGATCTGCAAAAATTAAATTAAATAATAGGCCAGCAATAAAAATTGGAACTGTGTCTGAAAGATTAAGTAATCAAATTTTTAATCTACTTATTAAGATGAAATTTCATCCAAGAAAAACTAAACCTTATCAGGGGAAAAGAGATAAAAATAAAGTATATTCAATTTTAATATATAGAAAAAATGATATTATAAAATATATTGATGAAATTGGATTTAAAAATCCCAAACATTATACAAAATGGCTTGTTTTTAAAAAACAAGGATTTTGTCCTCCTTACACTACTTTAGATGAAAGAAAAAAGATATTATCAAAAGGTTTATAAGTGAAATATTTTTATTTTTCCTTATGCGGGAGTGCCAGAGTCTGGTCAAATGGGCAGGTGAACTAATATCTAAAGTTCTGCCAAACTTAAGTTTGATCAAAGGAGAAATCCTGTGGCTTAGTGCCTGCGCAGGTTCAAATATAAGGGTAAACCCTTATCAACCCTTATGGAAATTCCTGTCTCCCGCATTTAATGCCTCGGTAGCTCAGTCAGCGGAGCACAAGTTATAAGGGTAAATCCTTACAAACCCTTATATTGCTTAAATGCTTGGTATAAGCTTTTCTTTAAAAAAGAAAACCTTGGAAAAGAAAAGCTAGCAAAAACTAAAAACAAAAAGCATGAGGTCGGGAGTGCAATTCTCCCCCGAGGCTTTAAGCCTTTCTTAAAAAGAAAACCTTGGAAAAGAAAAAGAAAAAATGAAAATTGTTTTAATAGGATCTGCAGGATCAGGAAAAGGAACATATGCTCAATTATTAAGTGAAAGATATAATTTAAAACACATTTCTATTGGGGATTTATTAAGAAATGAAGTTAATAAAAAAAGTATAATTGGTTTAAAAATTGATGAGACATTAAAAAAAGGTGAATTAGTCGATGATAAAATAATATTAGATTTACTAAAAGATAAACTAAAAAATAATTTTGTTTTAGATGGTTTTCCTAGAACAATAAAACAAGCTAGAGAATTAGAAAAAATAACCAAAATAGATTCTGTTTTTTATGTAACACTAAAAGATGAAACTGCTATAAAAAGATTAACAACAAGAATACAATGTGAAAAATGTGGAGCTATTTATGGAAATTACAAAAAACCTTTAAAAGATAATATATGTGATATTTGTGGTAGTAAATTAATAAAAAGATATGATGATAATGAAAAAAGCATTAAAACAAGATTAAAAATTTTTCATAAAGAAACAAAACCTTTAATAGAATTTTATAAAAAGAAAAAAATTTTAATTGAAATAAATGGTAATAATACTATAGATAAAGTTTTTAGTAAAATAGAAGAATATTTAAATAAATAATATATTTAAATTTATAATGAATAAAAGAGGTCAGATCTATTTATTAGTAGCTATTATATTATGTTTTGTTATTTATTTATTAGTTGTTGAAAGGAATATTTCAATAGAAAAGGTTATAGAAGATGATTTTAGAGAATTAAGTACAAACTATGAAGTTGAGAGCAGTAAATTTGTTAATAATTTATTATTAAGTAATGAAAAAGATGTTTCTGATTCTTTTATAAATTTTAGTATTTTATATAGTTCATATGCTAGAGCACAAAATCCATATTTTGGATTGATATATGCTTTTTATGACAATAATATTTTATATTTGGGTAATTATATGAGTCAACCAATTATGGTTGATTATGGACAAGGTTCAATTGGTTTAAATGGTTGTTATGATGATTTAAGTGCAACTATTGACTTTGCAGGTTTTTCTTTAAATCTTGGATTAAAAAACACAATATTACAAAAAAGTTGTATTGCTAATATAAGTGCTAAGAGCTTGAGTGATATATCAATTATATTAAATGGGGGTTATTATACATTTGGATTAACACCAAATAAACCACAAATTGTTATTGTTAGTAAAGAAAGTTTAGAAGGTGTTTCTAAAGTTTATGTTGGTGGAGAATTTAAAAAATCAGTTAGTGGACCTAAAGAAAAAGAATTGTGTGCTAGAAAGACTAATAAAGATGATTGTGAAAAATTAGGTTGTTTATGGAGAGGTAATAACTGTATAATATTATGTAACTATTATAAAGATAAGGATAATTGTGCTTCTGATAGTAATTGTTGTTGGGAATCTATAGGACATATAGAAAACATACTATTTCAAGGCGTTTGTAAAGATAAAGGAAAATGTTTAAGTAACATGTAGTGATGGAACAACAATAGAAGCATGTTCTAGTACAAAACCAAAATATTGTACTTTAAAAAATAATAAACTAGAATTAATTAATAATTGTATTGTATGTGATTGTGATAAAAATTATAGTTGTGATTATCGTACCAAAAATTGTATAAGTAAATAATATTATAATTTAAGCAGCTACTTTAAGAAGGTTCTTAACAGAAATTTCGTTTAAAGAATCTAATGGTATTCTTTTACTAATAGATAAAAATTCTATTCCTAAGAGATTGCCTTTTTTATCTAGATCTATAATTGTTTGTTTATCTATGATTTTATTACTACCAAATTCGCCAGTTCTGAATTTAATATACATTGCATCAGCATCTTTATCATATGTTATTTCCATTTTTATACCCAATATACTGTTATAATCTTTATATACTCTTCATAAATTTTAGATAGTTTTTGTTTATATAAAAATTTCCTTTTTAAATATGTTTAGAATTTATTTTACTTTAATTACTTTTCCTATAAAATCAGATTTATCAACTAAACCAAATCTTGTACTATCAGTTGAACCAGTTGCTAGATTACCTAAAAGTAAGTATGTATTTTTTGGAATTATATTATTATAATCTTTTTCATATAGTGAAAGCATTCTATAACCTTGTTCATTAATACAATATGGTATATTTTTGGAGTTTTTAACTATTTTATTATTTATTAAGATATTATAGCAATTATCAATTTTTTTTAACTGGAATTTATCTCCTTCAATACCTTTAACAATCTTAATAATTGGTACTTCATTTCCTGTAAAATTATAAGCAACAATATCATTTCTTTCAACTTGATTACATTCATAATAATTAATTAAGATTTTTATATTTTCACTTGGTTCTATAATACCACTTAAAGAAGAACCACGAACTTCTACTAATTTTTCTACTGTAATACATTGTGAATTTTTTATGATATTATTTGAATTATAAATATTAGAAATTATTGTAATAGAAAGTAGAATTATAATTAGAAAATAAAGTGTAATTAAAATTATTTTTGATTTAGTAATCTTCATTTTTTATTGTATTTATTCAAATCTTTAAAAAGATTATTATTTTACTAGATCTTGTTTGTAATTTATAAAAAGGCTTTAGGTTGCAATCCATTCTATAATAATCATTTAAACATCTTTTAATTTAAAATTTTTCGCATTTATAACTTTTTCAGATACAAGTATAGGAATTTCAACATATTCTAAATTCCAATTATTAAGATAATCTTTCATTTTTTCACTGTAAATAATTGGGGTTGCTATTACTGTATTTGAAAGTTTGTAAGAATATAATTCTTGTATAATCCCTAAGGAATTTTTTCTACCATATAAACTATAATAAAATCTCATTCTTTGAGATTTGTTAAATTTTTTTAAATTATATCTAAATAATACAAAACTTTTATATCCCAAACTTTCTGCTATAAAATTTTTATTTAGTAAACTATACCCCTCTAAAAGCAAGGATTCGCGAATAATGAAATTAGGGTTAAATAATTTTTTATAAGTTATAGATGTTATCTCAAAATTTAATTTTAAATTATCAAGGTTTTTCTTTAATTTATAATTTAATTCTAAATCTTCTTTATTTTTGTAAATAATTAATATATCAATGTCAGCAGGTTTTTCTTTTCCTTTTATTGTAGAACCAAAGATTATTATGTCTAATATTTGATCTTTATATTGAGAAAAAAAATTATTTATTTCAGATTGGAATTTTGTATCTTTCAATAATTTGTTTAACATTTTTTATTACCAAATCACATTTAATTTTTTCTATAGTTAAAGAGTAAGTTGTTCTATATATAGGAAATATTTTATCTAATATATCATACAATTCTGGAAAACTTGTTTGTAGTAATCTAAATCTTTCATTATGGTCTTTTGGAGTTTTTCCTTCTTTAATAAGTAATATATAATCTAAAATTAAGAATAGAGCTTTGAAATAAAGTATTGTTGACGAGGTATAATCTCTTGTATTATAAATTGTATTTGCGGAATCTAAAATAATTTTAATATTCTTAATTAAATTTACTTCCATGTTGGTAATATAAACAATTAGTAAGTTTATAAGCTTTATGGTTTGTAATACAAACATTGAAATAATACCAACCAAAATTATTAAAATATACCTTAATGTTGGTAATACCAACAAAATAAAAATATTAATTAAAAAATAATTTTTAAAATTTTTGAGAATTTTTTCTTTTTAAGAAAGCTCTTCTTTTTCCGAAGTTTCTTTTTTAAAGAAAGGTTATAAGTTCTATTTTATAGTTAATATAACTTTTTTATATTAATTTGATCCCATTTTTAATTATCTCTTTAACTAGAGGATCTTTTTTATTTTTATAGAAATCTTTTCCAAAATAATGAATTTCTATCCTTTTTTTATATTTAGATTCTGTTTTTTGTACTAATTTATTTAACTCTTTTTTATTTATATTTTCAGATATTATTGCTATATCAATATCTGAATTATCTTTAAAAATTAGTTTCGCATAACTTCCAAATAAATATACATTAATAGATTTTAATTTATTTAAGAAAAATAGAATATTAATAATTGAAAAATAAACGTCAAGTGGTAATTCTTTTAATTTTTTGTATTCTTCGGAAACTAATTTGATTATTTCTTTAATATTATCAAGATTTAATAACAAAAATCTTTTTTCTTTCTTAATTAAATCTGAATTTAATAAAGTATTTATACAATTATCTAAATTGACATTATTTAATTTTGTTTTTTCTTTTAATTCTTTCCTTAAGAATTTAGATCCAGGTGATAATGAAAAAATTGTGAGTAACTCCAAAACATCCTTATTAAATACTTGTACAATCATTTTAATAGCTCCTGTATTTTTTCTAAATATTTTAAAACAACAGAATCATAAAATTCTAATGCTCTTTTTTCATATTCTTTATACATAAATTCTGTGCCAGTATAATACTGTGCTTTAATTCTTTCTTTTTTTGCTTCATCTAGATCTTGAGCAAGTGTTAGAAATTCTTTATAACCATGTTCAATTAAAGTAATGATCTCTTTGTTTTTAATTAATTCTCTTAGAACTTTAATTGTTGTAGCATGAATCTCTAATTCAATTTTAATTCTAAATTTTTTTGCTAATAGTAGTTTAGTGATATCATGCATAGCATAGTAACCAGATATGATTGCCCAACGAGGAAATTTATCTAAGTTTGCTTTGCTATGTTCTAAATTATCTTTGTAAGAATTCTCAAAAAAATTTAGGTATCTATTAAGTTCTAATTCGTTGATTCTACTTATTTTTCTTTCTTGTAGCAATATCTCAATTTTTACCATTTTTTTAGTAAAAAGTAGTTATTATTTATATATTTTTCTATTTTTTTGGTATTTAAATTTCCAAATTTTTTATGTTTTTCTTTTTCCGAGGTTTTTCTTTCTGAGGTTTCTTTGAGCTCTTTTATAAAAAGACCTCCGAGAAAAGTTTATTTTTTTCCCAAGGCTTTTTTATAAAAAGGCTTTTTCTTTTCCGAGGTTTCTTTTTTAAAGAAAGCTCTAGGTTGCAATCCATTCTACAATAATTGTGCCATTACCACCACTACCACCAGTACCACCAGGTAGACCACCACTACCACAACCACCACCACCTCCTCCTCCACCACCTCCAGCAGAAAGACCACCATTATTAGCAGAAGTAGCATTGTTACTACCTGTACAAGCATTAGAACCAGTTACACCAGTACCACCGTTTTCTATAAAACTATTAGCTCCTCCCCCACCACCACTGCCAGAAGCACCAGAAGCACCACCTCCTGTACCTCCACTTCCACCAAGACCACCACTACCATCATGAAAAAGATTATAATTTAAAGTACAAGACTTACCACCACTAGCACCATTACATTCAGCAGCAGTACAACCTCCTCCTCCTCCACCTCCTCCACAAGGACTATCTTGAAAAAATAAACCATAATATTTTGTAGTAACATTAGAACTACCACCATTAATAGGAGGATTAGTACCAGTACCACCAGCACCACCAGCACCATCAGCACCACTAATATATCTAGAGCTTGGTGCACCTGTTCCACCAGAACCAGAACTGACACCACCAGTACCACTACGACCACCTATAACATGAACTAAAATATTGGTATCATTTTTAAATGTTGTATTACCACCACTAGTACCAGTACCACCAGTATTAGAAGGAACACCAGCAGCTCCACCAGTACCACCTAAACCAATTGTAATATTAAAAATTTGTGTAGGAGTAACAGTAATAGGAATTCTATATTTCATTTCTCCACTTCCACCTCCTCCTCCTCCACCTCCTCCATAACCAGTTCCAGCTCCAGTACCACCACCTCCTCCTCCACCACCTCCACCAGCACCAATAGCTGTAACCCATACTAAAGTTACATTATTTGGAACAGTAAATGTTCCATTTACAGTAAATTTTTGAGATTTACTTACTGTAACATAATTAGCACCAAGTGCATCTG
>Ga0315288_10000145_pt1 | contig 79213 bp, 74 predicted proteins | sample YL17G11_20_MG_FD_203454 | JGI IMG/M metagenome (GOLD analysis project Ga0315288, IMG submission 203454) | Sediment microbial communities from Yellowstone Lake, YNP, Wyoming, USA - YL17G11_20 | ecosystem: Environmental > Aquatic > Freshwater > Lake > Sediment | place: USA: Wyoming | collected... | reverse complement strand
GAAAAAATTAACTTTCCACTTCGAGGACGACGAAGGGAAGCCGGAAAAGGCCAAGGCGGTAACCGAAAAGCTCATCACCCGGAATAAAGTCCCCATGATTATGGGTGGATATTCGAATTCGGAAGTCTTTGCCATCGCCGGGACCACGGCCCAATACGGCACCCCTTTCCTGTCCCCGAGCGGGGCGGCGGACGACATTACCCGGAAAGGATGGAAAAACGTCTTCCGCCTGAACCAACCAGCCAGCGAGTACTGTTCGGGCCTACAGAATTTCATGCTTAAAACCATAAAGCCTTCTTCCATGGTCATTCTCTTCGAGAACACCCTCTTCGGTACCAGCACGGCCAAAGCCATGAAGGAATGGTGTGAAGAAAATAAGATCAAGGTGCTGATGTTTGAGTCTTATGAAGCTGGGGCCGCAGATTTCAAGCCTCTACTGACCCGGGTGAAGATTGCCAAAGCCGACGTGATCTTCATGGTTTCCTATATCATGGATGCCGTTCTATTGACCCGCCAGACGGCCGAATTGGACATTGATTCCAAGTTGTTCTGTGGGGGAGCTGCCGGTTTTGCCCTACCCGAATATGTCAAGGGTGTGGGCAAGTTGGGTGAAGGGGTGATGACGGCTGTTCTCTGGAGCCACGATGTGAAGTACCCGGGAGCCCAGAAGTTTTTCGATGACTTTTCCAAGAAGTTCAACCTGGCCCCCACCTACCACGGCGCGGAAGCTTACTCCGCGGCTTACGTCTGCCAGGACGTATTAGAGCGGACGAAATCCTTATCCAAAGAAGACCTGAACAAGGCGCTCTCCGAGACCAATATGATCACCATCTTTGGCCCGGTGAAGTTCGTCAATTACAAAAAGTTCATCAACCAGAACAAGGTTCCCTCCCTGGTCGTGCAAGTCATCAAGGGAAAGCAAGAGACCATCTGGCCTCCGGATGCGGCCTCGGCAAAATACATCTACCCCCAACCGAAGTGGAAAGATAAGCGGTAAGGTTCAGGCGAAAGCCCGGTCCTCGGGGTGTTTTCTATTTTCAGCCAGCCCCGGGGATCGCCTTGATATTAGCCAAAACCCATCACAAAGAGGTTCCTATGACCGCTCTCGGAATGTTGCTCCAGACGTTGATCGGCGGCATCCTCATCGGGGGTCTATATGCCATCATCGGCATCGGGATGAGTTTGATCATGGGCGTTATGCAGATTATCAACCTGGCCCATGGCGAGCTCCTGATGGTGGGCATCTAAGTCACCTACTGGCTTTTCACTCTCTACGGTCTGGATCCTTATCTTTCTTTGGTCTTTTGCATGCCCGTACTTTTTTTCCTGGGCCTCCTGATCCAGAAGTACCTGATCAACCCGGTGATCCGGGTTCCCACCCTTCTCCCGGAAACACAGGTTCTTCTGACCTTTGCCATCGGCATGGTCCTGACCAACATCGCCCTCCTGTTGTTCACGGGGGACTATAAGCCTTTGCGCACAGAGTACACCAGCGCAGTCTGGTTTGTCGGCGGCCTGTCGATCAACGTGGCTCTGACTATCGCTTTCTTGGTCGCCACAGGCATTACCTTTCTCCTCTACCTTTTTCTGATGAAGACGGACATAGGTAAGGCAATCCGGGCCACTGCCCAGGACCGACAAGCCGCCATGCTCATGGGGATTAAAACGGACCGGGTCATCGTGATGACGTACGCGCTCGGCTCCGCCCTGGCCGGTGCGGCGGGCTCTCTCCTCCTTCCGGTCTATTACCTCTACCCGGCTGTTGGCGGTCCCTTCACCCTCAAGGCCTTCATCGTCACCGTGCTGGGAGGGATGGGAAGCACCATTGGAGCTACGGTCGGTGGCATCGTCCTGGGCATCGCCGAATCTCTGGGGGCAGTTTACATCTCTCCGGGTTACAAAGACGCCATCGGGTTCATCATTTTTGTCCTGGTTTTGCTCTTCCTGCCGGGTTGGTTAAAACGGCTGACGCGGGTATAGGGGGAAACACGATGGAAAGGAAAAGGCAATTCAAAGATTTCCTTCCCTGGCTGATCTTAGCGGGGCTGGCTCTGGTGCCTCTCTTCCAAAATAACCCGTACATCTTGCATATGATGATCATGGTATTCATCTGGATTTGCTTAGGACAGAGCTGGAACCTGCTGGGGGGGTTCCCCGGGCAGGTATCCTTTGGTCACGCTACGTTCTATGGAGTAGGTGCTTACTCCGCCGGCCTCCTTGCTTTCCACTACGAGGCTTCCACGTGGTATGGGATGATTTTGGGGCCATTGATGGCCATGGTCTTTGCCGTTCCCCTGGGCCTCATCTGTTTTCGGCTCCGGGGAGCCTACTTTGCTCTGGCCATGCTCGCCCTAGCTGAGGTTCTGCGCTTAGTGGCGACGAACTGGATCGCGTTTACGAACGGATCTGTGGGCATCCTCATCGTTCCTTTCCCCAGCAAGATCCCTTACTACTATATGGCTCTGGCCTTGGCCGTTGGCAGTTTTTACGTCATCTACCGGCTGGTCCATTCCAAATGGGGGTTCTACTTTGTGGCCATCCGGGAAGACCAGGATGCAGCGGAATCCATGGGAATCGACACCACCAGGTATAAACTGCTTTCTCTTCTCATCTCCGCCTTTTTCACCGGGTTGGCCGGCGCTTTTTACATGAATTACATGGCTTTCATCGACCCGCACGTAGTCTTTTCCTTGGTGGATGTTTCCATCATGATGATTCTCGTCGTCATGCTCGGAGGCGCCGGGACCCTCTATGGCCCGGCCATCGGCGCGGTCATTATGGTCGTCCTCGGCGAAGTTTTCCGAGCCTACATTGGCCATGCCAACCTTCTGGTCTTGGGCATCCTGATCATCTTTATTATTGTCTTCCTTCCCGACGGGGTGGTCGAGATCCGGGGTTACCTGAAAAGGAGAAAATCTGCTTGAGGTGAGAAACATAACCAAGTACTTTGGCGGGCTGGGGGCCGTGCGAGACCTTTCCTTCAATGTTGAGAAAGGTAATATCTTCGGTCTGATCGGACCTAACGGAGCGGGGAAATCCACCACCCTGAACACGATATCGGCCGTACTCCGCTCCAGCTCGGGGAGCATTGAGTTCGACGGTGAGCGGATCGACCATGCTCCGGCGAGCCGGGTGGTACAGGTAGGAATCTCCCAGGTTCCTGAAGGCCGCAGACTGTTTCCTGAGATGAGCGTTTTGGAAAACCTGGAGGTGGGCTCCTACCTGGCCGAAGCCAAGAAGCGGCGAAAAGAAACCCTGGATTGGGCCTTCAGCATCTTCCCCGTCCTTCAGGAGAGACGGGGACAACTCGCCGGAACGCTCAGCGGCGGAGAGCAGCAGATGGTGGCTGTAGGTCGGGGACTGATGGCCCGCCCCAAGCTTCTGATGCTGGATGAGCCCTCCCTGGGATTGGCGCCGCTTTTGGTGAGAGAAGTCTTCAGGGTCGTCGAGCGCGTCAACTCCGAGGGCGTCACGATTCTTTTGGTGGAGCAGAACGTCAAACACACTCTCACCGTAGCCACACATGCCTACGTTTTGGAGAACGGTCGTATGGTCATGGAAGGGAAAGGCAAAGACCTTCTGGACAACGAGCATGTAAAGAAGGCCTACCTGGGAATTTGATGGGCAACGCAAAGTGAGGCGGAAGGCACTCTTAATCGCTGGGCAGGACGATAATCTTCATTTTTTCGTCGTTTCCGGGTGGGCCGTAGCGGTCAGCAGATCCTCCCCGGTCTGAAGGCAAGATAATCTCTATTTGGTTGAGTTGCCCGCAGAACGGGCAGGTGATTCGCAGCTTACGCGTGGCCTCGGTAAATTCGACCTCGATCGGTTGAGCACAAGCTTCATTGCAGCAATTCACTCGTTCGTTATACCTGACCATCTCACTCCTCATCCTTTCCACGCCAGGCCTTGATAAATGCCGACCCTATGATCCAAAGGACAACGGCTGCGATTCCCCAGACGATAGGATTGAAGAAAATATAATCCTTCAGGTACAGAATCAGGGAATGGAAAATCTCCATTGCTTTCTATTTTCTCTCATTCCGAGGACGTTGCCAAGTAAAATGTCGATCCGGAGGGGATGATTTCCTATTTGCATACGATGGGATTCACGCTAAGATAAAATAAGCTGGCTATTGCTGTCAATCATCCTGGCAAACGAATGCCACTCGACACCCATATCGTACTGGAGGAACAGGCATGAAATTTAAACCCGAGGAGCTGAATTTGCACCGGGAAGAATACCAGGCTATTTTGGCGGAGATGCGCCCCAAAGATTATCCCCCCTTGATAAAAAAGGCAGTACGAGGAAGAGTGAATTTCCGCCATCGCCTGACCAATCCTTACATGAGGGAAGGCAAAGCTCTGGTCTCTTTCGTCGTCGCTGGCAAGGATCTCAACAGCGACATCCGAAAGGCCGTGGATCTACTCGGCGGGTTCGGCAAATCCCTGAAATCCCAGGACCGTATCCTCTTGAAGCCCAACTTCAACAGCGACGACCCGCCCCCGGGGTCAACAGCCCTGGATTTCTTGATTGCCATCGTGGAGCTCCTGCGGGAACACGGATGTTCCCGAATCTCGGTAGGCGAGAGTGCTGGCCGGCCCTGGGTGCCAACCGACAAGGTTTTCAAGGACTCGGGCCTTTCCGCCAAGATGACTGAGATGAAGATTCCTCTTCTGGATCTTGACCGCTCGGAGTACATCGATGTGCCCATTAACGGGGAATATCTCGACCGCATCGCCTACCCAGGGGACTTGGAGAGCTTCGATAAGATTATCTACCTGCCAACAATGAAGACCCACTACCTGGCCGGATTTTCCATGAGTCTGAAGCTCACCGTGGGCTTGACCCACCTGGCCGACCGAACCCTTCTTCATGGAGACAACAACCAATTCGTTTCCCAGCGGTCCGCCGAGATGAGCATTCCCATCAAGCCAGACCTGATCATCATGGATGGCCGGATCTCTTTCGTCAGCGGTGGGCCGGCCATCGGTTTGGCCGTCCATCCTGGAATCATCCTAGCCTCTGGGGATCCGGTAGCCCTTGATGTACAGGGTATTCGCCTTCTGCAGAATTACGCCGCCGTCAATCATCTGGTTAGCGATGCCTGGAACCTACCGCAGATTAAAACTGCTGTGAAACACCGGCTAGGAATTCAGAGCGACGGGGAGTTGCTATTGATCCGATGATCGGGAATGAAGAATTGAATCTTCATTTCTTTTCACCGGGTTTCTTATGCTTCAGCCAGTCCTCGATCCGATCTCGGTATATGACGGTGAGAACGATTACGAGGAGAGCCAGCCCCAGAACAACGAAGAAAGCCCGGTAATCTTCAGAACGGACGGCCTGACCTTGCATCGTCAAGAGAAGTGTCCCCGGGATTCTGCCGATTGTGGAGATGATTAAGAAGGTGACCACATGCATGGGGCTCAACCCCAGGAGGTAACAAAAATAGTCTTTCGGCAGCCCAGGGATGAGGAAGAAAATGAAAGAAAAAAAGGCCCCCTGATGCTCCATCAGGTAATCGAATTTCCCCATGATTTCTTGCCCCACGAACCGGCGGACGAAAGGCATTCCCAGGCGGCGGGATATTAGGAAAGCTAACATCGAACCCAGAGTAAGGCCCACTGTAGAGTAAACAGAGCCAGGGCCGATTCCGAAAAGGTATCCGCCGATAAAGCCGGTTAACTCCCCAGGAACGGGCGCAAAAAGGACTTGCAGGATTTGTAAGCCAATGAAGGTGAAAGGGGCGTAAGGACCAAAAGAAGTAACGAAATCATTAAGCCGCTTCTTACTCCGAAAAAAACGCACAGCTTCCAGAAAGCTTCCATAGGCCTCTCGGTAATAATAGAGCAAAAGGCAGATGGCCAGAAAAAGAACCGCATATCCGATGAGCCATTTCCAACGTCGTTTTTGGTTTTCCATAATAACAGAGCTTTTTAGCCAAATTTCATTAGATTTATCGGACCTTTAATATCAAAAATTGAATCCAGAATCAACCCGGATTCTCCCGTTTCCTATCCACAGGAGGAAAAAAGAGATGGTCGAAATCTTCGGGTATTTATCGGGCATCACCTCTACCAGCATCAAAGTAGGCTGGCCTTTGCTGATCCTGGCCTCCGGACTTGGCGGGGTGGCTTACTTCGAAGGTAAAGACCGGGTCAAGACCGCGGGAGGATGGGCACTGGCCTTGGTGGGCCTCATCCTTTTCGTTTGGAACCTGAAAAGATGAAGTCTGGTTTCCGGGTTGACTCTTTGTTTTTTAAACCCTCGCCGGTTTTGGGAGAACTTAGGATCATGTAGGTAGCCAGGCCTCTGGCGATGAGTTTCCCGTTTTCGTTTTTCACTTCCATGCTTTCTTTTATGGGCATGCCCACTTGCTTTAAGCTATTAGCTATCATCTGAAAGCTGAAAGCTGATTGCTGAAGGCTTTTTGTTTTAACCATTCTATGGCTTTTTTCATGGCCCGTTCCTCTACTCGTAGCCGATGCCCCCCACCCTCAACAAGAAAAAGCTCCGCCTTTCCTTTCACTTTCTCATAAAGATTCCGTGCGTGGGTAACATTCACTACATCATCTGCCGTGCCATGGATGATGAGCAGCCGACGGGGCGGGATGCGATTGATCCAAGCTAAGGGCTTCACAGTCTGGAACCCTTTCTTCCAGTCGGTAAGTGAGGCCGGGAAATTTGGATTCTTGATGATTCCCACATCCCGGGCATGAGCTAAGAAGTCTTCCCTCCCTTTGCCCGTGGTCAGGTCTCGAAACTCTGCCGGGGAGGCGCAAGAGACCAGGGCGGTAATTTCTTTTCGGTGGGCAGCAACATAGATGGAGACAGCAGCCCCCCCGCTGAAGCCCATCAGGAAGATCCGCTTCTGATCTACCTCGGGGCGCAGAGCAAGATAATCCAGGACACCCTCCAGATCCCGGGCCCATCCCAGGATGTCAAAATCCCCTTCGCTCAACCCAGCTCCCCGAAAATTGAAGATCAAAACGAAAAATCCTTCCCCGCTGAACCGCTCGGCCAACAAGGCGTATCCCCGGTCATCCAGCCCTTTAACCTTGGCCGGAATTCCATGGCAGAGCGCCAGCGCTGGGTAGGGCTGACTTCGATCGGTGGGGACATAGACTTCCCCGAAGATCTTGAACCCGTTGCTTTTCCAGGAAATTTTTTCTACGTTCATGGGAATTGTTCTATTTATGGAAAGAAGAATAATATCTCGGCTGCCTAAGAGGATCCATTATAGACCTATCCAGCTTTCAGGCAATCCATGACTTTACTCATGACTTCACCCGCGGAGGCATGGATGACCACGTCGGCGTAAGAGTCATGGTCGGTGGGGTCCCGGTTGATGATCACCAGCTTTGCCCCGCTCTCCTTGGCTTCCAGGGGGACGGAGGCGGCCGGCTGGACGACAAGAGAAGATCCGATAACGATCAGGAGGTCACAGTTTCGGGCGCGACGGAAAGATTCCTCAGTTTCCTTTGGGGGCATGGACTGGCCGAAAGAAACCGTGTTGGGCTTGAGAATGCCGCCGCAACCGTCGCACTTAGGCACACGCACACCCCGCAGAAGCCAGGACTGGATTTCTTCACGAGAATATTTTTTCCGGCAGGAAAGGCAAGACACCGAGACCGCCGTGCCATGGAGTTCAATGACCTTCTCGGGTGAGCTTCCCGCCCGCTGGTGGAGATTATCCACATTTTGGGTGATCACGCAGTCCAGCTTGCCCATCTTCTCCAATTCTACCACGGCTCTGTGGGCGGCATTGGGCTGAGCATTCTTCAGGGGTTCGAAGAACTCCCGGCTCATCTGCCAGTACTTTTCCCTCGATTCTTCGCTGGAGATGAACTTCTGATAATAAAAATCCTCCGGGTTGTATTTATGCCAGACCCCGCCCGGACTCCGGAAGTCAGGAATACCCGACTCCGTACTTACTCCGGCGCCCGTGAATACGACGCCCTTTTCCGACTGGCGGATCAGGTCGGCAACCTGCCGGATTAAATCCTCCATGTTCCCCCCATTTTGGGCCCCGTTTCTTTTAAGATTCTCGGGTCTTAATATCCCAGGTTTTCCCCCACGATGACGACCAGGTAATCAGAGAAGAAAGGCGGTTTCCATTCTATGATCGTGGTAATCCGACAGACCCGCTGAGGGACACGACAATCAACGCATTTCCCGGCAAGGATACACGGTGGGCTGCTGTTGATTCTCTTACAATTCAAGGGCACGGTGACTTCCTTGATCCGTCGGAGGGCACTTTCCAGGTCGGGGACGATTTTGTTGAACCCGGCCACTACGATGGCTTTCCTGGGCCCGAACCCCATGGCATTCACGCGGTTGCCGCCACCGTCGATATTCACCAGTTGCCCGTCCATAGTGATGGCATTTGTACTCGTGATGAACACATCACAGGTTTGCTGCGCGCGCCGCAGCTGGAAGTTTTCCTCCGAGAAAAGGGAAGCCGACTCCCAGTGGTCGATGATTTTGTTCCCCCGGGTTTTCAAGTCCGGTAGAATTCCCAGGCCCCGAACTGTGACGGACCCTCCTAGTCCTACAGAGGCGCCGGGGGGGACTTCCCTTAAAATAACTTCCTTTGCTTGGGCCTGATTCTCCACGTAGAGGGCCTTGAATTCTCTCTTCATCAGCGCCTCCACCACCCGCTTTCCTCGATCTTCCAAAAACCATTGCATTACTGGGTCCATGAAATCTCCTTTATTTTTGAATTCTGCTCGGTTGTTATGGCCTTCCCAAGACAAAGACACAGGCGATCGACCCCGGGCCGCCCAAGGTATGCGTCAGGCCGATATCCGCCTTCTTTACTTGGCGCTTTCCGCTCCGACCGCGCATCTGGTTGACCACATCCGCCACCATGCGCACCCCTTTAGCTCCCACCGGATGGCCGCAGGACTTTAGTCCCCCGCTGGTATTCACAGGGAGCTCTCCGTTCAACGCCGTAACCCCTTCGGAAACAAGTTTACCCCCCTCTCCCCGACCGCAGAACCCGAGGTCTTCGTAGTTCACCAGCTCGGTAATAGTGAAACAGTCGTGCACTTCAGCAACGTCGATCTCTTTCCGGGGATCTTCGATACTCGCTTGGCGGTAGGCCATGGATGCAGCCTCGCGGGTGGACTTGAAGCCGAGAAAGTCATTGTCTTCCCGGAAGGCCATGCTGAAGTAACCGTAAGTCACGGCCAGCCCCATGCCTTTGATTAGGATGTAGTCCTTTTCCAGGTCTTTGGCGATCTCGGGCGTGGTCAGGATGGCGGCGGCGCCTCCGTCCGTCGTCGGGCAGCAGTCGAAAAGGCCCAGTGGGTCTACCACCATCGGGGCTTTCAAAACGGTCTCCTCGTTAATCGGGGAACGGAAATGAGCCTTGGGGTTCAAGGAGCCATTGAAGTGATTCTTGACCGCAACTTTGGCCAGAGTCCCTTTGGTGTATCCATATTGGTGGAAATAGCGGGTGGCGATGGGAGCGAAGATTCCCGGGGCGGTCCTCCCTTTGGAGAGGAGCGGATGGGTCTCGTGAACGTGACGGGCCACTAAACTACCCCGGGGCGGGACCTCACGCATCTTTTCCACGCCCACGGCCAAGACTATTTTATATTCCCCTGAGGCCACGCCGAAAGCGGCGTTACGGATGGCCTCCATTCCAGAACAACAGTAGGCAGAGACACGAGTCACAGGACGGGGGTAAAAATTCAGGGGCTCGGCCAGAGATGCCCCGGCATCGCCTTCAAGCCCGGTAAGCCCGGGGGAAAGCGTTCCCAGCCAAGCGGCATCCATGTCTTTCGTTTCCAGCTCCGCGTCTTTGTACGCTTCGTACACCGCCTCTAAAGCCATATCTTGATAGGTCATCTCAAAATTTTCGCCGAATTTTGTGGTCCTACGCCGATGATAGCCACTCGATCCTTGATGCTCATCATTGCCTCCCTTCTTCAATCCAATGGACGAAGTTTCCAGAAGTAGTTATAAAACCCATCCCCCTGATGAAACCTGCGGAAAGTCAGTTCCACCGGCATGCCGATCTTGACCTGGCCGGGAACGCAATCCGTCAGTTGCCCGTAGAAACGGCCTCCTCCATCCATGTCCACCACGGCCATCACCGTGGGAGGGTCAGGATTGGGGAAAAGGTGATCTTTAGCAAAGGTATAAATCTTCCCCCTCCTGGGCAACTTGGCGTCCTCATATTGATCCTTGGCGGTGCATTTCTGGCAAACCCTGCGCCTTGGGTAGGCGAACGTCCCGCACTTTTTGCAGCGAGTGCCGTAGAGTTGCAGGTTCTGTTTCTTCTCCTTCCAGAGAAGCGCCCAGGATGAATAGGGAACCAAGGGTTCGTTGGGGAGGGTGCTTTGGAATTTGAGAAACTTCTCGTAGTTGGTCAAGGGCTTCTTGGAGGCTTGACAAGCGGCAACGCCCCGCCTATCCCGCAACCGTTCAATCTCCGGCGTGACCTGGAAAAGGAAGGCATCGCTGTTTCCCGCCCCATAGCTACAAAGCAGGATGCGCTCGCCCGGCTTGGCCTTCTCGAGGGCGGCTATGAGCAGCATCAACGGGGAGGCGGCTCCTGTATCTCCTACCGTGGTCAATAGGGGGTCTTCCATGAAAGATCCTGGAGAAAGGCTCAAGCTCTTCACCAGGCGGGTGTAACTTCGGCTGTCCGGCGCAGGAACGACGAACTGAGAAATGTCCGAGGTTTTCATCTCGTATTTTTTTAGGATTCCTTCGACACAGTTCTTGACGATGCGGGCGTACCCGTAAGCCTGGACGAAAGCGGCGTACCCTTTCTGCAGAAAAACATCGTCCTGCTTGCGCCAGGCATCCATGAATTCTTCCGAGAGCGAATAGATCCCCTCGATGGAAGCTGCAACCCCCGTGCAGCCCACCATTACCGCTGCCGAACCATCTCCGAAGAGTTGCTCGGAGTCTGACCCGGGTTCGCCCCGCCGGGAGTCAACCGCCGCCGCCAGAATGTTCTTGGAGCTCCCAGCCTTTACTGCATCCATGGCCGATTTTAAGGCAGCCGTTCCCGCCCGAATGGAGGAAAGGTGGTCGGCTGTAAAGATCTCTACGGGGAGATCAGCAGCCATGGCCACCAAAGTCGATGCCTGCTTCTCCAGGTAGGGGGATGTAGTGGAGGCAAAGATCAAAATCCATCCACCGATTTTGGATCAATCCCCTGGAGGCAATTTAAGGCCGCCTCAGTGGCCATTGTCAGGCTGTCCTCATCGCAGTTGGCCACCGCTCGCTCCCCGGAGATGAACCGGGCGCCCCAGGTTTTGGCTATGACATCACGGACTAAACGATACTTGGGGATATATGCCCCATAGCTCGTGATCCCTACCATTGACACCTCCCTTTTCTTTGTGTTGGGCGCTGATTTAAATGATTTAATTGGATAATCTCGAAACGACCACGTTATCCCCAATCGCCCACATTATTAACATAGAATGAAACCTATTGCAATGTTCTTCCCGCTTGTTCCCGCTTGTCCTCCGATCATCTTTCACTCTTATCCATAATGATCGGCTATAGTCTTGCAGTTGACGCTTAATCCATTCCCTTCTATCGGCAACCGGCCGGCTATCCGGCGAGCGTCAGGGGGAACGAAAAAAGCAATTAGGCCGAGAATGAAGAGAAACTTGAGAGTGATCGGGCTGTTACCCGGCCCAAGCCAGAGACCCCATAGATTCTCTGGGGGAATTTCTTAGGGCCAAATTTTCTAAAAGATTCTTCCTGAGGCCTGGATACCAAAAAAGGGGGGAACTCAAGGTGATAGACGGCCGCCTCTTCCGGAACAGCTTGAGAAGTCAAACTTGCGATTCTTTTAGAATTAGAAATGGTAAAAAAATTTGCGCCTCTGCATTTTTCCCCTTGCATTTTATGGCGCCGAGAGTTATATTGATGATTAGCACTCATTAGAAATGAGTGCTAATGAAATTATTTATCTCTAAAGGCCTTATTCCTCAGTTCATCGATTGCAGTTGGCCAGGTCGGCCGATTCAAGACTCGAGGACTAAACAAAAAAGCAAGTGAAATTAGAAAGAAAGGAGGGTTTCTTTTTTTCATTGAGGTCGGTAAGGACCCAATATTCAAATGTAGAAAGGAGAGCTGAACGATGAAAATCAGACCGTTACAAGATCGGGTCATCGTCAAACGCGTGGAGGAAGAAGGGAAGACCAAGGGCGGGATTATTATTCCCGACACGGCGAAGGAAAAACCCATGGAGGGAAAAGTGATTGCCGTAGGAAAGGGGAAAGTTCTCGATGACGGAAAAGTCCACCCCCTTGACGTTAAGGTTGGTGACCGGGTTCTCTTTGGTAAATATTCTGGAACCGAGGTCAAAATTGATGATGAAGAACATTTGATCATGCGCGAAGACGACATTTTGGGCGTGATCGAGAAATAATCATAGGACCATAAAGGAGGAATAAAACAATGGCAGCCAAAGAAATTCGTTATGATCAGAAGGCCCGGGAATCCATCCTTAAGGGCGTAAATACTTTAGCCGACGCCGTGAAGGTGACTCTGGGACCCAAGGGGCGGAATGTGATCCTGGAGAAGAGCTTCGGTTCGCCCACCGTTACCAAGGACGGCGTCACCGTAGCCAAGGAGATCGAGCTGGAAGATAAGTTTGAGAACATGGGCGCCCAGATGCTCCGAGAAGTGGCTTCTAAGACCTCGGACGTAGCCGGAGACGGGACTACCACGGCGACGGTTTTAGCTCAGGCCATCTACCGTGAAGGCTCTAAATTGGTGGCCGCGGGCCACAATCCCATGGAGCTAAAGAGGGGAATCGAGAAGGGAGTAGAGACGGTGGTCGAGGAGCTGAAGAAGATCTCCAAGCCTACCAAGGAGCAGAAGGAGATCTCTCAGGTCGGGACCATTTCGGCCAACAACGATGAAACCATCGGCAACATTATCGCCGAAGCCATGGCCAAAGTAGGCAAAGAGGGTGTCATCACAGTCGAGGAAGCCAAATCCATGGAGACCACCCTGGACATCGTCGAGGGTATGCAGTTTGACCGGGGGTACATCTCTCCTTACTTCGTGACCAACCCGGAGAAGATGGAGGCGGTGCTCGAAGATGCTTTGATCCTCATCAACGAGAAGAAAATCAGCAACATGAAGGACCTGCTCCCGGTATTGGAGCAAATCGCCAAGATGGGCAAACCCCTATTGATCATTGCCGAGGAAGTGGAAGGCGAAGCCCTGGCTACCCTGGTGGTGAACAAGCTTCGGGGCACGCTCAAGTGTGCGGCGGTTAAGGCGCCGGGGTTTGGGGACCGAAGGAAAGCCATGCTGGAGGACATCGCCACTCTGACCGGCGGGCAGATGATCTCCGAGGAGATGGGGGTGAAGCTGGAGTCGATCTCCCTCAAAGACCTGGGCAAGGCCAAACGGATCACTATCGACAAGGATAATACCACCATCGTCGAGGGGGCTGGGGAGTCCAAGGCCATCGAGGGCCGGGTTAAGCAGATTCGCGCCCAGATCGAAGAGACCACCTCCGATTATGACCGCGAGAAGCTGCAAGAACGGCTGGCCAAACTGGTCGGCGGAGTAGCCGTGATCAACGTCGGCGCGGCCACGGAATCGGAGATGAAGGAAAAGAAAGCCCGGGTGGAGGATGCTTTGAACGCGACCCGGTCGGCGGTGGAAGAAGGGATCGTCCCCGGCGGCGGTGTGGCTTACCTCCGGACGCGGCCGGCCCTGGATAAATTGAAACTTCCCGAGGAGCAACAGTTTGGCGTTAACATTCTGAAGAAGGCTCTGGAGGAGCCCATTCGCTGGATCGCTCAGAATGCCGGGCACGACGGGTCCATCGTGATCGAAAAAGTTAAGAACGAAAAGGGAAATTACGGGTTCGATGCCCAGGAAGAGGAATACACGGATATGGTCAAGGCCGGTATCATCGACCCGACCAAGGTGGTGCGTACAGCTTTGCAGAATGCTTCCTCTGTGGCTTCTTTGATGCTTACCACCGAGGCCATGGTCGCGGAGAGGCCCAAAGAGAGAGAGAAATTCCCGCCCATGCCTCCGGGAGGAGGCGGGATGGAAGGAATGTATTAAAAGCCAAAGGGCTTGCAAAGAAAACCCTTTAGCTGATCTCAATTAGAAGATGTTAGAAAAGCCCTCCGCCTTTTTGGGCGGGGGGCTTTTTCATTTCCATGATGCCCTTTTTCGAAACCTACTTGTTGCTTTCTTTTTTTGCCTCCAGGATCGCGGTCTCGAAATGTTCATCCAGGGCTCGGAGGCGCGAGGCCATCTTCCCTAACATCTTCAGGGCGATGTCGATGTTGCTCTTCAGGAGGCTCTTGAAGGTATCGGGGTTGATGACCAAAAGTCTGCTGTCTTCGATGACTTCCACCGTAGCGGAGCGATCCAGGCTCATCAGCAGAGCCATCTCTCCGAAAAATTCTCCCTCCGAAAGTTCGGCTAACACTTTCTCGGTGGTTCCCACCCTTTTCCTAACCTGCACTTTCCCTTTCTGGATGATGAACATCTCCCGTCCTGGGTCCCCCTCTCGGAAAAGAACGGTTCCCCTGGAGAAATTTTTGCCGAACTTCCAAAAAAGTTGTTCTTCTTCATTCATGGAAATGGAGGCTCCACCCCTTAAAGACGTTCGCGCTCTTGGATTAATTCCTCTATGATCTCATAAGCCTTCTGAAGCCGCGAAGCCAGATTTCCCAGAACCTTCAGACCCATACCGGAAGTTCCACGAAATAAACTTTCCAGAACCTCCGGTTGCACGACTAAAATCTGGCTATCTTCTTCAACCACCGCGTTGACGGATCGGGGCTTTCCGATCAAACAAGCCATTTCCCCAAAAAAATCTCCCTCTCCCAGGGTGTCAATGGCAATCTCCTTTGCCCCCGCCCTTTTGTACAAGCGGACCCGGCCTCTTTGAATAATAAACATTCCTGTACAGGCTTGGCCTTCCTCGAAAAGGACGGTTCCCGCGGGAAAACGCTGGCCGAATTTATTGAAGAGGCGCTCTTTTTCCCTCATCGCCCTTCCTTCATCTCGGCATGAAGGGCATAGACCAGGCTGACTTCTCCCTCCACTTTTACGAGAAGATAAAAGAGAGCGGGCTTGGCGTCGCTCTTCACCCGGGGATGCAAAACTTTTACCATAAAAGGAGTGGTCTGGGCAAATAGACTGGTCCCCTCTTTCAACCGCTTGAAGGATCTATTTAAAAATTCCCAGCGCACTTTCCCTTTCTGGTTCATTCCTTTCCACTGCAAGGGATGGGCGCTAAGAGTTAAAGAGTGATTCGGCCTGATGAGAATCTTGTAAATGTCGTAGACATCGGCTGTACCGCTGATAAAGCATTCGTCAAAAAGGTAGTTCCCGGGAGCCGATATCCGCAGCAGGAGAGCCTTCTCATAAGTCTCCGGAGCATCCGTACCCGAGTTGCCGTCATTCTGATCCAAGAGAAGAATTCGTAGGGTATATTGCCCCAAAATTTCTCCGGAAGAGACCCCGCCCATCCCCTGGAAGTGAATCAAGTAAGCACTAGGCCTAGGCTCGGAATTCGAGGTCCACTCCATAAAAACTGGTTCTACCGTGAGATTGTCCTGGCTGCCCCCCCTCAATCGAATCCCATCCTGATCTTCCAACCACCATTTAACCTTCCCGTATTCTGTGGTCCAATGGGGGGCAAGAAAGATCTGGATGGTCTGCCCCGGTTTAATAGGGCTGACTCTTAAGACTTGCTCCCCCTCATTGACGATGAATCCCTGATGCTCTCCTTCTCCCACGGTCTTTTCCTGGGCGGAAATAGGTGGAGTAGCAGCCGAGTTCGCAAGAAAAAAAAGAAAAATGAGAAGATAGGCTGGTCTTTTTATCATTCCGTCGCCCTGCGAGGCGTCAAGTCAGGCGGTTCTCCATCCGATTCATCAGGCGCTTCCATTCCCGATCCACGTTCTCCTGGATGCGCTCCAGATCCCCCTCTCTCAGAAAACTGAAGCGTCCCTGGGGCTTCAAATACTCGCTCACCGGGATTTCCTCGGGCTCCTCGTTTAGGATATAACGCTCGCCATTTTCCACTTCGTACAGGGGAAAGACTTTCGTTTGCACGGCCAGTCGGGCGAGCCTGATGGTGAGCTCGGAAGAAAAACGCCACCCCACGGGACAGGGGGAAAAGACGTAGATGAACTTGAATCCGCGAATCTCTTTGGCCTTTTTAATCTTACGGATGAAATCCTCTGGATAGGCGATAGAGCCCGTGGCCACATACGGGACCCGATGGGCCGCCATGATCTGAACAATGTCCTTCTTCGGCTGGTTCTTCAAGTTTGATGGAGGTGTCGTCGTGGTCCATGCCCCCCAGGGGGTAGCCGAGGAACGCTGGATTCCGGTGTTCATGTAAGCTTCGTTATCATAACAGAGGTAGATGAAATCGTCGTTCCGCTCTGCGGCCGCGGAAACGGCCTGGATGCCGATGTCGAAGGTTCCTCCATCGCCGGCAACGGCCAAAACCGTGGTCGAGGCTTCTCCCTTCATGTCCAGGGCCGCCCGCACGCCGGAAGCCGCTGCCCCGGTAGAGGCGAAAGGTGTGTTATACGTGGCCAGCTTGATGGGAGAAGTAGGGAAGGTACCGGAGATGGTCCCGAAGCAGCCGGCGGTAATGACGGCAATCGTTTTTTCTCCCAGGGCCTGGAAAGCGGTGCGCATGATAATCGGCATTGCGCAACCCGGGCAGCACCCGTGGCCCGAATGCAGGTATTCGTTCAATAACTCTTTCGCGTTCATTCTTGCACCCCCATCCAAATTGGAACCCCTTTGGAGTTAGCGTTGTTTAGGGTATATTCAATTACCTCGTGGATTGTCTCCGGGGTAATATCTTTTCCGCCCAGACCGGCGATAAACTCGAAGACTTTGGGTTTTCGGGGCGCGCCGAACAGGGCCGCTTTCAATTCTTGGGCGACAATCCCGCCGGCCCCCAGGGAATTGTTCCGGTCGAGCACGGCGACTTTTTTTCTTCCACTCAACAGCTTGATCAATTCTTCCGCGGGGAAAGGACGAAACAGGCGCAGACGGCAGAGGCCAACCTTCTTCCCCTGCTTCCGGTACTGTTCGATGACCTCGAGGGCCGTGCTGGCCGCCGTGCCCATGGTAAGAAACACGACCTCTGCGTCGGCGCATCGGACCTTTTCCATCAAACCGTACCCCCGGCCGAAATGGGACTTGAATGCCCGGTCCACCCGGGCCACTACTTTCTTGGCTTCGACCATCGCTTTCTGGGCTTCGTGCCGGAAGGAAATGAAAATAGAAGGGTCGGCCATGATGTTGAAAGTGTGGGGGTCGTTGGGGGTGAGCTTATAGCGGGGACGATAGGGTGGAAGGAATCGATCCACTACCCCCTGGTCAGGAATTTCCACGGGTTCGGAGGTGTGCGAGAGGAAGAATCCGTCCACCAGGACCATCACCGGCAGCAGAACCTCTTCTGCGATGCGGTAGGCCTGGATGACCGTGTCCAGAGCCTCTTGGCCGCTCTGGCAGTAAAGTTGCAGCCAGCCTGTGTCCCGCTGCGAGAGGCTGTCCCCTTGGTCGCACCATATCGACCATGGGGAGCCGATGGCCCGGTTGGCATTGACCATGACTACGGGCAAGCGAGTTCCCGAGGCCCAGTGGAGCATCTCATGCATATAGGCCAGTCCATGGGAAGAGGTGGCTGTGAAAACCCGGGCTCCCGTTGCGGAGGCTGCTGCCACGCAGGCCATGGCCGAGTGCTCGGATTCTACCCGGATGAACTTGGCGTTGAGCCGCCCGTCGGAACAGATCTCGGAGAGCTCCTCCACGATAGTCGTCTGGGGGGTAATGGGGTAGGCAGAGATGACCTCGGCCCGGGAAAGCATCACCCCGTAAGAGACGGCCGAATTTCCAGTCATCAATTTTTTCATTTTTTCACCTCCACGGAGATGGCTCCGCGGGGGCATTCCTCCACGCAGATGCAGCATCCCTTGCAATAATCGTAGTTAATATCGTATCCCTGTTTGTCCGGCCTGGCGGAGATGGCCAGGTCCGGGCAGTAGATGAAACAATTGTGGCAGAGGTTGCAAACCCCGCAGTTAAAGCAGCGTTTGGCTTCATAGAGGGCGGATGCTGGAGAAAGCGCAAGATTAACCTCAGAGAAACCGGCGGTCCGCCGGGAGTGGGAGAGCTTCTCTTTCGGCTTCCGGGATTGCCGCTTAAAATAAGCCGGATTTAGTTCTGAGAACCTAACCACCTCCTGGGCAATACCATCCGCGCCTCCCTTTCTGTACCGGGCCATGGAAAGGCTGCCCTTCTCCCCCCAACTCGCTGCCCGGAGCGCCTCGGCCACGTTTTTGCCCTGGAGGGTAGCATCGATAGCCATGGCCGCCTTCTTTCCCGAGCCGATGGCGTAGGATACAGTCCGGGGCTGAGCGATGATGTCCCCCCCTGCAAAAACTCCCCTCAAGACGGTAGCCCCTGTTCCATCCACGGGCAAGGAGGCTGCAGATTTGCGCAGTTCATCGGGCAGGAAGGAAAAGTCAGGCGTTTCCCCAATGGCCGAGATGACTGCATCAACTGGAAGGGTGAAATTGGAACCCTCGACGGGTCGAGGCTCCCGTCGGCCGTCTTTGCCAGGGGGGCCTAGAAGGTTTTTAAGGCACTCGATGCCCGTTACTTTTCCGTCCTCCGTGAGGATTTTAACCGGAGAGCTGAGGAAGATGAATTCAATGTTCTCTTCGGCGGTTTCGGCCACTTCCTCCTCCCAAGCGGGCATCTCTTCTCTTGTGCGCCGGTAAATGACTAACGGTTTTGCTCCCAGGCGCAGTGCCGAGCGGGCCGCGTCCATGGCCGTGTTCCCTCCGCCAATGATCGCCACTCGCTGCCCGAGGTCAACGGCCTGCCCGGAGTTGACTTTCTGCAAAAACTCCAAGCCGGACATTACGCCTGCGGCATCCTCACCCGGGATCTTTAGCGGCAAATTCTTCCAGGCGCCCGCGGCCACAAATACGGCGTCGAATTTTCTCAGCTCCTCCCACTTTACTTCTGTCCCCACGGGTGCACCCGTCTTAGCTTCCACACCTAAGGAAAGAATGTTGTCGATCTCCTGGTCGAGTACCTCCTTGGGCAAACGGTAGGAGGGGATGCCATAGCGAAGCACTCCCCCAAGTTGGGGCTGGGCCTCGAAAAGCGTCACTCCGTACCCCAGCGAAGCCAAGTGGTAAGCGCAGGACAGGCCCGCCGGGCCGGATCCAATGATCGCCACCTTTTCCTTTTTTTTCTCCTTGGGGGAAGGGAAGCGCTTCCCGGACTGAAAGGCCTGATCTCCGAGGAAGCGCTCCAGGGCGTTAATAGAGGTGGCTTCGTCGAATTCCTTGCGGTTGCATGATCCCTCGCAGGGATGAAAACAAACCCTGCCGCAGACTCGGGGAAGGGGATTTTCCTGGGTAATCTTCCCCCAGGCTTCGAGGTAGTCCTCTTGGCCGGCCAAGACCATGGCTGCTTCCACGTCCTCTCCGGCCGGACAAGCCTCGTTGCAGGGGGCCAGTTTGTCGAGATAGGCGGGAGTGAGGTAACGCCACGTCCCAGTCTTGGAGGCCTGGGTTCCTTCGGAGGAAATAGACATTGGAGGGAGAGATGGTTTTTTCCTGACCAGTTTCTTTTTTTTCATTTTTACTCCTAGGTTTAAAAATTCTCAAAATGGGAAAGGGATGAAAAACTCTTGGCCGATCTCTCTTACTCGGGCATTTGAGCGGAGGCCTGCTCGTAGGCTGCCTTGGCGGCGGCCACGTTCGCTTCTGTTTTGGTGGGCACGTTCTCTTGGATCCCCTCGACCACCGCTTTCAGCCCGACCAGTCCGGAAATTTTGGCGAATGCACCCAAGATGACCGTGTTCACCACAGGGGCCGTGGTCGAGCCGAGGCCGTTTTCCTGGGCGATGCGGTTCGCATCCACCGTGGCCACTCGAAAATTGGCAAGCTTTTTGAATGCCGATGAAGGCTTGGGAGTATTGATGAGAATCCATCCGCCCGTCTTCAGACCAGCGGTCACATCCACTACTTCCAGGATGGGCTCATCCAAAACCACTACATGGTCCGGCTCGTAGACCTGAGACCGGCGGGTGATCGTTTTCTTGTCGAAGCGGGTGAAGGCCATCACCGGCGCTCCCCGCCGCTCCGCTCCGAAGGCCGGAAAGGCCTGAGCATATTTGCCCTCCTTGAAGAGAGCCGACGCCAAAATTTTGGAGGCGATTACCGCTCCTTGTCCGCCTCTTCCGTGGAATCGTATCTCGATCATTTTTTCTCTCCTTTACCTGCCTGCTTTCGGATATTCCAACCTCTGCCAATCGCGGTCGCGAATTATTAGATGCGCCATCTGAACTTTGGAAATTGACCTGGAGAGCCTCTGGTCGATTTCAAGTGGGAAGTTGAGGAGAAAGAGGTTATAATCATGCATCCGGAATGAATTCTTAAGGTCGTAAAGATTGGCCGGATCGAATAATCTGGGAATTCCATCAATAGACTTCGGGAAAGATTAAAAAGGCAATGATTTCCGCTTTTTCCAAAATTCGGCTTATTTTCACACAGAAAAAAAGTTCTGTCAATGAGGTAAAGTGGGCCAATCCACAGGAGGGGTTCTATGGTCAATGCCCGGCAGCAGAAAAGTAGGAAGATTCGAAGAGATTGGATTCAAGTGGATGCCCTTTGTTGTGGAACTGGCTGGGATGAAGAAGATTTGGGCAAACCGCAAATCCTGGTGGAAGATGTGTTCGGCAGCAGTCACCCGGGTAGTATTCACCTGAATGAGCTGGCGGAGGAGGCTTCCCTCGGAGTCTTTCAGGAAGGGGGAAAGCCAGCCCAATTTCACGGCACGGATATCTGCGACGGATGGGCGATGCTCCACAGCGGGATGAATTATATCCTTCCCTCCCGGGAGGTCCTTTGTGATTTGGTGGAGGTCCATGGTCGGGTGATCCCCTGGGATGGGGTGGTAGTGATCTCTTCCTGCGACAAATCCATCCCCGCACATCTGATGGCTGTATCCCGTTTGAATATTCCGGCGGTTCATATTCCCGGCGGGAGCAACCGGATCGGACCTAATATGTCCCATAGCGTCCTGGTGGGGGAAACGGCCGTGAAGATGAGGCGGGGAGAGGATATATCGCGTGAGGTTCGAGATTATCAGCTTTCTGGCTGTCCAGGTTCGGGGGCCTGTCAATTCATGGGCACTGCCAGTACCATGCAATGCATGTCGGAAGCACTGGGGATGACTTTGCCGGGAGCCGCCCTAACTCCGGCAAGTCTTTTCGATATTCGCCGTTTGGCTCGTCAGGCCGGCCGACAGATCATGGAGCTTTCCCAAAGAGGAATTCGGCCCTCCGACATCTTGATTGCAGAAGCCTTTGAAAATGCCATGAAGGTTCATGCCGCCATCGGAGGATCCACCAATGCTTTACTCCATCTACCAGCGATCGCGCATGAATTGGGGATAGAGATCGATGGACAGCGGTTTGATCGCCTGAACCGCCAGATCCCCTACCTCACGAACATTCAACCTTCTGGTGAATATCTGACCGAGCTTTTTTGGTATGCCGGTGGAATTCCCCGGGTACAAATGGAACTGCGGGAGGTCCTGGACCTGAACGTGGTGACGGTATCCGGGAAAACCCTTCGGGAGAATCTGGAGCTTTTGGAAAAGGAGGGGTTTTTCAGACGGGGGGAAGGATACCTGGCCAATTTTAAAGTCGAAAGGGAGGATGTAATTCGGAAAGGAAAGAATAGCAAGGGGTATGGGTCCATCGCGGTCCTCAAAGGTAATATCGCACCGGAGGGGGCCGTGGTGAAATATTCTGCTATGGCCCCCGATATGTCGACCCACGAGGGGCCGGCCCGGGTGTTTAACCAGGAGGAAGACGCCCTGCAGGCGATTCTTCAGGGCAAGGTCCAGCCCGGTTCCGTAATCGTCATCCGGTATGAAGGACCGCGGGGAAGCGGGATGCCGGAGATGCTGGCAACCACTGAAGCCTTGGCAACCATTCCGGACCTTCACAACACAGCCATGGTGACCGATGGAAGGTTCTCGGGGGCCACAAGGGGTCCATGTATCGGCCATGTGTCACCGGAGGCAGCCCGGGGCGGCCCGATCGCCCTTGTAGAAGATGGAGACCTGATTCTCATCGACATCCCCAACCGGAATCTTTCCGTCGTGGGTTGCGGGGGGAAAAAAATGGATGCCCGGGAAGTCCAGGCCATCCTGGCGGAGCGGCAAAAACGATGGCAACCTCTTCTCCGGCAGCATCCGCAGGGAGTCCTCAAAAGGTATTCCACTCGCGCTGCCTCGGCCATGGACGGGGCTTATTTGATGGAGTAAAAATAAAAAAATCCCCCAAGCTATCCAGACAATCCGGTGAATTTCCGAAGACGGGATAAGGTTTCTAAATCCCAACTTGATTTCTCAACCAGGATAATATATTTTCCTTTCGGGTGTAATATCAACTTTAGAAAAGGAGAGTGAGAAATGATCGCTTTTGCAGAACTCGGAGAGCTGATCAAAACCAGGCGTTCCGTTCGCAAATTTCAAGACAAACCCGTACCCGAGGACCTTCTGCTCAAAGCCTTGGAGCTGGCCACCTGGGCGCCAAACGGTGGGAATTACCAGCTCTGGAGGTTCTTGATTATAAATAATAAAGACTTGATTGAGAAAATGGCTGATGCGGTCAAGGCCAAGACTGAACTTATCTCATCATGGCCGGAAGCCAGACAATTTGGGGAAGTCGTAGAGCGCTGGCGGAAAAGCTCAGACTTCTTCCGCGGCGCACCGGTTTGCATCGCGGTTCTCATGGGCAAGTATTCCAGCATTGCTGATCAAATTTTGCGGGCCCGGGGAGAGACAGATCCGGTGGGGAGAGAGATGCGCTCCTATCGCCAGTTGGGGAACTCCAGCCTGCAGAGCGTGGCCGCAGCCATCACGTACCTCCTGCTCATCCTGCATTATTTTGGGTTGGGAGCTACCTGGATGGCGGGGCCCCAGCAGGCCAAGAAGCAGATCGAACAACTTCTCGGCGTTCCTCCGGAATGGGACTTTGTGGACCTGATCCCCGTGGGATACCCTGCGGAGACACCGAAAGACTCGGGACGGAAGGCGATTGCCGAGGTGGTCCAGTTTTTCCGGTGACGGCCAGAGAATAGTGAAAAGTTATACGCGGAAAATGAAAAGTCCTTTTAAGGCTTTTCATCCTAAATTCTAAGGAAGGAGGGTTTGGAAATGAAACAAAATAAATTAATCATCATTCTCGGTATTCTCTTTTTCATAAATACTCTCGCCGGGATTGCCCTTGCTCAGGAGAAATATCCGGACAAGCCCATCAACTTTATCATCGGATACCCCGCGGGGGGGTCGACAGACGTTTGCGCCAGACCCCTGGTTGCCGCCGCCGGCAAGATTCTTGGACAGCCAGTCATCGTGGTGAATAAACCCGGGGGAGCCTCTGCTGTAGCCATGGCCAGCCTGAAGAATGAAAAGCCTGATGGGTATACCATCGGCATTCTCCCCAGCGGAGCGGTGCTGAGCCAACACATGCGCAAGGTCCCCTATGATTCGGCCAGAGATTTTACCCCGGTCATGCAATACGCTGTATATCTCTACGGGTTGGTAGTTCAGACGAATTCTCCCTGGAAAACGTTCCAGGAATTTATCGAATTCGCCAAAGCCAATCCCGGGAAGATTCGTTACAGCACGGCCGGGCCCGGCACCCCTCAGCATCTGGTAATGGAAAGATTGGCCCTGAAGGAGAAGATTAAATGGACGCATATTCCCTTCGAGGGAGGACCGCCGGCCATTTCGAATTTGCTTGGGGGTCACGTAGAGGCGTCTTCCCAGACTACGGAATGGAAGAAGCACGTGGAAGCCGGGACTCTTAGACTTCTTGCAGTGTATGGAGAAAAGCGGATGAGCGCCTTTCCCAATGCCCCTACCCTTTTGGAGTTGGGCTATGACATCACCGCTCCCAGCCTCATCTGCATCGTCGGCCCCAAGGGACTTTCCCCGCAGATTGTGGAGACACTTCATGGGGCCTTTAAAAAGGCGATGGAAGATCTCGATTTCATCAAGATAGGCCAGCAGATGGATCAGCCGGTGTTCTATCGAGGTCCGCAGGACCTAGCCAAACACCTAGTGCAGATGAATGAAGAGATGGGAGGGTTAATCGGAAGTTTGGGGTTGCGGAAAGAGTAAGGGAATCCCTCTGTGTTCAAGATCAATAACGACCAGGCGAGTGCAGTCCTCTGGCTCGCTCTTGGAACGCTGATCGCCCTCGCATCTACTCGTTATGGACTGGGGACCCTGGATTCTCCTGGAACGGGGTTCATGCCTTTTCTGGCCGGCATCGCCATCACCCTTTTCGCTTTCATCGGACTGGTGCACGCAACCCTAAAACAGAGGGAGGGGATCGGGTGGAAGCCAACGATGCAAGGCCGGTTCTGGAAGAAGGCCCTCATCGTCCTGGTGGCCCTCTTCGCCTATGTGCTTATTCTGAAGCCCCTTGGGTTTTTCTTGGGCACGGCCCTTTTCATCGGGTTCTTGTTGCGCGCCGTTCAACCCCAGAGATGGTCTGTGGTCGTAGCGGGAGCGATCGCGACGGCCTTCGGAGCTTTCGGGATTTTTGAGATTTGGCTGAAGGCTCAGCTTCCCAGGGGTCCTTGGGGTTTCTGAGAGCAGGGAATGGATTTTTTTCATAGCGTGGTCATGGGTTTTCAGGTTGCTCTCCAGCCTGTAAATCTTTCATTCTGCTTCGTTGGCGTTTTGATCGGAACTTTGGTTGGCGTACTGCCAGGCCTTGGTCCGGTGGCGGCCATCTCCCTCCTTTTGCCGACGACTTTTCATGTAGCCCCGGTCTCGGCCATCATCATGCTCGCCGGAATTTACTACGGTGCCATGTATGGTGGTTCCACCACTTCTATCCTGGTGAATATTCCCGGCGAAGCCGCTTCTGTGGTCACTTGCTTAGACGGCTACCAGATGGCCCGTAAAGGGAGAGCTGGGCCCGCCCTGGGCATCGCCGCCTTTGGCTCCTTCATCGCCGGGACCATCGGGGTCATTGGATTGATGCTCATCGCTCCGCCCCTCGCGGAGATGGCTTTGAAATTCGGCCCCCCGGAATATTTTTCGCTGATGATTATGGGTCTCACCGTCCTCACCTTTTTGGCCAGCGGACCCATGTGGAAAGCCCTGCTCATGGCCGCCTTCGGCCTATTCTTGGGCAGCATGGGGATGGACACGATGACCGGGGCAACCCGTTTTACATTCGGGGTCATCGAACTGACCGACGGGGTTGGCCTCGTTCCTGTGGTCATGGGATTGTTTGGAGTTTCGGAGGTCCTGCTTAACGTGGAACAATCCATGGATCGGACCATCTTTGAGACCAAAATCAAGAACCTTCTTCCCACCCTGAAAGATTGGGCGGACTCCTTCTGGGCCATTATTCGTGGTACGGTTATCGGATTTTTTCTGGGGGTTCTCCCTGGAGGAGGAGCGGTAATCTCCTCCTTCGTTTCCTATGCGGTCGAGAAGAGGGTTTCCAAACACCCAGAAAAATTTGGCACCGGCGTCATTCAGGGCGTGGCCGGCCCGGAGTCGGCTAACAACGCGGCCACAGGGGGAGCATTTATCCCTCTTCTTACCCTCGGCATTCCCGCCAACTCGGTTATGGCCATCCTTCTGGGAGCTTTGATGATCCACGGGATGCAGCCTGGCCCCTTGCTGGTCAAGGAGCAACCGGGCCTGTTCTGGGGGGTGGTGACCAGCATGTACTTGGGAAACGCCATGCTCCTTGTTCTCAACCTGCCTCTGATCGGGCTCTGGGTGAAGATTCTCAAAGTTCCCTACCCGATCCTTTTCCCCCTAATCCTTCTTTTTTGCCTGATCGGAGCTTACAGCCTCAATAACAGCCTCATCGAAGTCCTAATCATGGTCATCTTTGGAGTCATTGGTTACCTGTTCAAAAAATTCGACTATGAAGCAGCTCCTTTAGTTCTGGCCCTTGTCTTAGGGCCCATGCTGGAGGCAGCTCTGCGTCGTTCTCTTCTGCTCTCGGCGGGGGATCCCTTGATCTTCCTCACCCGCCCCATCTCAGCGGTGTTGATGTTGGTTGCCCTCTTCCTTCTGTGCTACCCTCTTGTGCCTTGGCTGAGGAAGAAGCGAGCGGTCCTTCCCAAGGGAGAAGCGAACGATTGAATGAATAGGAGGACAATCGTTGAACCTTATCGATTTCGTTAAAGAGCGCGCCAGGGAATTCGGGAGTAAAGTTTTTCTCTGGGAAAAGGAAACTTCCTTCACCTACAGGGAATTCGACCTAGTCACAGACCGCATGGCCGCCGCTCTCCAATCCCTCGGCATGAAAAAAGGCGATCATGCGGCTGTTCTCTTTCCCAACAGCATAGATACCGTGCTCTGCTATTTCTCCATCATCAAGGCTGGAGGGACGGCCATACCCATCAACCCTCTCTATACGCCAAGGGAGATTGTCTTTATCCTCAATGACTCAGAAGCTAGGTTTTTACTCGCCGCCGGGCATTTCCAAAAGGTCATTGAGGGGATTCAGTCGCAGGTCCCCAGCCTGACTCTAGCCATCTTCCGCGGGGAGGAGGATACTTCGATCCTCAAAGCAGTAGAGCGTCGGGCGCCTTCTGGCCATTCCCTTAGACCCATAGACCTTTCTTCCAAAGATAACGCCATTATCTTTTATACTTCCGGGACCCAGGGACAGCCCAAGGGCGTCATGCTCACCCATGGGAATTTCACCTTCTCTGGCCCGAACATCGCCCGCGCTTATGGCCTGCAGGAAGATGACATCACGATGGCTGTTTTACCCTTAGTCCATGTCTTTGCCGTGGCTAGCCCGGTGTTCGGAAGCCTGAGCTCCGGCGGAACAGTCGTCATCCTGGAGCATTTCCGGGCTGAAGCCGTCCTCCGGGCATTCGAAAATTACCGTATTACCTGGTTCCCGGGCGTGCCCACCATGTTCAATTACCTCTATCAGGCCTACGAAAGAGGACCCACCAACATCTCTTCCATTCGCATGGGCCTCTCCGGCGGAGCTTCCCTTTCCGTAGAGCTCCTGAAAAACTGGGAAAGACAATTCAAGGCCCAGATCCTGGAAGTCTACGGCCTCACCGAATCCACTGGTCTGGTCACAGCAAACCCGGTTCAAGGCATCAGAAAAGGCGGGTCCATCGGCCTCCCGGTCTTTGGGGTTCAGACTCGCTTGATCGACCAGGAAGGTATGGATGTGACCCGCGGCGAGGTGGGGGAACTAATCTTTAAGGGACCCAATGCAACCCAAGGCTATTGGAAGCTTCCGGAGCAGACGGCCGAATCCATCCGGGACGGATGGGTTTACACCGGCGATTTGGCCAGGCAGGATGAGCAGGGCTATTTTTACATCGTCGGGCGCAAAAAAGATTTGATTATCACCGGGGGGTATAATGTCTTTCCCCGGGAGATAGAGGAAGTCCTCTACACCCACCCAGCGGTGTACGAAGCCGCGGTCATCGGCGTGCCGGATGAAGTCAAGGGTGAGATCCCCAAGGCTTACATCACCCTGAAGCCGGGGCAGCAAACCTCGGAAGGGGAAATCATCGAATTCTGCAAGGCCAACCTGGCTCCCTACAAAATCCCCCGCCGGGTAGAGATTCGGTCCGAACTGCCCAAATCCTCTACCGGCAAAATTTTAAATCGGGAGCTCAGGAAAGAAGGATAGATTGCTTTCCACCCGTACCAAGATGGTCGTAGTGGCACTCCTCTACTTCTCCGAGGGGCTTCCTTTCGGTCTGGTAAATAATGCCCTCTCCGTCTATTTCCGCGTTAAAAAAATCTCCCTGGAAGAAATCGGTCTGCTCAGCCTATTGGGCTTAGCCTGGTCCTTTAAGCTCCTGTGGGCTCCCCTGGTGGATCGGTTCGGCCGTAGGTATTTCTGGATTTTCCCCAGCCAGTTAGCGGCCGCCCTCGGGAGCGCGGCCCTGGCGCTCCTCGACCCGGTATCCGAGAAGGCCTTATTCTGGCTGGCCCTCTCCGGAATATGCTTGGCCTCGGCCACGCAGGACATTGCCGCCGATGCTTACACGATTGACATCCTGGAGGAGCAAGAGTTAGGTCCGGCAAACGGGATCCGCTCTGCTTCTTACCGCGTGGCGCTGATTGCCGCCGGAGGAATCCTGGTGATGCTGAGCGAAGACCTGGGATGGTCCTTCACCTTCATCGCTGCCGGCGCAATCATGGTTATTCTGGCTTTAACGGTTTTTGGCTTACCAGCCTTTCGCCAGGGAAGGACGGGCCTTTCCGCCCCTCCCCATCTTTGGGAGCAGTATGTGGGCCCGATCAAGAGACTTTTTCAGAGGCCGAAATTCTGGTTGGCGATGATCTTTATTCTTCTTTTCAAGGTCGGGGAAGCCATGCTGGTGGCTATGGCCAACCCGTTCTGGATTGATCGCGGTTTCAGCGCGGGGCAGATTGGATTTGTCGTGGGTACTCTGGGGACTCTGGCCAGCATCATCGGAGCCATTTCCGGAGGGGTCCTGACCGCTCGCTGGGGGATTATTCGATCGCTTTGGATTCTGGGCGCCGTTCAGGCTACAGCCAGCCTGGGCTATACGCTGGCTTCTCTGCCCTTTGCCCCACCCAACTCTATATATTTTGCGGCCCTTCTCGAAAGCCTGGCCATCGGCCTGGCTACGACGGCCTTTCTCACCTTCCTGATGAAGCTCTGCGATAAAAGGTTCAGCGCCACCCACTACGCTTTTCTCAGCATCCTTTTCGGCCTGGGGCGTTCTCTGGCGGGAATTCTCAGCGGCTATTCAGCGACCTTTTTCGGTTACCCAAACTTTTTCTTCCTCACCTTCCTGATCGGCCTTCTCCCTCTCTTGCTCATTCCCCGGTTGAAACCTACATTGGCCTGGGCGCCAAAGGAGGAAATTTGATCGATTCCGAGTTTAAGAATAAAATCGGCCAGATGATTATGGTGGGATTCAAAGAGGCGGAGCTGGAGAAAGATTCCCCAGTCGTTCGGGCCATAAAAGACTTTTCTCTCGGCGGGGTGATTCTTTACAACATCGACTTGAAATGCTATCTGGGGGAGCAGAAAAAGAATCCTAGTTTGACCCGGTATGAGGCAGCCCGGCTCTGCCCTAGAAACATTATTTCTCTTGATCAGCTAAAAAATCTTACATCCATCCTGCAAAGTTACTCCAAGAATCGCCTTCTTATCGGGGTCGACGAGGAGGGAGGGCTGGTGAGCCGTCTGGGCCCAGCAGCAGGGTTTCCAGAAACCGAAAGCCCAAAAGCCCTCGGAGAGAAAAATGACCTGGCGATCACCGCCAAGGCGGCAAAAACCACCGCCAGAGATCTCAGGCAGAGTGGGATTAACTTTAATCTGGCTCCGGTTGTCGACCTGAACCTTAACCCTGAGGGTCCGATCTCTAGAAACGGGCGATCATTCGGGTCTGACCCCAACCTAGTTTATCGCCATGCCATAGCTTTCATCTTGGCCCATCGGCAGCAAGGCATCCCCACCACCTTGAAACATTTCCCTGGCAAAGGGAGCGCCAAGGAGGACACGCATTTCCAGATGGCGGAGGTCACTTCCTCTTATCAGCCTCAGGAGCTTTATCCATTTTCCTGGCTGATCGAAGAAGGACTGGCGGATGCGGTCATGACCTCACATATCCTGCACCGCGACTGGGATGCAGAATATCCCATTACCCTCTCTCCTAAAATCTTGCGCGGCTTTCTGAGGGAGGAGTTGGGTTTTCAGGGAGTGATCATCTCCGACGATCTTCTCATGGGAGCGATTGTCAACCGGTTTGGCCTGGAAGAGGCCTGCTGGCTCGCCGTTGAGGCGGGTATCGACATTCTTCTGGCCTCCAATAATAGCCCTGAAGGTTATGACTCGGATCTTTTCATGCGTATGTTTGAGGCCCTCATCAAGGGTGTTGAACAGGGCCGTATATCAAGGTCCATGATTGAAGCTTCCTACCCCCGCATCATGGCCTTGAAGAACCGAATGTCCAAAAAAAAATAATAATGGGAAATATTAATGATAGCTGAGAAGAAAATTCTTTTCCAGTTCCCCATAACCTATCTGGCAAAAAGAGTCTCCAACCCGCAGGTCCCTTTAAAGGGTGGACTCCCCATTCATCATCTTTGCGACTTTTGGCCAGGAAAGAAGTCGATTCCCGAAAGTGAAAGTCGGCCAGGGAGGAATGGCTGTTGCAAAGTTCGATGAGATTTGATAAATTTCCGATCATGATAAAGAAGAAAATGAGCCCTTGGGTTGTTCCTTTTTACGTCGGTTTTTTTCTGGCCGCCTTGATTGCGGGGGGTTGCGCCCACTATCCGGCCAACCCCTTTCTTAAGGAGGTTTCTCCCGACAGGGGTTACAAGCTAAAGAACGTGGGCCATCCTGAAAGGTCTGACGGTTTGCTCTTATTCCTCACTTTCTCCGGCGGAGGCACGCGAGCAGCAGCACTGGCTTATGGGGTGCTGGAAGAGCTGGCCAAGACCGAAATCTTTCTGGAGGGCCGAAAACGGTCCTTGCTGGATGAAGTGGACGCGATATCGGGCGTGTCGGGCGGTAGTTTCACTGCGGCCTACTATGGTCTGTTTGGCAACCGCATTTTTGAAGACTTTGAAAGCCGCTTTTTGAAGAAAAACATCCAAAGGGAACTCTTTAACCAGACCCTCGAACTTCCCAACTGGGTTCATCTTCTTTCCGGCAAGTTTGGCCGGAGTGACCTGGCAGCAGAGTACTATGACAAACACGTTTTCGAAGGGGGCACCTTTGGCGATATTGCGGCCAGGGGAGGACCCTTGATCATTGTGAATGCCACCGATGTAGCTCTGGGGACATATTTCCCGTTCACCCAGGATATGTTTGATATCCTCTGCTCCGACGTTTCTCGTGTTCCTTTAGCCAGGGCGGTGGCGGCCTCGTCTGCCGTACCCGTCATTTTGAGTCCTATCACTTTGTATAATTATGCAGGGGGCTGCAATTATGAGGCACCAGAATGGATGAAAAGGGCCTTGGAAGAACCTGGCCTTTCTCGGCGGCGATATCAACAGGCCCTTCATTTAAGTTCTTATATGGATGCCCAAAAGAGACCCTATATCCATCTCGTCGATGGTGGAATTGCCGATAATCTCGGGTTGAGGGCCGCCATTGATCGGGTGACCGCGATGGGGGACATATGGCGCTCTCTCCAATATCTGGGGAGGGAAAACATTCGAAAGGTTGTCTTTATCATGGTCAATGCCGAGAAAGAGCAAGATTTTCGATCTGATCACCTGGAGAGAACTCTCGGGAGTGGGCGGGTACTGAGTTCGGTGACCAACATTCCCATCATCCGGTACAACTTTGAAACCGTGGAACTATTAAAAGAAAATTTCAAACAATGGGCGGATGAGATTCGTTCGCAGAGATGCGGTGCTTCAAAAAAATTGGATAAAGTAGCCCCATCGCCTTCAGACTCTGATTCCTGCGCTGACATCAAGTTTTATCTGGTAGAAGTGGATTTCGAGGCCCTGCCGGATAAGTCTGAGCGCTCCTATCTGAATCGATTACCCACCTCGTTCAACTTGCCTCCTGAGGCCGTGGATCGACTGCGGGACGCCGCCCGGCGGTTATTGAGACAGTCTCCAGATTTCCAACGGCTGTTGAGTGATCTGAGGTAAGAACTCGGATGAATATAGAGCTAGGCTCCCCCTGTCAACTACAAAAGGTACGACCTTTGCTCTTGAACCCTCCCGGCCTGATCTTTGTCCGTTTCGAAACAGGACGTTGCCTTAGCAGCACATAGGTCGCCCCGGCCCCACCATCACAGGATCTTGCGCTGGAATAAGCTATGACCCATTTTCGCCAAGGGCCACGGGTTAGCCACTCTATGACCTTGCTCTTCAAGATAGGACCTGCGGGTGAAGAGAGACCACGACCATGTATTACTAAAACACCTCTTTTGCCAGTGATCACCGCCCTTTTTAAAAACTTTTCGAAAACCTCTCTGGCATCATGGGTATCCAACCTATGAAGATCAACATGGGCCTGTATGGAATAATCTCCCCGATGCAAACGCCTGGCAACCTCCGGATGAACATTATACCCTGTGCCTTCGATGTATTCGGGTGTTTCCAGAATATTAAAGCCGGTTCCATTTTTTACAAGACTTTTAAGCTTTGATAAGGTTTCGGCGTCCTCTTTTTTCTCGGAGCCTTCTGGCAGCCTGATTTCTGGGCGTCTGGTTTGAAAAATTCCTTCATCACAATTGTCCCTGGAGATGGGTATCACGCCTTCCATGGCCTCGACAAAGAGTTTTTCCTCAAAATTCGAGTTCTGCTCACTCTCGAGAGTTGCGATCTCGGATCTCTGACCATCAGGAAGAGAAATAGATTGGGCCTTGAGCAAGACTTTCAAATCTCGGAAGGAATTGTGGAGTAAAAAAGATTTTCGAGATTTCATAATCCAATCTTGGGCTGCTGAAGAGAACTCCAGGAACCAGAAATAATTTTAAAGGGAACTGGAAGAAATATCAAACCCGTTTGAAGAATCGGGGTTCATGAAGTTGAGTCGATCTCAGGTTTTAGGGGGAGGGAAACTTAAATCAGTTGTAACCTACTAAAATGGTTGCCAAAATCATGTTTCTGTGGTAAATGAATAAATATATTTCCCCAATGAAAGCCATACCCGGAGTGGGTAGAGGGATTTTTACACCATGATCGCTTATGACCTTATATGTTTCAAGGGTCATAGATTCGAGTGCGGGTTCAAAAACAGTTAACCCTTGGATGCATTCCGTCCTGTTCTATGCCGTTTCCCCTAACTGGGCAGGCATTCTTTCACAAAGAAGTAGAAGTGTTCGGTAGCCGTCTTTTCAGAAGGTTTCTAGAAATCTCGCCAAAGAAGAAAAACTTTTGGATGAATGACTGACCGGTCATACGGCAGGTGATTATGCCTAAGCTTCCAATGAGCCAGTTGCCTTCCGAAAAAAACGAGTGCCTCCTTAAGACCCCGGGCGAGCTCTCTACCCAGAGTAGCTTCTACAGAACCGGTATGGCCGCCATGGGCGGCGGAAGAAAAATGATGATCCAAAATTGGATGGGGAGGACCCAATGTACAAAGACCTTGAAGGGAAGACGGCGCTGGTTACCGGGTCGGGAAAAAGGAGCGGAATCGGTTTTGCCATCGCTGAGAAAATGGCCTCTTGTGGGGCGAAAGTCATTATTGCTGACCTCGGCCGAAACCCTGGAAACAAGTCCGGGGTGAAACTGGGAACACGGGAAGAGATGGAGAGCATCGCGGCCGGCTTGGCCGAGAAGTTCGGAGTGAAAACGCTGGCGGTGGATCTGGATGTGACCCGCAACGATTCCATTCAGCAGATGATCCAGAAAGTGAAAGGGCAATTTGAAAGAATTGATGCGCTCTTCAACAACGCGGGCGCCTCCTTTGGCGCCCCCAGCCCTGCGCATATGTACAACGAGGAAGCCTGGATGAAGACCATCGACGTCAATCTTCATGGCACCTTCAGGGTTTCGAAGGCCGTGCTTCCGATGATGGTCGGGAAGCCCGCGGCCATTGTCAATATTTCCTCCAAAGCGGGGAAAACGCCCCCTCTCGCGAATGGGGCCTACGCGGTCGCCAAGGCCGGCGTTCTCATGCTTACCAAAGTCATGGCGCTGGAGCTGGCCAACCAGGGCATCCGGGTAAATGCCATCTGTCCTGGTATTATCATGACCGACTTGCAGGTTTACCGGTTTGAGATGGAGGCCAAATTCTTCCAGTCAACGCAAGAGGAACGGGAGAAAGAGTGGGCAAAACAAATCCCCCAGGGGCGGATCGGTTCACCCGCAGAGGTAGCTGACCTGGCTGCCTATCTTGTCTCCAAGGAATCATCGTACATCACCGGCCAGGCGATGAACGTCTGCGGTGGATTGCTCATGGCGCTCTAAAAAAAAATACAGGGGTTGAGGGTTCCCAGAAGGATTATTTTTTTTACTCGACCCTTCGGAACCTTTCTACCTCGAGCTCTAAAAAAATACGGGATTATGAAACAGATGCGGATTCCCCCAAAAGGTATGCCCAAAGATGAGGTCCTAGCCACTTTACGGTCCTTTAAAACGGGGGATGCCGACTGGCATGAAGGGCGCATGTTTGGACTGATTTACAATGCGGGCCGGGACGTGGAACAGATGGCCCAAGAGACCTATGCCACCTACATGTTCGAAAACGCCCTCAGCCCCTTTTCTTTCCCGAGTCTTTTAAAAATGGAGACCGAATTTATCTCCATGGTCAGCACTTTGTTCGGCGGAGATGACGAGATAGTAGGGTCCATGACTTCAGGAGGAACCGAGAGCATCCTGATGGCCGTTAAAGCCGCGAGAGAATGGGCCAAGGTGAAACGACCCGAGGTCCAGGCTCCTGAGATCGTCGCCCCCATCACCATCCATCCGGCCTGGAACAAAGCGGCGGATTACCTTAGTTTGAAGGTCATCTTGACTCCGGTGGATGAAGAATTCAGGGCGGATGTGAAGGCGATGCAGGAGGCCATCACGGAAAACACCATCCTCCTCGGCGCCACCGCGGTAACCTATCCCCACGGGGTTGTCGATCCCATAAGCGAAATAGGAGCCATCGCCTCGGAGAGGAACCTCTGGCTGCATGTCGATGGCTGCCTGGGCGGATACATGCTGCCCTTTTTAAGAAAGCTGGGCTATAAAGTTCCTCCCTTTGATTTCAGTGTACCTGGCGTCCAATCCTTGTCTGTAGATATACACAAGTACGGCTACATTTCCAAAGGTGCTTCCACGGTGTTTTACCGCAACAAAGAACTTCGCCAGCACCAGTTCTTCGTTTATACGGATTGGCCTGGAGGGGTTTATGCGACGCCATGCTTGGCTGGAGCTAGGCCGGGCGGGGCCATTGCATCGGCCTGGGCCATGCTGCATTACCTCGGGGAAGAGGGCTTTTTGCGATTGGCCAGGATTGCCAGGGAAACGACGCTGAGACTGATGGACGGCATAAGGAATGTAGCCGGCTTGTTTGTGCTGGGGAACCCTCCCGCCACGGTATTTGCCTTCGGGTCGAAGGAAATGGATGTCTATCAACTCGCTGCCCGCCTGAAAGGGCGGGGATGGCATGTAGATTCCCAACACCGTCCGCCCAGTTTACATGTGACGGTCTCGCCCGTCCACGAAAAAATTGTTGAACCATTTCTCAAGGATCTTAAGGAAGCCGCAGCAGATGTTTCCGGAACCAGCTCAGGGGATACTTCCGGAATGGCGGCGCTCTACGGCATGATGGGTACCATGATTGACAGGAAAATGGCCAAGGCGATTGCGCTTCAATACCTAAACGACCTCTATCGATTGAGGTAGAGTCCTTTCCCGGGTCCTTAATCTTAAACCCGTTTGACACGGTTGCCCCTTTCCCCCTCCGCTGGGGAGAGGAAGGGAGGAGAGGGGATGAAAAGTGGAAGGTAAAAGAAGTTACCTTTGGAATACTTGAATAATTAGAACAAGGAGACCCGCTATGGCCGAACCTTCCCCTCCAGAGGGTTACATCTTCTCCAAGGGCTACACTTTCTATGTCTTCAGTTTGCTCTTTCTGCTTTACTTTTTTGACTATGCAGACCGATTGGTGGTTGTTTCCCTTTTTCCATTTTTGAAGGCGGATTGGGGATTAACTGATGCCCAGTGCGGCGCCCTGATTTCTGCCGTTTACTGGTCTATCGTAATTTTCTCCTTTCCAATTTCTATTGTGATTGACCGCTGGAGCCGAAGAAAAAGTATCGGCATCATGGCGGGATTATGGAGTCTGGCCGCTGCGGCCTGCGCCCTAACCAGAAATTTTGGCCAGCTTTTTATGGCCAGAACCGCCATTGGCCTCGGCGAAGCCGGGTATGCGCCCGGCGGCACGGCGATGATTTCCGCTTTATATCCGGAGAACAAACGGGCCCTGATGGTTGGAATCTGGAATGCGTCTATTCCCATCGGCATGGCTGCCGGTATTATAGCGGGAGGGTTTATCGCCATGCATTGGGGCTGGCGTCAGGCCTTCGGAATCGTAGCCCTACCGGGCCTGATCATCGCCATCATGTTCTATTTCGTTAGGGATTACAAAACGATTGGCCTTGAACAAACAGAAGAGCGAGTCCCGGGGGATAAAAACGCGAATCCGATCAAGAAGAGAATGACTAAAAGGGACATGATTCGCGTTTTTACTCGCACTCCGTCCCTTTTACTAACCTACGTCGGGTTTGCGGGAATGATGTTCCTCTCCATATCCTTATCAACTTTCTTGCCCACTTATTTTCAAAGGGCCCAAGGCTTCCCCCTCCAAAAGGCTACGCTCCTGACCAGCGGGATCATGTTGACTTCCATCGTCGGGTCGCCCCTGGGTGGGTGGATTGCTGATCGGTGGATGAAAAGTACCATTCAGGCCCGATTGCTGGTTGCGGCCATCGCCGCCTTGGTGACTGCTGCCTTATTTTGGGGAGCGCTTCATTTTTTCTCTGGCGGTTCCCTTCAGTATATTTTATTTCTCCTGGGCGGGATCGCGTCCATTGCCTGGGCCTCCTCGGCCATCGCGGTTACCCAGGATGTCGTCCATCCAGGCCTGCGAGCCATATCGTATGCGCTGTGTGTGATCACGCAAAATCTGCTGGGTAGCTCTCTCGGCCCGATCGTGACCGGCGCCCTTTCAGATCGCTATGGCATCACCACGGCCCTGAAGATCGCCTCTTTTGCGGCCATCAGTTCTTTCATTGCTTTTTACCTCGGCTCACGATTTTACAAAAAAGATCTGGATAAGGTGGAAAGGGTGACCGTGAACCCGGAAACTTAAGGCTGCAAGTCAGTCCGGACCATGCCGTGGAGCCCGACCGAATGCCGAAAGTCCCTTCGGATTTCCCGCTGATCCATCGGTGAAGCAGTCGGGGGCTGTTTGGCCCCCTCCAGGAGAAGGCGCAGGTTATTCTAGAAGGAGAAAAAGCGCATTCCCCGGCCGAGCCGCTCTTTTGCCTGTTCTGCGTCTGTCAGATGGGTAACGGGGGCGAGGCGATATTTATTGCGGTTGCGATGACCTTTTCATAGGTTGCAACCATCACAATTCACGCACGCGGAGTAGGATTCTCCGGCAGAAGAAAGGTTTTATAAGAAGTCCACATGACTTTAAGAAGAAAAACCTTTATTTCACCCCCACCCGAACGTTTCTAAACCTCGCTGGGGCTGTACCATGGCCCACATGCGCCACCTGTCCGGGCTCCCCTTTTCCACAATTTGGCGTCCCCCACATCTGCCAATGATCCCGATTCGCCACCGCGTCGCAGGAATTCCAAAATTGGGGAGTGATTCCGGTGTACGTTGGATTCTTTACCATCCCTCCCAGCTTCCCGGCTTTGATCTCCCAGCCGACCTCGGTTCCGAACTGAAAGTTGATCCGCTGGTCGTCGATCGACCAACTGCGATTGGTACTCAAGAACAGCCCTTCTTCGGTACCCGTGATCATCTGCTCCAGCGTCCATTCCCCAGGTTCCAAATTGATATTGGTCATCCGGATCAAAGGGAGGCGATTCCATCCATCGGCTCGCATAGTGCCGTTACTTTCCTTTCCCAGAAGGAACGCTGTTTCCCGCGAGGTCAGCAAGTTGACCAACTTGCCCCGGGAGATGATGGGCACCCGTTGGGCCTTGACTCCTTCATCGTCGAACCCGGAAGTTCCCAACCCACCGGGAAAAGTGGCATCGGCCACGATGTTTACCTTTTCCGAGCCAAATTGAAAATCATCGACCCTTTTCGGTTTCAGGAAACTGGTCCCCGCATAGCTGGCTTCAGTGCCCAGGATCCGATCCAGTTCAATGGGATGCCCGATGGATTCATGGACCTGGAGAGCCAATTGGGAACCATCCAGGATGAGGGTGGTGATTCCGGAGGGGCAGGGCTTGGCCGATAATAGCTGAACGGCTTCCTCCGCTATCCTTTCGCCATGAGACCCAATCTTTAACTCCTCGACCCACTCGTACCCTTGGGTCGCAAAGTTTCCCCGGAAAGAGTTGGGATAGGACTGCACCTGGATTTCTCCTCCTTCAATTACAGTGGCGGAAATTCCGGCCCCGCATTCTACGATGCCCTGCTCGACGAATGATCCTTCAGTAGAGGCAAAGGTTTTTTCCGTCTGGTAGGCTCCCAGAAAGGCCTCCGAGATCTTCACTTTTTTGTTGCGGCGGATGACCGCATCCGCTTCCAGGAGCAGCTTCAATTTTGTCTCCGGCGAGACCCGGAAAGGATTGACGGAAATCGGGGTTTGGTACCGGGCCACTACCGGAGGAGCATGGGGAAAAGAGATCTTTTTTGGCTGGATTCTTGAACCCTCTCTGGAGATTTTCCAGGCTCGGTGGAAAGTCTTCTCCCTTTCTTTTTTATCCACCTTTGAGCTGCAGGCAAACCCCCAGGCTCCCTGGAAAAGGACCCGAATGCCGAAGCCGAAATCTTCATCCCAGGTTAGAGCCTCCATTTCCCCGTTCTTCACCGCGATCTCTTCTTTCTGGCGGCGGACAATTCGGACATCGGCATAGTCCACCTTTTTCAGCCTTGCCAGGTTCAGAATATTTTCTACCAGGTCCTTCATCTCAGCCTCCTTGTCCCGTCCACGCTCTCGCCGGGCAGATTATAGAGACGATACTCCTGAAAAATTAAACCCGTCCGCTTGGATGGCGGGGGCAACTGTGCCGTTGATAAATCGTCTGCCGTATACCGAACCCGAAGAACAGATTTTCCTCCCTTGGGAGACGGCCTTAACCCGGGAAAGAGCTTTCAGGACCGATTCGGTGAAGCGCAGATTTTTGACTGGATTTTTGATCTCCCCCTCTTCGATCCAGAAGGTTCCGTCTCGGGTCATACCGGTGATGACCGTCTTCATGGGCTCCACCACGTTGGTATAATGGAAACGGGTAACGTAGATTCCCCGCCGTACGGACCGGATCATCTCTTCCAGATGGGAATCTCCTCCCTGCATGAAAAGGTTAATGGGAATTGGCCCCTCCGTATTCGGGGGGATGAGACCATGCCCTGTGGACTCCCTTCCTTCCTTGCCTGCGGTGAGGGAGTCGTAGGTCACATTTTTAGCCACGCCCCCCTCGAAGAAAATGACTTTCTGCTTTGGCACCCCTTCAAAATCAAAAGGAACCTGCAGCCCTTGGGGGTCCAAGCCATCGTCGTAAATCGTGACCTTTTCATGCACCATCTTTTTGCCAAACTCATTGCAGAAAAAGCTTCGCCCCTCTTGGACGGCCAGGGCATGAAAACCCAGATAACCAAGAAAAACCATGAGCTCGCGGACCGCTTCGGGTTCTAAAATAACCTCGTATTCGCCGGGTTCTACTTGAACTGGGGAGCCTCCCTGGGCTTTGGTGACCGCCGTTTTGACCCACGGCTCTATTTGCAGTTGATCCAAATCCCGAGAGATGAAGCTGGCGTAGCCTGAACCCTTCCCGTTTTGCACAATCAGGTGCAGGAATAAATCGGAAAATTTCTGGTAGGCTTCCACTCCCAAGGAGTTGACTACGATCAACTCCACCTCTCCGTGAGAGAAAGCGCCCGAGGCGCTGAACCCTTTTTCCTTTACGAGACTCAGGATCTCCTGGATGGTCTTCACCTTCCTCATCGGCGTGAGGCGTCTGATATTGTTAAAAAAAGTGTTAATTTCAGGAATGGGCTTCGGTTCGGGTAGGGACACAAATGATTCATTGGGAGGCTGGTTTTTAGCCAGCGAAATGGCCTTCTGCATCAAAGTTTTGAGCGAAGAGGGCTGAAGAATATTCGTTGTGACCACAGCGATCCGTTTCCCTAGGGCCACCCGCAGTATCAGCGTCCAGTTTCGCTCGGCCACATGCTGGTGAATCGCTGTGGGAGTGAAGCGGGCCAAGGAGGAGTCTTCGGTCAGCAAAAGGGCCTCTGTTTGATCGGCGGGCGATTCGTGAATCAACTTTTTCAACATTTTCAGCCCAGCTTCTCTTCGGATCATTCCTGACGCCTCCTCCCCGGGTTCATGACATTTGATTGGGTGCCTGGAAATGTACCGTTTATTTCATGTCCCCTTTTATCATTATAACCGAAGGCGTAAAAACGAGACAGAGCCGCGCGAAGGGATGAATCCTTCAGTTAGAAATGATTAGCAGGGGGAGAAAAAAGGAGGAATCCACAGGATTGACGATGGGCTTGGAGACTACCAAGATATCGGGTCAGAAGAGGAAAGGAATTTGGAGATCCATTCCGGTGGGAAGCTTAAATAAGATACTTATTTCTTGTGTATTGCAGGTAATGGTCGGCGATGAAATTCAAGGGCTTCTTGGCGTTTTGAAAATTTTCATGGAGACCGGATGATATCTTTATTCAGGGTAAGGGAAATCATTATAATTTTCATTGCAGATCAGGCCCAGGCGGAGGGGTGGCTCTGCTTGCCAAAACAAGGCGGTGATCCTTCCGTAGGAGACGGCGGGAGATGGAGGTGAATTTTCTTGGGACCCATTGCTAAGAACGCCGATCTTGGGTATTTTTTTCCCGCCGATTCTCTTTTGGGCTGGAAGCCTGCGGCTGGGGAAAAAGGTTATTCATGGCCGGTTTTTGGCTGCGCAGATCCCCCTCCCCGCCTGGGCCACGTCAAAAGTGAAATACAGCCAGGATGGAATCATCCGATCAATTTCAGGGTGGCCTTGTACCGGCGGGGAAGGGTCTGGTAGAGTTTGGTCCCGACCACTTTGGCTCTATTCATTGCCGGAGTGACATCACTGATGATCTTGCCGGGAACCCCGACCACCAGCTTCCCCGGAGGAATGACTCGATTGTCCGTAATGACGCAACCCGACCCGATGATGCAATTTTCGCTGATTTCTACCCCCTCGTGCAGGATCGCTCCCATTCCCACGAGGACATTTTCTTTGATTTTCGAGCCGTGCACGATGGCCCCGTGGCCGATATGGCTGTCCCGGCCCAGCCGCGCGGTCTGTTCTGGAAAAGTGTGGATGATACAGTTTTCCTGAATATTAGAGCCGTCGCCAACCTCGATATACCCGAAATCTCCCCGCAGAACCGCCCCGGGGCCGATGTAGCAGTTTTCCCCGATGGTGACCCCCCCAATGAGAATGGCATCTGGATGGACAAAAGAGGTTTCTCCAATTTTTGGCCTTTTTCCCTCGAATTCATAGACGGGCATTGGATACAATCCTTTCTAAAGGTCTCTTTTGGGATGGCGAAAAGCGTAGTTTTTGAGGATCCACAAAAAGCAGGGTTCAAAGATTCGAGGGTTTAAGGGAAAACGTCCAGACAAACTTCCATTCTTTAGCTTTACTCCTTGGCCCCTCGAATCCTAGGCCCCCGTATTTCAAACTGCGGAAGCGGGTCTGTAAGCCGAGTTCTGTCTCTCCGGAAGGCCCGGAGAGGGTGATCATTCCTCTGGCCCGGACATTGCTGCCGGGGTCTAGCAACCTACCCAGGAGCGTCGAGCGGGCCACTCTCAAAAGCTCCCCTATTCGGTCTTGCTCCGGGTGGGGTTTGCCCTGCCAGCCCTGTCACCAGGACTGCGGTGAGCTCTTACCTCGCCTTTTCACCCTTACCCTATAAGATCGGCCTCACAGCCTTCCTATGGGGCGGTATATTTTCTGTGGCACTTTCCCTGGGGTCGCCCCCGGTCGCCGTTAGCGACCACCCTGCCCTACGGAGCTCGGACTTTCCTCCTGCCTTCGGCAGGCGATCACCCGACCCCCTTCCGCATTTAGAACCACACAGGTCAAAGGGGGAAAAAGGGGAATTTTATCCCATTTCGCCTTTAACCCCCTTTATTGAATTACTCTCCTATTTTCTGATCTATGGCTTCGTTAGCCAACTGATCTGCCCGGCGATTTTCTTCCCTGGGTACATGATGAATATTATATTTGGAAAATCGATTCAAAATCTCGAGGGCCTGACGGTGCAGGGTTTTAAGGTGTGCTTCACGTACCCTGTATTCCCCTCGAAGTTGCCGAACCACGAGCTCCGAATCCAGGTACACGGTCACGCTCCCTGCCCCAAAATCTAAAGCTTTTTCCAGAGCCAAAATAACAGCCCGGTACTCGGCGACATTGTTGGTCGCCATCCCCAGAAAACGCTTCAGTTCTTTAACCGTTCGCCCCCGGGCATCTGAAATTACGGCCCCGACTCCCGCTTCCCCCGGATTGCCGCGGGAAGCCCCGTCGGCCTGAATGTAAAATTCGGGGAGACCTTTCCTGCCGGGAGGAATCTCTCCAATGTCCTTCTTCCCTTCAGCTTGTTGGGCACTTCTCAATAACATCTTTTGTAGGTCTTTCGCTTTTAATGAAGGAAAGCGTTTGAGGGTCTTGCTCACGCTCAACGTCTGAGACAGGTGCCGGAGCACGCTTTCTTCTGAAGGAGGGCTCCCTTTGCTTTCCTCGAACAAGGGGAGGGAATCAGCAGCTTTCTCAGCGCTCACCTATCTTTGGCCTTACCCGATCCATTTTCCCAGAAGAGGATACGGTTGCAGTTGGGGCAAGCAATAAGGGTGTCCTGTTTTTGTAACTCGATATAAAGTTGGGGGCGCAGGTTCATATTACAGGCCTGACAGGCCCCATTGATCACCCGGGCTACGGCTACTCCCTGCCGTTTTTCCAAAAGCATATGGTACTTACTCAGGAGATCCTGAGGAATGGCCTTTTCTTGCTCCTCCCGCTGTCGGACCTCGCCGGCCATCTCTTCATCGAAAGAGGCCGCTTTTTGCTTCAGTTCAGCGACCTGCCGCTGGTATTCCCTTCGTCTGGCCTCCAAACTCTTCTCCCCCTTGCCCAGGTGGTTCTGCATATCCTCGAGACGCTCCAAGATCCCCAAGATCTCTTCCTCCCGTTGCCGGTTGAGTTTCTTGGCATTGTCGATTTCTTTCAGGACGGCCTGGTATTCTTTGTTGGTCTTGATTTCAAAGACCCGGGCTTCGGCTTTTTTCACCCGATCGATTTCCTCTTCAAGATCTTTTTCTTTTTGCGGACGTTCTTTCTGGAGTTTCTCCAGCTCTGTACGCTCTGCCTGCACGCTCTCTTCTTCTTTCCTGAATTCCTCCTCCAAAGAGGCAATACGCTGGGGGATCTCTTCTTTCACTCGCTCCATCTCCTGGATCTTCAGGTCAACAATTTGCAGGGCGACCAACCTTTCCAATTGCGCACGCAACTCTGTTTCCTCCGATAAAAAAAGTGCACCCCGAGAGGTGCACTTTTCAGTTTAGGCCCTGTTCGCTCGCGCCAGAGGCCTTTCTTCTTTCCCTAGCATGATTTTATCTTCTGGAACCATTCAGAGCTTCCTGGTGGGCCCACCTGGGTTCGAACCAGGGACCTGCCGGTTATGAGCCGGTGGCTCTACCGCTGAGCTATGGGCCCCTCGTTCTTTATAATTTCAAAATACATGTTTCCAGCTCTATTGTCAAGATTGTCAAGGACCCCCCGCTCATCCTTCCACGAATGACCGCAGCTTTTTAGATCGCGAGGGATGGCGCAGTTTTCGCAACGCCTTGGCCTCGATCTGCCGGATGCGTTCACGCGTGACATCGAAATTTTGTCCTACCTCTTCCAGGGTGTGATCGGCCTTCTCATCAATCCCAAACCGCATCTTCAAAACCTTCTCCTCTCGGGGGGTCAAAGTGGCCAGGACTTTTCGGGTCTGTTCCGAAAGGTTGAGGTGCACCACGGCCTCCGAAGGAGAGACGACCTTCTTGTCCTCTATGAAATCCCCCAAATAGCTGTCTTCTTCCTCGCCAATGGGCGTGTCCAGGGAGATGGGTTCCTTGGCGATCTTCAAGACCTTGCGTACTTTGTCGAGGGAAAAATCCATCCGCTCGGCGATCTCCTCCGGCGTGGGCTCCCGGCCGATTTCCTGGACTAGGTAACGGGAGGTGCGAATCAGCTTGTTGATGGTCTCGATCATGTGCACGGGAATCCGGATCGTCCGTGCCTGATCAGCGATAGCCCGGGTAATGGACTGACGGATCCACCAAGTGGCGTACGTGCTGAACTTGTACCCGCGCTGGTATTCGAATTTGTCCACCGCTTTCATCAACCCGATGTTCCCCTCTTGGATCAGGTCGAGGAACTGCAAGCCCCGGTTGGTATATTTCTTGGCAATGGAGACCACCAGGCGCAGATTGGCCTTGATCAACTCGTTCTTGGCCAGCTCCGCCTTTGTCTCCCCATTCTTTACGGTCTGGAGGGTGCGTTTCAGCTCCTCCACGGGAAGGTTGGACTCCGCCTCCACGCGGCGGATCTTGCGCTGGGCGTTCTTGATCAGCCGGTCGTATTCTTCCAGCTCATCCTTCTTCAGGCCGGACTTCCGGGCGGTCTTGCGGAACTCTTCCGGGCTCTTCTTCATCAATCGCAGGAGGCGCTGAAGTTGATCGATGGGCATCCTGGCCCGATTCTGACACTCCAGGATCTCGGCCTCGGCTTTCTCCACTCGCTCGGCCAATCCTTTGAGTTTTTGGACAATTTTATCGATATGTTTGGTCTTGAGGTTGAGATCCTTGAGCAGGGAGACGATTTTCTCTTTGTTTGCCTGCAGGCGCTTTTCCAGTTGAGCCCGACCAGAAGAGTTACTTTTGCCCTTTGCGAGCCGATCCCGAATTTTCCGATTCCGTTCATCCAACCTCCTGATCCGGTCGATCAGAGAGAGGATTCGCTGAATATTGAATTCCTCTTCCAGAAAATAGTCTTCCTCTTCCAATTCCTGGGCCAATTCTTTGGTATTCACTTTTTTGGAACGAAGCCGCTCCCCAAACTGGATGATCTCTTTGATGGTCAAGGGGGAATCCAGGACGGCCTTGATCACTTCTTTCTCCCCGGCCTCGATACGCTTGGCAATTTCCACCTCGCCTTCCCGGGTCAGCAGGGAGACCGAGCCCATCTCTCGGAGGTACATGTAAACCGGGTCAATCGCTTTTCCCAGGGCCTCCGCTTCCAGTTCCATTTCTTCCTCGGCTGGGAGGCGTTCGACTTCCTCACGCTGCTTGCCTACTTTCACCTTATGGGCAGCATCAACAACTTCGATGTCCATTTCCCCAAACATCATCATCAAGTCATCGATCTGGTCCGAGGAGACGATGTCCGGGGGAAGGAGGTCATTGACCTCTTCGTAGGTCAGATAACCCTTCTCCTTTCCCAGGTTGATTAACTGCTTGACCTTCTCCATCTCTCCATCTTTGGCCATAAGCTTTCCACCTCTTCTCTGGCTTATTGCCCCGCATTGGGCCGGTGCCCAACTGCGGAATCATCAACCCATTTTTTCTGTTCGGCGATGAGCCGCTGCTTCCTTTTCAGAAGCTCCTTCAAGCCCGGTGCGCCCGAAGGGCTTTCTTTCCCCTGCTGGCTTCGCTGTCGAATCTCCTCATCCACGTGCTGGATATCCTGGTGGATCCGGGAGAGCTTCACTTTTCGCAGGCAGTCCTGGAGCATCCGGTCGGCATCGATCACACTCTCCTCCGCCAGGAGCAGCTCGGAAATCAAATCCTTTACCTGATCATCACCCACCCGCCGGAAGAGTTCTTGCACGTCCAATTTTTTCTCGCCCTCCCAGAGGGTCATGAGTTCACCGGCCAGCTTCTTGTGGCACGGGTCAGAGAAGCCCTCCTTCCCCATTACTTCCTGCACAGCCGGGATGACCTGGTGGCGCATGAGCATGAGCTGCAAAAGAAGCCTTTCGTGAGCGGGTCCCCGAGATGTTCTCTGGGGGGGGGTCCCCGCCTCGTCGGCCTGAGCCATCCTTCCTCTGAGCTGGGCTCGGATCTGGGATTCCTTCAGCCCCAGGCGGCTGGCCACACGGTCGATATATAGGTTCTGTTCTATCGGGTCCTTCAGCCGATTCAGAGACGGGATCAGCTCTCTTACCGCCCGGACTTTTCCCTCGACAGTCTCTGTAGCGTGCCTCCGCATGGCCTGTTCCAGAATATATTCCACCACGGGAAGAGCATGGGCCAGAACCCGTTCGAACCCAGCCCTCTTTTCCTGTCGGATAAAGCTGTCGGGATCGAAGCCGCTGGGCAGAGAAACCACCCGGGCAGAAACTCCTTCCTGCAAAAAAAGTTCCAGGCTTCTCTGGGTAGCCTTCTTGCCGCTCTCGTCCGCATCGAAGACCAAGACCGCCTCCCGGGTGTATCGTCCCAGCAAGCTCACCTGGGCTGGCGTCAAGGCGGTTCCCAATGAGGCTACTACGTTCCGGATTCCCTCCTGATGCAGGGAGAGGAGGTCCATGTACCCTTCCACGATCAGGGCCCTTCCTTGTTCCCGAATGGACCCTTTGGCCACGTTCAATCCGTAAAGCATCTGGCCCTTGCTGTAAATGGGAGATTCTGGCGAATTCATATACTTGGGGGGAACCTGGCCGCTACTGGCCGTGGCGTTATCGATGGTCCTTCCCCCAAAACCACTAACCTGCCCCCCCTCGTTAATGATCGGGAAAATCACCCGGCGGCGAAAACGATCGTAGAAGCTTGGCCGGCCTCCCGTGGCCATTCCCTCTTTACGGGGAATAATCAGCCCAAGGTCTTCCGCCAAATTCGAGGGCACCCCTTTGTCCTGCAAAAAAAGCGCCCAGGAATCCCAGGCAGCGGGTGCAAAGCCCAAGCGGTGCTCGGCGATGATCTCCTCAGAAATCCCCCTTTTCACCAGGTATCGTCTACCCTCCTCGCCCTCTTTTTGGGACACCAGGAGCTGGTGATAGTATTCCGCGGCCATCTCGTTGATCTCGAACAGTCGAGCCTTCAGGCTCCTCCGACGCTTCTCCTCTTCGGATAGCTCCCGCTTCGGAAGGGCTACCCCGTATCGTTTGGCCAACTCCTTCACCGCTTCGGGGAAATTCAAGTGGTTGGCGCGCATCAAAAAATTGAATATGTTACCACCCGCTCCGCACCCGAAGCAATGGAAGATGCCTTTCTCTTCATTCACCGTAAAAGAGGGAGTTCTTTCAGAATGAAAGGGGCATAGCCCTAAGTAATTTTTTCCGGACTTTTTCAGGGACACATAATCGGAGATGACCTCCACGATCCCGGCCCGCTCCTTGATCTCGGCGATCTTCCCTTCGGAAATGCTATCCCTCATCCCTCAGTTCCGCTCTGTCCTTTCTTTACCCGACCGCCGCTTGACGGAGTCAGCTGCCGGGGCAGGTCCGATTTCCACCACGGTCACTCCATCGCCTCCCCGGCCCGGCCCCCCAGGTAGAAAAGACTTTACAAAGGCATGCTGTTTCAAGTATTCGCGGATTGCTTTGCGAAGCCGCCCGGTCCCCGAGCCATGGATGATTTCCAACTCCTTCAGGCCCGCCAAAAACGCTTCGTCTATAGCTTTGTCCACCAAAGGAAGAGCCTCCTCCACGCGCTGGCCGATGACTTTTAGCTCCCGAGCAGCTGAGTGGATCTCGTAATGGATGAGACTTCGCCGATCGGCCGGCATTGCTTTCTTTCCCTTTCCCGATTTCAGCGCCCAGGTCTCTCGTAATGCGCCTAAGGACCCTACACTTCCTGAGTTTTGTAAGCCTTGGCCAGTGACTTCTTGGTGGTCCCCCGGTGAACCTTCTGGCCTCTCTTTCAGGGCGAAATGACGAATCCTCTCCTCTTCCGCCTTGATTTTTTGCCCGAGGCGGTGCACATCGGTTCGCCCCTGGGCTTTGAACTCATTGATCAGCCCCCGGAGGTCTTCTTTAGCTTGCCGAACCAGCGCCTGTGCTTCTTCCCGGGCCTTGGAAAGGAGACTTTCTTCTTCCTTCTGAGCCCGGTGCAGGAGGTTCTCGGCCTTCTCCCGGGCGATCTCTGCTTCCCGTTTAAGCCGTTCGGATTCCTGGCGCTTTGCTTCCATTTCCCGCTGGGTCCGCTCCAGGCTCTGGAGCAACTCCCCCATCTTACGATCTCCTTCTCCCAGATAGGCATTTGCGCATTCGATTAGCTCATGGGGAATGCCCCATTTTTCCGCCATAAGAAGAGCGTAGCTTTCACCCGGCCGGCCGTAAATCAACCGATAAGCTGGACGGAGAGTGTCCGGGTTAAACTCCACCGAAACATTTAATACGTCGGAGTGGACCGCTCCATAAGCCTTGAGCAGATGTAGATGGGTGGTGACCACCGTCTTGGCTCCTTGCGCGCGCAGCTCGTCGAGCAAGGCCATGGTCAAGGCGGCTCCTTCGCTGGGATCCGTTCCCCCGCCGACCTCATCCAGAAGGACGAGGGAGAACTTGTCTGCTTCTTTCATGACTTTTGAAATCGCCAGGACCCACGCTGAAAAAGTACTCAGATTATCCTGTAAACTCTGCTCATCGCCAATATCCGCGAAGATCTTGCTGAATACGGCCACCTCGCTACCCTCGGCTGCCGGAATGGGAATTCCACACTGGGCCATCAAGGTCAGGAGGCCCAGCGTCTTCAGGGCTACGGTCTTCCCGCCAGTATTGGCGCCGGTGATGACCAGGGTGCTCTGCCCACTTTGCAGATGGAGATCAATGGGCACGGCGGAATTAAATTCCAGCAGAGGATGCCGTGCCTCCCGCAGGTGCCAGTAACCCTGATCGTTGAGCAGAGGGATTGCCCCCCTCAAAGTCTTGGCGCATTTGGCCTTGGCGAAGACCAGGTCCAGGCGGCCGAGCACCTCCACTGCTTGAGCGATCATATCGGATTGCTCCCGCACCCTGGCAGTCAAGGCCAGGAGGATGCGGCGTTCTTCTTCTTTTTCGTCCTTCAAGAGCAAGTTTAGCTCATTATTTTCCTCCACCGTGGAGAAGGGCTCGATGAAATAAGTGGCCTTGGATTGTGACTGATCGTGGATGATTCCTGGAAGGGCCTTCTTGAATTCCGCCTTAACGGCTACCACATAGCGTTCGTTGCGCAGGGTGATGATCTGCTCCTGGAAGATCTTCCGAAAATACTCTTGCTCCCACAGGGCTTCCAGCGCAGTGCGGATCCGGCCGCGAATTCGGGTAATCTCCTTTCGGATGTACTTCAGCTGCGGGCTTGCCGAATCTAGAATTTCTCCCCGGGGGCCAAGTGCGGAATTGAGCGCTCCGTATAGATCCATGAATTCCGGAATCTCTTCCCCCCATTGTCTCAGGAGCGGATGCCGTATTCCGGCGTTTCGCAGGAACTGCTTAGCTCTTCCGGCCGACCCCATTGTGCTCCTCAGCGGGAGAAATTCCTCAGGAAACAAACAGGCCCCTTCTGCACGTGCTCTGGGCAACAGGGGACGCACCTCATGGACTCCCTCCATGGGGATGTCCCCCTCTTCCCTTAAGATGTCGGAGGCTTCGGCTACTTCCCGCAAGAGGGTTTCGACCTCCCCTTTTACCCGAGACGGGCGGAGGGATAGGCAGAGCGCCTGCCCCACTTCCGAGGAGGCATGAGCCTTCAAAGTTTGCAAAAACTGATGAAACTCCAAGACGCGGAGCGCCCGCTCCTCCATGGACCTGCCTTAGTCTGCCGGGATCAATCCTCCGGCGACCTTCTCGATCTCAAAGAGATGCCCCCAAGGTCGCTTCCCCACAATGTTGCAGTCCAGAATAAACGGCGAAGGATGTTTGATGGTCAAGAATTGCGGGTTGGTGGTAGTGTGTTCGCCGCCCCTGTTCGCCGCGGCCGGGAAACAAACCAACGCTGCGGCCAAAGGAGTTGCTCGCTCGATACCGAGAAAGAAAAATTAAAACCCCCTCCCCGGATCCACTCTTTCCAAGCGATATCAAGGTCTCGGGATTGTTAGAAAGCGAGCTGTCGAAGAAGAATTCTCAACTCGCCATTTTGGACAATTTTTGCTTGACGATCTCGCTGACCACTTTTCCCTCAGCCCTGCCCGCTATCTTGGTCATGACCGCTTTCATGACCTTGCCATGGTCTTTGGGACCAGTGGCCTGGCTTTCCCCGATGACCTGGTCGATGAGCATCTCGACTTCGGTTTGGGAAAAGGGTGGGGGCAGGTATGAGAGGAGAATTTGGAGTTCCGCCTCCTCTTTCTCCACTAAGTCTTGCCGTTGACCTTCGCGGAAGAGACGAATGGATTCCCGCCGCTGCTTGATGAGGGTTGAGATGGTCTCCAGCACCTCGGCTTCCGATAGTTCTTTCTTCTGACCGCTGACCTCGCGCTTCTTGAGCTCGGTCCGAAGAAGGCGCAATGCGGATAGCTTGCGGTCATCCCGGGCTTTCAGTGCTTCGTTGAATTCACGAGCGATTTGTTCTTTCAGCGTCATGCTTGATCACTCTTCGTACATGCGCATGCGCTTCAAGGCCCGCTTTCGTGCGGCTAAGGCCTTTTTCTTTTTCTTCACGCTAGGCTTTTCGTAATGCTCCCGCTTGCGGATCTCCGAAAGGATACCGGCCTTTTCGCACTGTTTCTTAAATCGTTTTAGGACATTTTCGAAGGATTCACCTTCTTTAATTTTGACCCCCGGCATTCATTTTTCCCTCCCTCCCGGACCGCCGGCACTTTTTACAACTTCTTTCTATATCCACAGGTGTAATAAAGCCAATAAAATTAATAGCTTAAATGATTAGTTAGCCAATTATGGTTTAAATTATAAATCATAATATCAATTTTCAAAAAAGTCAATGAAATTTTTTGCTAAAATTTTTGTTCAGCTGGTCACTTCATTGGATGGCTCTATATGATCTGATCAATCTAACCTAACCTGCAAACCGCTTCTCTTTAAATATTCCTTAATTTCTCTCACGGTGTGTTGCCGGTAATGAAAAATAGATGCAGCCAGAACCGCATCCGCCTTACCTTGTACAAGGGCCTCCCGCAGATGTTCAAATGTTCCTGCTCCCCCCGAAGCAATCACTGGGATACTCAGGGCATCGGATATAACCCGCGTCAGAGGGATGTCATATCCTTCCTTCGTCCCATCTCGGTCCATGCTCGTCAGGAGGATTTCTCCAGCTCCATTCCTTTCCATCTTTCTGGCCCACTCCAGAACATCAAACCCCGTCTGGGTCCGGCCGCCGTGGATATAAACCTCCCAGGAAAGCTTTTGGCTAATTGCGGCCAGGGAATCCCCATGGCCTTCTCTAACTGCATGATCGGCCAGAGCCCATAAATTATCTTCTGCCCGTCGCCTTTTAGCATCTATAGCCACCACGATGCATTGGCTCCCGAATTTTTCTGAAGCCATCCGAACGAGGTCCCTGTCCTGCACGGCGGCAGTATTGACAGATACCTTATCGGCCCCTGCCTGCAATAATTCCCGGATATCTTCCAGGGTCCTTACCCCTCCTCCGACCGTCAGCGGCATGAAGACTTCTTCGGCGGTCTTGCGGACCACCTCGAGGATGATCTTGCGGCGTTCGGAGGAGGCCGTGATGTCCAAAAAAGTCAGTTCATCTGCGCCCTGTTCATCGTAAAGGCGGGCGTTTTCCACGGGGTCGCCAGCATCCCGCAGCTGGATAAAGTTAATTCCCTTGACCACTCGGCCATCTTTTACGTCCAGACATGGAATAATCCGCTTCGCCAGCACTTCATCCCCTCTTCTCTTCGGCGAGGACGATGGCTTCGGAGAGTTTCAGAGTTCCTGCGTAGAGCGCCCGGCCAACGATCACGGCGCTAACTCCTTCCTTCTCCAAAGGTTTCAATGCGGCGATATCCTCGATGGTGGCCACACCTCCGGAGGCAATGAGGGGAATTTTCAAAGCCCTGGCCACCTCCCGAGTGGCTTGAAGGTTTACACCCTTCTGGGCTCCATCCCTTAGGATATCGGTGTAGATGATCGCCGAAGCCCCTAGCTCCTCACACCTCTTAGCCAATTCCACCGCCCAGACCTCTGTTTCTTTTACCCATCCAGATATTACGGCCTTGCCTTTTTTGGCAGCGATGTCCACAGCCACACGCCCTGGCCATCGGGCGCAAGCTTCCTCAAGAAAGCAAGGGTCGGAGAAGGCTGCTGTGCCCAGAATCACCCGGCGCACTCCCCGGGAGAGATAATCATCGACTGCGATGAAGTCTCTGATCCCACCGCCCACTTCCACTGGAACAGAAGACCTATCTACGATAGTCTGGATCGTTTGCTTGTTTAGAGGAACCCCTTCCCGGGCGCCATCCAGATCAACGAGGTGCAAAAATTTAGCCCCCTGATCAATCCATCGTTCGGCCATGGCCGCCGGGTCGTCTCCATATATAGTCTCTTTTGCATAATCTCCCTGAAAGAGACGCACGCATTTTCCCCCGCGAATGTCGATAGCCGGGATGATCAACATCGGATGAAGTGCCTAAAGTGCGAAGTGGTCCCGCCGTAGGCGGGACTAAAGTTGCCAAAATGAAAATTTAACCCATTCGGGTTACAGGTACTCTTTCCAGCCCTTTTCTTTCAGCTCTTGTAAAACTCGTCGGACGTCTTGAGCCCGTTCGCGAGGGCAGACCAGAAAGGCATTCCCCGCTTCTACCACCACCATATCCTTTAATCCAATGATCGCGATGAGTTTTTCCTCTCCACGAATCAAGCAGCCCGAGCTGTCGATGGCCAGTATCTTCCCCCCGCCCGGTCGCCTTCCTCCAGTCAGAGCATTCCCATTTTTGTCTCGGAGCCAGATTTTGCCCAGGGCCGCCCAGCTGCCCACATCATTCCAGGAAAACTGGGCCTCCATCAAGGCTACGTTATCGGCCTTCTCCAGGACTCCATAATCCACTGAGATGGGCTGAGCCCGGGTGTAAACTTTTTCCAAGACCTTACTCTCCCGCGGGGTTCCCAGGAAATTCTGAAGAGCCATCATCTCCCGGTAAAGTCCGGGAAGGAACTTTTCAACAGCTTTTAGAAATACCCTTGCTTTCCAGATAAACATTCCACTATTCCAGAGATAATCCCCTCTGCGCAGATAGAGCCTGGCTTTGGGGCGCGTCGGCTTCTCTCGGAATGATTTGGCCCGGAAGACCGGCAATCCTTCTTCCTGGGTGAGGATCTCCCCTTCTTGAATGTATCCATATCCGGTCTCCGCTTCTGTCGGCCGCACGCCCAGCGTAATGAGAAAATCCTGTTTGGCGGCAAAGCTCACCGCTGCTCTCAGCGTCTTTAGAAATCCTTTGTGGTTGGAAATAAAGTGATCGGCGGGAAGAGCTACCATGACAGCCTGGGGGTGGCGTTTCTGGATATGCAAGGCAGCTAGGCATAGGCAGGGCGCGGTATTCCTCCCTACTGGCTCGAGCAGGAAGTTGCTTGGGGAGAGCTGCGGAATCTCTCTATGCAGGTCGCGGGCCTGGGAGCGAGAGGTGACGATGAAAATTTTCTCAGGCGGGACGAAAGGACGAATCCGCTCCACCGTTTCCCAGATCATGGACCGGTTGGAAACGATCGGAAGAATCTGCTTGGGACGCTGTTCCCGGCTCCACGGCCAAAAGCGCGTTCCCCCGCCCCCGGCCATGATCGCCACATAGACTGGCTCTCTTTTTCCCATTTAAACCTTACCTGTTTTGCGGGCTGTTAGAGAGATCGGCCACCCGGTTCTCCACCAGCGTGCGGATTTCCTGGAGGCGTTCTGCCGACCTGGCTTCAAAGCGCAGGACCAGCACCGGTTGGGTGTTCGAGGCCCGAACCAAGCCCCAGCCGTCGGGAAAAAGAACCCGGACTCCATCTACGTCAACGATGGGATACTCTTTACGGAAGGACTCGCGCACTCGTTCCACCAACGGAAATTTGCGGTCATCCGGACAGTCTATCCTGATCTCAGGAGTAGTGAAAGTTTTGGGCACGTCGCTCAGAAGCTCGGGGATGGTCTTCTGAGACTGGGAAAGGATTTCCAGCAAACGGCAGGAGGCATAGATGGCGTCATCATAGCCGAAATACCGGTCGGCGAAAAAGATATGCCCGCTCATCTCTCCCCCCAGGAGGGCCTTCTCCTCTTTCATCTTGCTTTTGAGCAAAGAATGGCCAGCCCGCCACATGATTCCCCGGCCCCCGTGCTTAGCGATGGTATCGTAAAGGTTCTGCGAGCATTTCACCTCGGAGACAATGGTGGCCCCCGGATGGCTCCGAAGCACCTCCCGCGAGAAGAGGATCATCAACTGGTCACCCCAGATGATGTTTCCCAGATGATCAACAGCGCCGATCCGGTCCGCATCCCCGTCATAACCGATCCCCACCTCCGCACCAGTCTCTTTCACCTTGGCGATCAGGTCCTTCATATTCTCCGGGAGGGTCGGATCTGGATGGTGGTTGGGGAACCGCCCGTCAACCTGAGAATAAAGATCCATCACCTGGCAACCTAGATCCCTTAGGATTTTGGGGGCTACCGCGCCGGCGGTTCCATTGCCGCTGTCCACAACCACTTGCAACTTTCTCTTAAGGTGAATATTGTTCAGAATAAAATTTTGGTAGGCGGGGATGACCTCTTGAAAAGAAACGGAACCCTTCCCCTTGACGAACCTCCCTCCTTCTATTACCTTGCGCAGATTCTGAATCTCCTCACCGTAAAGCGTCTCTTTCCCCACGCAGACCTTGAAGCCGTTGAACTCAGGTGGGTTATGGCTCCCGGTGATCATCACGCCCCCTTCCTGGTCTAAATGGAAAAGAGAAAAATAGAAAACCGGCGTAGGACAAACCCCGATGTCTATGACCTCCAGGCCTCCTGAAGCCATTCCTTCAACCAAAAAGTCCCGGAAACGGGGAGAGCTCAACCTTCCATCTCTTCCCACGACAACCCTGCGCCTCCCCTTGTTGGATATATAAGTGGCGAAGCCCTGTCCCAACGTGCGCACCACCTCATTGGTCAAGTCTTGGTCGACCAATCCCCGAATATCATATTCCCGAAAAATCCTTGGATTCACCATATTCCTTTTTAAAAAAGATTTATAATTTCCAATAATTTAACACGAATAGGGATGATGGTCAATTGAAAAAGGGAGCGGCAATGGATTCATTTCATAGGCTTGACTGAGAAAAGATGATATGGCCGGGACCCAGGCCGAGGAGATATGCGCAGCCAAAATCGGCGGAGACAAACCTTGATCTGACGGCGTCATTTTAGGTCTGAAAAGAATGAGCGGATTGAAGAATTCACCCGGATAAATGGCAACCGCCCTTCTTTCTAAAGGGGAATCACTGCTTCATTTTGGCTAAGTATACTAACCTCCTGCCTGGGGCTGGGAAGCATATAAAATGTAGCCAACATTTTTCAAAAACCGAGGATGGGTAGGTCGTCTGAGCTTGACTCAGAAGTGAGTGCGGGGTATATTAAGCAATCAACCGACGGGTAGCTAGGGTTCCGTTGCTCTGAAGCAGGTCTGGACCGAGCGCTACGCAAAGCCCAATGCGGCATGCACCTGGAGGAATAAAAGGCCAGAGGGGATAGGTTGAGAGGTAGTATTTTTGCCTCTTGCCTATCCTTTTTTAATTTTGGGGCTGCGCCATGACCGCATTTGCTCTCTCGCTGGTTCTAGCCGCAGCTTTTATCCATGCCAGTTGGAATTTTCTGGCCAAACGGGCCGGCGGAGGAGCACCCTTTGTCTGGCTCTTTGCGACTCTCTCCGCGATCCTCTATGCACCCATCGCTGCCTTCCTTTTCCTCTGTCAGAAACCTCAGATGGGTACCACCCAACTCAGCTTTATGGCTGGAAGCGCGGCCATCCATGTCGCCTACTTCCTGGTCCTGCAGCGTGGTTATCGGGTGGGAGACTTATCGTTGGTGTACCCTCTCGCTCGAGGCACAGGCCCGACGCTCTCGACGGTTACCGCCATTGTCTTTTTTAAGGAAAGCCCCACGTTCATCGCCTTTGCTGGCGCTCTGTTGGTCGCGGCCGGGGTGTTCCTGCTTTCGAGTGGTGCCGGCATTCTAAGCGGTACCCGCAAGAGGGCGGTGGGGTATGGTCTTCTCACCGGCACGCTCATTGCCATGTACACTCTCTGGGATAAGCACGCGGTCAGTGCCCTTCTCATTCCTCCGCTGCTCTTGGACTATTGTACTACGCTGGGCCGAGTGGTGCTGCTGGGTCCGGTCGCTTGGCGTAAATGGGGAGAGGTTCGCCAGGAATGGCAAAACCACCGCTGGGAGGTGCTCGGCGTAGCGATCCTATGCCCTCTCTCGTATGTTATGGTCCTCACGGCGCTCATCACTACACCGGTAAGCTACGTCGCTCCCGCCCGGGAAGTCAGCATCCTGATTGGTGCTGTGATGGGATCTCGTCTTCTGTCCGAGGGGGATGGACGCCGGCGTCTGCCCGCTGCCGCGGCTATCGTAATCGGGGTCATGGCGCTGGCGCTCGGATAGTTGTCATTTCTTTCCGGCGAGGAAGGAATAAAGAATTCCCATGCCCTTGACTAAGGAAGTGATGTAAAAGTCAGATCTTCATTTAACATCTAATTTAAAATAACCGGAGCAATTTCCATCGGCCAGCATCAAACATTCCGTTATTTGAGGATGGATCCTGTATTTTATTCCCAGACTATCGATCCAGCACCCAACCCTGTAGATAACGCCGCATTCGTATTGATCGATGACGCCTATATTCTGCATGCCTTTATAAGCGAAACATTTTAGGGGTTTAAACTCCCAATGTAAAATATTTTTATCCGGGAAACTCATGGTCGCATTCATAAAATCGGGTATGCATAACTCTGATGCACCCGAAAAGAACTCCTTGAATTCTTCAAAGGTTTCGATTTTTTCTTTTTCTAAGCCAAGGGCCTTCTGGATTCTTTTTACCTCTATCGGAGCCAATGATTTTATTGCGGCGTGGTTCAGCCGGTTCGCCTTCCCGATGCCAAATTCTTGCACACAATGATAGAACCACATCGCGTCATGGGTCATCCAACTTTTGTTCAATAGTTCGATTAACTCTTTTTGGTTCAGATGATTAACTGGGGTCACATTTAGTCTCCAAAAAAATGGCGATCAAAAGGGGCAGGGGGGAATTCATCAACATCATGGGTCAACGAATTCAAACCTTCTATGCTGAAGTATTTGAGACCCAAAACCTCCGCCGCACTTTCAGAAAGGGGGTTCAAATTTCAGCATAAATAGCCCCTCCGTCTGGGGGATGGATAAAGCCTTCATGGGATCCACCAATCTCTAATTTATGGATAATTAATAACACCAAAATCATTTAAATCTCAATCGAAAAATTGGCAAATCGACGGTTTTCCTTTTCCAAATTTCGTTGGATAATTCATCGTTCCTTCCCTATTCTTTTTGTACGGGTCTTATCCCCCAGTTCCTAAGAATGCTGGTTTCATTTAAAGTAGTTCCCAAACCCAGTCCCCCCGATGGCGGGATTTGCCTGGCCAAAATAATGAAAGAAAAGATTAGACCTATTGTAACACGGGGAGCGGTAAAGCTTCATTGAACCCTTGACATTTTCGGGTTTTTTATTGAAGATGAGAATTATAGATTGCCTCTCCCCCCGGCCGGTACAGCAAAGCATAGGGATAAAAAAGGTGGGCCAACAGGAGTTGGCTTTTATTTTTTTAAGATTAAAACGAACCGATTATGCCCGTAAAGATTACGGACACCACCCTGCGCGATGCCCATCAATCTCTGATGGCCACCCGCTTACACACCGCCGACATTTTGCCGATCACTGAAGAGCTTGAACGGGCGGGTTTTTTTCGCTGGAGGCTTGGGGAGGTACGACCTTTGACTCTTGCATCCGCTTTCTCAACGAGGACTCCTGGGAACGCCTGCGCACTTTCAAGGTCCGAATGCCCAAAACCCCCCTGCAGATGCTCCTGCGCGGCCGAAATTTACTCGGCTACCGTCATTGCGCCGACGACGTGGTGCAAGAGTTCGTCCGCCTGGCCATTAAAAATGGCATAGGCATCATTCGTATTTTCGACGCCCTGAATGACATCCGCAACATGACCACGGCCATTCAAGCGGCAAAAGCCGGGAAAGCCCACGTCCAGGGGACGATCTGTTACACAGTAAGCCCGGTGCCCACCGTTGAAACCTTCTTCAAGATGGGCTTGGAACTGGAGAACTTAGGATGCCACTCCATCTGCGTTAAGGACATGGCCGGATTGATCACACCTAAGGCCGCCCATGATCTAATCAGCGCCCTGAAGAAAGCCATTCATCTCCCCATCAGCCTGCACAGCCATTGCACCAGCGGAGTGGCCCCTTTGAGTTACTTGGCTGCTGTCCAGGCCGGCGTGGATATTCTGGACACGGCCCTGGGTCCCTTCAGCGGCGGCACTTCCCAGCCGCCGACCGAATCGGTCGTCGCTGCCCTCCAGGGTACGGAGTTCGACACCGGAATGGATCTCGAACCACTGTCTAGACTCAGCGGGTATTTCGCTGACCTGCGGGGAAAATACCAGGCCCTTTTCGATCCCATCGCGGAGCGTCCGGACATCAATGTCTTCTTGCACCAGATTCCCGGAGGAATTCTTTCCAATCTCCTCTCCCAGCTCAAAGAGCAGGATAAGGCTGATAAATACAATGAGGTTCTGGAAGAAGTTCCCCGGGTGCGGCAGGACCTCGGGTTTCCGCCGCTGGTCACGCCCACCTCTCAGATTGTGGGTATGCAGGCTGTACTCAACATCCTCCTCGGGGAGCGCTACGGTAGGGTATCCAAGGAAGTTAAGGAGTACTGTTTAGGATTTTATGGGCAGACCCCCGGCCCCATTGACCCCCAGATCAAGAAGAAAATCATCGGTAAGGAGAAGCCCGTTGAGGGCCGCCCGGCGGATCTGATCAAGCCCCAGCTCAAAGACCTGAAAAAGGAAGCCCAGCGCATGGGCATCCTGAAGAGAGAAGAAGATCTGATTACCCACGCCCTTTATCCGAACGTTGCTCCTAAGTTTCTCCGGGGCGAGCTCCAGGAAGGAGCCCTTCCCGCAGCCAAGCCGGCGGCTTCGCCAGGGCCTGGACCGAGCAGGTCGGAGTTTCAGGTGGATGTCGATGGAGAACTCTTCAACGTCCGCATCTACCCTGTTGCCGTAGGTCCTTCTATTAAAGAAATTTCCACCGTCCCGGCGGAGAAGACTTCTCCCAAGGACCAGAAGGGCGCGGTCCTCTCCCCCATTCAGGGCATGGTCTTGCGCCTCCTGGTCAAGCTGGGAGACAGGGTAGAGAAAGGAAAACCCATCGCCGTGCTGGAGGCCGTGAAGATGGAGATGCCCGTGGAATCACCCCATGCGGCAGTTTAAAGAAAAATTACGAGGGTTCAATGAGGCCCGGGAATTTTTCCCTTGATCTTTAGCTTCTTTTTTCTTGCCATTGTTCTGCTTTTCATTGTATTTTGACTCAGGACCCTCGGTGACCTCTGCGTTAAATTATGAGGAATTCATATGAGTAACATTTCCATCGATTTTGAAAAGGGGGAGGGATTAGTCCCCGCCATCGTCCAGGAATGGAAGACGGGTGAAGTCCTGATGGTCGCTTACATGAACGCCGAGAGCTGGGCCAAAACGCAGGAGACGGGCAAGGCCTGCTTCTGGTCCCGCTCCCGGAAAAAGCTTTGGATCAAGGGTGAAACCTCCGGCCATGTGCAGATCATCAAAGAGATTTACCTGGACTGCGACAATGATGCACTCCTGCTAAAGGTCGAACAAGTCGGTGGGGCCGCCTGCCACACCGGATACCGTTCCTGCTTCTACCGCCAGATCGTGAACGGGCGGATGGAGGCCATCGGAGAACGCATCTTTGACCCCAGGGAGGTTTATGGTGCCTAAGTTGAAATTCGGCATCCCCAGGGGCAGCCTGGAGAAGGCCACGATCGATCTTTTTCAGAAAGCCGGTTGGGTGATCAAGGTGGGCACGCGAAATTACTTTCCCTCCGTCGATGACCCACATCTATCCTGCACCCTGATCCGCGCCCAGGAGATTGCCCACTACGTGGAGGAAGGGGCCCTGGACGCGGCGATCACGGGAAAAGACTGGGTGCTGGAAAGTGGCAGCGACGTCGTGGAGGTTCAGGAATTAATCTATTCCAAAGAAAGCCCGCAACCGGCCCGATGGGTTCTGGTCGTCACAGAAGATTCTCCCATTCAGCGGCTGGAGGACATGCAGGGAAAGAGGGTAGCCACCGAGCTCGTCTCCTTCACCAAAGGTTACTTCGCCGAGCGGGGAATCCAGGTCAAGGTGGAATTCTCCTGGGGAAGCACCGAAGCCAAGGTCGTGGAAGGATTGGTGGACGCCATCGTGGACGTAACCGAGACGGGCTCAACCATTCGGGCCCACGGTTTGCGCATCGTTCATGAGCTCATGCAATCCACACCCAGGCTGATCGCCAATAAGGGATCCTGGCAAGACCCCTGGAAGAGAGAGAAAATCCTTCAGATGGCCACCCTGCTCAAAGCCGCATTGGGCGCACATCGCATGGTTGGTCTGAAGATGAACATCCCCCAAAAATCCCTGGAGGAAGTCGTGGCTGTCCTCCCTTGCCTGAATGCCCCAACCATTGCTTCTTTGTACCAGACCGACTGGTACTCCGTGGAGGTGGTAGTGAGAGAAGAGGTGGTGCGAGAACTCATTCCTCTGTTGTTGAAAAAGGGGGCGGAGGGGATTATCGAGTACTCTTTAAACAAAGTTATCTGATATTTTAGCAATGCCCACTTCAATGATTAATTATTTTTTCGAGCTCATATATTGCGGCTCATCATCATCTATCTCCATTTTAGGATGAGGATGGAAATGTTTAGAAGTGATTGAGAAAAAAATCAAGGAGGGAGGAAAAAGATGAAAATCCTGCTCGGTGGGATAGTGGTCTTGATTCTCGGGGTAGTGGGTTTGATCGTATGGTGGGCAGATTTCTTGGAAGTCCTAAAAGGGGTTATCCCCGTTCTTCTGATCCTTGGGGGGGCCTTAGCGATATATCTGGGGATGGAAGAGGTGAGAACCCCATCCTCCGCAAAAGAAGCAGAGACTCAGAAAAAGTCCTGATTTATCCCAGGTTTTTGGACAAGAATTTTCCGCCCCTGGTCTAAATAGAAAAGTCCTAACGGAGCAGACCCAAGGCATTCAACCCCGCGGGCCAATCCGCTTCAATTTCTAATATCGCGTTTCGGAAATAAGTAAATTCATTCAGAACCTGTTCCGGGGAGCCGAGGGCCGGACCGCTGCCCCCGCCCCGGCTCCAAGTGTGAATCTATCTATTTATTTTTAAGGCGCGATACTGTTCATTCCCTCTTTGACATTTCGATCTTATTAAAATAATATTTTCTTGGATATTTCTGAAAGTCCTAAGATTCTTCGCTCTGCCCCATTTGGGCATCGACACTGAAATTCCTCAGAAAGGTTTTCCCATGCCTCGAGACATTCCAGTGGGTAACGGAAGGCTTCTCGTCTGCTTTGATCAAAACTATTGCATTCGTGACCTGTACTACCCCCACGTGGGCCAGGAGAACCACATTGGGGGCCAATTCTTCCGTCTTGGGGTCTGGGTGGACAACCAGTTTTCCTGGGTGGGGCGGGACTGGAAACGGGATCAACGCTACCTGCCGGACACATTAATTACTCAGGTGAGCCTCTATCACGAGGGGTTCGGCCTCCTCATATATTGCAGGGATGCGGTGGACTTCCATGAGAACATCTACCTGCGGGAGATTACCCTGGAGAATTTGACCCCGCGCGGGCGCGAGGTCCGCCTTTTTCTCACCCAGGACTTCAACATCTCCGGGAACGATGTCGGAGACACGGCCGCCCTGGATCCGGTGAGCGGGGCGATTGTCCATTACAAGGGAGCCCGATATTTTTTGATTGACGGCTTTGCGGTCCCCGGGAAGGGATTCTCCCAATTCGCGGTGGGCCAGAAGGGAATTGGCGGAAGAGAAGGAACCTACAAGGATGCCGAAGACGGAATTCTTTCGGGCAACCCGATTGCCCAGGGCTCGGTGGATTCGGTCATCGGCCTGACCTTGCAGTTGGGCGGCCTGGGCAAGGAGAAAGCTTATTATTGGATTACTGCCGGGCAAACCTGGGGGGAGGTCCGGCGTCTGGATTCTTTGGTCAAAGAGAGGGGGCCGGAACATCTGCTCGAGCGCACCCGTGATTACTGGCTTCTCTGGGTCCGTAAAGAGACGCCACCCCTGGAGCACCTGCCGGAGCCGGTCGGCCAATTATACCGACGTAGCCTGCTGATTTTAAGCACCCAGATTGACTGGCAAGGCGGGATCGTCGCCGCCAATGACTCCGATATCATCCACTTCGCCAGGGATACCTACTCCTATGTATGGCCCCGAGATGGCGCACTCGCCGCCAACGCCCTGGACCTGGCAGGCTATTCTGTATTGGCCCGGAATTTTTAGCAGTTTGCTGCTGAGACAATTGAAAAGGAGGGCTATTTTCTCCATAAATATAACCCCGATGGAACCCTGGCCTCTTCCTGGCATCCGTGGTTTCACGAGGGCGTGTCGCAACTGCCCATTCAGGAAGATGAGACGGCTCTGGTGATCTGGGCTCTGTGGAACCATTTTGTCCTTCAACGGGACATCGAAATTATTAAACCGCTTTACAGGTCTCTCATTAAGAGGGCTGCAGACTTCCTTTGCCAATACCGAGACCCCGAGACCGGCCTTCCGGCCGAATCCTACGACCAATGGGAAGAACGGCGGGGGATGCTGAGTTTTACCGTGGGGGCCGTTTTCGGCGGACTGGCTGCGGCGTCTCTTTTTTGTACGGTTTTTGGGGAAGAGGAGATCGCTGACCGCTACCGCAAGGCGGCGGCGGAAATCCGGGATGCCGCTTCCACTCATCTCTGGCGTAATGATTTGGATCGGTTCTGCCGGATGCTCTACCGCAACAAGCGTGGAGCCATTGAGGTGGATTCAACCTGTGATGCCAGCCTGTGGGGCCTTTTTGCCTTCGGGCTCTACGCGGTGGATGATCCCAAAATCGTCTCTACCTTCACTACCCTGCGCAAAGAGCTGTGGGTAAAGACGGACGTAGGGGGCATGGCTCGCTACCAGAATGATGATTATCAGCGGAGCAGCCCGGCGGTCACTGGGAATCCCTGGTTTATTTGTAGCCTCTGGCTAGCGGACTATTTGACAGAGAAGGCCCGCGAAGAAAAAGACCTCCTCCAAACATTGGAGATCTTGAGATGGGTGTGTGACCATGCCCTTCCTTCGGGAGTCCTGGCTGAACAGATCAATCCCATGACCGGGGAACCGCTCTCGGTTTCTCCCCTTACCTGGAGCCATGCCACCTTTATCTCCTCGACGCAACGAATTCTGCGCCGTCTGGAAAAAATGAAAGTGTGCCCGCAGTGCGGATCGACGCTGATGGCCCGCAGCCGGACTGAGGACTGGGTTGAAAAAATGTTTGCTCAGGCCTGCGACACCATCCATGGCAGTTGCCGGGTAAAATGAGATGAAAAAGAACGAACCCAGAGTCATCATCAGGGAAGTTATGCTCCGGGATGGCCTGCAAAACATCCCCGAGTTTATCCCCACCGAGGTCAAGGTTGAGCTTTTCCGGCGGATCGTGGCCAGCGGGGTGCGAGAAGTTGAAGTTACCTCTTTCGTGAACCCCAGGGCTGTGCCCCAGTTTAGCGATGCCACCCAGATGGCCAAGGCAGTGCTCCACAGGAACTCTCGCGGAGTTAATATCTCCGCCCTCGTGCCGAATCTGAAGGGAGCCCAGGGGGCCCTGAAAAGTGGCCTCCGGAAGCTGGGTTTTGTCATGTCCGTAAGCGAATCTCACAACATCGCGAATGTTCGGCGAACCACTTCAGAGTCATTGGATGAACTAAGAAGAATTCTGAAACTAAAAGAGGATACCCCGAACTTGACCGTCATGTATAATATGGCCACCGTTTTCGGGTGCCCGTTCGAGGGAAAGATCAAGCCCCAGGTTACCTTGAAGTTTATCCGTCAATCCTACGAACTCGGAATTCGGGACATTTTTCTCGCGGACACCGTGGGCTTTGGAAACCCAAAAGAAGTGCAGGAGATTTCCAAGATCTGCCTCGGCGAGTTCCCCGATGTGAGCTTTGGGATTCACCTGCATAACACCCGCGGCCTCGGGCTGGCCAATGCCTTGGCCGCCTATGAAGCAGGGATTCGGATCCTGGATGGGGCTATTGGAGGGCTGGGCGGATGTCCCTTTGCCCCGGGGGCAAGAGGAAACACATCCACTGAAGACTTGGTGTTCATGTTCGAGGATATGGGGATCAGCACGGGTGTGAGCATAGAAGGGTTGTTGGAGGTGTCCCGATATTTCAAAAGCGTAAAAGCAGATGTCTGTTTCACCAGCAGCATTCTCGAGGCAGGGGTGCCGGTTTTTAGGGGCCCCATCTCAAAAGATGGGTCCGAACAAAAATGGTTTACCTAAATACAACTGGGAAGAAGCCCTGCCTTTGTCGGGGTCCATTCATTCTTTTAATGATTCAACAAGCGCACCGCCTATATCGAGGCCCAGGTGGCGGGGAGGGCAAGGAATGGATGGCTGCAAGCCAAGGGCGAAATCCTTACCAATGGATCCTGCTCTCCTTCTCTTTCCTCATCGCTTCCTTTTTGCACCTCCTGCTATTCGCCACAGCCCCCAATGGTCACCGTGATCATCGGGGAAATGGGATTATCCTATGCTGAATTCGGCTCTTTTCTTACCTGAAAAATTCTTAACGAGGGTGCCATGGTTCTTTTCTTATTGACCTTTTTCCTGCTCTACGGTGGGCTGCATTACTATTTATTCGTGAAAATAAGCGCTGCCGTTGCCTTGGGGGGGGCGTTCAAAATTTTCTTGATTCTTTTTTTATTGGTTATGGTTTTCGCCCCTCTGATTGGATATGGTTTTGAAAGATATGGATTGGCCTCTGTAACCCGTTCGATATCTTTTATCGGATATAGCTGGATGGGATTTGCTTTTTTATGTTTCTCTTGTTTTATCGTCATGGATCTCTACCGGGTGTTGATCTACGCGGGCAGATTGATCTCTCCGAGCTTTTTTGCTCATTTCAACCTTTCCCCACAGTATTCCATTTTTATCTCCTTCTTTCTATCCCTATCCGTCGCTCTATACGGCTATTTCGAGGCCAAACAGATTCGAACCGAGAGGATCGTGGTCAGAACCTCGAAAATCCCCAAAGATGTTGACGGGCTGAAGGTGGTCCAGATTTCTGACGTTCATCTGGGGTTGATTGTCCGGGAAGAACGGTTAGCCAGGATCCTCCAAGAGGTGAAAAAGACAAATCCTGACATTCTTATATCCACGGGTGACCTGGTGGATGGGCAGATTAACAACCTTTCCGGGGCGGCAGAAATCCTGAGAGAAATCAATCCCAGATACGGAAAATTTGCCATAACTGGGAACCATGAATTTTATGCCGGGCTTGCTCAGGCATTGGATTTTACCAAAAATGCCGGATTTTCAGTTCTGAGAGGAGAGGGTTTGACGGTTGCCGGTCTCATTAATCTTGCCGGGGTTGACGACCCGGCCGGTCAAAGCTTTGGCCTTTTCAGGGAGGTATCGGAAAAGGAATTGCTCTCCGGACTGCCAAGGGAAAAATTTACCTTGTTACTCAAGCATAGACCGGTTTTGGAAAAAGATGCCCTGGGACTTTTTGATTTACAGGCTTCCGGCCATACCCATCAAGGCCAGATTTTTCCATTTCGGATCATCACCCGGATTTTCTTCCCCCATGACGGGGGATCTTTTCACCTCCCGAATCATTCCCTTCTGCATGTAAGCAGGGGGTCAGGGACCTGGGGGCCGCCCCTCCGCTTTCTAGCACCCCCGGAAGTGACCGTCTATGAGTTGATTCATGAGGATAACCCTTAATTTAAAAAATCAGGAGGAAAGCCCATGCCGAGAATTAATGAATTTAATTCCCTCGATGCCACTGCCATGGCCGAGCTAGTGCGGCGGAAAGAGCTTAAGGCGATCGAACTCGTGGATGCGGCCGTCGAGCGGATTGAGCGCTTGAACCCCACCCTCAACGCAGTAATCACTCCTATGTATGAACAGGCCCGGGCCACAGCCAGCCGGGAACTACCCGAAGGGCCTTTTACTGGTGTGCCCTTTTTGCTGAAAGACCTCGGGGCCACCTATGGGGGCGTGCGCATGACCATGGGGTCCGCCTTTCTTAGCCAGCTCGTCCCCGATCATGACAGCGAATTGGTCGTCCGGCTGAAGCGAGCTGGTCTAATCTTCCTCGGGAAGACCAACACGCCGGAACTCGGCATTCTTCCCACCACCGAGCCTCGTCTCTTTGGCCCCACCCGCAATCCCTGGGACATAGGCCGGACCACGGGCGGCTCCAGTGGCGGCTCAGCGGCTGCTGTAGCTGCTGGCCTGGTTCCCATGGCCCACGCTAACGATGGCGGCGGGTCGATCCGCATCCCGGCCTCTTGCTGCGGCCTCTTCGGCCTCAAACCCACGCGGGCGCGTAATCCTCTCGGACCGAATATCGGTGACCTATTCAGCGGTCTGATAGTCGAACATGCGGTCACCCGTTCGGTGCGGGACAGCGCTGCTCTGCTGGATGCCACCTCTGGCCCGGATGTGGGTGACCCGTACTGGGCACCACCGCCGTCCCGTCCATTCCTTAAAGAGGTAGGCGCCAGCCCAGGGAAGCGGCGTATCGCCTTTACTACCGCGGCAGCCACTGAGCTAAAGGTTCACGCCGATTGTATCGAGGCGGTGCGCGACGCGGCTAAGCTCTGCGCAACCCTGGGACACGAGGTGGAGGAGGCAGCTCCTGTGGTGCCTTGGGAGTTGGTAACCCCAAATTTTATGGTCCTGTGGTCTGCGGGATGCGCATGGATGATAGAGAGCCTGGCATTGGCAACTGGCCAGAAGGCCGTTCCAGACCAGTTAGAACCGCTTACCTGGGCTCTGTATGAGATGGGGCAAAAGCAAAGCGCATCAGCCTATCTACTTTCTCTTACCATCATCCAAAGGATTGCCCGGGACATCGCCCGATTTTTCCTCAAGTATGATGTCTGGCTCACCCCTACCCTTGCCGAGCCTCCCGTGGTCCTGGGATGGTTCGATTCGCCCCCGGAGGATCCTTTGCAGGGACTCCGGCGGGCAGGAGAGTTCGTCCCGTTCACCCCGATCTGCAACGCCACCGGGCAACCTGCCATGTCAGTCCCCCTCTACTGGAATGCGGACAGCCTTCCGGTAGGCGTCCATTTCATTGGGCGATTTGGCGACGAGGCCACCCTGTTCCAGTTGGCAGCCCAATTTGAGTCAGCGCGGCCGTGGGCTAACCGTCGTCCACCGGTATCGGCTTGAGCCGGTTACTGAGGTAGGCTGTATCCTTTAATATTTTTCCTCATCTAAAGGGGTGTAAGCTTCTGGCTGGAAAGGGGGAAAGGTTATATATTTTACGCTCCCCTTAGAGCGGGGAAGCTAGTTCTAAACCGAAAGCAGAGAGGAGGCGTTACTCATGGCGCAGAAAGAATACAAACAGCTGAGTTGTAGAGATGCAGGGGCGGATTGCGATTTCCTGGTCCGAGCCGAGACAGAAGATGAGGTTATGACCGTAGCGGCCGGCCATGGTTCTCGCGTTCACGGGATGACCGAGGTTACGCCCGAGCTGAAGAACAAAATGAAGTCTATTATCAAGACGGTCCGGGTGTAGCTTCGGTTTGGTTGGCCAGGGGGAAGACTCACGTGGGGGGGGGAGAGCCTTCGCCCCTGGAAAAAAGGCTGAGGGGACAGCCGATCTCTAAAAATCGGAAAAATATTTTTTGCTCATATCAGGTCTATCCTAGTAGACCAGATGGAAAATAGATGTTCGAGGCATTGAGGTTGTGACTTACTGCGCGGGGGGAGTTTGGCTACGCCGACGAACATGAAGAATGCGAACCCCTTCCGAATCAAGCCCGGCGGATTGCCGCTCTAGGCGCGGCCAAGGTCTCGGAAGAGAATGAGGTTTGCCTCCAAGCTGAATCGGACGCTGAGCTACTCCTTGTTAGATTTCTTGGTGGTTTAAACCGGATTTTAGGGGAAGCGACGGCCGGGTCTATCTACTGAAGAGAGGTAATATTTATTTTCCATTCCAGGACCTCCTCTCCTTTGGGGGTAAGAGTGGGCATCTTGGTTTCCTTGAGGAGAACGTTTAGGTAGTTTTCTTCAAGAACAATCGATGAATGGCAACCTTCAACGGTGGTTCCCGAAAAAATCAGATTATGGACCTTAGCCACCGGAACCCCCACCTCTATCTTCGACCGTTCGATTGTGGCCAGGATTTTATCCCCGAGCACTTGAATGGCCTGATCTATTTCTTGGATTTGAAGTTGAAAGGCAGAAATCTTTTCAGTACCTTGATTCTGTTGATCTAAAAGCCTTCCCAGGGGTTCTTGCACGGCCCTCATCTTTTCCTCCAAATTTTTCAGCTCCACCTCGGCTTCCGCCAGTCTTACCAGGTCGTTTTCCCCCTTTAAAGCCTCTATCTTCTTTTTGCAAGAACGCTGTTCGATGTTGGCCCGATCCTGGAACTGGGCCAATTTCCCAATTTTATTAGCCAATTCCAGCGATATTTGCGCTAACTTTTCGATGGAGATTCCTACTTTCCTCTTCTCCTCTTCCTTCAGGGAAATTTCTTGCTTCAGCTTATTCAATACTTTCTTGGTATTTAAATCCACCCCGATGGTTAGGGCGCATGGTTTTGAGGTTTCCGACCCAATCTGTTTGACCTCCATCCCTTTCTTGGCCGTAATCTGGGAGGAAAAGATCTTACCGGTAGACCTGGTGGCGATGAGGGCTCCGTTAATTTCGATCTTGGAATCAATCACTTCTCCTTCCACAATTATATCCCCCGATGCCTCAATCTGGGAGGAATGAATATACCTGGTTTTCAAGTTTCCCATAGTGATGATTTTGGCCCCGATAATCCCCCCGTCCACCATAATATCGCCATCCATTTCTACTTCGGCCCGGTAGATTTCCTTCGCCGCGAGGCTCCCTCCTTTCACGCGGAACCCCTCCTGGATGATGCCCGAGACATTGATGAACCCGTCAAAACGCACGTGCCCGGTTTCCAGACCAACATCGCCTTCAATTTTAAGTTCGGGAAAAACGCACAACCTCCCATCTGCCAAAAGTTCTGGGCGTCCCCCTACCCCCGCAAAAACCCTCAGGTCATCCGCTGATTTTTTCGTTCCCGTGCCGCAGCGGATCTGAGCATCTTTTGCTTTCTCGGCGGGTATGACTTTCCCATATACATCTTTTCCCGGCTCTTCTTTAACCAGGGGAATTTTTTCGGCCAAAAGAGCCCCTTGCTTTACCTGCACAATTTCTCCTTTGTCCTTGAAGTCGATGGAACCCCCGGCCCGGACACTCCCGAGTTTAAGCGGATCTCTGTCAAAGTGGAAGATAATCTCGGCATCTTTGCCGAACTTAGTCGGTTTGCCTTCCGCGATCAGGTATGGCTTCCTCGGCGAAGCTTCCAGACTCAGATATTCTCCGATCTGCGAATCATCGACCATTCCGTAAGAGATTCCCTTTTTTTTTAAAAATTTTCTCAGATCTTCAGCAGTTACCGAACCAATTCCTTCCTCCCGGGCACAAATATAAGCCTGGAGTTGATCCTCGGAAACAATCAGGTCGAAGAGGATCTCTTTCGGTTTCTCCGGTTTATGGCCTGGAGATTGATCCGTTTGGAAAGCCAAATGCTCCGGAGCAGGATCTGCCGGGGGCGTGCAGATGATCTTATGTCGATCCATGTTTGGTATTTCGGCAATTAATTCCGGTTCCTTAACCCCTGCCCACAAAAATTCTTCAAGGATTAAAATAGTGCTCTATTGGGTCATCTATACCTGGAGGAGGAATTCATTATTTTTGCAGGAGCCAAGAGCTACATCTTTCATTCAGGGCAATGGGATATTTTTTTTCAAAACAAAGGCTCCGTCCCAAGAAAATCTCGTGGTTCCGCAAATTAGGGAAAAGCTTGCACGAGATTGGAGAGGGTGCCGATCCCCTCGATGGTCACCTCGACCACGTCCCCCGGCTGCATCGGTCCGATCCCTCTGGGAGTTCCTGTGCTGATGAGGTCTCCCGGGAAGAGGGTCATACATTGGGAGAGGTAGTGGATCAAAAAGGGCACGGAAAAGACCATATTTCTGGTCTGGCCCTCTTGTACCAGTTTCCCATTCAGGCAAGTTCGGACGATGAGCTGGGAGGGATCGAGGCCAGTGACGATGCACGGTCCGAAGGGGGCGAAAGTATCAAACCCCTTGGCCCGGGTGAGCTGACCCTGAACCTTGGTCAGGTCCCGTTCGGTGACGTCGTTGAAGCAGGTATAGCCCAAAACATGGTCCAGGGCTTCCTCCGGGGAGATGTCTTTAACCCGGTCCTTTATGACCACGGCTAATTCCCCCTCATAGTCCACCCGGCGGGCGACCCGGGGAAAGAGGATCGGATCCCCAGGCCCGATGACCGCTGAGAGTGGCTTGATAAAATGGCTGGGAAATTTAGGGATCTCTTCGCCAAGCTCCTCAATATGGTCCCGAAAATTCAGGCCGACGCACAGGATCTTCGAAGGATCAGCAGGGGTAAGAAGCCGAAGGTCAGAAAATTTATGCTTCACCGAAGTCGTCTCGAACTCCCCAAAAATGGATCCGGAGATCTCCTGGATGAAATGGTCCTCCCAGATTCCATACTCTACCCGCTCCCCAATTTGATAACGTACAAATTTCATGTCTTCTCACCCCTTCGAGGTATCTCGGAAGATTTTTTCCCGTCCAATACGGTTTTCGCTTCCTCGCCATTATGGTGCGCTGGACATACGGAAATGGCTAATACGGAAGGAAGCCTATGCGAAATCAGCAAAATATGATGTTATTATACCGTAGGCCTGATTTTTTCTCAGCTTATAAGATGGGAACAAGACCATGAAGATTTACCAAATACCCAAAAATGGCGCTGCCGGGATTGATGGTCCCGGTTGAAGTTTGTCCCCAATCCATTTAAAATGTGAGCCGGGGAAAGGCGAAGGAGGGATAGTAACGTGAGCATTTCCAAGAACGACCTAGCCGATTTAACATATGCCAAAGACCTTCTGGAAAACCCCGGGCTGGCTGCAAAAATTACGAGCCTATTCGGGGTTCCGATCGAGAAGGGATTTAAGCTTCTACCAGCGAGATGGTCGGAGGCAGTCCTTCAAGCTGCAACAGCATCTCTCCACAAAGCTTTGCATTTTGCCATGATGACCATAGACGAAAAGACGAAGGCGTCATCCTCCAATTTGATCCATAAAATGATCGTGGCGGCTACCGGCGCTGCTGGGGGTGCCTTCGGTCTCGCGGCCCTTTCGGTCGAATTGCCGGTTTCAACGATGATTATGCTCCGCTCCATCGCAGACGTTGCCAGGAGTGAGGGCGAGGAGATCAAGCGGATAGAAACAAAATTAGCCTGTTTGGAGGTCTTTGCCCTGGGTGGAAAATCGCGGAAGGGTGAGGCCACAGAAACTGGATATTTCACGATCAGGATTGCTCTGGCCAGTTCGGTGGCAGATGCGGTTAAGTACCTCGCTGAGAGAGGCTTGGCGGAAAAAGGTGCCCCCCTGTTTGTCAGGCTCGTCAGCAAAATTGCCTCTCGATTCAGCCTGGTTGTTTCAGAAAAAGCCGCAGCCCAGGCTGTCCCTCTCGCGGGAGCAGCCGGGGGAGCCTTGATCAACACGATCTTTATGGACCATTTCCAGAACCTGGCCCGCGGCCACTTTATCGTCCGCAGAATCGAAAGAAGGTACGGGACTGAGGAAGTTCAGCGGCATTATGAAAAGCTTTAGACAAAGCCGGCGATGGGCAGATACTCGAGCAGAGCCTTTCTTCCGACTACCTCTTGCTTTATGTACCACTTCTGGACAGTTTCGATGACCTCATCTGCGTGGTCACAAACGCTTACATGGTTAAAGTCATCTTCAGAAATGAATCCTTTCGCCAAGACGGAACCCTTCAGCCATTCCAGCAAACCTTTCCAATATTCCTAATTAAACAACACCACAGGAAAAGGTTTCACCTTATGAGTCTGGATCAGGGTGGGGACCTCCGTTCGTTCATCCAGCGTGCCTAAATCACCGGGCATTTTGTAATGATGTGCATTGCGTTTGTATTCGTACCCCTGACTCGACCTTCCGACCCTTTTTCCTATTCACCATCCTATTCACCCATTCAGAATTTGGGGTTTATTGAAATAACCTTATCTAAACACCCTCTAAAGACCTTCCGCTATGAGCTTGATTCTCTTCCCTTCTATCTCGACGGTGGTCTTGGAGTATGTGTTTTTGCGGATAATCTTTCCATCTCGGAAATGGATGATATCAAGCCCGCGCCTTCGTTCGGACTTCCCTTCATATCCCTTTTCACTGGATGGCCAGTCGAGACACCATTGGTAGAGGACTTTTTGCTCGGTCTCATCGATAAAGAGATCCTCCCCAGCGAATCGAAAGCCTCTGTGATTTTTAAACCAGGGTTTCCACGCCTGGTGTAGGGCCCCCTTTCCCTGCACCTTCGCACCCGTCCAGTTTTCGAAGAGAACATCTTCGTGAAAAAGCCTCATGACTCCATCGAGATCATGTTTATCCCAAGCCTGGTTCCATCGGGTCAGGGCCTCCTTAATTTCATTCCTGGAAAGCATGATGAAATCCTCCACGAGAAGTTTTGCCTGGCAGGGGGCTCTGTAATTTCTAGCCCCGCTTTTATGAGAATTAGAATATCAAAAAATGATGCCGCAAACTACCAATAAATTGCACATTTACGTCTTGGGGGGTGTTCAGAAGTGAACAAATAATTTTTTTTCTTCCGTGCTATCAGCGAAAAACGAATCTATCATCCTGTAAGCTGCCTTCCCAATCATTCAAAAAAATCGGGGAGAAAAATTACCCCAAAATAGAAACAGATAAAAACTACCAACAATAATTTAATACCCCCAATACCCATCATCTATCGTCGAGTACCTAGCCGTTTATAATTCTATGGCGGCATAGGATTTGCTGGAATCAATTTAGCATATCCGGATGTTGAATCCAAGCGTATCATCCCCTTTCTGAAAGCTGGAAATGGATCAACCAGGTCTAACCATAGGGGATGACGAAGGTGATACCCGGAAATATTCATTCATGAGTTTCAGGCCCATTTGCGAGATCCCTCTGGATACAGAGTAGATTTTCTGGGTCTGGGCAATCATTTCAATGGGTGTGGAAGATTGGCCAAAAAAGATTACACAGTTCTGATTGTTTCCCAACAGACCGCCAAAATTAAAAAATTTATTGTTTCCCCTTTCTACCTAAAAATAGCGGCTGCCTTCTCGGGTATCCTACTCCTGTTTTCAGCCTTTATGATTTATGACTACGTAATTTACAGGCTTAAAGTTGTCGATCTACACCGACTTCAGGAGCAAACCTATTCTCAAAGGGTAGAAATCCGCAATGTCGTGGGAAAGATCACCCTCTTGGAAGGACAACTGAATACCCTCAAAGAGATAAGGGCCCAAATGGAGAGGGATCTGAAAGAAGTAAACGAACTGAAAAGGATTAAGACGAGTCCCCCGCTGGTCAATAGAAAAAGAACTTCTAATTCAAAAAAAGAAGATATGAAAGAGGGAACTTTCTTACGGGAAGAGGAAGTCTCCATTCTGGAAAAGGAACGATCCCGATTGGTTAGCCACCTACACCAAGACCTTCTGATGCTGCGAAAAGAAGCCCTTCAAAGGAAGCAAAACCTGAAGGAGCTGCAGGAGGTTATCCAGGCTCAGAAATCGGTCCTCCTGGCCATTCCTTCCCTATGGCCTGTTTTGGGCCAGATCAGCTCGAGGTTTGGAGATACTCGCTTTTCTGGATCTTCGGGGGGGACGAGGCCCCATAAAGGTTTGGACATTTCTTCTGCGATGGGAAATCCCATCGTAGCCCCTGCAGATGGCGGGGTCACTTCGGTCGGAGTGGACTTGGATTACGGACGCCTGATCTTCATCGACCATGGTCACGGGTTTGCCAGCAAGTACGGCCACTTGGAAAACGTTTATGTCCAAACAGGGGAAAAAGTCAAAAAGGGGCAGGCAATCGGTGCTGTAGGCTCCACAGGCCACAGTACAGGCCCCCACCTCCATTACGAAGTGCGCATCCAGGGCAATCCAGTCAATCCCATCCCCTATCTGACCCAACGCTGATAACGCACCCTTCGCTTGGGGCTCCTTCCTTCTGGCTCAAGTGCTTACCGGTGGGCTTTGACGAGGAATCTGGGGGTAAGCTTTGGGAATAAAATCTTTTTTCCCCCTTGTTTCTAAACCCTAATTTTTTTTGAATTCAGATTAAGAGTTCGCCTCTTTTGTGGCGAGGCTTAGGAAGGCGTTAAGCTCCCGCAGAAGGCGAGAGCGGTCTGCACGGACGGGTTTGTCGGGACTGCCCTTGAAGATTCCCGCTTTCCGGCGGAGGTCCCCTTGCTCCAGGCCGGCTGTAAGTTCATCGATGTTGTCTTCAGTAAACCATCGGCCCCGAAAATCAAGGGCTGCGCCTCCTTCCATTAATACACGGGAAGCAAGTGTGGTCTCGTCGGTAAGCACCAGATCGCCCGGGAGGAGATTCTCGACAATGCAGTTTTCGGCCGTATCGAAGTCTCCCGTTACAGTCAGCACTGTAACATCCCGACGGTCAGTGAATAAAGCCAAGGACTTATTGGAAACGAGCCGGGGCACAATGCCGTGGCGCTTGCACACGCGAACGATCTCGGTCTTCACCGGACAGGCATCCGCGTCTACCCAAACATTAATACTTGATTGGAGCATCCTCATTCCTCCTCGGCCTGAGGACTGGAAATTTCGGGGGCATCTTTTATCCAGATTACAAAGCCGAAAGGGAAGTTTAGCCGATGCCCGGGCCTGGTTACTTCCCCTAAAGCTACTGAGTGTTAATATCGTCAATACTTTCTTAAAATTGAATCGTTGCCGGTATCGAATGAACCCCCCTCCAAATGAAAACCAATCCATCTCACCCCTGATGCAGAGGAATGACTTACAGGAGAAAGGGTGTCATGAAAAGAATAGAGCCAAGCAAACCTGCGGTGGAGGTTATTCTTGGTCTTACCCGGGGTTAAACAAAGAATGCCCAAAGAGGACTGCCGGCAAAAAGAAAGGGAACCCCCATAAAGAGGGCTCCCATGGGGGAATTTACTTTAAATGGAGGGTAATGGATAAAAAATCTCCTTTCCGGAAGATCTTGGTCTGCACGGGGGTCTTACTCCTGGCCAGGGCATCTTTCAATGCCCCCGGGTCCTTAACAGTCTCCCCCCCTGCCTCCACAAAGATATCCCCCCTTTTTAGGCCATCCTTTTCGGCTCGGCTCCCTTGCCGGACGTCTGAAACCAGAGCTCCGCTTGTGGACCCGAAAGAAAAGGACTTGGCCAGCAAAGGGGTGAGGTCCTGGAGGGTGAGGCCGTATTGTTCCTCGACCCCCTTCTGCTCCCCAAGGGGCATAGCCATCTCGTTAAACAAGGCTTTGGAAACGAATATCGGGGCCTTGAACTTCAGCGCCATGACGATGGAGTCACTGGGCCGGGCATCGATTTCTACAGGGGAGCTTCCCCACTCTAATACAATCGTTGCGTAGTAGGTATTTTCCTTACGATGAGTGATGACCACCCGCCGGATCTTTCCGTTCGCCTTCTGGATGACCCTTTCGGCAAGGTCGTGGGTGAGGGGACGATCGTGTTTGATTCCCTGAATCTCTGCAAAGATAGCATTGGCCTCGCAATGGCCGATCCAGATGAGCAGTACACGCTCCCCGGGTGAATCCGCGAGCAAGACCACAGGCTGATTGCTTGTAGGATCCAAAATAACCTGGTGAACCTTCACTTGCAGGAGGTCCTTTTGTTCTAAAATAACGGGCGCAAGCACCTCTGCCAATGTTCCTTCAGAAAACGAGATTAAGGCAGCAAGCGCGAGTCCTGCGGTGGACAAAAATCTTATCCTTCTCCCCTTCAGCATAAGGACCTCCCCAGAAAAGCGCTCCGGTTAAATCCTCCAAGCTCCATAAGCCTCAAAAAGGTCAACAATAGAAGATTTTCCTCCTTTTGCCCCCTTTGTCAAGGTCAAAAACCTGAACTGTAGATGTTCTATGATTATGTCAGGGGTTAACTGTTCAGTGATAATGTCAGTCTATGGAAGAGAGACTGATATTGAGCAAGAAGGAACAGAATCGGTTGAGGGTATTGAATGAGGTGGAAAAGGGAAAGATGATTACCCGGGAGGCGGCTGAGATTCTAGGGATTTCCGAGAGGCAGGGGTGGAGATTATTGGCAGCTTATCGAGAGGAGGGAGCTGCAGGATTAGCCCATGGGGATCGGGGTAGAAAGCCCGTCCATACTTTGGATGAAGAAATTCGGGAGCAGGTTGTGGAGTTAGCCCAGACGAAATAGGAAGGGTTTAATCATGAACATTTGATGGAGTTTTTAGGAGAGCAAGAGGGGTTGGTTTTAAGCCGCTCTTCGGTGCGGCGGATTTTGTTACAGACCGGGATGCGGAGTCCGCAGAAGCGGCGAGCCCCGAAGCATCGGCGGCGGAGAGAGCGGTATGCAAAGGAGGGGATGCTTTTACAGATAGACGGGAGCCGGCATGATGGGTTGGAAGGTCGGGGTCCTTGGTGGGCCTTGATCAGCAGCATTGACGATGCCACTGGGAAAGTCCCTTTCGCCTTATTTCGGGAGCAGGAAGATGCGCAGGGGTATTTCTTTTTGCTCCGGCAGATCGTGGAGAAAAAGGGCCTCCTCTTAGCAGTCTATCATGACCGCCACGGGATCTTTGAGCGGTCTCCTTTGGAACAGCCGGAGACCCTGGAAGAGCAGCTTCGGGGGCAGGCGCCGGTCATGCAGTTTGGACGATTGATGAAGGATTTAGGGATGGAATCGATTGCGTCTCGTTCGCCCCAGGCCAAAGGGAGGATGGAGCGGTTGTTTAAGACCTTTCAGGATCGTCTGGGGAGTGAACTGCGGTTGGCGGGGGGGAAGACCTTGGAGGAAGCCAATCGGGTGCTGAAAGAGTTTCTGCCGCGGTTTAATCGCCGGTTTGCGGTTCCTCCGGCCGAGCCCGGGTTGTCATACCGTCCGATCCCTTCCGGAGTATCGTTGGATGAGATTTTCTGTTTCAAATATTCCCGGACGGTGGGAGCGGATAATGGGGTGGCGTTTCGCAACCATCGTCTTCCAGTTCATCCTGGCAATGGACGACCAAGCTATTATCGGGCGCGGGTCGAAATCCAGGAGCGCATGGATGGGAGCCTTGCGGTCTATGATCAAGGAAAATGTTTAGCCATTCAACCGGCTCCTGCCGAAGCTCCGGTGTTGCGGGTCCAGAGCAGAGGCCACCCCGCTTCGCAGGAATCTTCCTCCCCAATCCCTTCTCCGCTAAGGCAGAAAAAGAAACGGATTCCTAAGAAAGAAACGCTTCGCTCGAAACCTGGTCCGGATCACCCCTGGCGCAAACCGTGGAAGAAAAAATTACCTTGGGAAAAGAAACCTCTTACTGACATTTTCATAGAACACTTACCCTGACATTTTCACTGGACAGCAACACAAAAAGATTTAAAAAGATTTTAACCTTGACTAACGAAAAATAATCAATTAATCTAATTTATTTAGGCATATATGGGTAAATTTTCGATTTAAGGTCACCCTAACCATGTTCGATTCCCTTACAGATAAGCTGAGCGCTGTTTTTAAAAGGCTCCGGGGGCACGGAAAACTCACCGAACAGAACATCACTGAGGCCCTGAAGGAAGTACGCCTGGCCCTCTTGGAAGCCGACGTGAATTTCAAGGTCGTTAAGGATTTCGTGGAACGAATCCGTTCCCGCGCCGTCGGCCAGGAAGTGATGGAAAGCCTGACTCCAGGGCAGCAAGTGGTCAAAGTCGTCCACGAGGAACTCATCTCCCTCATGGGAGGGGTGAACAGCAGTCTCAATCTTTCCTTTAAGCCACCCATCCCCATCATGTTGGTGGGCCTTCAAGGTTCGGGCAAGACGACCACAGCGGGGAAGTTGGCCAAGTTTCTGAAGGACAAGGGAAGAAAGCCTTATCTGGTTCCCGCGGACGTAAGGCGGCCAGCAGCCATCGAACAATTGAAAAGGCTGGGTGAGCAGCTTGGCATCCCGGTCTTCAACCCCGACCCTCAAAGGAGCCCGTTAGAGATTTGTAAAAAAGCGCTAATCCTGGCGGATGAACAGAACCAAGACGTGTTGCTCTTGGACACAGCTGGGCGCTTGCACATCGATGAAGCCTTGATGAAGGAATTAGAAGAGATTAAAAGGGAACTCATCCCCCGGGAAATCCTGCTGGTGGCCGATGCTATGACTGGGCAGGATGCGGTTAACGTAGCCAAAAGATTCAACGAGGCCCTGGACATTCATGGAGTGATCTTAACCAAACTTGACGGAGATGCCCGGGGGGGTGCGGCTTTATCGATCAAAGCCGTGACCGGGAAACCCATCAAATTCATCGGCGTGGGGGAGAAGCTGGATGCTTTGGAGATCTTTCACCCTGATCGCATGGCTTCGCGCATCCTGGGTTTGGGTGATGTTCTCTCCCTAATCGAGAAGGCCCAAGAGGCCATTGACGCGAAAAAAGCCCAAGAACTGGAAAAGAAACTTCTCAAGGATACTTTCACTCTGGAAGATTTCCGTGAACAATTACAGCAGATCAAAAAAATGGGCTCCATCGAACAGATTTTTTCCATGATTCCAGGGATGGGTCGGCTCAAGCTTCCCAAAGATTTTCAGGGAAGTGAGAAGGAACTGGTCAAAGTGGAGGCGATCATCAATTCCATGACCAAAGAGGAGCGGCGGTCGCCGGAGATCCTCAATGGCAGCCGGCGGCTTCGAATCGCCAAGGGCAGCGGAACTACCGTTCAAGACGTGAATCAATTGCTCAAGCAATACCTTCAAACTAAAAAAATGCTCCGGCAATTCAAACGGAGTGGGATGCGAGGCCTGCCTAGAGGGCTTTTCTCTTGACCCGTTTATTCAGCTTTTCAAGATAGGAGAGCGCCATTCGATTCATGTCGAGATGATCATCGTCACGGGAATGGTCCGGGTGCCTTAATTTACGCTGGCTAAAAGCGCCGGTTCCCTTCAGGAGATGATTAGATTAGAAATTTCTCCTCTTAACGCTAGGATACATTCGGAGCGAAAGGCGTATTTTTCGAGATTCGATTTTAAGAAGTAAATTTTTTTAGGGAGGTGAGAAAGGAACATCATGGCTGTTACAATTCGGTTGACGCGCATGGGGATGAAGAAGAAACCTTTCTACCGACTGGTGGTAGCTGATTCGCGTTTTTCTAGGGATGGGCGATTCATCGAAG